>Ga0078972_1001756_pt1 | contig 78177 bp, 78 predicted proteins | sample YelNatPaOPGAMG01_FD_67568 | JGI IMG/M metagenome (GOLD analysis project Ga0078972, IMG submission 67568) | Hot spring thermophilic microbial communities from Obsidian Pool, Yellowstone National Park, USA - OP-RAMG-01 (SPADES assembly) (version 2) | ecosystem: Environmental > Aquatic > Thermal...
ATTCTCGGAAAGCTCAAAGGTATAAGAAAGAACGGCAAAGGAAGAAAATTCAACAGAAAACTGAACAACCCCATACCATAGATTAAGCCAATTCATAGAATATAAAGCAAAATGGGTTGGAGTAAAAGTCATAAAGATAAGCGAGAAGAACACATCTAAAACATGCCACAAATATGGAAGCATAGGGCTTCGAGTCAGAAGCCTCTTCAAATGCCCAAAATGCAGCTACTCATGCAACACAGACTACAACGGAGCTATGAACATACTCAAGCAGGGATACGGCTATACGCCGTATCTAGGGGCTGTGTTGACACAGCCCTAACCCGGTAGGATGAAGCCATGAGGCTAACAAACCGAGAATCCCCCGGCTTCAGCCGTGGAGAGTGTCAACTAGCAACTTTAGGAATTAAATATTAGAGAAACTCGAATACTTGCAAGTATGATTGATGGTCCTGTATTAGTAACCGGGAAACAAATGGGGTAGATAAGGATTTTGATTACTTGGAGATCTGCGATTAAACGTGTCAGAACCTTTTTACCTATACTAAGGAACCTGGTAACTTAACATATTGTATCTGATTTCCTAAGTTGCCACGTTCATACTAAGTTTTGAAAAGTTTAAATATCAATTCTTACTAATTCTTACTGAGCGGGTAAGAATGCAAATAAAGAGACATATTGGTGAAAAGGGCCAAATAGTATTGCCTAAAGATATTCGAGAGTATTTAGGTCTTAAGCCAGGTTCAGAGGTGGTCTTTGAGGTAAAGGGTAAAGAAATAATAATTAAGCGAAGTGTGGATCCGGAGAAATTTGTGGAAGAATTTTGCAATGTTCCGAAGAAGCTAAAGAAAAGGATAAACATAAAAAAACTTCTTGAAAAGCAAGTTGAGGAAGAATATAATGTATTATGTTGATACTAATGTTTTTATCTACCCAATAATTTATGATGAAACTGAAAGAAAAGCTTTAAATGCAAAAACATTTTAATTAAAATAGCTGAAGGATCTTTAGAATGTATAACAGCTTCTTTAACTTGGGATGAATTGACTTGGATTATAAGAAAAACTTTAGGCGTAAAGATTGCGATTGAAGAGGGAAGGAGGTTTTTGAAGTTTCCAAATTTGAAGATAGTAAGTGTGGATGAAAAGATAATAAGAGAAGCGCAGAAAATCGTTGAAAAGTATAAAGTAAAACCAAGAGATGCTATCCATGCAAGTTGTGCAGTAAAAAATAAAGTTAAAGAAATTATCAGTGATGACCCAGATTTCGATAAAATAAAAGAAATAAGAAGAATTGAGCTAGACAGAATCTAGTACTTGTAGGAGTTTGATAAATTCTCAGGCTTTATAAACTTAAGCATGAAGCTATTTTAAACTCTAAGCTTAACTGTTAAATAGTTCCTCATTTAGCTGTTTCGATGTTTTTGACATTGTTTCAACGTTTTTCATCTTAATTCAGCTCATTATGTGCTGCATGTAAGCGTAATTCTTTAACATCACATCATAATCTCTTTACAAATTCAACAGCTACATCAACGATAGAGAATGAGCCTAAAAGCTTGAGAAGGTAGACGCAATCCTCGGAGAATAATTAGAGGAGGCTTGAAGAGTGTTTAAATCAGGGATTGTAGGTTTGCTGCCTTCACAGAAATATTGATAAGAAAAGATAGAGGTGCTTAACCCTGGAAGTATAGAAAATTTTACTGATCATTATTGCATCATTTCGGTTATTTCCTAAGTCTGCTTTACTACTTGTGATTTTTGAAACACTATCTCATCTTCATATAGCAGCTCATAAAATACCGCCTACTTTTATTGAATTATCCGCTGTATTCATGGCATTCTTCATTATGGTATACTACATTCCTGGATTATTAGTTTTACATTTACTTTGAGATTGGCTAAATTCTTGATAAGGCGTTGAAAATTAAGATTATGTAGTAAAATATTTCTTGATGATTTCGATTTTGCTACTTATGTATCGCTATATAGTGTTTGGCTGTGTAACTCCTTAAGGTATTTTTCAGCAGTCCTTCTAACCTCTACCCTGTTTGCTCCTAAAGCCCTCTTGAAAATGTCGATACAATACTCTTCCCCTAACTCTCTATGGTATAGTCTACAGATGTCTAAAGCTCCTAGAGTCTGGTATACCTCATCATAGCCCTTCATTCTCTCCTTAAAGTATTCCTCTACAAGCCTCTTTTTATCCGGTTCAGCCTCGGCAAGCCATCTTATGCTTCTCCTTGACAGGGAAGGCATGCTTAGAAGGAAGATGTATGGAGGGATATCAAATAGACCAGTACCCTGATCGTCTGGCAGGTATGGTTTAAGCTTATTCTTCAAATACTTCATGAGGTTGAGGTCAGCAGCATGTTTACATAGCTCCATCTTGTCGTTAAAGGGTATATGTTCACTTCTTAGAAACTTCTCATACAGCTTCAATCTGGCAGCTTCATTAATATCTCTCAGGTTTAGAATAGCTGCCAGAAAGGCTATTTTATTATCTACCGTTACTTCCTTACAGCTCATAACATAATTGAATAAATCCTCCACATCTCTCAGCTCATCGCTCATCACTTTTAAGCATGCTTCAAAGAGGTTAGGGAGGGCTAAGCACAGTTTGATTAGGGTCTCAAAGTATACATGGTTAAATCCCTCCTTATTCAGCAGAAAGTTTATTGTCTTGATTAGGTATGCAGGAACACCCTCATCCTGATAGATATTTATGCTCCTCCAGCTCTCTAGAGCAGCTTTATACTTCACATCATCCTTCAGCTTGCTCTCCAGAACCTCCTTTACGAAGAAGCCGAATACGAAAGGTTTCTTCAACCTCTTCAATAGGTCTAACTCATCCATTCCCATCCTACTTAGCTTATCATAACCATACAACCATAGCAAATAATTTCTCTCACCCTTTATAGCGAGCCTTACAAGGTGTTCAGCCACCTCACCATCGACATTTAGCCTCATTTGAAGATATCTAGCAAGCCTTTTCATTATACCTATCATTGTACTGAAGCTATTTAAGTCTAACGTATCGAAAAGCGGACGTAACAACTTAAGCTCACCTTCTTAGGTGGTTGTAGTATTGTATGAATAGTTTATTGGTAGGTTCCAGCATAGTGTTGATCTTCTAAACCTCTCGCTTTGTTGGTGGGTTTGATGCTGTTGATTGATGCTCGAATATAGAAACTACCTCTATCCCTACTTCAGCTTACGGATACGTCCAACATCAATCAACTATTAATGTAAAGCTTATTAACGTAGCATCACCACTAGTAACGAATGCCTAGAGGCTTATGTGGGGTGTGGAGTAAGACGGATGTGTTGTCCTCATTTGTTCATGGCGAAGCCTCCATGAAGTGGAGAAATGAAGGTTTACGCTAGACCGGAACGGTATTGATTAGGAATGTGGTAGGAATTGATTACCTTTAAGTTTCACTCAATATATTCTAATACGTGGTTGAAGGCCCGACAGCTAAAGCATATACAATAAGAATAGGCCAGGAGTTTAAGGATGAAATCGTAAGTGATGTTTTCGTTAAATCTTCGAGGAGAATTTATGTTCCACCTAGGGATTTTGTTGGTTTAAGGTTTTTAAATGCGGACTCTTTCGGGAAGAATATCCTCCTCCTCTTTGATGGGTTAGCTATAAGAATTCACTTAATGATGTTTGGAGCTATCCACATCTACCGTATTGATGAGGATTTGCTTAAACCTGAAAGGCTTGTTAGGCTTTTGATAAGGGGATGTAGGAAGAAGATTGTTGTTTACAATGCTCCAATTGTTGAGCTTGATACAGCGGGGAGGCTTTTAAGCAGGGTTAAAATCGGGCTTGGACCTGATCCGTTAAGTAGGGATTGGAGCAGGCAGAAGGCGATTGAAAACCTTCTTAGGCTTAAAGATGAGAAGGTTGGTGTAGCTTTACTAAATCAGTCTGTAATTGCGGGTATAGGCAACATATTAAGGAATGAAATCTTGTTTAGAGCAGGGGTTAATCCTGAAAGAATAGTTCAGAATTTAACTAAAGCTGAAGTGGAGAAGATTATTGAGGCATGTGAAAATCTAAGCAGGGAATTCTTGAAATTAAAGATTGAGAAGAAGGGGTTGAAGCCACTTCTCCTCGTTTACAACAATTACCGTGGAACATGCAAGATCTGTGGTGGTAAAATAAGATTTTACATGCAGCAACCCATTAAAAGGAAAACCTTTGTCTGCATCAACTGTCAAAGGTAGGTGGAGATCTGGATGAAGCTGTTAAATCCATTATGTAAACTTATTTAAGTTTTTAAGTAACATTTAGCTATAGGTATGTGGTGTAGTGGATGAAGATTGTTTACCATAAAGCTTTTGAGAGGGTTTACGCAGATGATCCTGCTGCAGAGGCGGGTAGGATGGAGTGTATTCTAAATGAGTTGAGGGGCTTCTACGAGTTTGTTGAGCCTCAACCCGCAGGAATGGAGGATCTTCTAAGGGTTCATACTCAAAAACACATAGACCTCGTTAAGCAGAATCCTCTCCTATATGAGGTTGCGTGTTTATCAGCTGGTGGAGCAATTTTAGCAGCGGAGCTAGCTATTAGAGGGGAGGCAAGCTTTGCCTTAATCCGTCCCCCTGGACACCATGCAGGTCCAGATAGCTGCTGGGGCTTCTGCTACTTCAACAACATCGCATTAGCGGTTAAAAAGCTTCTAGACGAGAAAAAGATTGAAAAAGCCCTAATTGCGGATTTCGACCTACACTACGGGGATGGAACTGCAAGTATTTTCAAGGATTTAAGCGAAGTCACATATTACCATCTGCCTGGAGGAGGTAGAGTAGAGCAGCTTGAAAACTTAAAAGCCTTCCTTAAAAATGCAGGTAGCTACGATATTCTATGTGTTTCAGCAGGATTTGACCGTGGTAAGGAGGATTTAGGGGGCATATTTGAAATAGAAGATTACAGAATCATCGGTCAACTGCTTAAGGAGGTAAGCCGAAAAACATGTGGAGGTAAAAGATTCGCTGTTTTAGAGGGAGGATACATCCATAGAGTCCTAGGTAAAAACGTGAAATCCTTCCTTGAAGGATTTGGCTGAAGAATATTATAACACTATTCAAAATTTGAGAATTATGGAGTATTAACATCCCCCATCGATCATAATATCTGAAATTTATTTTAGGAAAAGAAAAAATCTTAAATATTTCTTTCTTTAGAATATAATTATGAAAGAGAGGCTTATGGAGGAGTTTTTCTTAAAGCTTGGAAGGATAGAAGGGGTGGAGAGGGAGTTGAAAGTGGAGAGTATAAGGAATAAAGCTATCTGTATAGTTGGTCCAAGAAAATCTGGAAAAACATGGTTTTTAAGAATTCATGCCCGAGACGAGTTGTATGTTGATTTACAAGATATAGCGTTTAGAGGGTTAAAGCTGAGGAATTCTTTAAAGTTATAGAAATATACAGTAGAATTTCTGGAAGAGATGTTAAAAGAGTTTTCATTGATGAAGTTCAGGAAATGGATGGATGGGAGAATCTTATTCTTTCACTGATGAATAGAGGTTATGAAGTTTTTACAAGCGGCTCCTCCTCAAAAATCTTAAGAAGGGAGTTCTCCCCCTCTCTAAGAGGGAAAAACATAACCCTCCTTCTACTGCCCTTCAGCTTTAGAGAGTTTTTGAAGGCCAAAGGCTTTAGGGAGGATGTAAGAACTTCTGAGGGAAGAGGTAAGGTTCAGAAATTGTTAAAGGATTTCTTGCTGATTGGAGGATACCCGGAAGTTGTTTTAAACGATGAGAGAAGGGAGTTCCTCTGGAAGAGCTATTTTGAGGAGATTTTCTACAGAGATTTTGTTGAGAGGTATAAAATAAGAAGTATTGAATTCGGGAGGTTTCTACTAGAATTTGTCTTCCAGAATTTTTCTAGGGAAATAAGCATTAATAGAGTAAAGAATTTTTTAAAAGGGAAGATTCCTTTTACTGATAAGACCCTTTATGAATATGTAGGGATGCTGGAGGATACTCTTAACATCTTCTTTGTTAAAAAATTCTCCCCAAGAGTTTATGAAAGAATGAGTTGGCCGAGAAAAATCTATGTTGCAGATTTGGGAATTGTAAATATATTAGCTCTTTCTGAAGATATTGGGAGAAGAATGGAAAACCTGGTTTTTCTAGAGCTTCTGAGGAAAACTAATGAAAACCCTATGCTTGAAATTTACTACTTTAAGAGTGCCCAGCAAAGAGAGGTTGATTTTGCTCTAAAAGAAGGGGTTGAAGTTAAACAGCTAATTCAAGTTACTTATGCCTCAAGCAGGGATGAAGTGGAGGGAAGAGAGATTAAAGCCCTGCTGAAAGCAAGTGAACTGCTGAAATGCAGGAATCTACTTGTAATTACTTGGAACTATGAGGATGAGCTGGAGATTAACGGGAGGAAAATTAGATTTTCACCACTGTGGAGATGGTTGCTGGAGTCAGCTACCTACAGATAAATTCTTTGGTTTATAGACTTTACCACTTCGCTGGAGGCTTACCCCTAATTAAAGCTTCTGAGTCTTAAGCATACAGCATCTTTAAAATCCTTACTCCAGCCTGACATAATAATCATTAGGAATCTGAGTTTAAGCATTAGCTGAAGAATGAAGAGAATCATAAATGTTGTGATTTAATTATTCCATGATGAATCATAGAATTCTCTACAACAATCTAGTAAGATTTAAAATTAATGTTTATAGCTTAATTATCCTTTCTATTCTAGGAAAAATTTAAAATTCTAGCTTCAGCAAAGCTATGGAAAATTTAAGCTTCACCATCTGTCGCAAGGAAGCCAGCAGGCTTTAGCCGTGGGAGGAATTGCAGCCGTAGCATTTTAAGTATTCTTATCTATTTCCGTCCGGGGCAAGCCGTATAGCTCAGTTTCCGTAGTTAATGGATCCTTCGTCAGCGGACATGTCTTGAAGGGTGTGGAAGACAGCGTCAAACCACCCTAAGCTTCAAGCCCAAATTCCCAGACGTGGGTAGCTGACTAAATAGTTTAGTAATTCTTTAGCAGATAGTTAGAAACATTCTGTAAAACTACATAAACTTAACAAACTCCAACATTATTTATAGGTTAAATTTATTAATTAGCTATTAACTCCAATCTAGGATCTATATGAATATTGAGGATATGGTTAAAAAAATAGGGGATTTAGCTTACTACTATGAGCTTACATATCATGGTTGCTCCCAATGCGTGTTAAAAGCTATACAGGATAGTTTAAATGTTGGAGATAGCTTAACGTTTAAGGCTGCAACAGCATTTGCTGGTGGAGTTTCGAGAGCAGGGGAGGTATGTGGATCATTAATAGGGGGAATTATGGCTATTAGCCTAGTTTATGGGAGGGATAGGCTTGAAGAATCAACAGTATCTAGTGGATATCTTAAGGCTATGGAGCTATCGATAAGGCTATATGAAGAATTTAAGGAAGAGTTTGGAAGCGTGAAATGCCATGATATTCAGAAAAAACTGTTTGGAAGAAGCTTTAATCTTAGAGTTGAGGAGGATAGGAGAAAGTTTGTAGAGGTAGGAGCTTATGGACCGTCAGGATGTCCCCAAGTAGTAAGGAAGGGAGCAATGCTAGCTGCTAAAATAATTCTAGAAAATATTCGTTAATCATCTAAACCACTATTTTAGCTTAACTACAGGATTTAAGGAATCCTAGGATTTAGGTAAACTCCTAAAGTATGTCTTCTAATCTGTAAGCATAGTGGAAGTCTTCCAGCAAGATTGTGAAAACATGTGGGGAAGCCTGGCAGTATATGAATATTAGTGGAATCTTAATGCTTTAACTAGTTAAGTGTACTCGTTCTAAATTAGGTTTAGGCTTTTTGAAAGTGATGTGGGGTCCACTGTTTGTTAACATGATTCTAAGTCTATATATATGGGAAAATTTAAATTAAGCTTTAGAGCATATATTTAAGAATATGTTAGGTAGGTGGTGTAGCTGACTGTTTTAAGAAGGCCTCGGGGTACGAGGGACTTTCTTCCATGGGATATGATTAGGAGGAGGTATGTTATTGAAACTATAAGATCTGTTTTTGAATCCTACGGCTATGACGAGATTGAAACTCCTGCTTTTGAGTTTCTTAATGTTTTAACTGCTAAATGCGGGTCTGAAGTTAGAAATCAGATCTATGCCTTCAAGGATAAGGCTGGTAGGAGCTTAGGGCTTAGATATGATTTAACAACTCCTCTAGCTAGAGTAGTAGCTAGCTACCTAGACCTACCTAAACCGTTTAAGAGATACTGTATATCTAGGGTTTGGAGGTATGAGGAGCCTCAAAGCGGGAGATATAGGGAGTTCTGGCAGGCTGACGTGGATATTGTTGGATGCTCCGAAATGGCTGCTGATGCTGAGGTAATAGCTGTTGCTATAACATGTCTGGAAAGGCTTGGAATGAAGAACTTTAAAGTTAGGCTTAACAATAGGAAAATACTTGAATCAATATCTTCAGCAATAGGTGTAGATAGGGAGGATAGCCTAAATGTTTTCCGGGCAATAGATAAGCTTGATAAGATAGGTATAGATGGGGTTAAGCTTGAGCTAAGTAAAATAGGCTTAAGTGAGGTTCAAGTATCAAAGATAGTTAAATACATATCAGTATCTGGAAGCATAGATAGTGTTGAGAAAAGTGTTGTGGATATGCTTAATGATAGGGGGAGACAGGGTTTTAAAGAGTTGGTTGAGATTGTGGAGGATCTTGAAATATATGGATTTTCAAACTATGTATTGGATTTAAGCCTAGCAAGAGGATTAGACTACTATACAGGCCCAATATTTGAGGTACTTGCTGAAACAACAGTTAAGGTTGGTAGTGTAGCTGGAGGGGGGAGATACGATAACCTAATAGAAACTATAGGAGGGCCTCCTACACCAGCAACAGGAATATCTCTAGGTATAGATAGAATTGTTGAGGTTCTTGAAGAAGCCAGAATGCTTCCAACAAGTAAGACATCAACCCAGCTATTCATAGCCTACGTTAACCCATCAATTAGAGCTGAAGCATTAAAGCTAGCTAATAAGTTAAGAATTGAAGGGCTAAGAGTTGAGGTAGATACTATGGGGAGAAAGCTTGAGAGACAGCTTAAATACGCTGATACTAAAGGAATTCCATACACTCTAATAGTTGGACCAAGAGAGCTGGAGCTTGGAGTTTATAGATTAAGAGACATGATAAATAGATTAGAGAAGGAAGTTAGTGTGGAGGATATTCTTAAAATATTAAGAAGTGTAGAGGGTAAATATTAAATAGATTAAATCCTGCTTAACCAATACTCTTCAACAACATATTCTTAAACTTCTCTATAGTAGCTATTTAAATACTTTATTTTTGGAAGTTCAAATATTTCCTTATCCTCAAACACTATTGGGGTAAGCTCCCCAACATCTATGCTTTGCAGAATTGGGGATAAGAGCTCCTCTCCTCCAACCTCATTTATTGAGGCTCCTGTTGCAAGTGGTGAGAAGGCAGGAATAACTATTATTTTTCTATCTTCATAAACTCCTTTAAGAAAACATTTAAACTTAAATTTAACTCCTAGCTTATCTCTTAATGTTATTGCTGGATGCTCATGAGCCATAACTATTAATTCAGCATCCCCTACCTCTTGGGGTAGGGGTTCATGTCCATGAATAAATACCGTATCCCCAAACTTAAAGTATGGGTAGTGAAAATCAATAGAGAACTTGCTTAAAATATTCAGTATGTAATTGTCATGATTCCCCCTTACAACACGTATTCTCAATCTATTCCTTAAAGTATTCAGTAAATCCTTAACTTCAATCCATTCCTGTATTGAGGGTCTACCGAACTCTGTTTTAACATCGCCTAGTATAATAAGCTCATCTACATCTATTTCATCAATCATGTTTAGAAGCTTCCTCTTCATTCTAGGATATGTGCTTATAGGTAGTAGTATTCCATGCTTCTCCAGAGATGCTTCATGCCCAATATGTAGGTCAGCAATAACCAGAATCCTTAAATCACTTATATATAGCCCTAAATCAACTATTTCTATCTTCACTAAAATATTGAGAAACAGTAAATATATAAACTTCACTATTAAAACCCTCCCTAAATTTTAAGCATATTGTTGCAAGCTCATGTAGAACTCCACTAATTACATTAATAGATAAAAATATATTTTTGCTTGTTTGAGTCTATTGGTGATTTATGTGAAGCTTTTAAGGTTTAAGAGGAGGTTTAAGCTTAACCTTGTTGATAGGGATTTTTTAGAGAGAATTCATTTAGCCTCTCTTAAAATACTTGAGGAAATAGGGGTTTATGTTTATAGTTTAAGAGCTTTAAGGATTTTGGAGGATTACGGATGTGATGTTGATAGGGTAAGTATGAAGGCTAGAATCAATCAGGATCTTGTTGGGGAGGCATTGAGGAAGTGTCCTAGAGAGTTTACCCTATATGGAAGAAAACCGGACTACAATATTTATCTAGACGGTTCTCAAACATATTTATTCACTAACGGTACATGTACCTTAATTATGGATTTAAACACTGGGGTGAGGAGGAGGGCTATCTATAGAGATCTTGTTGAAACAGCTGTTTTAGCTGATGCCTTAGAGGGGATGCATGGATACTACCCTACAGTTATTCCTTCAGACTGTCCTGAGTATTTACATGGTTTATACGAGTTGGAGGCATCGTTAAACAATACTGAGAAGCATATTATGCTTGGCTCAACATCAACGCTTAAGGAGGCGGAGCTGCAGGTAAAGATGGCTGAAGCTATTACTGGCGATGGGGAGCTACGTAGGAAGCCAATAATATCAAGCGTATTCTGTACATCAACCCCCCTAAGGCTTGACGGGGAAGCTACGGATGCAGCTTTAAAATTTGCTGAATCCGGTGTTCCCATTAGGGTAATGAGTATGCCTATACAGGGTGTAAGCTCACCAGTAACTATAGCTGGATCTATAAGTATGGCTAATGCCGAAATTCTAAGTGTAGTATCAATAATTCAGCTAGCATATCCTGGAACACCGTTAATGTATGCTTTAGACCCTATAGGTATAGAGCCGAAAGTAGGGAGATTTACAGCATGTACACCAAGCACACTACTAATTAACTGTGTATCTATTCAGCTTGCAAGAGAATACTATAACATGCCATGCGGGAACGGCTTTACATCAGTATCTAAAACACCTGACTCCCAAGCAGCCTATGAAGCAGCTTTAACCGCACTATCTATGATGGCTTCAGGCGCAGATATAGTATCTGGACCTGGTGGATTAGAGAACTATAACGTATTCTCATATGAGCAGTTCCTAATAGACTATGAAGTATGTACATTAATATTTAATATGCTGAACGGCTTCAACATAGATGAGGAGAATCTAGCTTTAAACGTTATTTCCAGAAGGATGGATAGTGGTTTTTTTCTAAGTGATAAACATACCCTTAAGCATATACGTAGCCTATGGATACCGTTAATCTCAGATCTAAACCCCTACGAGACATGGATAAGGGATGGTGGTAAAAACACTACTCAGAGAGCAAGAGATAAAGCTAGAGAAATCCTTGAGACACATAAACCAAAACCGCTAGATCCAGATATACGTAGAAAACTGAAGGATATTATTGGGGAGATGGTTAAGAATGGATGATGATATCGTTTAGGTTAGCTGCTGTCCACAGCTTGGGCAGAACTTTGCCCCAGGAGTTATCTGTGTACCGCATTTTGGGCATTTCCCAAGCTGTAATGGTGTACCACAGCCTGCACAGAATTTTGCGTTTGGGGGATTGTTAAACCCACATTTTGGGCATTGTATTCCTCCAGCTATTATTTGGAAGCCGCAGTTCATGCAGAATTTTGCGTTTGGGGGATTGTTAAACCCGCATTTAGGACATGGCTGCATTGCTGTTTGCTGCTGTGCTGTTTGCTGCATCATCATTGGAAGTATCATTCCAACCCCTATCCCCGCACCTGCACCTGCTCCAGGTGCTTGTGAAACTGCTTTAGCACTTTCCTTAACTGTCTCCATTCTAAGCATATCCGCTGCGCTTACTCCTGTTCTCAGATAGAATATTCTATCCCTCCATTCAGGCTCAGTATCTATACCTTCAAACTTAACATCAATAAGCTCAAGCCCAATTCTCCTAAAGGCTTCTTGAAGAGTATTCTTTGCTAGGAAGCTTGTCTCATCAAGCTTTCCATAAACCTGCGCTAAGCTGTACTGGCTTAAAGTATCGATAATTCTCTCGTTAAAGTATCCTCTTAGAAAATCTTGAAGCTGAGCTGTTGTATAGATATTCTGCCCACCAACAACTTCCTGAACGAATAGATTAGGCTCCTCAACTCTAAACCAGAATGAGCCGAAGAACTTTATAGGTGCAAGCTCTACTGTCTGCCCCTTCGCGCCGAATCTTCCTTGAAGCTGCTTAAGCGAGATAAATATTACTGTTGCTTTAAACGGAACCTTATCAAAGCCAGCGATCTTTGAGAGAATGCTTGTTATTAAAGGTAGGTTTGCTGTTGTTAATATATGTCTACCAGCTCTAAAAACATCATATACCTTTCCATCCCTGAAGAACACTGCTGCCTGATGCTCCTCAACTATTAATGCATCACCCCATGAGATTTCACTACTTGGATACCTCCAAACAACATCATCCCCACTATACCCTACCCACTGTATAACTTTAGGCATTTCTACACCTCTATTGACTTCAATATTTCAACCCTAAAATCTATAAGCTGATCAAACTCCTCAGTAAGCTCATTAAGCTCTGCTAGGCATTTCCTCCAATCCTCAGATCCAGGAGTTTTACTGCCAGCATCCCTAACCCTACTTAGAATATTCTCAGCTTTCTCTATTAGGCTTAGATCATGCTCAATAACCTTATCAAGCCTATCCTCATCAACCTTTACAGCATCAAAAAACCCAGCGTAGCCTGCAGTAGCTCTATCAATTCTCTGAGTAACTCTATCCATCCTACTTAGAAGCTGGTCGAAAAGCAGCATATCCTCCCCGCTAAGCTTAGATATTGCTGTAGGGTTTGAAAGCTGCATTTTCAGCTCTGCTTTAGCCCTTTTTAAACTACCTGTAATCCTCATTCTTATAAGCCTATCAGTCTCCCTTCTAATCTCCTTCTCCTTATAGCCCCTATAGCCCGGAATATAGCTTAGAATTTTCTCTAAAGCCCTAAGCTGGGGCTTAACCCTACTACTCATACATTCACCTCTTACTTGGAATCAATAATACTAATGCAAGGATAGTTATAAGTATTCCTATCCAGAACATAGGGTTAATAAACTCCCAGGAGATGGAGGCTAAGCCAGTAATGGTAAGTATAAAACACCATGTAAGGTAAAACTTAACATCTCTCGTTAAGAAGCAGTAGCCACCAATACCAAGCCCAACTATAACTAACCCGCATCCAATAACGAAACTAGGCTTCCACGGAATAATACCGATAGATAATGCAACTATAAAAATACCGAATACAGCAAATAGAAAAGCTATGTATACCTCATTAACCCTCATATTTAAACTAAACTTAGATACATATAAATCTTTACTTAATAAGTAGGAAGATATATGGTGGATTTATAGTTGGTAGAGCAGCTATTTTCTAGGTGCGCCACAGTGTGGGCATGTTGTTGCTGTTTGAGGCATTAATGTCCCGCAGTATTGGCATGGTATCATTACAACTTCACGGACAACAACCTCCTTCTCCTTGATGATAGGGGCTGCACTTGGCTGAGCTACATTAACCTCAACAGCTCTACTTACTGCGTCAGGCCTCCCCTTAACAGCAACAACACCTTTAATTATCCATGTAACTTTTCTATCTATACTTCTATAGCTTGGTAATCCTGTATTTGGAATACTTATACTGAAGGGGAAGGACTTATTGAATCCTACAGTTATATGTATTGGGCCGCTAAGTACAGGATTTACGGAGTATAGTGTTGCTGACTCCCATACTTCTCTTTCAACTTCACGTTTAAGCCTTTCATCATAAACCCTTCTTAAAACCCTTCTTTCCTCAACACATCTAAACTCGCATCTAACCTGCTCCGCATCAAAATCCTCACTTGAAGATACTGTTAAATCCCCCTCAATACTTTCACCTAGGGAAAAGCTATTCTTACTAATTCTTAATGTAATATTGGCTTTTGGGGGTGTAATCTTCTTTATGAATCTATCAAAAAGAGGCAATTAACCACCCTGAATCTAATACATAATAATGCTGAAGCAACTACTAACATAAGCCATTCTCCCTAAACTATTATTTAAACCTATTTATCCTAGAAATTCTAGATTTTCTAAGCATTATAAAAATGTTGGTTTGTTTACTGTATTGTTAATTTTATTTTAGCAGATTTAAGATTTTGATAATTTATGAGAGTATGTTTTCCATTATTTTTCCAGCTATTTCTTCAGGTAGCGGTATACCTGTTGCTTTTGATGCTCTCTCAGATAATGCTATTAGATCGCTTCTATCAATTAGATTAAGCCTCCACTTCCTTGCACCAGCCATTAACTGCTGTAGGCCAACTTTTACTCTATCTAGATATGTGTATAGACCAATAGCTCCCCAAGGTATTTCCTTAAGTTTCTCGCCGAATCTGGCTTTTAGATCTGGAATGCTTATGAAGAATTTCTCAGGTGTGTTTCCGTAGAGCTCCTCAAAGCTTTTCGGCAGCTTCCCCTTTTCAGCTAGCTCAGCAAAGTATGATGCCTTCATTACGGCTGTTAATGGTGATCTACCCATTAATACAGCCTTCACGTATGGTTCACCACCGAAATTGCTTAGAGCAATAGCTTTAAATATCTGTGTTTCATCAATAAATCCTCCAGCTATAACTATGTCAGGTACGTGTCTGCCCTTCTTCTTAAGGATTTCCGCACATTTTAAGACTTGGGCTTCAAGATAAACTGTAGGTGTACCCATCTCGTTCATTTGTGGTACGGGGCTCATTCCTGTTCCACCGCCAGCTCCATCAAAAGTAACATAGTCAATTTTAGCTTCTGAAGCAACCTTCATAGTGAACGCTACAGCTTCAGGACTGTAAGCCCCTGTCTTTAAACTTATCTTTTTAGCCCCCTGCTCTCTTAACCACTCAACATCCTCAATAAATCCTTTAAATGTAGGTATACCAACCCTACTATGTCTCTCAAATGTTTTAAATATACCCTGCTTATAGGCTTCCTGAACATCTCTATCTTCAGGATCCGGTATAACAATATAGCCCCTATTCTTTAGGAGTATTGCTTTACCTAAATCACTAATCCTAACTTCCCCACCAATTGCTTTTGCTCCCTGACCCCACTTCCTCTCAATAATGTTTACTTCAAGCTTTGATATTGCATATACATCAACCCCAAGCCTCTGATCCTCAACATTTGTCTGAACAGCAATATCCCCATGCCTCCCATCCCAAAACCTTCTAAATGCTTCAACCCTCCTCTTCAACTCCGATGAGTAAGTAACTTTTCCATTCTCAGTTCTTGACTCAGGATCCATTCCACATACATTCTCACCTATAGTAACTATTATCCCGGATAATGCTCCGCCAATAGCTAACCCATCCCAATTCACTCTAGCAACATCTGTGGAGCCGTAAGCCCCTATCATAACAGGTATTCTAAGAGGAATACCTCCAACCTTTGTCTCTACATCAACATTTGGAAATATGGCTAGGTCAGGATTCTCATCTATACCGAGAACGCCTAAAAGCCTAGACTGAATGTTGAAGTGAGACCAATCCAATCCATAATCCTTCAAGGATCCAGCTGTACTATTACCGAACATGTTAGGATCAGGGTAAAGAGCCTCCCTCCCCCTAAATGCAGATAGTGAAACCGTGCATAGAACTGGACATCCCTTAATACATATTGGGCATAAACCGCTAACTGGACATACATCCTCAACCCTTGTTCTAGTTCCAGTTGTAGACATAGCGTTTAGATATGAGGAATTTCTATGAATAGGATTAGGCATATCATCCACCTATACTGGGTAGACGGTAACTTATTGAATATATAAATCTTTCGATAAGTATCATGGTCTCCTTTCCTCGTCAGCATTGGTTAAAGCTTACCTGTTAGGTATCTATCTATTGATTGGGCTGCTCTTTTCCCTGTCTCTATAGCCTTTATAACTGAGGATGCACCGCTTACCACATCCCCCCCTGCAAAAATTCCCCGTGTTGTCTCTAGAGTTTCTGGGTTAACAATTATTGTTTTTCTCCCTTCTGCGATTTTAATACCTTTTGAAGTATTTGTAGCTGCAATTGTGTTTGGGATGTGCTTACTTGCTATAATGACTGTTCCAGCATTATAAAGGAATTCTGAACCCGGCTCTGGAATTAGCTTAGAGTCATTAGCTGCTCCATATATAGGTTTTAACCTTATAAGTTCAACACCCTCCACCCATCCTCCATTACCTACTATTCTTATAGGTTTAGTTAATGGCTGGAGCTTTACACCTTCCTCTACTCCACGTCTAATATCATCCCTTCTACCTACAATTCTTCTCTGATAAAATACATATACCTCCTCCGCTCCTAGCCTAATGGCGGATCTAGCAGCATCCATACCTCTAGCTCCTAGTACTGCAACTTTACCCTTAACCTTTATTGGAGTTCTGCTTCTGTATGGGAATAAATATGCCTTCATTAGATTTATTCTGATGAGGAACTCGTTTATGGAGTAGACACTGCATAGATTTTCTCCTGGAATGTTTAAGAATTTAGGTAGTCCTGCTCCTGTACCGAGGAATACAGCATTAAACCCCTCCTCGAAAAGATCATCTATTGTTATCGTCTTTCCCACAATGATGTTGGTTTTTATCTCAACTCCAAGCTTCATAATATAGTTAATCTCTTGTTCTACTATTTTCTTCGGTAGACGGAATTCAGGTATGCCGTATGTTAGGACACCTCCAGGCTCGTGTAGTGCTTCAAAAATAACTGTGTGATGACCGTTTTTCACTAGTTCAGCAGCTACGCTTAAGCCTGCGGGACCGCTACCTATAACAGCTATACTTCTCCCAGTAAATGGTTTAATACTTAAGTCTCTTATCCCTCTTTCTAATCCATAATCAGCAGCAAATCTTTCAAGAGCTCCTATATTGATAGGGTCACCTATAGTATTTTTACATCCCATAGCGCACAGCATCTCCTGTGGGCATACTCTTCCACAAATGGATGGTAAATTGTTTCTCTCCCTAATTACCTTGTAAGCCTCTTCGTAAGCTCCTAGCCTAATGAGCCTTATGAATTTAGGTATATTTACATGTATGGGGCAGAGCTCTACGCAGAGGGGATGATTACATTGGAGGCATCTTGATGATTCGGCTAGTGCTTGCTCCTCCGTGTATCCTAAAGCTACTTCATTAAATGTTCGTATACGCTCCTCTACTGGTAATTCAGGTACTGGGATTTGTCTTAATCTAACCTCTAGCTTCTGCATTCAGCTCCCCATAAATTTAAGAATTCTACCTTCCTCCTCACTATACATACCTAGCTTAGCTTCAAGCTCCTCGAAGTCTACTAGATGAGCGTTGAATTCAGGACCATCTACACATGTAAACATGGTTCTACCACCAACAGTTACACGGCAGCATCCACACATACCCGTTCCATCCACCATTAGGGAATTTAGGCTAACAATAGTTCTGATACCGTAGGGTTTGGTAGCTTCTGAAACTGCTTTCATCATACCTACTGGTCCAACAGCATATACTAAGTCAAACCCTCTACCTGAATTTAATAGTTCTGTAAAAACATCGCTAACATATCCCTCCACTCCTTCAGAGCCATCCTCAGTAGTTATGTAGAGTTCATCGCTTAATCTTCTAAATTCTTCTCTATAAATTAGGGATTTAGCTGTTTTAGCACCTATAACAGCCACTATGCTATTTCCAGCATCCTTTAGCCTTCTTGCCCTCTCATAGGCTGAAGCAATAGCAACCCCTCCGCCAACTATGCATACCCTCCCGTAGTATACAATTTCTCCAGGATTCCCTAATGGTCCTACTAGATCATAGATAATATCTCCAACCTCTAATCTTCCAAGCTTTCTTGTCGATGCTCCAACCTCCTTAAAAACAAGGGTTATTGTACCATCCTTAGGATCCCAATCTATCAGAGTTAATGGGATTCTCTCCCCATCTCCCTCCACTCTTAGAATCACGAATTGTCCAGATTTAGACTTTTTAGCAATTAATGGATTCATAATCTTTACGCGCTTAATTTCTGGAGCCAACTCCTCCTTGAAAACTATCTCATTCATCATGTCATCCTAGCCCCTATAGAGACCGCTAGAAATCGCTTCAGCAACTTCTCTAGGTGTTTTTACGGAGTAGATGATGTCTAGAAATGCTTTTTTAAGATCTGTTCTCTCACTATGTTTGTTAAATCTTTCTAAGGCTGCATCAAGAATCTCCGATATAGACGGTATTTTCTGCCTATATGTTCTACTCACAATACCCCAGCATCTGCAAAAGTCAAGATAGTCCAGGTTTAAGTTGAAGTATTCCGCTAGGAGGATGTAGGCAAGCTCTTGAGGTGAAAGCTTTCTGGAGAAACGTTCCTCAAAATATTTTTTCCCCTCATCAGTTTCACCTATACTATAAAGATAGGCTCGATAGATATAGGCATAGAATATATCTGTAACTCTATCTTGAAACTCTGGGCAGCTAATTCTTGGATTATGGCCCTTAGCGCAGAGAGTAACTCCATCTATCTCCACTCTATCCTCAAAGTTTCTACATTCAATACAGAAATGTGTTCTTGATGTGGTGATTCTCACCCCTTCAAACCTATCTTGAAACTCTGGGCAGCTAATTCTTGGATTATGGCCCTTAGCGCAGAGAGTAACTCCATCTATCTCCACTCTATCCTCAAAGTTTCTACATTCAATACAGAATCTTAAAGGCATCCTCTCACCTATACTAGGTAAACGGTAACCTACAGCCGATATATAAATTTTTCGACAAAATAGCTTATGGCTTAATTTCGAATCTCGCAAACCTACTCATACAATAGAAACGAGAAAAAGTCAACATTATCCCTTAATTCATACATACCCAAGATGGAAAGTACGATCATCAAAGAACTAAGCTGCAAAGAATCGGTAAAATTGTTTACTTAAGATCTTAGCTTTCCCCAATTGTGGATGAGGCTATATAGATTACTTAACCATTTCATAGACCTGGTAAATTAGCATATCGTATTTAATTTCTAAGTTGCCGCATCTGTGAGTCCGGCAACTTATATTGTATCTAGCATCCTAGGCTACTGCATCCCATCTAACGGATATAGTGATCTGAGTGATTATTGTTTGACTATAGTATTTCGCATAACTTTTTCTACAGGTTTCCTTAGTATATGTTATGGTCGATCTGCTTGAGGATAGAGAGGATTATAAATTCAACATAAGGCAAGCAAATACCTAACATGGAAACAGTAGTGAAAGAACTTTAGCGAAATACTATAGTGCTAGGTCAGTAGGTTGCCGCATTCCATCTAATTTTTAACGAAAGATTTATATAGGCGTGTTTACTTTCACGTTATGCTTAGCTTTAATCCTAAAGCATTTATTGATGATGTTTCTAAATATATTAGGGGTATTATAACTTCTAGTGATGGGGTTTTAGCTGCTTGCTCAGGGGGAGTTGATAGTACTGTTTCAGCAGTTCTTGTTTCTAGAGCTATAGGGAAACCTATTAAAGCTGTTTACATAGATGATGGGTTAAGGAGGGTAGGGGAGGCTGAAAGTGCTGTTAAGATGTTAAGAAATATTGGGTTAAACCCATTTATATATGATGCTAGGGAGGATGCTCTTAAAAGCTTGAGGGGTATTACTGATCCTGAGGAGAAGAGGAAGGCTTTCCGTGAATTCTTCTATAATGTTCTAGGGAGAATTGCTGGGGAGGTTAATGCTAGGTATGTGGTTCAGGGTACGATAGCTGCTGATATAGTTGAGACTGTTAAGGGTGTTAAGACACAGCATAACGTGTTGGAGCAGCTGGGTATCGATACCTACTCGAGATATGGGTTTAAAGTTGTTGAGCCTATTAAGGATCTGTATAAGTGGCAAGTTAGAATGGTTGCTCAGGAACTTAAACTTCCAATAGAGGTTATTAATAGAAAGCCTTTTCCAGGTCCAGGATTAGCTGTAAGAATTGTTGGTGAGGTAACTTGGGGTAAGCTTGAAATATTAAGAAGAGTAACTGAAATAGTTGAGGAGGAAACTGCTGATGTAGACTCCTTCCAAAGCTTCGCTGTACTTCTAGACTCTAAGGCAACAGGGGTTAGAGATGGGTCTAGGGTTTACGGCTTCATCACTGTTGTTAGAGTAGTTTCCTCCAGTGATGCTTTAACAGCTAAATTCGTTGAGATACCATACAGTAAACTTAGGAGAATAGCTGAGAGAATAACCGGCGAAGTACCTGAAGTAACTAGGGTACTATACGATATTACTGATAAGCCGCCAGCCACAATAGAGTTTGAATAATCAATTATTACAGCCATACTGAGGCTTCTATTGCTGGGCTGCTTCATCATTGATGAAGGCTTAATTAATCTAGAGTTAAACTCTTCACCTTATCCATTACTGTTCATGCTTCTTAGGAGCCCTCCTCCCTCCCTTCTTGCTGGTTATCGTCTTCTTGATAATATCTGTTAATTCATCATATATTACCGGTAAATCCCATCCTGCCAGTGAGAAGTTATAGTTTCTTACAGGTGATCTTATAGCAACATCAACTTCATATCTTCTCCTTAACCCATCCGTATCTAATGTTTTAATTATGCTTCTAGCTTCAGTTAACGGTACTGTTTTACTTAGCTTACTGATTATATTTATAAACTTCATCTTAGCAGCTTCAGCTTCAAAAGGATCATCCGGTAATCCAACTATCTGTACTGGGATATTTACTTCAATCCTTCCTGAAATCACCTTCATAAAATCCCTATAGGTCACTATTCCCTGCAGCTCCTCCCCTAGAGCTACTAGGCAATATGATGATTTTCCGTTAAGCATTCCTCCTATAACTTCCCCAATAGCATCTTGAGGAGAGCATACTAATGGATTAGCATCAATAATAGCGTCTACAGGTGAATCTAGAAATCTAACAATATCCGGAACTCCTATAGTGTATTTCTCCCCTCCTAAGCTCGGTATTAAATCGAAAACTATACTGGTAGATGTTACTACACCCTCAACCCTCCTATCTTTAACAACCGGTAATTGATCAATCTTCTTCCTTAACATGATTTCCCTCGCCTTCGCAATCTTCTCTCCTGATAGTATAGTTAATGGTGGTGTACTCATGATTTTAGATACTTTTATATTGTTGAGGCTAGTGTTTCTAATTCTATTTATAATTGCTTTAGCATCAAGCTTACCGATAACCTCCCCATCTTCAGCTACTGGTAATGCTCTAATCCTATAATCCGCCATTATTCTTGCAGCATACATTAAATCCATATCTAACGATAGTTTAGGCATAAAACTCATAAGTGTCTCAACCCTTACATTAGTGAAGCTCCTTAACCTTAACATGTCCCTTACAGTTACTGCTCCAACCCTATCCCCTAAGCATATGAAAGCCTCGTAAGCATCATTATCCCTCATTAAGCCAATAGCCTTCGATATAGGAGTTGAAGAATCAATAATTAAGGCTTCAGAAACAAAATCTTTAACTAATAGCTTACTAAAACTCATAACCTAATACAGTATTTCCCCTTTTAAATTTTAACGTGTCAATGCATCATATTAAATTTAGGTATTGATGGGGTTAATGAGGGTTTAATAGTGGTTAGCTATGTTGTAACGTATTTAACCAGCAATTACGGGTTGCTGATTCCTCATCTCTTCAGCTTATGCTTTAAGGCTTTACTGTTGATGCAGGATATGTATTGTACGCTTCACTCTTCATCTACTTCAACCCGGGAAGTATATGTGTTTCAGTAGCTCAGTAAAGTAGAGTTGGAAAATATTAATTATTCAATTAAATCATGCTTAAACTAAGCTAAGAAAGCTTAGGATTGCTAAACTGTCCCTATTAGACCTACATATCGTATTTAACCTTTTAATTTATAAAGATGGATGCCTAGAAACCCAGAACTTTAGTTCTGGGATGAATGGCGTAAAATTTAAATAACAAATATTTTAGATCGGATGTTCTGAGCCTGTAGGGGTGGCGTAGTCTTAGCCTGTAGGTTAATGAGATCTATGGGGGCTGTTACACCCCTAACCAGTATATGAGACGTAAGCAATCCCTAAACGCTGGAGCCTCATGGCGTAAGCCATGCTTCCAGCAAACGGCTGGAAAGCAACCTATGAAGCTAAAAGGAAAATCTGGAAGCCCCCGACTTCAGTCGTGGAGAGGACGTCACTACTTCCTAGTTGTTAACCGTAAAGCTTAATACTATTACCTAGTTAAGTTTAGTGTAGATGATGTAGGTCTGGAGCTTAGATTAATGATATAAACCATAATACTGATACTAGGATTCTACTATTCTAGCTTATGTTTGCTTAGCCTATTCTTAATTAAGCTACTACTGAATGCTTATTTAGATGGTTTCAGCTTTGTATTGGTAATATTAGCTCTTACTATCTATTGGCTTCACTATATTGCTTGAGATTTTCTCCAGATTTTCAGATATTTTTGCTAGTTGCTCGTAGAGTTTTTTATCTGTAACTAGGTATCTTCTCGGATACGGTATTTCTATATTGTTTCTATCAAATTCAATCTTAATCTGATATAGTAAGTCACGTGCCATTCTGAACGCTGTAGGCTGATCCTTTGCTCTACTTAGAAGTCTAAGTAGTATACCTGAATCCTGAAACTCCATTACAACCACATTTGGAATATTCTCTGCTGGCATACAGTCAGGATGCTTCCTAGCTATATCAACCATTATATCCATAGCCTTCTTTAAGTCCGATTCATAGCTGATCTGTACGAATATGGGTACAAGCATTGTAGGATCCCTAATTGAGTAGTTAACTATAACCTCCGACTGTAGTGTAGAGTTTGGAACTATTAGGCGTCTATTATCCCATGTACGGAGAACAGTATGTATAAGCTTTATATCCTCAACAATGCAGAAATCCCCCTTAAACATTACAGCATCCCCTATTCTAAGTGGCTGTGTAAGTGCTATTAGGAGGCCTGAGATTAGGTTTGATAGGCTTGACTGAGCTGCAAGACCTATAACTATAGATACGAATCCTGCTGTTACTAGAAGAGATGTAGCGAAGCCGCCTAGCTGCGGAAATACTGTAAATGTTACAGTAGATACCCCTATCAAAGCAATAATTAGAAGTATTGTTCTCGTAAGGAATATATATGTTGTTTTAAGCTCCGGCTGACTTATCAATCTAGTCTGTAGAGCCTTCTCCAACATACGCTTCAATAAATACACGATTGTAAACACAACTCCGTAGCCTAATACAAGATACATTATTAACGATATATTCAACATAAATAACTCAATAAGCCCCATTAAACCACCATAAGGAAACCCCAACCCTAATTAATGAGAGAAATTATAGTAAGGCTTAAAATATTTTGCTCTTCTTAAAGTTGAGACAATTATCTTGAAGTAAATATTGTCATAACGTATCCGCTAATATAGCTAGAGGACAATATTCTCTTAGCAAGGCTCTGTAGCTAAGCCTATGTTGAACTAGGGATGATGACATAAACCTCCAACTTTAACTGTATTGTAGAGTAAGCCGCATATAAAATGCAGTGTTTAAGAGTATTTGTTAAAGCTAATAATGATTAATAATGGTTGAAATCTACTGATTTCAGGATGCTGTTAGTTATTGATTTAATTACTATCTTGGCTTGCTGCTTCATGTTTAGGCAGCTTGAAACGTAGAATTGCTGCTATACCTCCTAGCTGTTTAAGCTGATTGTAGGTTTCATGGGTTGATGTAAATATCTTTATTTTTGCACCCATACTTTCAGCTTTCCTTAATGTTTCCCCCACCCTCCTTCTCTCCTCCTCGTTGTATGATCTTATAAGCTCACTTAACACCATCACTTTTTCAACAGCTCCATATTCTACAGCTTCCTCCACATCGCTTAATCCATACCTTACTAAATCCATGTTTTCCGATAGTTTTTCTAGGAATTCCCCTATTAGCTTCTCCTCCTCAACTATGCTGTAGTCTTCAAGTATCTTCATTACTGCTTCTCTTCTAAGCATCTCATATATTGCTGAAGTACCTCCTGTAGAAGTATCTTCAAGATAGATTTTAACCCTTCTATCCATCTCCTCCAGCCTGCTTTTCAATATGTTTTTCAAACCTCCAAGCCCAGCAATAATAACTATACTTACCCCTCTTCTCCTGCATTCATTAACAACTATGTCTGCAACTTCACGTATTCTACTGTAAATAGCCTCCTCCCTAGCTTCAAAGCTATTTTTACCCGGTAGATTCATTGAGAAGCTGGAAACCTCCTCTACGCCGTAGTCTCTTATGACCGCTATAGCTACATCATCATAATCTATACCAATAGCTAAAGCATTAACATATCCTTTCTTCGAATACTTATCTATATACTCAATATCTGAGCTTCTCCACTTCTTCTCCCTATAGACTACTACTTCATCCCCTACATCAACTCTTAACGTATGTCTCTGCCCTACAAGATCAAGCTCTTTAGGTCCCTCAACAATAATGCCGTGAACTCTAATTCTAGTTGTGAATGGTTGGAACTCAGTCCACTCCACTTTAACTCCAAGAACCATTGATTTACGTCTACTACCTGAACTTGTCTTCAACTCCCTTGTTGTCCTAGCATACACAATATCTCCTCTACCAATTATATTGTAGAGTACCCATAAATCATCCTCATACTCAACCTTCAGCCTTAACGTACGGTAAGCATCATCTACCTCTATAATCCTCATAGCCTCAACATTTAACAATAATTAGCAACCTATTTATACTTAAGCTTAATAAATCAATGCTTTGAAGAATATAATGAAATATAAAACCATAAATAATTAAGATAGATGGTTTCTCTCTAACAAACCTAACAACTCTAGACATGGAATCACCATAAATAAGGAGAGAACTCCAGATAAAGCTTAGAGGCGATAAATCAAGCTGTCGAGTTATATTTTCTTGCTAGCTACCTCAGTATTCATTGATGTAGGGAATGAAAGGTAAGTTTAATGCTTTAGCTCTATCATATAAACTTGGCTTACGGGGCTCTATGCTAAATGCTTAACAATTTAGTTAGCTCTTAAACTGCAATCCTCATGACTCCGTAAACTTAAGCATTTCCGATAATCTTCCAGGTAAGGCTTAGGTTTACAACGTGGTTCTCATCTACGAAATCCTTAAATAATACGGTGGTAGCTCTACTATGGTTTCTATGGGTTGCGGTAGGATAGTTGATAGTGTTCTTGAACTTATCGGCAATACTCCAATGATAAGACTGAATAAAATAGGTAAAGGTTTAAAGTCGAAAATTCTTGCAAAATGCGAGTTTCTAAATCCTAGTGGAAGCTATAAGGACCGTATAGCGCTTCGAATGATTGAGGAGGGGGAGAGGAGGGGACGGATAAATCCTAGTAGAACAGTTATTTTAGAATCCAGCTCCGGTAATACTGCTATAGCTTTAGCTATGGTTGGTGCTGTGAAGGGGTATAGGGTTAAGATATATTATCCGGAGCCTGCATGGACTCCTGAAAAGGTTAAAATTCTTCAAAGGTTTGGAGCTGAAATTACAACTGTACCGTTGGAGGAGGCTGAGATTCAGCGTAGGTATGGTTTACATGGTGCAAGAATTGAAATACCTGGTCGAGTAAAATGTTTAGAGTTAGAGCAGGAAGATCCTGAACACTACTGGTGGGCTAGACAGTTCAGCAATCCTGATAACTGGATGGCACATATGGATCTAGGTAGGGAAATTCTAGAGCAGACAAATGGAAGAGTTGATGTATTTGTAGCATCAATAGGTACTGGCGGCTGTCTCTATGGTGTTGCTAAAGCATTAAAGGAGGTAAATCCGAAATGTAGAATAGTTGCAGTTCAGCCTGGAGGATGGAGGGGATGGATTGATCCCTTATCGCATGATGCTAAATACATACCTGGAATAACTGGAGGTATTGTGGAGAAGATAAGGGATGAAGGAATATTCGACGATAAGGTAACGGTTTCCACGGAGGAGGCGCGTGAAATGGCTTATAGACTCTCAAGAGAGGAAGGCTTATTTGTAGGTATATCTTCAGGAGCAAACGTACTTGTTGCTTTAAGAGAAGCTTTAAAGCTAGATATGGAGGGAAACGTAGTTACAGTTCTAGTTGATCGTGGAGACAGATACTTTAGTGATGAAACATACATTACTTAACAAGCCGTCTTGTAAACTTAAGCTTTGTTTGGGTTTCTCTCCTTATTTATGGTGATTCCATGTCTAGAGTTGTTAGGTTTGTTAGGGAGAGAAACCATCTATCTTAATTATTTATTGCTTATATATATTTCATTCATATTCTCGAGAGCTTCTTCAGACATTTTAAGCTTTATAATATGTAGGTCGTAAATCTATTCTATCATGGTTTAGGTCTTTAGGCATTCTATTTCTGATGGAGGTATTCGTAGGAATGTTAGGGTTTTGCTGGTTGATGATACTGATTAGATAGGTTCTAGGGAGAGGGTATTGTATATTGCCTTTGAACCCTACTTAAGGAGGATTATACATGATGACTTTCGATGTTGCTAACATATTAACATCACTAATATTCATTAAGAGGATTAAGACTATCTGCGGCTCAAACATAATTATACTAACTGATGGAGCCCCATACTATAAAGCTTCATGTAGAATTCTTAACTTAAGGCATGGGGTATACAGCCTTGAAATTAGAAACCTGATGGAGAGAATAATACAGTTAAGGATAGATAGCTATTCGATAACTACATGCATTAAGGATGAATGCGATGAGGAGCATGCAGAAAATCTTCTAAATAATAATTATAATGCTGAACGAAACATGGATAAATAGAAGAGTTAAAGCAAAGGAATTCATAGATAATACAATATCCATAATAGAGGTGATCAAACATGCTTAAGTTTACAAGATGATGAAAGTGAACGTCAGGTTTATATACCTCAGTATACATACTTCTACCTATGTGGAAGTCAATAAAAATCAGCGAAGAAGCCAAGAAAATGTTGGATAAGTTGAAAATGCACCCTAGACAATCATATGACGAAGTCATAAGAGGTTAATAGAGAAATGCAAAGAATCCAGCTAACATACAAGTTCAGGCTTTACCCAAAGAAAGAGCAAGAAGAAAAACTATTGGAAACCTTAGACCTATGCAGGCAGACCTACAACTACTTCTTATCCCAGCTGAATGGGAAGGAGAAGATTCCAAGCAGGCTGGAGCTTCAGTCCCAGCTACCTAAGCTGAAACGGGAGAAGCCTGAGCTGAACAGAGTTCACTCAAAGGTTCTGCAGATGGTTTTACATAGGCTGTACTCGAATTTGAAGGCTTTATCGCAGTTGAAGAAGAACGGTAGAAAAGTTGGAAGGCTGAGGTTCAAGGGTAAAGGACACTATAAAACCTTCATCTACAACCAGAGCGGATTCAGGCTCATAAATACTGGGAAGAGGCTTAACATACTGCACCTATCCAAGATCGGAGACATACCAATAAGGATTCACAGAACAGTTGAGGGTAGAGTGAAGCAAGCCATCATCAAGAGGCATAGCTCAGGGAAGTGGTTTGCCTACATATACATTGAGAAGGAGGTATACGTAACTCAAAGAGAACCTAGGAGGGTCATAGGCATAGACGTGGGGATAAAGCACTTCCTAACAGACTCGGATGGAAGGCAGATAGAGAATCCGAAGCTCTACGGGAAAACACTTGAGAGGATAAGGGTTGTTCAGCATTGGCTTTCAAGGAGAAGGAAAGGCTCAAAGAACCATGAGAAACAGAGGATAAAACTTGCCAGGCTTTATGAGAGGCTAACAAACCAGAGGGATAACTTCCTCCATAAACTCTCAAGATTCTACGTGAACAGCTATGATGTCGTCTGCGTTGAAAACTTAAACATAAAAGGTATGGTTAGAAACCATAGCTTAGCCCAAAAAATTCTTGACGCCTCCTGGGGTAAATTCCTTCAACTACTGGAGTTCAAGGCTGAAAGAGCTGGGGCTCTAGTGGTGAAGGTGAACCCAAGAGGCACATCCGAAGGGCTAAGCTATGAAGACCCCTTGAGGGATTGGATATCTGCCTGCAGAATAAAGATGAGGGGATGGAGTAGCCCTGATTCGCCTACTGAGACGAAGCCCCTACTGGTAGAGATACCAGCAAGCCTCATCGTTGAAGCAGGAAGCCCACAGGCTTCAGCCGTGGGCAGCTCACAAGAACCCCAATCCTAATCATGAACGCTAAACTTATACTTTCAATATTAAAGTGGTTTCAAAATATTTAATTTTTCTGTTGCTTATTTTGTTGTGGGGTTTCGTGGGTTGAGTGATGGGGGGTGGGGTGTTATTTCATCCTTCCCCCACCTAAGCCTAAGAGGGGTGGAGGGCTTTAAGCAATGATAGATCGTTAATTAACGCTACATGTTGTACTACTGGCTTTAGATACGTTGGAATGCCTAGGAAGTATGGATCATACGTAACTGCTGGAGAAGGCTTAGAAGACTTCAGGAGGCTAGGGTATGGGGTAGGATAGTTGAGTTCCTCAATCCATGAGGTAGACGTGTAGCAATAGATAGCACAACGTGGAGGCTAAAGGGGGGAGGTAGGATATGATGGATTCAGAATAGGAGGGGGATGAAGATTCATGTAATAGTTGATGAGGGGTTGAAGCCCATATCCGTAGCTATTAGCCCGGGAAACACCCATGACTCTAAGATGTTCAATCTATACGATAAGATGAAAAGTAAGCCTGAAGAGTTTATGGGGATTCGGCATACAATACATATGAGGTAAAGGATAGGATGGGGAGGGATGGGGTTAAGGCAACATACCTGTAAACCCTAGGAATGGGGGAGACAAATAGCATATGATGAGGAGGGGTATAAAGTAATGAGGTCATAGAGGGATTCAACTCATGGCTTAACATTCAGAAGAGCAATAATAAGATACGAGAGAATAGTCGTAATGCTCTAGCAATCATAACATTCACATGCATAATAATACATATGAGATATGGAATATGAAAGACTTAAATATTTTGAAACTACCTCATTAAGTAAGTTTGGTTTAAAAGCTGAAGTAAGGCTTCAAGCTAGGAAGAACAACTTCAACACATATGGCTGTACACTATTTGGAACTGTATTGACGTAGCCTACAACTCAGCACAGTAAAGTCTAGAAGAAACCAAGAATTTCAGAATCTGTCTGTGTAGTGTGTTAGTAACTACTATTAAATTATTTTCCACCGTTCCCTTTCTAAATCTATTTTCTTCTTAATAGCTTTCTTAACAGCTTTATAGTGTTCTTCACATAGATATATTTTATCTCCTTCACCTCTAAATTGAAGACCTGTACTAGACGGAATATTGCTTAAGGATATCGACTTAACAGCACGATTACTACAATTATGAACAGAACATTCAACCCCTTTTCTAACCTTCCCCATTAAGACCACCAGTAATACAGATTACTGGTTTATTTAAGTTTACCGACTAGCTTAACATATCTTATTTAAATTCTAAGCTGCAACATCCCTATCAGCAATACTATTCTAGTATAGTGGTCTATATAGGAGGTTGTGAGGATTATGTTTGAAATACTTAAATTTCTAAATAGGGCTTTGCTGTTGATTCTTGATAATTGTACTTTCCAGTTTAGGCCTGTATGAATTTAGGAATAGTATTGAGGATTCTTCATCTTAATTATATAGGGAATTTACGGGATTCAAGATTAAGCCACAAGCTACTAAAAGTATTCTAATAAAAGATTGTTAGTATTGTTAAACACTTCAACATAGCTAGTTATTAGCTGTATGGCTCTATTTTAACTAGTGTTGAGTTAAAGCTTGATCCTCCACCTAGTGCTTGTGTTTTATCTATTGTTATGGCGTTTTGGGGTTTACCGTTAATTCCTATGTGAAGCCTCGGAGACCATAATACCCCCTTCAAAACTTTACTTGTTACTATAGCTTTAACCACTACATCACCTTTATCGTTGTATAGCTTAACTAACTGTTGATTTTTAATATTGTGTTTTCCAGCATCTTTAGGATTTATCCATACGATAGCGGGTATTGCTCCATAAACATCTTGGAATTGGCTATGGGTATATCGTGGATGAGCGCTTGTAATAAGTGTAAAGTATCCCTTCTTGATGGGGAGAGGTTTCTGCGTTGGAATTGGTGAAACACCATACTTCTCTGCTTTTATGGAGTAAAACTCGATTTTACCTGTGGGCGTCTGGTAAACATCTTTAGGCTTTACTTTTAGCTTTAATATCTTCCCTTTAAGAAGGTCGCTGAATACTCCGTTTTCAAATGATTTTCTTAAAGCTTTTCTAAGAGCTTTGAAAGGCTCCTCGTATAGCCACCAACTCCTTAAGTTAAGTTTTTCCGATATTTTCCTAGTAACCCATAGTTCATCTCTACTTTCACCTAGAGGCTCTATAGCGTTTCTGCATAGTTTAACGTAGTTATGACTGTAGGATAGAACCAGATCTGTCTTTTCCAGAAATGTTGGAGCTGGTAGTATTACATCGGCGTAATCCGTAGTTTCATTCCAATGTGTTTCATGAACTACTACGAATACATCATCTCTAGATAGCCCCCTCCTAACTGCCTGCTGATTTGGTAGGGATGCTGCTGGATTCATGTTGTGAATCCAGATAAACTTGAATTTACCCTTCTCCAGCAGCTTACCTAATGCTACCTGGCTAACTGTATAGGGTTTTTTACGGGTTAGTTTTTCACCTGTTAGGTAGGCTAAATCAATACTCCATCCTTCACTATTAGCATAGTAGAATCCTCGATGAATACCTATTAGTGGAGGTAGTAGGGAAACTGCTCTAACAGCTTCCCAGCCGTAAATATTTTTCTGCATTCCTATTCCAATCATGATTACGCTGGGCTTTAATGAAGTGTAGACTTTACCAAAATCCTCAATAATACTCCACTGTACCCCTGTTATTTCCTCAATTTCCTCCCTACTCCACCTTAAAGCCTCATTTTTAAAGTATTGGTAGCCATAAGTGTATTTATCTATAAACTCATGGTCTACATAGTCTCCCTCTATTAGGTATTTAGCAACTCCATAAGCTAAAGCCACGTCGGAGCCTGGTTTAGGCTGAATCCATAAATCAGCCTTAGCAGCAGTTTCGCTATATCTAGGATCTACTACAACTGTTTTAGATCGGCTTTTCTGTGTTTTAAGCCATAGATGCGGAGCACTTACAGCAGCGTTAAAACCCCAGTATACTGCTAGCTTCATTTTTGTCAGTTCATCTGGGAGTACTCCGTAGCTAAGACCGTAATGCAGCCTTAAAGCTTCCCGTCCAGATTTACTACATATACTGTAGTCTGTTCTTGATGCTCCTAAAGCATACCATAGTCTTTGAGGCATGTACCATGTTAAAACCCCCATGTTCCCAGCATAGTTAACATGTAGTAATGCTTTAGACCCATAGTTTTCAATAACGCTTCTTAACCTATCAGCTATAATGCTTAAAGCATAATCCCACGATACACGTTTAAAAGATCTACTTGGTTTTCCCCCATTACGTAAATATGGATACAGTACCCGGTCTAAACTATATACTCTTTCAGGATCTTTAAATCCTCGAGGGCAAAGTATTCCCTCGGTAATAGGGTTTTCAAAGCCTCCCTTAACCTCCCTAATAACGTTATCCTCCACATATACCTTCATAAAACACGTATCATAGCAATCTCTAGAGCAAACACTATCCACAATCCTCAATTAATACACCAGCTTAAAGCTCATAAGTTAATGGCTAAACTTATATAAACCTATCTATATGGAGCTAATGCGTTTTACTATTTCTATTGTAGAGTTTAAGGTTTACTTCTAGTCGTGGTGTAAGCGCCATTATTGTGCTGTAATATGTTAAATCCCTTCTAAGCACAGCATTCCCTGTTAATAGGCTTATAAATCCCCCCTCCTCACCTATATTTCTTACTCCATATATTTCATCAACAATAGCTTCAAGCTCATCAGCTTCACCCTTAACTATTTTCTCAACAATGAATGATGGAACCTCAAACGATGGACTTAAACCATACGTAATTAATCCATCCCTATCAATTATAGCTGTAACTTGAACATCAAACCATCTATTGCTAATACTATACATACCTGCTTCAACACCAACACCGTGATCAGCATTAACGATTCTAATAGCGTTTACAGCTCTGTTTAAGGCTCCCTTAAAAACCATATCTAAACCGAAGGGCTGTAATGGAACGTTAGATAATGCTTTAACAGGTATGAATTCAACATTGGTGAAAAATCTTAAATAAGCCTCCTTAACACCCTCAACCTTAGACTTATTCATACTACCAATAGCGACAATCATAAATAAATAATAAACTAAACTCCTATATTCTTAGCGGTATATCTCAGAAACAATATAGCTAACATAATGCAGAATTAGTATTACTAACTATTGTTTAGCCCCTCATCAACGTTCAACTATAATTAAATTAATCTAAGTCAAGTTTATGAGTTTTAGTAAGTCTTTAAGATTGGGATGTAATCTAAATATTAGCTTAGAAGCATTGTGAAGATTGAGTATAGCTTAAATTACCGCTATATTTAATCATAGCTATTTACTATTAGAATTAATTCATGAAGGAGGTTTTTAGCTTCTATCTTAGCCCTTCATCATTCTAACTCTTCTCTCAGTAACTCCACTTATCCTCTCATACTCGTAAATTATTCTAGATACAACAGTCCAAGCATCAAGAGTTTCAGGATCAATACATATAGCTTCATCTATAAGCTTTAACGTTTCCTCAGAGAATCCGCTGTGGGGGAAGCCGCCTACTAGAACAGCAACTCTTCCTCTATCCACAATTTTTGATATTGCCTCCTCTAATGTTTGAATTACCCCTCTCCTCGTGAATGCTATGGTATAGTTGATGCTTAACTCAGATAATAGATCTCTTAGATTTTTCCTATCAACTCTTAAAAGAGGCTCTTTACCGTATGGTGGAACTCTTCCATACTGGAATAGCTGCTCCATCAACCCTATAAATCGTAGATAGTTTCTAGGAATTCTAACTTTAGAATTAACATAGATTACGTAGTTAGCTATAGTATGTACATATATCTCCATTAAATTTTCCCTGATTAATGGAGTTCCTAAAGCTGAAAGTAGGGAGAAGTGAACTATATCAGGTCTCCCCCTCTTAAAATTGTTGGGGAGATTAAGCATTGCACGGTGATGATATGAGCGGTCAAGAATTATCTGGCTAGGACTCTTACCCATCCTCCTAGAATATTTTAGGACGGCTGGATGATCAGCTATCTCCCCCGGAATAGTTTCAAGAGCGGATTCCGCTAAAATAAGAATAAGCAAGATCAAACCCAGTATAAAGTAAGCCTACCTAAATAAATATAACCTTACAATCTGAACTGATGGAAGTATTGCTGTTCTCCATTACTAGTTTAATAATTTAGACTCCTAGGAGGAATATGTGTAGTATTACATCATAATAATAAAACAATTACGTATATGTAGGCTCATATAGAAACATATACCTAACTATTCTATCATGTTTGCTGGTGTAGGTATCTGTTAATGATGAAGTATCCCAATAACTATGCTAGATATAATCTTATAGGATGTGTAGAGTCTACTTAGATAGGTACGTAAAGTCCCAGCTAATTGTTAATTAATTCTTTTGTTGAGTAAAGCATTATTTTTCCACCGAGAATTTTGGTAATTAGATTTTCTTCTAACTGAATCTTCCTTTTAAGCCTTTCATCATCTGTTACTAGTTTAGCATTTAGCTCATATGATGCTACTAGGTATGATGAATCATAATAGGTTATTTTAAGCTCATACGCTAACTTTAATACAAGCAGTGTATTGCTAGGTGTAATAATGTTTAAAACTTTAAATGAAGAAGTAATTAGGTTTAGTGTTAAGTAAGCTTCATCAATAGGTATTCTATTTAGCAATGTAGCCTCCCTCCATAAAGCATTACCTATCTCGTATGGTGTGAGAGTTAATATATAGTTACCATTAAAGTATCTAAACGCATCTGAACCAAGAGATCTAATAAGGTTTAGTAAAGCTGAAGTATCAAAGATAAGCTTCATCTTTCCTCACGGCTTATTCTTACAGCATCAACAATCTCTTCCAACGGAATTTTTTTAAGAATAGCCTGTGCTCTCTCTAATGCATTTTTAATTTCCTCCTCCTCCCTTCTCTTAACCTCCTCCTCTAAAGCCTTCCTAATAATACTACTAATCGGAATTCTATAGCTCCTCAGCTTCTCGTAAAGCTCCCTCTTAACTTTTGCAGATACAGTAATATACTTCATCAAATGTAGTAAAAAATAGTAGTATATAAATATTACTACCTAATTGATGAAGATCGTGTAGATGCGTTTCTAAATCAAGTGAAATGATGAATAGGGATGTTAGAGCTAATTCTGGAATAGCAGAATGATTAACAGCTTAAGTTTACAAAGCCCTTAGTACTAAGTATAATTTGAAGTTGATGATTAGCTAAATAATAGTTGGATACGTTCAAGTTAGGTATTAAGTTTATAAATTAGCTCTAAGCTTTACCTTATGGCTAAATTTAAAGTTGCGATGCTGTATGGTGTTGGGGATATTAGAGTTGAGGAGAGAGATATTCCCAGCATTGATTGTGGTGAGGTTCTTGTAAGGGTTAGAGCTGCAACAACTTGCGGTACTGATGTTAAAATCTTTCAGAGAGGTTATGTTGGTGGGGTTATAGGTTTTCCATCACCATTCGGTCATGAATGGGCTGGAGATATTGTTGAGGTTGGGGGGAAGGTTGAGAAGTTTAGTAAGGGTATGAGGGTTCGAGGAGGGAATTCAGCTCCATGCCTCCAATGCGAAATGTGTCGTGAGGGAAGATATAATCTCTGCGAGGATAGAGTTTGGCTTTGGGGTGCTTATGCAGAGTATATTAAGGTTCCTGAGCAGATAGTTAAGCTTAACCTTCACGAAATACCGAGCAATCTATCCTATGAGGAGGCAGCATTAACGGAGCCTTTAGCATGCGTGCTCCACGGAGCATTAAAGACAAATATAAAACCCGGGGAAACAGTAGCTATTATCGGTTCAGGACCGATAGGAATACTACATCTACAGCTAGCAAAGCATATGGGTGCTTCAAAAACTATTGTTATTGATGCTGTTGATGAAAGACTTAAAGCTGCAAGCTCTCTAGGCGCAGATGTAGCGGTAAACATTAATTATGAGGATCCTGCTGAACGTGTAAGGAGGGAGACTAGGGGTTATGGTGTACATGTAGTTATTGAATGTGTAGGTAAAGTGGAGACGTGGATGCAGGCTTTAAGACTTGCTAGGAAGGGGGGTAGAGTCCTAATGTTTGGAGGATGCCCGCCAAACACTGAGATCAGGGTTAGTACTGAGCTTCTACATTACGGTGAACTATCCATAGTAGGCTCCTTCCACGCCACACCGCAGGAATTTCATCAAGCACTAAACCTAATAGCAAGCAATGTAGTTAACGTGAAGCCACTAATAACAGGCTCATATCCGTTGGAGAAGATAGGGGAAGTCTTCCAAATATTAACAACATCTAAAAAAGCGTTAAAACTAGTAATTAAGCCGTAAGTTATCAAGTAGCTTAAGACCTATCCATGTTTACAGGCTAATCTAAGCCATGTTGTTCATCAATATTTCTATTGGCGGCTATGGATTAACGTTTACAGCTCCCCAACCCATTCCTTAAGGAAGTGCTCCAGGAATTCCTCCATGAATCTATGTCTTTCCTCAGCTATTATCTTAGCTTCATAAGTGTTTAATCTATCCTTTATCTTTAGGAGTTTCTCGTAGAAGTGGGTGATTGTAGATTTTACTTTAAACGGATCGTAGCTTTCAACTTTTTCTTCAGGATTATATATTAAGGCTCCTCTTGAGCCACCATACGCGAAGGCTCTTGCAATCCCTATAGCTCCAATAGCGTCAAGACGATCAGCATCCTGCAGGATCTTAGCCTCAATAAGGTCAATGTTTCTTTCAACACCATATCTATGATTTAATATTATATTGTAAACCTTATCGATAAATTCGCTGGGGTAGTTAAGCCTCTGCAAAACCTCTTTAGCTAGCTCAGCGCTTTTCACAGCATGATCTATATTAAGCTTAAACTCGTATGTTAAGCCAATATCGTGGAGTAAAGCAGAAATCTTTAAGGCTTTTAAGTCAGCGTTAAGCTTAGAACCTATTTTAACACATAGGTTAAAAACTCTTAAAACATGATGCCAATCATGCCCGCTACTATCATTAACCATGTAGCTTCTAGCTATAGATGCTATTCTCCTAACTTCATCATCCTCCCGCTCAACTAAGTAATCGAGAGAATACATAAATCATAAAACTCCGGTAAAATATATAGATTCCTGTTAGCCTCATATCGTTAATAACCTAATTTAAATAAGTATTATAATTAATTCCAGTTTTCCAGCAGTGATGATCTATTAACATAGTTAGCAACTTACCCTAGCTTAAAGTCAATAATTAGTTACAACTACTTTCAGACAGTTTTTACTTGTAGCTGCTGTCTTGTAGGCTTCAGCTATTTCTTCAAGTTTAAATCTATGCGTTATTAGGTCTTTAACGTTTACCCTACCTTTCTCTATTAGGCTTAAGGCTATTCTTGTTTCAATATGGGATGTTGAGTATGACGGTATTATCCTTATTTCTGAAAAGAAGAGTTTATTTAGGTTTAGCTTTAATGTTTTTCCCGGTGGTGGGGGGGCGAATACACATATTACCCCTCCACTTCTACATGTATCTACTCCTAGGGAGTATGCTTCTATACTTGGCGCTGTTACGAATACAGCATCAACCCCAATACTGGTTTCGCTTTTAACAGTATCTCTAAATTCTTCAGGATTTACAGCTATATCAGCTCCAAATCTTTCAGCTGCTTTAACTCTATAATCTAGCTGATCACATGCTAAAACTTTAAGTACTCCATGGTTTTTTAGAAGCTGTATAATCATCAATCCTGTAGGTCCTAAACCTACTACTGCAGCTTTACTGTAGGGCTTAACGCCAACCCTATTTATAGCTCTTATACAGCATGCTAGAGGCTCTATTAAAGCCCCCTCCTCAAATCCTATGTTGTCTGGAAGCTTTAAAGTATCTGTAAGGTTTGCCTCAGGAACTTTAAAGTACTCTGCAAATCCTCCTGGAACTATATGTGTCTCCCTAAACTTCCTACATAGGGTATAGTCCCCATTTATACAGTAGTAGCATTTCATACATGCTACGTGGTGATGTATGAAAACCCTATCCCCAACATTAAACTCTTCAACCCCCCTATCCACCTCAACAACTACTCCTGTAGGCTCATGTCCGAGAACTATTGGTGCTCTCGGCTTAAGATACCAATCCATAAGGTCTGATCCACATATACCACATGCCCTCATCTCCACCAGAATCTCTCTAAATCCAACTTTAGGCTTTTCAACATCTACACATCGAACATCAAGAGGTCCATAGTATACTCCAGCCTTCACCCCTCATCCACCTTTAAGGCTTCAGGAATTTCTGATGTTTCCTTAGTGCATAGGAATTGAAGAGGCTCATTCCCGATGTTTATGAATTGATGCTCCTCAAATCCTGGAATAAACAATACACTACCAGGCTCAATAATAGCTTCCCTACCTCCACTCTTAACAATTCCCCTCCCCCTTAATACGTATACTTCATGCTCATGCTCATGTCTTTCAAGAGATGTATATCCCCCAACATCAATTGTGAAAAGCCTAAACTGAATTCTCTCAGCACCTACACCCTTATGGAGAAGATACTTAACTCTAACCCTATATGCCCCCTTAATACTTACATCATACTCCCTAACACTATCAACATGAGTAACATACATAGGTTTCAGAGTAAAATCTACCTATTAACCTTTACTATTAAAATAATTCAGTAATATTAGCTGTGGAGACATCAAGCACTAATAGAAGGAAAATATATCTACCACAACTACTATATATAATACATATTATATCTTTATAGGTGAATGCTTTGGAGTGGGTGGCTTACCTATGTTTGAAGCTGTGGCTTCACGTGTTTACTGGATGGTCTGTATTGAAGTGTTGGGGTGTTCGCTATGGGTAGGGTTATAGGCTTCTTCGCTTCCGATGTTCTTTACAAATCTTTGGAGAAGCTTGCTGGGGAAAGTGGGAAATCAATGTCGGAGATAATACGTGAAATACTTTGGCTTAAACTATTTGGGAAGGAGTTTGTACTTGCAGTCTCCAAGGAGGATGAATGGATTGTAGGTAAGTTTCTACTGGAGGAGTTTCCTAAAGCATTAAGGGACTATAAAGAGAAGTTAACTGGAAGACGTGAAGATGTAAAAGTAAAAATATACTTGAGAAGCCCATAATGCTAAGCTCAACTCTAGTTATTATCTAAGCTTTAGTAGGTGTCTGTGGCTGCTATTGCTAAGTAACCCACCAACCATTACGTGAAGCAGCTAATCAGCCTCGTTAAAGAGTGAAAGCCTAATTTCACCGGTTCCCAAACAGCTATTCTAGCAGTTTTGGAAAAGTGGTGTAACCCCAATTCTTTATGGGTGGCTACTCTTCAGAGAGTACGTTTCAGAAATTCATATAGCTTCTATGCTTGGACCTGGCGGCTTAATGTATTGTATTTAGCCTACTAAGCCGCTATGCCCTATGCTTTCCACGTAATTTTTATAAGTTAACTGGAATCTATTTTGGTGGCGTTATGGTTAGCTCTATTTTAGCTATATTAACAGCTTTGGTTTGGGCTTTATCTATTGTTCTTGTTAGGAGGGGGTTGGATTCATCAAACTTCATCTCAGTATCTCTAGTTATTACTGTTGTTGGGGTTGTTATTTTCATACCTCTATCCCTACTATTAACCCCTATAGAATCCGTAAATATTTATGGATTCTCCCTATTCCTGATAGCAGGCTTTATTCAGCCTGGACTTGTTAGGCTTCTATATTTTAAGGGTATGGAGAGGGTTGGAGCGTCTGTTAATGCATCCATATATGCTTCATACCCCATATTCAGCTCCCTAATTGCAGCTTTCCTACTTAATGAGGAGTTAACGATTGGGTTATGGCTAGGTATAGTATGTGTTGTTTTTGGAGCAGTAATGGTGGAGAGAGCTATTTATGGTGGTGTAGTGTTTAGAGGTTGTGTGAGGGGTTTGATTTATCCATTCCTAGCAGCAATACTTGTTGGATTCTCCTATGTTTTTAAGAAGGAGGGGTTGAATGTATGTGATGCTCCGATTATGGGTGTTGCTGTAGGATACGTTGCTGCCTTTCTTCTCTACCTACCAATAATGTTTAGGAATTCAGCACTTCTTAACAGGAATTCCTTTAAGCTATTCTGGAAGCCTGGTTTAGGGCTATGTATAGGACACCTCCTAATGTTCTATGCTCTTAGATATGGTGATGTCTCAACAGTTACACCATTAATACAGGTAGAGCCCCTATTCATATTCCTCCTTATCCACTACTATCTTAAAGGTATAGAGGAAATACCGCCTAAACTTGTTGTTGGCGCTATAACCATTATTCTAGGAGCTGTACTTGTAGTATTAGCCTAGCATTTTATAATATTAATAGCGATCTTTCACTAATTGCTAATACGTTTTAAACATACATCTAAATTAGCAGCATCATTTTAAGCATGAATTATTCTCAGCTAAACTTAAATCTTGTGTTGGCTAACTGGTTTGATGATGATTAACTGTAGGGTTCTGATATGATGTTGATGGGAGGAGCTGATGTTGCTAACTAGATTTTTTCAAGATATCTACGTGTCCAAGCTACAAGTGTTTGGTATGTTTCTAATCCGCTTCTTGTAAGCTTTACATATCCATCCTCACTATCAACATCTATAAGCCCCCTCTCAGTAAGCCAGTTTAAGTATCTTGTAAAGGTTTTATAGTTTAGTCTTGAAGCCATTTGAAGCTGTGTTTTCTTCATCGCTCCCTCAACATATAAGATCTCTATCATCCTAGCAATCACTACCAAGTCTAAGCGCTCCCTCATAAGCCACTATCTATATTCCAAGCCTTAATATAAGTATTTAGAGCTTAGCCTCTACTTAAACATCATAATTCTTAACAATTCATTTTGAAGTTTACGTATATACATTATTCTCCAAGTAAAAAATATCAGTATAGAAAACTCAAAAACAAGCAGTAAGTAAATAGCTGAGCCATACAGCCTATAGTTTAATACGTGAATAAACATTGTATACATTAATATTATAGATGCTGATATTAATCCTACAATATACCATGTTCTCGCCACCTTAAATTTCTGAAAAGCCCCCTCTAAATATCCTCTACCTCTAGAGGCCTTAAACTCGGAAAATAAAGCTATAGATGTAACTCCTAATATTAAGCCTAGCATTAAGGCCAGTGTTTGAAGTAGATATGCTTCAGCCTCATAGTATGATGTTAACGTATCCCCTACTAATATTGACTCTGCATGTTTATCTAAAGTTTCATTAGTTTGAGCTGTAGCCGGTATATGAGGTGGTGCTGTTGTGTTTATTAGAGGAGTAGTTGATGCAGCTATCTTTACAGGAGGTGAACCCCTCATCTCCCTACTTAGCGTAATACTTGGATATGTTGTAGTAGCTATAATTAAGAATATTGTTAACAATATGTTTAATACTACAATAACTCTAGCTAAAGTTAGAAATGATCTACGCATTGGGGAATCTTTACAGAAGCTATTTAAATAGTTAATGCATCTATAGTACTATTGACACTCTCCACGACTAAAGCCGGAGATTCTCCAATTTTTGCTTCTCCACCATAAGCCTACAAGGCATGGGTGGGGAGGCTTCATTTGGAGTTAAGGGCTTAGTCAAGGAAGCCCTGCCTCTAAGCATATAGCTTAGGGCAACTCTACCTATGTTTATTGCTGCATTTAAGTCGGCATTATACTGTAGATTACAGTTGTTGCAAATAAATAATCCTTGAGTTTTCCTTTCTCCTAAGTTACTACATCTATGGCAAATCTTGGAGGTATAGTATTCCTTAACTTTTACTATAGGAACGCTATCAAGTATTGCTTTATATTCAATATAATTCATTAATTTGCGGTATGGCATTCTATTAACTATTCGGTTAAGAGCCTTACTTTCATTTTTACCATTATCTTCCCTTATTCCCTTTAAGTCTCCTATAACTATTGTAGCTCCAATTTCTTTTGCTCTATCAACAATTTCCCTAGATATTTTATGTAGCGTTAATTTTTCTTCTTTCCTTTGAGCTAATTCCCTTTATTTCCCTAAGAAGCTTCTTTTCTCCAAGTCTTCTCCTTAACCAATCATAATGTCTTCTTATTCCCCTTACTTCCTTACCGTAGAACTTTACTCCACCAATTTTCCCATTGTTAAGCTCAACTTTAGTAGCTATGTTCTTATCTCCTATGTCTATTGCTATGATTTTGTTAGGATTTATTTTCGGCTCTTCAACATCTTTCTCAACAGTTATATGAATATACCATTCTTCCCCATTCGAATAACTTTAGATTCTCTTATATTCCATTCTGAAGGCTCTATTTCTTCATGTGGCTTTATTGGAACCCAAATCCCTCCCCTTCTTCCAAATACGGGTATTCTAAACCAATATTGTGTTAGCTTTGTGTTTTGTTTTACTAGTTTAATTACATCTTTCCTTAAAATTAATGGATACTCCTTACTTTTATCTATTCTTCCTTCCACATTCCTGAGAAACTTTTCAGGAGAAACTTTTTGTAATAGTCTATTAGGAGAATAAGTAATTTAAGCATCTTCTAGACTATGATCTAACATTGTTAACAGCTCTTCATTAAAAGGCTTTAAACTATGTAATTTAGAAGTTATATTTGTAATGTATGGTGTTTTGCAGCTCTACATCAATACCGTTCTGGCCTAGCGTAACTTTCATTTCCCCTCTTTTCATGGGGCTTCCGCCGTGAACAGTGAAGACAGCACATCTATCCTGTATTCTACACCTACATATTGCCTATAGGCATTCGGGCTTACTACATTAGTGGATGCTACGTTAATAAGCTTTACGCTGAATAGAAGCAGTTTCTATACCCCACTGTAATTTAATTCTTCCTGTTTCATGGAGTCTAACTAGAGTTTTCTTAACTTCACTAGGTGGGATTCCGAGATCTCTCGAGCATTCAGATATGCTTATCCTGGATTTCTTCACCTTAATGTAGCTCATTAACGTATCATCCAAATCCCTAAATTCACTAGAATGCTTTACAGTTAAATCCTCTATTTTAAAGTCTTCAGAGCTATTGATTAAGGACCTTTCAGCTACCTTACCCCCTACTTTAACTGTCTTAACATGTTTCTTATAGCTTGACGGCTTACTCCCCCTATTATTGTTAAGACCTATACTAAGCAATTTAAAACTCTCCATCTTCTCTCTGGAACTATTAGTATTTATAAATTCTCTATTAATAACCTCAATAATTCTTTTAGTCTTCCTAATACTTCCAGTAGCTATTAGTAGTATTAATAACATTATCAATACTACTATAGGTTTCACCCTGAACCTACCTACAGCTTCAGAACCATCAATTCTTTCAGCCACAGAACTTATCTGAAATACTACATATAACAGTTTACAGTACTGCATTAAAGTTAACAGTTGCCGGATAGTTAACATTTATAGCTATCCGCTCAACCTCTAGGGCTTCATGATGGCTTCCATTGCCAACGGTGAGGGACAGCACATCAGGGCTTCATCACTATATTCCAGCAGCCATAAGATGTTTATCTGTTTGGAAGCCACACCTACGCTTAAGCATATGTTCATTCGGCTTATTCAATTCACTACATATCAGGCATGTTTAGAGGTGTTCTTTGCTTCGACAAATTCTAGCTTTAACCAGGATCTTGTTTATCACTCCTTTAACGATTTTATCAGGCATTACTGTATCGATTCCCCCCATCATCCTCAAATATTGAAACGTTACCAAGCCAACTCCTTTAATTCTTCCAATATGTTTCCCCTCCATTTTCAAGATCAGCATTCCTTGCCTAGGTTCTAAGAGCTAACTTATCATCTTTGCTTACAGTTAAGAGGTAATAGTCTGTTTCCTTCACTTTTCCATGATCTTTTATTTTTCATATCTTCTTAACTTGTGAAGCTAGATCCTTGAGGATGTTTATTCTTCCAGTTTCCTCTTTCTATATTACAGTTAAGTATTTAAATCTGATATATAGTGGGTATTTATGGGGCTTAATGAGGAGATTATTAACTACTTCATGGAGCTAGGTGGGGGGAGGATAGGTATTGCATCAGCTAATAAGCTGTGGAGATATGTTGCTAATGGGCAGCATCCTAGAGACATTATGTCTGAATGTAACTCAGTTATTGTATTAGCTATAGGTACAGGTTTAAACGATTATGTAACAGCTGATTTTAAAGGTAAGTCGATGGATGTTGATGGAAGAACTTATAGGGTATCACAGCTATTTATAGAGTGGCTTACCTATAGGGTTGCCGGCTTTTTAATGAGGAAAGGGTTTAAAACCATTACGCCAATAGACTGGGCTGGTGGTGAAGCATGGCTTAACATGGATAAGCGTATACATAGATTCCCGTTTAAAGTAGCTGCTTATGAAGCTGGAATAGGCGTCTTTGGGAAATGCGGCTTAATCATTACTCCAGACTATGGTCCAAGAGCTAAGCTAGGAGTAGTAATGACTAATGCAGTACTGGAACCTACAGGAAGAATTGAGGGCTTCAATCCATGTATTAACTGTACTGTCTGCGCTGAAAGCTGTCCAGTAGAAGCTATAGATCCTAATCCCCCACCCCCTGAAGGATTTAACAGAGATAAATGCTTAAAATTCTACCAATACCTAAGAAAAAGCACTAACTGGAAGGTAATTCACTGCGCGGTTTGCTTTGAAGTATGTCCTATCGCAGGAAATAGGGAATACACTCTTGGAAGACATGGTACATTTCTAAGTATTGATGAAGAGTGGAGAAGTAAGCTTATTAAAGATTTTAAATATATAAGCTAAACAACTAGGATAAGTTAAGATAGCATGATCCTAAAGCTAGGATCCTATCAGTAACTGTTATGAAATATTTAAGCAGTAAGATATAGCAGGTCTCCAATACTTTAGCATAAGTATCCACTCCATAATGGGAAATTGTAACTAGGCAACTTTATAGAAACTCTTAATATGTAGCAACTTTTAATCCTAAACTACATAGATTTCCAAAATGTTTATTAAGGCCTTATTTTACTTCTAACTGGTGGCTTTATGGCTCTTATGGATAGGGATGAATATATTGAGAGTTTAAGGAGGCTTAGACCAAATATTTATAAGTATGGTAGGCTTATTGAGGATGTTACTACCTATCCTGAGACTAAGTATACTGTTTATGGTGTTGCTGAGCTTTACAGAATGGCTTATGACCCTAATTATCGTGAACTAATAACTACAAGATCAAGCATTACTGGTGAAGTAGTTAATAGGTATACTAGCATTATGGGGGATGTTGAGGATGTTATAGCTAACCTAAAGCTTAAACGTTTAGCTTTCCGGAGAACTGGTACATGTACTGGTGGTAGATGTGTTGGGTGGAGCTGTATGAATTCTATGTGGGCAACAACGTATGAAATCGATAAGGAGTACGGTACTGATTATCATTCAAGATTGAGGGGCTGGGTTAAATATGTTCAGGAGGGGGATTTAGCTGTTGCAGGTGCATTAACGGATCCTAAAGGTATCCGTGGCTTACCCCCATCCCAGCAGCCGGATCCAGACATGTATCTTAGAGTTGTGGAGAGGAGAAGTAACGGTATTGTTGTTAATGGGGCTAAGGTAATGATCGCAGGTGTTGCTTCATGCCATGAAGTATTCGTTATGCCTACTTTAGGTTTAAGAGATAATGAGGGGGATTACGCATTATCGTTCGCTATTCCAAGAGATGCTGAGGGGTTAACGATTGTTGAGGCTAGACAGCCTAACGATTCTAGGAAGGGTGAGGATGGGTTTGATAAGGCTGTAGAGGTTGGTGGAATCTCTCAAGCATACCTGTTCTTCGACAATGTATTCATACCTTGGGACCGGGTGTTTATGTGTGGTGAGTATAAGTATGCAGGAGTATCTGTTGCAAGATTTACGTTTTATGAAAGGCCAACAATGGCTGGATGTGTTGCGGGGCAGGGGGATGTTAAGGTTGCTGCAGCTGCATTAATGGCTTATACTCATGGATTAGGTGTGAAGCCCTTCATGGATAGATTTATAGATATGGTTATAGATAATGAAACACTATTCTCATGTGGATTAGCGGCAGTATATATGGGTTCAAAGCATCCATCAGGTGTATGGATACCTAACCCTCTACTATCAAACGTTGCGAAATGGCATATTGCAAGGATACCGTACAATACCTCTATACTATGCCAGGATATAGCTGGTGGAATAGGTGAAACTGGATGTATGCCTTCCTACATTGACTTTAAGGATTCAAGAATAGGTAAATATGTTGAGAAGTACTTGAAGGCAGCTTCAAAAGCTGAGTCTAGAATGAAGGCTGCAAGACTTGTTGAATGGGTAACTATGGGTTCAGGTGTTCCGGGATGCATGCATGGCGGAGGCTCACCATACACTGCTAGAGCTGTAATAGGTAGCTTAATAAACTTTAAAGAATACGTTGATATTGGGAGGTATCTTGCTGGAATAGATGAAGATGTTGCTGCATCATGTGAGGAAGTATTGAAGAGAAAAGCTAAGTAGGCTTTAGGTAAGGTAGCGTGCTATCGTTAATATATCATTCAGTAATGCGTATCCTGCAGAATCCCCACCAGCTCCTGGACCAATTATCGTTACATCTCTCTGAACATCTAGCACATATGTTAATGCGTTAAGAACACCGTCTACATGTGCTAATGGATCAGTTAAGGGGATTTCCTCAGGCTTAACGCTTGCAACAACCCTCCCATCTATTTTTTCAGCTTTAGCTATTAGCTTTACCACTCTTGACCTTCTTCTCGCCTCATCAATATCCCCTAACGTAATATCAGTTATCCCCCTCCTCTCAACATCCCCAATCTTTAAATCAGCATTCATCAAGACATTTGACAGTATTACTATTTTAGCAGTTGGATCCCATGCTTCAACATCAGCTCTAGGATCTGCTTCAGCATATCCCAACTCTTGAGCCCTCCTTAAGGCTCCGCTATAGCTTACCCCCCTACCCATCTCTGTCAGTATGTAGTTTGTAGTACCGTTAAGTATCCCTCTTAAACACCTTATCTCAGCTCCTGCTAGGCATTCAAGCCCAAGATTTATTGCTGGTGTTCCACTCATAACAGTAGCCTCAAACCTTAGGAAAACACCCTTAGAATCAGCAATTCCCTTCAGCTCCCTATAGGCTAAAGCTATAGGTCCCTTATTAGACGTTACAGCATGCATCCCCCTCTCCAAACTCCTCTTTATATGTGTATATCCAGGCTCCCCTGTTTCAAGATTTGTCCATGTAGCCTCAACAACAATATCAGCTGTTGTCTGATTAATTACCTCAATAGCTGAAAAACCCTTTGCAGCCCCCTCATAATCATCAATCCTCCCACCATTACTCACAAGCTTTAAAACCTTAGCTAAATCAATTCCTGAATCGCAAATAATAGATCCATGCTTTAAATCACATATAGCTACAACATCACATTCAAGATTATGCCTACTTCTCAAATAATCCCTCTTACTAACTAAATGACGTGCAAGCCCCTGACCAACAACACCAAACCCTATAATTGCCAGTTTAAGCCTCACACTAAAATATAAGCTGAAAACATATAAACCTTACATTAAGGTAGTTTAATTAAGAACATGATACTGCTTGACTCTGTAGACTTAAGCATTTTAACCATCTCTATTAGAGTTTACCTATGAATTCTGATCCTTACTGAAGTAGGTACACCAGGGGATGAATGACAGCTGCATTGCCTGATAACGTAATAAAGATTAAGAGGCTTTCCAAGTTATCGAATAGTTGCTGGTTATGCTAACAGGAATGGTTTATTTCCTTAGTAGATGAATTATTAAAATATCTATTGTCGATATTAAGAAATGGGTTTTTCTCCGTTTGGTGGTGTTAATTTCGATGTAAAACTATGGGCAGCACCTCAACTTATATGGTGCCTGAAGAGCTTAAGAAAGCTGTAGCCGATAAGCCTATTGCATCTCCGGAACCGTCTTCTGATGGTTGGGGAATCTTGAAGTAAAAGAGCAGAAACCTGCAATGATGGAGGAGGTTGTAGATACATCTAAGGGTAAATATATAGTACGTGTAGTTGGTGATGCAGTGATGGTAGTGCGAAACATGAAGTATAGAGCTCTCCATAATGAGCCCACATATTAGGTCTCTTGGATTTGGAAAATTTCATGGAAGCCTATTAAAAGTGAGGGTGAGCTATGATGGGGTACTATATGAATGCGATTGTACATATGAGTTTCCCTCAAAAACATCAGCAATGAACATTCAAAAAACCAAACCTAAAATCTCATATGGCAATACTTTACGATAATACCTTTAGTATTTGCATAGCTTCAATTAAAGATGAGAGTAATTAGCAGTAGAATATATAACCCTTAAGCTGTTATGTCCTGAAATTTTAACACAAGATTTAAATTTCTGGATTTCTAAACATATATATGCCTAGACGTACAACCATAATTCTTGAGGAAGACGTTTACGAAATGCTAGTACGGGAAAGTATTAAGCGTTACGGGACAGCGAGAGCTCTCTCCAAGGTTTTAAACGAGATATTAAGAGGAAAACGCTACGAAGAGCTTCTTCATCTTCTCTCCTCCGAGAAGATTTTAGAGGTCAGTCAGGAGGAATTTGAAAATTTCCGAAGGGAGCTTAGTAAGAGGTTTGAAGAACGTTGATTCTCGATACAACATATTTGCTTCCACTACTTGGGATAAGAATTCGGGAAGACCTGTTTTCAGCTATAGTGTCTGGACGTATACAGCTTAAACTTAAAGATATTAGGCTAAGCTCTATATCCTTATTTGAAATACAGGCAAAAGCTGCAAAACTCAGGATTCCTCCAGGTAAAGTTGTTAGGGCTATTAATACCTTAAAGAAAAGCTTCGAAGTTATATCCTTTACGCGGCGTGGTGTAATTGAGGTAGCTCATGAGCTACGTGGATTCATCAACGATTATGTTGACTGTGTAATTATTGCTACCGCAGTAGATCTTGGAGACCCACTTGTAACTGAAGACTCACTTATCCACTCAGCAAAAAGAGACCTTGAAGATAAGTATAAGCTACACATTTTCAGCTATCGTGACCTTACCTCCTAAGAGATTTGAAACATCATTCATCATCTATACCTTGTTTCTAAGTTTAACTGCTGCTAAACCTATTCCGTAAGCTAAGCTTTATTTAGGCTTCCTACTTATGATGAAACCACGTCTAGAGTTATTATGTTATTAGTAGAGAACCTCTACATTCCCCTTCATCAAGAATATTATTAGAATACTAGGCTTCTTTAATAAAGTATTCGTAGAGTGTTAAATAGTGTTTGATGATGGATCAGTCTAAGGGAAGATTTCCATGTAGCTTGAACCATATTTAGATAGGATTGTTACATAATGTTTTTGATGTAGTTAATATATTAACATCAAGACTATTTACAGCAAATAATTATTATGCTGACTGATGAAGCTTCATGCAAATTTTAATTTAGAGCATATGCCTCATAAACTCCAGTATTTATCTGAAGAAGCCATTGTAAGAATCTTATATATTACTTATGGTTAAGTATGTCTAGCTTTTATTACTAGTATTATGATTGATAATGTAATTAAAGCTGCAACTATTACTACTAGTAATAATAGTAGTGGGAATTCTCTGCCTGCAACGTTTACTTCAAGTATTCTTGAGGTAGATTCGAAGCCTTCCTTACTTACATTTACCTCCATACTATACTTACCGGTTTTGTTTAAAGCTAGTTTTGTCTCATATACTCCATCTCCAGTTACCCCTAACCTATATTTCTTACCCATAGTGCTTACTGTTGCATTAGCGTTATTTACAGGCTTACCGTATTCGTCTAGAACAATTATTCTTATGGGGAAGCTTTTATCAACCACTACTCTGCTGGGAATTTCAGTATTTACTTTAAGCTTTAGCAATGGTAGTAATGATACTTCAACTTTAACATAGTCATGAATTGTGTTTTGAGGTTTAACGATGATGTTGAAGCTATAGCTTCCAGGCTTAGCTTTCTGACTGGCTTCCAGCAGCATTAATACCTTCTCGCTACTATTAGCTTTAACATTAATAACCCCACTACTAAATGATACATTAAATTCTTCACCCCCCTGCTTTATTAAGGATAAATTTACTAGGTCTCTATAACCCTCCGACTCAAACACTTCAAGTATTGCTTCGCTTTTCAATCCCGGTCTTAGCTGCATACTTAGTGTTGATGGCTTAACCATTAATCCTATAGGCTCTAAAGCAATGCTTACAGGTATTCTTACTGAGTCTCTACTTGATGAGATTACTATAGATCCATTATATCCATCTGGTGGAGCGTGGGAAGCCTTAATTTCAAAGCTAACTATCTTCTCCGTGTTTTACCCATCACTAGGTTACTTATTGATGGCTTAACATAGCTTGATGAGGTGTTAAGATACTTCCCTATAAGATCTGTTGAAGATATTGTTGCGTAGTTTTCCTCAATGGACTTTATCTTCAGGTTTAGCTTAACCGTTTCGTAGAAATATTTATATACTGTATTTCTCTCCTCCTCTATGCTTGAAAATATTAGAAGCTGGCAGAGCTTTAACTTTGAGGATATTAGGAAATGGCATAGCTCACAGGTTATTGATAAAGTTATTAAAGCTCTGGAGGGTAATGGTTTTAAAGCATATTTCGCCAAGTCTAGGGATGAAGCTTTAAAAATGGTTTTAGACCTAATTCCGCCAGATGCTACTGTTGGTGTAGGAGGCTCAGTAACTATTCGTGAAATTGGGGTTTTAGAAGCTTTAGTAAAGAGGGGGAATAAGGTGGTTCATCACTGGATTGAAAACCTATCACGGGAGGAAAGCTTCCAAATTAGGAGGCAGGAAGTAGTTTCAGATGTTTTTCTATGTAGTACTAATGCTTTAACTCTTGATGGGGTTTTGGTTAATGTTGATCATGGCGGAAATAGGGTTGCAGCAATGATTTTTGGACCTAGAAAAACAATAATAGTCTTAGGAGTAAATAAAATCGTTAAGGACATTAATGAAGCCTTATGGAGAATTAGAAATATTGCTACACCAACAACATGTAAGCGTCTAGGATTAAAGACGCCATGCGCTACAACAGGTCTATGCCAGGGATGTAAATATCCAGTAAAGGCATGTAGCGTAATAACAATAATTGAGGATAAGCCAATCTTTGCAGATATACATGTAATCATAGTTGGAGAGCCTTTAGGCTTCTAGATATTACTAGCTGAAGTTTAAAGATTCTAAACTATGTAGCTTAATTGCCCTCATGCCTTGAATATATTTATTCCAGATTTTGAACATAAGCTAAACAAGAGTTATGAAGAGCTCCTATATTAATAAGCTGTAAGCAATACCCATAGTGAGGATAATTAACATGCTTAAGTTTACAGCATCTCTTGAGGATGCTTGTGGAAGATATATAAAAGCTTAGCTTTTACTTACCTCCTATCGTAGCCTGTTGCTCAACTCCATTCCTTCTCACAAATTCTCTTGAATATTGCAGCTGAGCTACATCTTTCAGGAGAGCCGCTATTTACTCCAGTATTTCTTCTAGGCTTAATGATGGGTTTACATCATTCTTCTAAGTAGAAAACAGGTCTTAGATGAATCGTATACTCCATCCATACATGCTTCAGATATTAACCTACGCCTTGAAGCTACATCCATCGCTACAATATTCTTAGTCCTAACATCCACTGTGAAGTGTATCTTAACATAATGCTTCCTTCCATATATTCTCTCAATCCATCACGTTTATAAACGCTTACACTGTTTGAGTTAACAGCTACAACCATAGGTTCATCGGAGCCTCTTATGAAGTCATATGGGATAGGTTAAGCATTGAAGTATGTCTTCTAATCCAGAAGTGGCTAACTTATGGAAGCTTAGAATAAGCCTATAAGGCATAGAGAATAGATACCTGACAACATCAAGAACAAGCATATCATCCGTAATCCTGAATGGATGAAAACCTACCATCATTCAAGATGCTAAGCTCAAATCATAATCCTCAGGAAGTCTAGACTGAGAAGAAGCTCACTATGCCATACTTTTTCTTCTGAAACATCACTTCTTGAAAATGCAGTTATCCTAGCTTTGTTATTTATTATTTTCCTCAAATATTCTGCTTGCAATAGGATAAGAAGTATGTTTAAGACATTTATTAACTATATCCACTATTGATTCCGGCTTCTCCTTCTCAATAATGTATCTTGCTAAATCAAATATTCTGGAGGCTTTTCTAACAACCACTATGTCGCTGGATGCTACTACAGCATCTCCTACAGCCTCTGACAATAAAGTATCTGTTTTCTTAGCGGTGTAAGCATCTCCAAGAATATTATATTCCTTAATTCTATCTCTAAAAGCTGAAGCTAACTCTCCACTATAGCTTATTTGCTCATCTAGAATTATGGATACATGTCTAGGCTTAAGCTCTACAACATATTTCAGAATTAAATCTATAAGTTTACCGTGGGATTCATGATCATACTTAAACTTCCTATAGGACTTCCTAATATCTCTAAGCAGCATATCATCACCTATAAATACAGGCTCCCCCATAACTCCGGAATCTACAGTTATTAACACGTTATATCCATCTATGAGTAGGTATGCCTCCTCAACATTCTCCACGCTAACAATCTTCCCTCTAATACTGTAGGCTTCAGAATCTGGATGTATACATCTGTACAGTACTGCATACTGTAGCTTATTAAGCTGATACCTAGCAGTTACAATCTGTATGGAGGATTTTACGCTATAGCCTCTATTCAATAGATATTTATAGTCTATTACAGCATTACATATTTCCCCAATGCTCCCCACGGCCACCTCTCCAAAACTCATAGTTTAAATTTTATAAATAAGTATTTAAGTATAGATGTTCTAATCCCAATTAGTTAATAGAAACCTCATATTTCATAATAGATTTTAGCTTCATGGCTGAAGTTAAGATTTTAATCTATATTATTGAATTACTTTAATAGTTAAGTAATACTACCAGTTAGTAACGGCTTTGTAAACTTAAGCTTTATTTAACATCGTGAGCGGGAAATCCTGCACAAGACTCCTCAGCGTAGCTTTAGTATTATGGACAACTATGAGTATGGATCAGGGTTTCTATTACCTTTAGGAGATGATGAGAATCTAGTTCTTGTAATAATGCTTCTAAGTTAATAGAGCAGGGAAGACTTATATACGAATATGTATTCGTATTATGTATGGTTACGAAATAATTCCAGTAAGACTGAAAGAGCGGGAATTAGAATAAATAGATCAGCTAGTAGAATATGGTATTTTCCAGTCAAGAAGTGAGGCTGTAAGAGAACTTATAAGGCTTGGTGTTGAAAACCTAGCTTGCCTATCTGAGTTTTCTAAAGCTTATAGAAGCTTTTGAGCTTGAAAAGTAGAGGGTAAGATACCGGTAGATCTCAGTGGAGCAGCTAAACAATTATTAAAAGAGAGAGAAGGACGAGCTACGTAGACACCAGTATTATTGTAGCTGCTCTCGACAAGCTTGACTCTAGATAAGGGCTAGCACAAAAGCTTTAGAAAAAGGAGGGGAGAAGATTTCAGAGCTTGTTTAGCTGAACTTGCCAGTATACCAGCAAGGAAGGCATGTTTCTGGAAGTTTCTAAAAAGATAAAAGTAAGAGAGGAACTAATTATCCCAGTAGCTATTCCGTACATAATGAGGAGATTTAGGCTAAGTTGTAGGAGAGTTAATGGTTGTAAAAGGATTTTCATCATAGGCAACCTATACTCACCACTTGCAACAGCTGTAGACATCTCATCTAAGCTTAAGCTGAAAACCCTTGTTCTTCCCATCTAGCCTATATAAAACCCTAATAGAGCAAGGAGAGGAAATAAATGAACTTATCACGGTAGATGATGACTTCAAAGGAGAAGCTATAAAACAAGAACTAAACGTAAAAGTAAAAACATTAAGTAGCTCCTCCAGCTAGCACACACTATATCTTATTTCTCAGGTTTAGATGAATTATAAGATACAATTCTTAATTGAATCTTATTAGTTTTACAATGCTTTCTCAAAACCATATAGATTTGTAATAATACTAGTTAGTAGTTTAGTAAAGTATTTATGTTTGTTCCTCTATATTTATGGGTTTCTTATGGGGAGGATTATTCCAAGAGTTGAGGAGATTACGATTGAAGGGTTTAGGGAGGCTTTTAGAAATATTGTTAAGCTGAAGGAGGATAGTGGATTGAGGGCTATACTGAATAATCCACCGGATCTATTTGAGAGAGCGAAGCTTTATGGTGTACAGTTTAGGAATGGCTCTTGGGGTTGGGCTTCAAACATATGGCATAGATCTGCTGCTGGAACTGTTGTTGTGGAGAAGGATTTGGACTTGAAGTATGAGCATAGGCTTTTAATGCTACGTGTTTTAGAGCATATTTTAGCTCAGGGTCCTCTAATTCAGGTTGATGCTGTTCTTGGAAAGCCTAAAACTAAGGCTGAGATGCATTGTAGGCTTTACTGTGATCCACAGTTTCCAGATATTGCTTACCGCTGGAGTCAGATATGTTTTCCAGGAGATCCTGAAGCTGAACCTGACGTGGAGCTTTTCTGTATTCCGCATTATCTCGGAAATCCAAACATTCCTGGAACTAATGAGATGCTTCGAGTATTAAGGTTTCCACACCATAACTACTCAATAGTTACCTGCAGCTCATATCAAGGCGAGGTTAAGAAGGGGTTTCTATCCCACTGGATATATCATGTATATAGGAGGGGTGGAACAGGTGAGCATGCTTCCCTTAAGGAGTTTACTGTAAGGAGGGTTGACGGCTCTGAGAGGAGGATAGTTATGTGTATATGGGCTTTAACCGGTGCGGGGAAGTCTACTCATGGCTTCTACGTTTTTAACGAGGATAATGCGAAAACATACCAGAAGCTTTTCGGGGTAAATCCTCTTAGCTATGTGCGTGATCAAGTAATTAAGAATGATGATGTTGTAGCTGTATTTAGGGATCAGGTAATAGGATCGGAGAAGGGCTCGTGGACGAAGACGGAGGATATAGATGAAGCCCAGGTTGCTATTTGGCGTGCAGCTAACTCTCCAAGAGCTCTACATGAAAATACAGAGTTTAACTCTGAGGGTAATCCATGCTTTAAAGGAGTTCTCTTCCAATATTTCGGTACGCCTAATCGAAATGCTCGTTCAGTATTTTTCCTTGAGGATACTGGCTACTTTAACGGTGATGTTGCTTCAAGCGGTCCCTTAAACGTAGCTGTATTTATTAGTCCCGGATACTTTACTGATTATGCCTGGGTTAAAATAAATGATTCAGCCTTTGCTGCTAAGGTATTGGCGGATGGACGCTCAATCGGGCATCCAGCTCAGTCCCGTGAGCTTACAGGTCTTATTAGGTTTGAAAGTAGGTATTGTTTACCGTTTACTATAGGTGTGAGGTCAACTGAGCATGTTGTTAGGTTTTACGAGTTCTTAAAGGAGAGGGAGGAGAGTGGGGATCCTATAGAGGTTTATCAGCTAAATACGATTGGAGGTATAGGTACAAGGTATAGATGGGTAAGGCAGAGAATTAATGGTGGTGAGATTGATGTTCCAGAACCTATATTTGAATTGGATAAGGATGGCTTAAGGAAGCCTGCTGGCGGAGTAAGACCAACTATAGAGGAAACACAGCTTTTCCTACTGCAGGCAGTAAGGGGAGCTGTGGATTATGAGCCTCATCCTATTTGGGGATGGAAGGTATTAGTACCTGTTAGGGTTGAGGGAATTAGTGAGGAAAGACTTAGAGAGCTAAACCCGCTTACCTACCGCTCTATGAGTGAGATGATTAAGCTTCTAAAGGCTCAAGTTAAGATTAGCAAGATATATCTTGATAAGCAGTGTCCAGACTTACCGGGCTTTATCTATAACGCTATGGATTTCAGCTAGGTATTGGCTACTCCAGTACTATTGTTATTCTCCTATTGTTTTTCCCCTTATTCTCCCTCTTAACTATCTTCACCCTCCCTATTTCTGAAGTGTTTCTTACATGTGTTCCCCCATCTAGCTGCATATCTATATCTCCTATCTTTACAATTCTGAATGTGGTGAACTTCTCGTATTTTGATACATCCATAAGCCTCTTTAAGCCAGCTCTTCCCTCAGCCTCCTCTCTACTAACTATTTCTGCAGTTACTGGTAGGTTAAGCTTTATTACCTCGTTTGTTTTCTCCTCAATTTGCTTAGCTGTTGATTCATCAAGCTTCTCAAGGTTAAAATCCATTCTCGCCCTATCCTCATAGATTTGGCTTCCTGTGAAGAGTACATTTCCAAATTCTCTAATAAGTACAGCACTGATTACATGTATAGCAGTATGTAGACGCATAATCCTATATCTTCTCTCCCAATCTATTCTTCCATGAACTATATCTCCAACCTTAAAGCTGGGGTCCTTCTCGAGAATGTGGATTATGTTTTCATACTCATCCTTAACAGTATCTAAAACCCTAACACCATTTATCTCCCCAGTATCTCCAGGCTGCCCCCCACCCCTAGGGTAGAAGCATGTTCTATCTAGAATAACGTTTCTTCCAGATATTGATACAACTCTAGCATCAAACTCCTTCTCGTAGGGGTTAAGCCAGTAAAGCTTCTCAGTCATGTAGATTAGTAAGCTCTACAAGTATTTATACTTTCCCATATTAAGCATTACAGGCTAAGTTTTCATAGCTTATTAAGATGTTAATAGCTACTTAACCTCTTCAATACTTCCACCTTTATATTGTGGATTTATAAGGTGAATTAAGCCGTAGGCTTTGATAGCTAGATTTAAATATTTCTATTTAGTATGTGTTTGGTGGTTTGTTTGAGGGTGGATGATGTTAGGAAGATAGGTGTTGTCGGTGCTGGCATTATGGGTCATGGTATTGCTCAAGTATGTGCTCGTACAGGATTTAACGTATATCTCCTCGACGTTAATATGGATATTCTTGAGAAGGCTTTAAAGCTAATAAGGGAGGGGCCGTTTGGACTTATGAAGCTTGTTGAGAAGGGGAGGCTTACATTAGATCAGGTTAACGATATTATGTCTAGAATTAAGGTAACGACAAGCTATGATGATTTATGCCTTGAAGCTGATGTTGTTATTGAGGCTGTACCTGAAAACGTGGATTTAAAGAAGAAGGTATTTAGGATTCTTGATGAGAAATGCCCTGAACGAACAGTTTTAGCCTCAAACACTTCAGGCATAATGATTACTGACCTAGCATCCGCTGTTAAGCGTAGGGATAGATTTATTGGTATGCATTGGTTTAATCCAGCACCAGTAATGCCTCTAATTGAGGTTGTTAGAGGAGCATTAACATCTGATGAAACATTCAACCTAGTTGTTGAGCTTTCAAGAAAGCTGGGTAAAACACCTATAGAGGCTAGGGATGGACCTGGATTCTACACTACAAGATTCATTACAGCATACCTTCTTGAAGCAGTAAGAATGTTTGAGGCAGGTATAGCTGGTATAAGGGAGATTGATGAGATGACTAAGCTTGCATTCAACCATCCTATGGGTCCATTCCAGCTAATGGATTTAATAGGTTTAGATACTGTCTACCATATAAGCGAGTATCTATACAGTATTTTAAGAGAGCCCCAGTATAAGCCTCCAATAACCTTAATGAAGCTTGTATTATCAGGCTATCTTGGAGACCCAAGGCTTAAACCCGGAAGCAGGGGTGGATGGTATAGCTACTTTAAAATCAGTTAACCAATACTGAAAATAAAAAGGTAGAGGATTAATCAACTATTCCAGCTAGATACTTAGCTATTTTCTTTTTCTCCTCAAAACTGTAGCTTCTCCATATTGCTATATCCTCCATTATCGGTGATCCTCCGCCATGTATACCTGCTACTGCTTCTGCTCCACCGTAGGCTGAGCATAAAATATCTGAGATCATCATTAAGCATCTATAAACTTTTTCGGGAGGTATATCAATTCTTCTCTTTATGTATTTATCTATGTATTTCCTTGTTTCCGGATTTAGGTAATCCCCCTCGTATGGGAGGGTTGCAGGTATTCCACCAGCTATATCTGCCAGTGTTTCAAGCTCATGATAGTAGTTTTTACCTGCATGTCTCCTACCTACGTTAGCATATATCTCGTTCGGTATGAATGTTCCTGAAGGAGACTTCCATCCCTCAATAGCTGAAGCTACTCCAGCAGAATATATAAGCTCAGCTATACTGGCAAGGTCGGCTAGTTTAGATCTAATATGCCATGCATCACCAACCCCATTATATTCAGATATTAACGCTGCAGCCCCCATAACTATATCTGTTGTAGCTGGTTTACATCCTGTATAGCTATGTCTATGGTATAATGCGAATAGGTGGGCTAGCATTGTAGCGTATTTGTTCTCTCCATATAGGAATACTCTATCCCATGGGATGAAGACATCGTCAAATACAATAAGTGAATCACTAACCCCTATCTCCGCTATAGGTGCCTTCAACTCTCTTCTAGGCCTCATAGATGTAGCTCTAGTTATTAGCTTAACACCATCAGTATCTGCCGGTATAGCGAACGCTATAGACCATTGCTTCTCCTCATCAGTCATAGCCCTCGTCGGCACAACAATAATTTCATCAGCATATGCAGCTATTGTAATACAGTTTTTAGCTCCACGAACTATAACTCCACTACTTCTCTCCTCAACAACATGAACATACATGTCGGGATCAGGCTGCTCATGAGGTCTCCTGCTACGATCACCCTTAACATCTGTTTGAGCACATGCAGCTGTTAAATCCCTATCCTGGAAATACTTTAAGTACTCTATAAATCTTCTATAGTAGTCAGTACCATACTCCCTATCAGCTAGGTATGTAATAGCTGATAAAGCATTTACAGCATCACATCCCATACATCTCTGAATACATCCACCTGTTAAGTGGCATAGCTTCCTTATCATTTTCTGCTTTAATAAAAGGTCTTCAGGGCTTTGAGCAATATGTGTAAATCTATTTATCTCCCTACCTGTTAAGTGGGATTTAGCTATGATTAAACCTCTATATTCAGGGTTTGAAGCAGCCTCAAAGGTCTTAGATATTACATTTATTCCCGGACGTATTCTAGAATCATTCCTAGATGTCTTGTCGCCATCAATATATATGTTAGGCTTCATTCTAAATATATCATTTAAATATTCCTCAACACTTCTCAATTAAACACCCAATATCTATTATGGGGAGGATATATAAGGCTTAGCCAGTATATGAATTAGATTTTTTAATCTTTAGGATTTCTAGAATTTTCCTATCTCTCCACTTTACAATTCCGTATTGATCAGCATCGCCGATTTCCCTCTTCAACCCTTCAGGTAAAGCTTTAAAAGCTTCATTAGGGATTTCAGTCCATGCAGCTAAATCCCTAAAAACATATTCGAAAGCCTCCCTATACTTGGATAGTGTAGCTGTTAATCCTCCTGGAACTGATGTTAAATGGAAGACTAGGAATGGACCCATTAAAGCCCATCTAAGACCTAAACCGTAGCTAACAGCCTTATCAATATCTTCAACAGATGCAACATCTCTAAGTACAAGATCAACTGCCTCACGGAAAATAGAGAATTGAAGCCTATTAACAACGTATCCTGGAACCTCCTTCCTAACGATTATTGGAACCATACCCATTTCTAAGCATAGATTATATACTTTCTCAGTAACTTCACTAAGTGTTTTCGGACCTGGAATAAGCTCAACAAGAGGTATAATGTGTGGAGGATTGATAGGATGTACAACTATACATCTACCAGGATTCCCCACCCCTTCAGAAATCTTACTTATCGGTAGAGTGGATGAGCTGCTTGCTATTATGGTGTGAGGTGGGCAGTTTCTACTAATCTCGATGAAAAGCCTTCTTTTAAGATCTAGGCTTTCAGGAGCTGACTCCTGAACATAGTCAGCCTCCTTAACGGATTCAGCTAAGTCAGTACATATCTTAATTCTACCCATAATGGTTTTTATACTGTCTCTATCTACAATACCTGTCTCACTTAAAGTTTGAAGATTATACTCTATGTTTTGAAGAGCTTTCTTTAAAACATCATTGCTTACATCGTAGAGATTAACGTTAAAGCCGCTTTTTGAAAAAAGTAAAGCCCAAGAATGCCCAATAGTTCCAGCACCAATACATGAAACTGTTTTAACATCTTTAAATACCATATAAACCATTATAAATTAACTTAGAAATATATAAGCTTAATGATTTAATAAATTAATAATGTAGGTTAAGCCTAAGCTTCATGTCAGCTTAGCAATAACTAAACTTTTATGGTGAACATCGTAAAGCTTATTAACCTATATAAAATGTTTACTAGGTGTTTAAATTGAGTGTTAGGGTTGTTGATGTTGATACTGTTAAGATCGAGAAGAGGCTTGGAGGACCTGTTAAAAGAGTTTTTGCAGGTATTTCAAATAAGCTTCTATTCTCTATTGGAGTATTTAACCCTGGTGAAGGCTTGAATCCACATATACATCCGGAATCTGATGAAGTATATTATGTCTTGGATGGGGAGGGAACTGTTCATATAGGTGAGGATAGGAGGGAGTATCGTATCAATGCTGGATTAGCTCTATACATCCCCTCTGGAACAATACATTCAGTAACAAATACTAGTAGTGGAAAGCTTACTGTAGCATTCTTTATAGCGCCTGGAACAGAGCCGCCTATCGAGGTTTAGAAAGCTAAATTGAGGTAGAACCAATAATAGCTTTAATTTTTCTCCAGCTTATTTAAGATTTCAATAAGCTCTCTTAACGATGATATTTCATAATTAGGCTTTTCCAAATCTGTTAAGGCTTCTTCACGGTATTTATTCCTCCACTTAATTAAAACCGAAATCATTCCAACCCTGTTTGCGCCAACTATGTCTTTAGATATTCTATTACCAACCATCACTGCCTCCCAAGGCTTTACATCTATTCTTCTTAATGCATTAATAAATATTTCCTCATTAGGCTTTTCAACACCAACATCAACAGATGTAATAACTACATCAAAGTAGTGCTCAATACCCAGTCTTCTTAAAGCAGCTCTAACATGAATCTCTCTTGATGTTGCAGTATTCGTTATTAATCCAATAATGTAATTTCTCCTTTTCAACTCTGCTAAAACCTCATTAACATACGGCAGCATCTTCAAATCAGCCTCCCATAAATGCTTATCCTGCTCCTCCTCAACAATAATTGTATCCCCCAAATCAAAAAAGACTGCTTTAACAACCATAATATCAAACCTCAACAATACTTATAAGCTACGCCTTTCCTTAAGATATCTCCCCCTAATCCTCTCAGCCAGCTTACCATCCTCAATAATAAGTGATCCACGATACCCACAATCCCTACATTCCCATACAGACCATAACTGCGGTAAGCCAGATGCCCAATATACATTTGTAGAGCCACATTTAGGACAGAATCTTACCCCCCTCCTAATAGCCACCACTCCAATATATATTAACTATACATCTATAAATCTTCCTGTATCTTAAAATAAGCTTTAAAAGGTTTAGTATATTCATTAGGAGTTAAGCTGTAAGATTCATAGCTTCTACAACTAGGATGTATAGTAAACCTACTTTGAAAAGTTGGAGAAGGCTCCATTATGGAGGGCTTTTGAAGAAGCTGGAATAAGTATAAGCCTGATCTTCTAGAATGTTAATTTATTTGGTTAAGTGTAGTTTTCACTGTTTAAGTCTTCCCACAGGATATTGTTGATAGCTAGCATTATCTTTCTTAATGGCGTATTTAGCTCTTCAGCTATAGCCTTTAGATCGTTATAGTCTGGCTTAATGTTTAGAAGCTTACCTTCAGGTGTTCTGGAAATCTTAACTTTAACACTGTATTTTCTACCGTTAATTTCCACCGTTCTTGTCTCTTCACTTCTTAAAGCTAAAGCCCTACATACCTCACATATTCTTACACCTAGAGTACCTGTTTCATCCATTAATGCTTTAAGCACCTTATCGTATTCACTATGCTCTACAAGAACCTTAACTATGTGTGAAGGTCTATTCTTCTTACCTACAGCTGGAATTATTGAAACATCTAAAGCTCCTAAATCAATCAGCTTCCCAACAAGATATCCGAGAACTTCACCCTGTAAATCATCAATATTTGTTTCAAGAACAATAACCTTATCACCTACAATGTTTAAATCATATCCCTCAACTATTCTTAAAACATTCGGAATGTTTTTAAAGTCTTTAAAACCTGCTCCATAGCCCACCTTCTCTATTCTTAATGGTGGATAGTGATCTATGATTTTCCCCGTAAGATTTGTTAAAAGCGCAGCGCCTGTTGGTGTTGTAAGCTCTGAATCAACTGGTGTAGATGTGAATCTATAGCTATGCTTACGAAGTATTTCAAGTGTTGCTGGAGCTGGAGCATTAATGAATCCATGCCCTACATTAACGTAGCCTCCACCTAGGGAGGGTGGTGTAGTATATACTTCAGCCTCCCCGCTGAAGCAGTTTAGGGATTCCAGCATTAACGATACTCCAACTATGTCAAATATTGTATCTGATGATGCTAACTCGTGGAATACCACGTTTTCCCTACTTTTTAATCCATGAATCTTCATCTCAGCCTCTATAAGATCATCTATAACGTTTAAAGCATATCTAATACCCCTACTTGATAATCCTAATTTACCCCCAACCTCCTCAATATAATTCCTTATTTCAGCAGCTTCTACATTACGTGTATCCTCCTTAATATTCATCCTCACCATTTTCGCCCTAATCCCCCCCTTAACAGTATCAACAACCTCAACTTTAAATAAGCTACAATAGCTTAAGGTATTCTCTATAGTGTCTGCAAGCTGATAAATCTCCTCCTCTCCTCCAGCTATATCTAATAAAGCTGAAAGCATCATATCCCCTGAGATTCCAGCTATTCTCGGATCTATTATTAAAACCCTCACATAACCACCTATAAAATAATATTTTAAAACTTCAGATAAATATAAATGTTGAGTAGCTGCTAGGAAGTTGTAGACTTACAGTTAAGTAGAATACTCTAATAGATAGGTGAAATCTACTTAATACTTGAAATGCTTTAGCTTACTTTATTATGCCTAGGTATAGCTTTGAAAATTCCGGATGTTCAAGTAGGTTTTTAGGTTCTCCTTCAAACCTTACTGTTCCACTTACCAGCAGGTATGCTTTATCACCTATTTCTAATGCTCTTTTAGCATGCTGCTCTACAAGTATTACTGTTAGTCCTAAGCTATCTCTTAACTCAACTATCTTCTCCAGAACCTTCTTAACAAGTATAGGGGCTAAATCAGTAGTCATCTCGTCCAGTAGGAGTATTTTGGGTTTTCTCATGAGGGCTATACTTATTGCAAGCATTCTTCTCTCACCACCACTTAATGTTCCAGCTTTCCTGTTTATGAATGGTTTAATTCTTGGGAAAATGTCTAGAACCTCATCAATTCTACTTTTAACCTCATCCCTAGGTAATACATAGCCTGCTATTCTTAGATTCTCCTCAACAGTTAGGTTTGTAAATATATTCCCCATTTGAGGTAGGTAAGCTATACCTAGCCTAGCTATTCTATGTATTGGTAAGCCAGTAATATCCTTACCTTCAAAAAGTATTTTACCACTGTAAATTGTTGCTACACTACATATACTGTTAAGTAGTGTTGTTTTACCTGCTCCGTTAGGTCCTACAATTACCGTTATCTCCTTTTCTCTAGCTTCAAAATTGATGTTGAACAATACTTTAAGCTTACCATATCCTGAATTAAGATTCTCTACTTGAAGCATACTACCTACCTATATAGACCTCTATAACTTTAGGCTCATTCTCAACAAGTTTAGGCGGCCCCTCACAGATAACCTTCCCCCTATCCATTACGTAAACGTAGTCAGCAAATGGGAGAGCAATATCTATTCTATGCTCAATAACTAGAAATGTAATATTCCATGAATCCTTAATATCCCTAATATACTTGAATATTTCGCTTGCATATGCTGGATCTGTTCCTCCTATAGGTTCATCTAAAGCTATAAGTTTAGCTCCAGTAGCTAGTGCTCTACTTACCTCAAGCATTTTTAATTGGCCTGCACCAAGCCTGTAGGCCTCCATACTCCAGAACCTGTCAAGACCAACCTTACCCAGAATCTCAAAGGCTCTTCTTATCTTATCCTCCTCCTCCCTAATCCATAATCCTCTAAAAGGCGCCTTAACTGGATTCTCCCCACTATTACCTAGAGCTACAAGCACATTCTCCAATACTGTAAGTGAGAGGAAGGGTTCAGGAACCTGGAAGGTTCTTACAAATCCTGCTTTATAGACTTTATGGGAGGGCCAGCCAGTAATATCTTTACCTTCAAAAAGGATTCTACCATCATCAGGCTTTAAAACACCAGTACATAAATTGACAAGTGTTGTCTTACCTGCTCCGTTAGGTCCTATAAGCATCGTTAAGCTATTCTTCTTAACCCTAACATCCACATTATCCACAGCAGTAAGCCCACCAAATCTTTTAACCAGATTTCTTGTCTCCAATACGTCATAGCTCATAAAGCCACCAAAAAAATTATTTTAGTTTATTTCCACTCAACAGAATCTGTAGCGTATCTGTATGCTCCTATTGTTTCCCACTTATACTCTCCAGCTACTAGCTTAATTGCAAGTATGTCGTAGTCTCCTGTTGCTCTATCCCCGTTTTCATCTAGACTGAAGAATCCTGAGGCACCCATATAATGCTTAAGTATTTGAGGTACAGCGTTTCTAACAGCTACCCCATCATATTTACCTACAGAATCCAGTGCTAAAGCTATAGCCCATAATGCATCATAGGAGAAGTAGGCGTAGGCTTCAGGCTCCCTCTTAAGCTTTTCATAAACATAGCTTTTAACCCTATCAGTATAGGGTGAAGCACCCGGTGAGCCTATGGTATTGTAGAAGCTTACCTTTACTGAGAATTCAGCTAGAGATTTATCCTCAATCAATACTGCTGTTCCAGCTGTTCCATCTGACCCCTGCCACTTAACCTCTGAAAGTATTGGGTATGCTTTAGAAGCAGCAAATATGGCAGCTACCTCCTCAAAGCTTATAACTAAAACACCAACCTTATCCTTACCATACTTCTTAACAGCACCATCAACAATACTGGCTAGCTTAGCTGCTTCAGCAGAGAACTCTTTAGCTGCAGGATCATACCTTATTCCAGAATCAATACCTCCAGCTTGGCCTGAAGCCTTCAAAATCTTATCGAAAGCCTTAACGGAGAACTCCTTAAGACCATCACCCCAAGTATCACCCCTCCATACAGGCACCAGATATCTTACCCCTCTATCCCACATTATCTTAGCTATAGCTGCCCCCTGAGCAACATCCATAGGGCAGAATCTAAGTATTGAATCGTTAGGTATTGAGAGTGCAGGTGAGGTTGATGATTGCGATATAATTAGTAAACCGTTAGCATCAGCATAGCTTTTTATCTCACTAACCTCAGCGCTGGACATAGGTCCAATAAATATCTTAACCCCACGTCCATGAAGAGCCTGAACCTTATCTAAAGCTGTCTTAGGATCTGTAGCTGTATCCTCAACAGTAAGCTTAACTCTCCAGGGCTTACCTAGAGAGGTAAGCCACTCATTAACATCACTTACAGCAAGCTCTAAAGCCACCTTATCGTTCTCCCCGTAAGACGATAAAACCCCAGTTAGTGGGAGTAAAGCCCCTATAAGTACATCTCCTTGAAGACCAACAGCAGGAACAGTAGTAGGTACCGTTACTGTAGTAGCTCCAGCAGGTACTGTAACTGTTCTAGCGGGTGGAGCTGCTGCACTTCCAGCAAAATATCCGGCTACAATACCTATAAGTAGGAATACTACTATTAGTATGGATGCTAGCTTAGTACTTACAGCCATATAATCCCCTACAATTAGGGTTTAAAAACTTTTAAACTTTTCCCCTGGAAACCATTAATACTGCTAAGGCCGTCTTTAAGTTTTGCCAGCTCAATTATGAGGCTGCTGAACGTAGTTGTTTTCAATTTGGTTTTAATTCTATAATCTGTATAATTAGTTATGGTGTAATAATGTGTGAAAGCTGCATGGTTAATGGTTGGTTGAGCTATTTAGGATATAGTGAATGTTGATGATTGTTGCTGTGTAGTATGATTTATGTAAGGCTTTGCAGTACATCAATTGTAGAGAATGTTCCTAAGCTAGACTACTTCTTAAAGCCTCTAGGTATTGGGGACTTGTATATGTAGCCGTATTTAGGGTTTATTATTTTACTTCTCTATACTGGATTTTACGCCTCCTACTTCCTCTATTTTCTTTTTAGGTAGTGTTAATGCTGGTTTTTCAGGCATTATTCCTTGCGGTCTAAACATTACTATTACAACTATTGTTAATCCTACAAGTATGTATTCAAGCCAGTTAGGATCTATCGGTATGATTGATGTTAAGACGCCTTTATATGAGTATATTAATGTCCTAACTGTTGAGAATATGAATACACCTATAAGTATGCCGAGATTGTTTCCTGTTCCTCCAAGCATCATGTATGCCCATGGCCAGAACGTCCATACAAGTCTTCCATAAGCTACTGCCTTCATGCTTCCGCTATAGAACGCCCATAATGCCCCTCCTACAGCTGCTAGTGAGGATCCTATAATTAATGCTTGTGCTCTTACCTTAGGTATATCCTTACCATAGACTTTAGCAGCCACTTCAGAATCCCTCATAGCTTTAAGCACTCTGCCAAATGGTGATCTTGAAATTCTCTCAGCATATAGAAATATCATTAATGCTATTCCAAGCATTACTAGTGTAGCGGTGAGGAATCTTAACTCTCCAACACCAATAAATCTAAAAGGGTCAGGTACAAGTACTCCTTGAGTTGCTCCAACTATTGGCTGATAGTTCCAGGCAACTACTTGAAGAGCATCCCCAAACGCTAGTAAAGTAATTCCGAGATATGCCTCCTTAAGCCTTATTGCTGGATAAGCAGTTACATATCCTACAAGCCCACCTATACAGGCAGCAAGTATCAGCGTAGCTATGAATATACTGATTGAAAGTATAGGGTTGGAAGCTAAAACCCTATTTATCTCTTCAACAAGCCTATAGTTTATTAGGTGGTATGCATAGTCCGCCCCGCTTGGCTGGTTCATGATTAAGGCTAGAATCCTACCAGGTATAGCTCCAGCAACTATTGCACCTGTAAGTACAGCTAGAACCCTACCGAACTGTGGAATGCCTGCATACCCTACCTCCAAGTTTAGGCTTATAGTTACTATTAAGCCTATAGCGAAGTTTATAAGTATGTTAAGTACGATTGGGGGAACCTCAATCATTTATCTCCACCCCTCCAAATAAGTGTTTTAGCCTGTATAGGCTAATTCCAGCCAGCCCCTTCGGATATATGAGTAGGGTTATAGCCATTATTATTAACGGTATTATCGGTCTATAAGCTAAGATTTCCCCGCCGAAGGCTATTGATAGAAAATATATCCCCATATATTCGCTTAAGCCTATAAGTAGGCCTCCAAGTAAGCTTCCGAATATGCTGTATAAGCCTCCAACTATAGATCCGGCGAAGAAGGAAACTATTGTAGTCATACCTACAGCAGGATATCCGCTTATAACCATTGATAGTAGTCCTCCTGAAAGACCTGCTAGTAAGCCTCCGATAAGCCAGGAGGACATATATACTAGCTCAGGATTTATCCCTATCATTCCTGCAAGGCTTGGATTCTCAATAGATGCCCTCATAGCAATACCGAACTTGGTTTTCGTTAGGAATATGTTTAAGGCTATAACTATCAACACCATAATTACTGGAGCTATAACTCCAATAGCTCTAATGGAGAACATACCGATATCTATAGTTAAATCTTTAAGCTCCAATACGAAGTATCTTGCATGAAGTCCATAAGCAGCAGTTAGGAAATCAGTATAAATATTTATGAAGGCGAAAAGTATAAGGTCAAGACCTAGGGTAGACATCATCAATACAACCTCGCTAGATCTAGCTCTTAAAAGCCTTCTATTAACAGTAAGATAGATAAGTACACCTAACATTCCTGAAAATAAGGCTGCAAACGCTAAGTATAGGTATGGGCTTCCCCCAAGTATTGAGTATAGTGAGAAGACAACGTAGAAACCCCAAGCAATAAGGGATGCATGAGTAAAATTAAATGTTCTAGTAGCCATGTAAATTATGGTTATGCTTGAAGCACCTAAAGCAATACAGCTTGAATAAGCTAATGCCTTAACAATAATCTCAATCAATACCAACACCTAACTGCTAATAGACACTACAGATCAATATAAATTTTGCTGCATTTACATTAAGCACTGTAAATTATTGTTGAGTTTAAATATTTTAGTGGAAAAATTTATAAAACACAGTTATATTTGGATTTATGAGTAAGCTATCAATTATACTATCCTCTGAAAGATTGGATAGGCTTTATCCTGCTTTAATTCTAGCTAGTAGTGCAGCATCTATGGGGTGGAGCTCAGAGGTTTTCTTTACGTTTTGGGCTTTACTAGCTCTTAGAAAGGGTTATGAACCATCCAAGCTGAGCAGTGACTATTCAAATTATAGTGAGGAGTTTAGAGGGAAGGTGGGTACCAGCTTTCCAAGCTGGAGGGAAATGGTTAGAATAGGTAGGGAGAAGGGGCTTAAAATATATGCCTGCTCAACAACTATGGATATTCTAGGAGTTAAAAAGGAGGATCTTGAGGATTTCGTAGATGGAATTGTAGGTGCACCTACATTCCTAAGTAAAGCTAAAAACTCCGATATTGTTCTATTTATATAGGTGGTTTTATGAATGTTTTAGTTGTTGATGCTAGGTACCAATCATGTCCAGGACCACTACTTAAACTTATTGAGGCTGTAAAGGAGGCTAAGGAGGGATCTATAGTTAAGATATTAGCTACAGATCCAGCTGCACCTGAAGATATTAGGAATTGGGCTGAAAGTGTAGGTTATAAATTCATGGACTACAAGATGGTAAATGGTATGTACGAAATATACGTTGAGGTAAGGTAGTGTTTATGGGTGAGGTTTCTAGAAGCGTTAAGGATCTTCTTGAAAGCCACGGTAAACCATTAAGAGAGGTTTATCTAGATTCTGAAAATTCAGGATTAATATTTCCTGAAGCTTTGGAGGAGATGGTTAGGACCTATAGGGATTACGGCTACGGCCATCCATCAATAACCCATAAAAAGGGGTGGGAAGCATATGAGATCATACATAAAGCTACGGATACGTTAATGAGGCTTCTCGGAGTAGAGGAGGGGGAGGTAACGTATACTCATGGGGGAACTGAAGCTAACAATCTAGCTATAAGAGGACTAGTACAGCATGCTAGGGAGAGAAGGAAAATTGTCTATTCAAGTATTGAGCATTTAAGTGTTAAGTTTCCGGCTGAAAGACTTCAGAAGGAGGGATTTAAAGTAGCTGAAATACCTGTAGATAAGGAGGGATTTATAGATATTGATGCTTTAAGAAGAGAAGTTGATAAGGAAACTCTTCTAGTAAGTATAGCATGGGTAAATCATGAAGTAGGCACTATACAAGACTTAAGAAGCATAGTGGAAACTGTTAGGGATAAGGATTCTGAAGTATATATTCATACTGATACGTGTGATGCTTTAGGTAGGTTTAAGCTGGATTTCCGGAAGGTGGATGTTGATCTTGCATCATTCAGCAGCCATAAGGTTTATGGACCTAAAGGGGTGGGTATGCTTTACTGTAAACCTGAAGTAAGAATATATCCAATAATTTACGGTCAGCTTAGTACTCAAGAGTTATGGCCTGGAGTAGAGAATGTCCCAGCTATAGCTGGACTATACAGGTCGCTGGAGAATATAGAGAGAAACTTTGAAAACTACGTAGATAATATGAGGAGGCTGAGGGATAAGCTTATTAAAAGTATTTTAACATCAGTAAAGGATTCAATTCTAAACGGTCCTAGAGGGGATAGGAGAGCTGTAGATAACGTTAACGTAAGCTTTCTAGGATGTGAAGGGGAAGCTTTAACAGTAGAGTTAAGTCTTAGAGGAGTATATGTATCTAGTGCAAGTGCATGTACTAGTAGAACCCTTATACCAAGCCATGTACTAATAGCTATAGGTAGGGATTATGAAGCTGCTCATGGAAGCCTACTGATGAAGATTACGCCTATGCATAGTGATGAGGATATAGATTATACTGTAGAGCAGATATTAGAGGCAGTGGATAGAATAAGATCTATAAGCCCACTAAGGAGATAGTATGAGTAGTAGAATACCTCTCCCATATAGTAGTAGGGTTTTAGAGCTGTTTAAAAACCCTAAAAACCTAGGCAGAATGGAGGATGCAAGCATTTCAGCAGTAGCTGGAAGCCCAGCGTGTGGGGATATGATAGCCATATATTTAAAGATAGATGACAACCAAGTAATTGAGAAAGCATCTTTTGAAAGCTATGGATGTGCAGCAAACATAGCTGCTTCAAGTATTCTAACAGAGATGGTTAAAGGGAAAAAACTTGAAGATGCCTGGAAAATATCTTGGAGGGACATTTCAGATGAGCTTGGAGGGCTTCCATCAGTTAAGCATCACTGCGGAGTTCTAGCTGTAGGAGCGTTAAGAAGAGCTATAAGAGAATACTTTAAGAATAGGGAGAAGCCAAGCTGGCTACCGGATACGTTAACATTGGAGGAGAAACAAGCATTAGAGGAGGAGAAGCTAATTGAAGTTTTATCGAAGAGGCTTAAGTAGCAGGAATAAGCTATGAGTTAAGCTTTCTTACCCTCCCCCTAGCTAGAGATGCAAGTATCCCTATGAAGCATAGGAATACGTATATTTGAAGTGATGTTTTAATGCTTAGCATCAGCATAGGATATTTCTCAGGCGTTATTTCAGCTCTTCCAATAGTTATAGATGATATCAGCATTACGATCATCATGCTAAGCACTTGACCTATAAACCTCATAGTTCCCAGAACTGCTGAGGCAACTCCATAAAGCCTTCTATCAACGGAGCTCATAACAGCATTAGTGTTTGGAGAGCTGAATAATGCAAATCCTAAGCCGAGTATAAATAGTATAGCTATGATAAGAGTTGGCTGGGACTGCTGATTAATGCTTGATAGGAGAGCTAGACATACCGTAATAATAGACATACCGGTAGATGCTACAATTCTAGGCTCAACCCTATCTGAAAGCCATCCGGCTAGCGGTGAGAATATAGCCATTACGATTGGCTGAATGGAAAGAATTAATCCAGCCTGCTGGGGGTTAAATCCCTTCAAGTACTGCAGATATAGGCTTAAAAGATAGCTTAAAGCATATGTTGAGCTATAATTTATAAGTGCAGCTATATTGGAGAACGTGAATGTAATGTTTCTAAACATTCCCAACTCCAAAACAGGACTTCTAACTCTTAAACTCCTCAATATGAAAACCACGGAGAAGAGTAGTCCAGTAGCTAGTATTGGGGTTGATGCAGGATTAGGATGTATTGAAGCTCCATAGATTAAAGCTATAAGCATTAAGGAGTAGAGAACAGATCCAGTAAAGTCGAAACCTCCGCTACCGGATTCACTATCCCCACTCTTAAGAATACTATGTGTTAATGTAAGAGCTAGTAGGCATACAGGTATATTTATTATGAATAGGCTTCTCCATCCGAAATTATAGGTTAACAAACCTCCTATGAAGGGTCCAGTACTTAAGCCAATGTATACAGCTGATGTATTTATACCTAACGCCCTCCCCCTCTCATTAGGTGGGAAGATTGAGGTAAGAATAGCTACAGCAGTGCTTGAAACCATAGCTCCACCAATACCTTGGATAAGTCTTGAAAATATTAGTAGATAGGTGGAGTTTGAGAGAGCTGAGAGGATGGAGCCGAACAGGTAAACAATTAGTCCAGTCCTAAATACCCTCCTTCTCCCCCTAATATCAGCATATCTACCGAATGGAATGAGGAAGATGGCTAATGAAAATAGAAAGGAGGTTACAACCCAGTTTAGGAGGAAGACATCTAGCTTAAACTCAGCCCCTATCATTGGGAGAGCTACATTAATAGATGAAGACATGAAGGGAATTAGGAAGGAAGCTGTACCGCAAACAAGTAGGGAAGCCCACTTAAAGCTACTCATATAATTAACGTAAAGATACTTTATAAATACTTAACTGTAATGGATGTAGCAGTTTAGAATGTTAATAGTGTTACATTTTATTGATATGGTTGTAGCTCTATTAACAGTTAACTCCTATCGAATATTTATGGTAGGTTTGTGGTGATGTTAACTTGATAAAGATATTAGTAAAGCTGCTTATATGTTAAGATATGACTGTTACTATTATATCGTTTACGTTTGTACCTGTTGGTCCTGTGAAGATAAGGTCCCCTATTTTTGAGAAGAACGTGTAGGAGTCGTTATTTCTTAGGTAGTCTAGTGGGTTTAGGCTTAGTTTCTCCGCTTTAACTCCTGTCTCCCCATCAGCTATAGCTCCAGCAGCATCTGTTGGTCCATCAACCCCATCAGTACTTACAGCTGCAATAACTATATTCTCAATCCCCCTTATCCTTAGGGATGCGCTTAAAGCAGCTTCCTGGTTTCGACCACCAATACCGCTGCCGGTAACAGTTACTGTTGTCTCCCCTCCTACTATTATTGCGGCAGGTTTAGGGATTGGGTTTCCTGAATTGGAGGCTTCACGTGCTATTGAGGCAAGCATTAAGCCTACGTTTCTCGCTTCACCCTCAATAAGTGAGGTTAGAATTAAAGTATTTAATCCATTGTTTTTAAGCTCTTGAGCAGCAGCTAGACATGCAATTCTATTATTACCTATGATAATGTTATGGGTTTTCTCGAAAACCCTATCTCCAGGTTTAGGTGTTTCAGGAATTAATCCATTAACTCCTTTAAGCAGAACCTCCCTAATTGAAGCTGGTGTTTTACTCCATAATCTATATCTCTCCAAAACATTAACTGCATCTCTAAACGTTGTTGGGTCTGGAGCTGTTGGGCCTGAAGCTATAACTTCAAGACTATCACCTACAACATCGGATAGAATTAGGCTAACTAGGGTTGCAGGATATATTCTTCTAGCTAGCATTCCACCCTTAAATTCGGAGATGTGTTTACGAACGGTATTGATCTCGTTGATGTTAGCTCCAGATTTAAGAAGCATTTCTGTTATTTCCCTCTTATCATTTAGGGGAATTCCCTGACGGGGCATAGCCATCAGGCTTGATCCACCTCCTGAAATTAGGCAAATAACTAAATCACTATCTTCAACATTCTCAACTAAACTCATAATTTTCAATACGCCATCAACACTATCCTCATCAGGTATTGGATGGGAGGCTTCATGAATCCTCACTCTTCTAGTTTTGTACTGGCTAGATGTTCCTCTGGGAACAACTACAACACCATCCTCTATCCATCCCCCTAGAATGTTTTCTAAAGCTTCAGCCATGGATCCGCCTGCCTTCCCACCGCCAATAACAAATATTCTTCTGAAACTTGATAAATTAAGCTTTAAACCATTAATTTCCAAAGTTTTATTGGCTAGATTGATTCTTGACCTTACAAGTCTTCTCGGATCTACAGCTTCTAAAGCCTTCTCAATAGCATTTAAAGCAGCTTCTCTAGCTTTCCGGGTTGGAGGTGATGAAGCATTGTTTATTAACTCCGCCCGATTCTTAACTCTAAACACATATTTAACTGCAACTCCCCGATTTAAGCTTATTGATTTTATGTAGCTTTTACCTACTGCATGTCAAATAGCGTTGTTGGTTGAGATGTTATTTTGGATTATTGGATTTTCACCCCATATGTTGAAGCTATCTCTTGGAATGCGTTTACTACGTTTTTAACTTCATCCCAGCTTAAACCATACATGTTTAGCTTGAAGTGTTTTGATAGTCCAGGCTGTATTCCAACTATTCCTCTCTTCTTCAACTCGTCGTAGAGGTAGAATCCTCTTCTATGATGTTTCTCAGATACTTTATGTAGACCAATAGACTCTACATGTATTAATGTATGTTTCTTAGGCTTAACTCCAAGAATTCTAGTTCCCTCAATTCTTTCAATTTCTTTAACAAAGTATTGAACCTTCTCCAACTCCTCACCCCATCTTTTAACTCTTTCAACAACGTATGGGAAGGAAGCCATAAGGGTAATTAGGGGTGCACCCATAACCGTGCAGCCGAGAAGGGGAAGCTCCTTAACTCTAAAGCTTCTCCCACTCCAATCCCCAGTTATAGATGATGTTTTAAGTATCCTCCTAGCCATTTCTTCAGTTAATGCAATAATGCCTGTAGGTGCGCTTGCAGCCCAGCTCTTATGGCCACTACTTACAATAACGTCGACACCAAGCCCTCCACCATCTACAGGCATAACTCCAGCTGTATAGGCTGCATTCAATACTACTGGAACACCGTACTCGTGAGCTATCTTTGAAACTACGGTAGCATCATTAAGATTACCGTATAGATAGTCAACATGAGTAATTAAAACAGCAGCAGGAAGTCTACCTGTCTCCTTCTTAACCTCCTCTATCTTATCCCTATACATCTCCATCAACACCTCAAATCTTGGGTAGCCTGAATGTGGAACCTCCTTAACTCTAAGCCCTGCAAACTCAGCAGCTAAGTATGTTGAGTAGTGGGCTAAGCTATCCACTACTACATAGTCGCCTGGAGAGCCAAGCATCTTAAACGCTATAAACATAGCTTCACGGCATCTAGTAACAACTCTAGCAGTATTCATACCGAGGAATTCAGCTAGGTCCTCGTAGAATTCTCTTATTGGAGGCTTCTCGATCTTGTCAAGTCTAGCAAACTTAGGTGGACACCAATCACATGTTGAGTAGCCATCACCAAACTCCAGTAAAGCCTCCCTAGCCTCCTTACTAAGTATTCCCCCTCTCTGAATTGGATGTAGATTTATTAATCCAGGCTTATTAAACTCCCTTCTTAAACACTTATACTTATCCAGCATATCATAGCAGCATAACACTTATACCTTAAATAATTTACTCTTAAAATGGATGTGTTGACAATAAGTGTGGTAGGCTTACTAAAACTAAGGCTTATCCAGAACATTGAAATGGAGGCTATCTACATAGTTTCTGCTAAGTATCCAGCTTTACGGCTTAACTTCAATCCTGTAAATCATCCATACAGTAAAGATGATAGATCCAACATTATTCTTATCTAAACAACCTAACTGGAAAGCTTCAACTATTACTTACACTACTTAAATTAGCAAGCTTATGAATTGTAGCTGTATCCAGGTATTCGTTAATGTATTTAATAAGCTATTGTAAGGGTTAAATTTTTATTTTAAGCCTACTTGAAGTATTAATGCGTAGACCTAGCTATCTTGATCTGCTTGAAAGTGGGGAGTTGGATAGGAGAGTTGATGTTCTCTACAGTATTTTAGAGTCCTGTAGGCTATGTCCTAGGAGGTGTGGGGTTAATAGATTGAAGGGTGAGAAGGGATATTGTAGATCAGGCAGGGAGCCTATGGTTTCAAGCTATGGTCCGCATTTCGGCGAGGAGGATGTATTGGTTGGGGTTGGAGGATCTGGAACCATATTTCTAACTAACTGTAATCTTAGATGTATTTACTGTCAAAACTATGAGATAAGCCATTTAGGAATAGGTGATGTAGTAAGTGAGGAGGATATTGCTAGATACATGCTTGACCTTCAGAGGAGGGGATGCCACAACATAAACTTCGTTACTCCAACCCACTTCGCTCCACAGCTTGTTAAAGCAGTTAGGATAGCTGCAGCTAAAGGGTTGATGCTACCTATCGTATGGAACTGTAGTGGATATGAAGATGTTGAGGTGGTAAGGCTGCTGGATGGGGTTGTAGATATCTACATGCCTGACGTAAAGTACGGTGATGCTGAGCCTGCAAGGAAGTATTCTAATGCTCCTAACTATTTTGAAGTTGCTAAGATGGCTTTGAAGGAGATGCATAGACAGGTTGGAGATTTAGAGGTTGATGATAGGGGGATAGCTTATAGAGGATTAATAATAAGACATCTAGTACTTCCAAACAACCTTGCAGGAAGCGAGAAAGTATTAAGGTTTATTGCTGAGGAAATATCTAGGAATAGCTATGTAAACATAATGTCTCAATACTGGCCTGCAGGTGAAGCCCATAAATACAGGGAGTTAAATAGATACATAACAAGAGATGAATTCCATAAGGTAGTAAAGCTAGCTGAAGAGCTTGGATTAACACGTGGAATACAGCCTGACCAAATATTAAGGTTCCGATTTAAACTATAACCCACAATCCAACATTAATACTTATTAGCTTAAATGCTATGAACTAATATGAATCAATAAGTTAATTGTTAGTAATATAATATCTTAACCAATTATAATAGAGTTAAGAAACTGTTTATAGAGCCTACAGTAGTAGAGTATGAATATTTGTTGTTGGAATTTTAACTATAACATTAGTTTCCAAGTTAAAACTAAAAATTTAAATTTTGGTTTCCATAAGTATACTTATGAGACTTGGTGAGCTTTTAACTTTTCATAATGAATGGTGGAGAACTGAAAAGGTTAATGAAAGTTTAGCTCCTACTTATAGGAGAGATGCTTTTAAACAGCTTAAAGAAATGATTAATTTAAGGCAAATCATTGTTCTAACTGGGTTAAGAAGAGTTGGTAAAACAACACTTTTTTACCAGCTTATTAAGGATTTAATTGAGAATGGAGTTAAACCTACCAACATCATCTATTTTTCTTTCGATGAGAAGGTAGAGGATCTAAAGAAGATCCTGGATGAATATCAGAAAATTACTGGTGTAGAGTGGAAAAGGGAGAGGATATATGTATTTTTTGATGAGATTCATAAGCTAACAGATTGGAGCTTGAAGCTAAAACTACTTTACGATGCATTGCCAAACATGAAATTTTTCGTTTCCGGCTCAAGTAGTGTAGACCTTGAAAGGGAGGCTTACTCAAATCTAGTTGGAAGACATTTCCTAATAAGAATAATGCCTCTTTCCTTAAAGGAGTTCTTTGAGCTTAAAAAGGGTAAGCAAATCAAGAATTTCGAAATTTGGAGAGATGAGCTCTTCCTAATTTTTCCGGAATATTTAAAGAAGCCTTTTCCAGAAATAGTTAATGAAGATAATGAGAGAAGAATAATGGAATATATGAGGGAAAACGTTCTAGGTAAAATAATCTACATAGATTTACCGGGGAAATTCAAGAACATTAATGAAGATCTGTTGATAAGCCTACTTGAAATATTTTACCAAAACCCAGGTATGATCCTGAATATCGATAACCTATCAAGAAACTTAAGAATATCCAAAAAAACCTTACTAAACCATCTCTTCTACCTGAAATTCTCATACTTAATTAGAGCTGTTAAGAACTTCAGAGTCTCCATGCTTTCAACAAGTAGAAAACTACAGAAAATATATCCCTACCATTGGTCCTTAATCTTCGGCTTATATATGGAAATAGAAAGGGGGAAACTACTAGAATGTATAGCATCATCCCTACTAGACGCCAAATTCTACTGGAGGGAAAAAGGTAAGGAGATAGATTTCATCTTAAAAAACAAAGAAATAATTCCAGTTGAAGTCAAGGCTAAACCAGAACTTAAACAGATAATTAAATTTCTAGAAAAGTTCAATCTAAAGAAAGGATTTGTCCTCCATGAGGAAAAGGAGAAAGAAGTGAAAAAAATAAATGAATATGAAATAGAGCTACTTCCATTAGTTGAACTAGCTTTTTACCTCGAAAATCGACAAGAAAGCCTAGAACTTTAGTTCTGGGATGAATGGACGTGGGGACGTGGCAACTTAAGGTTTATATATTCTGTTGTTTAGTTATTTCATGTTAAGTATTAGGTCTCTGGTTGAGGGTTTAGGTGTTTTTGGGAGGAATAGGGTTCCGTTAGGGCTTAAGATTCTTGGGTTAGCATTCTATATTCAGCTTTCAAGTCTTAGGAGGTAAAGCATTATCTGAGTTTCATAGGTTTCTAAGACTGCTGTTTGGAGGTGGGTTAGGAAGTTTAGTGGGAGGATTAGTGTTAAATCTAGGATTGTTAGGAGGCTTATAGCATTGGATGAGATATGCGTTAAGGTTAATGGATTGGAGTATTGGGTTTATGCAGGATGTTGATAGGGATGAGATATTATCTATGAGGGTTTATCAATCAGAAATATTCTTACCACAAAAATTCATAGATGTTTAAACTACTGTATTGGAAGACCAGCATTCATCGTTGATAATGCTCCATGGCTTAACATGCATTGGAGGAGTTAGGATTAACATACAATACAGAGCCCCTTCAGATAGAAGCCTAGTAGAATCAGTATACTCATCATTCAAGAGAACAAAAGTATTCTTCAACAACATAACATCAAATCCACCAACAAAGCGAGAGATTCAGGAGATCAACACTATGCTGGAACTTACTCATAAAACTACAACCACTTAAGGAGGTGAGCTTAAGTTGCCACGTCCGGATGAATTGTCGATAAGCTTATATATAGCTTAGAGTAGTTTCATGCTGAGCGAGTCGCTTATGAAGGCTAGGAAAACCATTAAGGCTAAGATTCTTGAGCTTCGGAAGGGCAAGGAGGAACTTTTAAGGCGTGAATATGAGAACTTTCAACGTTATCTGCGTGGAGATAGGTCTGCTCC
>Ga0078972_1001757_pt1 | contig 78089 bp, 78 predicted proteins | sample YelNatPaOPGAMG01_FD_67568 | JGI IMG/M metagenome (GOLD analysis project Ga0078972, IMG submission 67568) | Hot spring thermophilic microbial communities from Obsidian Pool, Yellowstone National Park, USA - OP-RAMG-01 (SPADES assembly) (version 2) | ecosystem: Environmental > Aquatic > Thermal...
GCCTGATCAACAACTACTCGGCGATCGACGATGTAAGCGAGGCGTCGAGGCACGCGGCAAGGTGGGTGAAGAATCGCTCGTCCAAGGGCGAGTGCCCAGATGGCGATGATGGAGGTCTTACCCAGACCCGTGGCGAGTTCTATGTCGGAGGGGAACTTACCGGCTTCGAGTTCACAAAAAAGGCGATACTGCCAGCGGCACGCGCCATCGTGTCCTGTGAGAGCGCGATATGCGGCATCGAACTTCTCGAAGCCTATGCACATAAGCAGCTAATGAAGACACCGATTATAACAGATGTGCTTGTCTGGCATCCCGCTTTCGCGCACGCTTTCGAGCAAGCTTTCGAGCACGTTTCGAAGTTGTGCCTCAGACTCGAATCTACTGTTCGGTCATCCACCGACTACGCGCGACTCGCAGAACGGCTGGCGGCATGGTGCGTGTAGCCAGGGCCTCAATACGTTCGGCCTCCCGGTCGAGCGACAGTCCCATCGAGATGAGCGCCTGAAGCGCGGCGAAGGCATAGACGCGGCAATCAAGGGCCTCGCCGCGCGTCCCTTTTTTCCGCCGCCACTCGCGAACCGGCGCGCCGCGCGAGTAGGTCGTCACAAGCACCTCGGACAGCAGTTGCTCGAAGTACTCCTGGCTCCGATCCGCCGGAAAGTGGCAGAAGCCGGGTGAGGGCCCCATGATCTTCAGGCGTCCGTAGACCGTCGACTTGGCGCTGTCCACGCCCACGGTGTAGAGCAACGTCCCGTTCTTGTGGCTCGGGCGTTTCGGCCAGACGGGCAGCGGCCCGGCCTTGCCCTTGATCGCGAAGACACGCTGATGGAACCGGCCTCGTGCGAACTCGTAGACCTGCTGCGTGTGAAAGCCCGAGTCGATGCAACATGCGGAGACCGGCAGCGTAATGCCACGCTCATGAGGCCAGGGCTGCGCCAGCAGTTCGTCCAGAGACTGCCAGACAGCGGGCGCGGACGGATCACCCGGCAGCACCTGGTATCCCACCGACCAGGACTCCTCACCGCGGCCCCAGCCGACGAACTCCACCTCAAGCCGATCGGCCTGCACGTCCACACCGCACGTTAGCACCGCCACTCCCGCCGGCAGTTTCGGCCCGTAGTGCTCGCGGCGGGCAAGCAACGTCGCCAGGTCCACGGAGGTGTGCGCCTCGTCGTCCCACGGCTCGCCCAGCGCAGTGTTGATGAATGTGCGAAGCGTCTCCGGGCTTTCCTTGGCCTCCAGAAACTCGGCCGCGGTCTCGCCCCACTCCTTCCAGGGTGAATACAACTGGTTGATCCAGAAGCCCGCGACCTTTGCCGCCGGATTTGCTGGCCGCCACTCGCCGCGCGCCAGCATCCACGGTTTCTTGTACGCCGGGATGAGGGCGGCACAGTGCTCGCAACGATAGGCCGCCGCTGCAGGGTCGCCGTCCGGCCACTCGACATTGGGCCAGCGTAGGATCTGGAAATGACCACAGTCTGGGCACGGCACCCAGTAGCTCTGCCGGTTCGATTTCAGCCACGCCGCCTCCACTCGCGATGCGCCTTTCACCGTCGGAGAAGAGACCATGACGATCTTGCGATTCCAGAACGTTGCCGTGCGTTTGACGGCCAGCGAGACCGGATCACCTTCCGTGCCGGCGCTCGCCGGGTAACGGTCCACCTCATCGAGGAGGACGTACCGGATGGGGCGTGCGGCCAAGCCTGCCGCGGAGTTCGCACCGGCGATGGTGATGTGGCCACCGGGGAAGCGTTTGTGAAGAGTTGTGTTGTTCGCGTCGCGCGAGCGGACGTCGGAAACTTTTCCGCGCAGGCACGGGGTGTCGCGCAGCATGGGCGCGAGGCGGTCCTTGGACCACGATTTACCGTCCTCAACCCGCGGCTGCACCACCAACAACGGCCCGGGGTCGCGGTCGATGATGTAGCCGACAAAGTTATTCAGGATCTCCGTTTTCCCGATCTGTGAACTGCTCATCACCACGACCCGCTCGTAGGGGCTGTACGGCGAGAGCGCATCCATGATGGCCCTTTGGTAGGGCGCGCGGTCCGTGCGCCACTCGCCGCGCTCGGCCGACGCCTCCGACGAGAGGCGGCGGTTCTGGTCGGCCCATTCAGAGACCGTTTGGCGCGGCGGCGGCTCGAGCGAATCCGCCAGGCGCGCCACGCACACCTCAAGACCCATGGCGGATGTCCTCGGCGAGTCCTCTCAGGATGGCCGTCAACTCGGCGTCGAGGATCTCGCGGATCCGGCGCACGTCGGTTTCGGCGGACAGTTGCGGCGCGAGCTTGCTGGCGATCCCGAGCACGCGGTCACGGATCTGGCGGCCCAGCGTGTACCACTTGATGCTGACCTCGTCCGTCGGGACGAGCTTCCCGATCCGCGTCTCGTACTCCAGCTTCTTCAGCTTCGCGGAGAACACCTCGCGCGCCAGCCGCGCTTGGGCGAAAGTCGTGGGCTGCTGGCCGGACGGCGCGTCGTCAGGTTTGTCATCCAGCACGGCGTCCGACGCGGCCGCATCCACCAAACGCCCGCGCATGACCAGAATGCCAGCCTTGGCAAGCTTCCCGATGTACTGCGGGCTCTTGCCGCGATGCCGGGCGTACTGCGCCTGGGTCATCAGAGGCTTCTCAAGATTGCTGTGCATGATCGGTGTGCAGCCACGTTCCTATGAAACGGGTTTGGTGGGATGATATGGGTATGCCGAAAGGTCCTTCGGTGAGCCGATTCTCGCTCGCCATCGAGTACTACCGGGAGGAGGACGGCCGCTGGTTGGCGGACATTCCGGCCCTGCCCGGCGTTACGGCGTATGGGCGGACCAAGAAGCAGGCGACCGCTGCCGTGCAGGCGCTGGCGCTCAGGCTCATCGCCGACCGCCTGGAGCACGGCGAAGCGGTTCCCGGCCCCATGGACGTATCCTTCGTTGCAGCCTGAAGAGCCCATTCAGAGTTGGCCGTCCACTAAGGCCAAGCGGGCCCTGGCGGCTCTCCTTCGCATCGGATGGCGCATCAAACGCCAAAGTGGAACCTCGCATCGGATCCTGGAACGTCCCGGCTGGCCCGATCTGTTGTTTGCCTACCATGATCGGGTCACGCTCGGCCCCACAGCGATGAAAGTCCTTGCGAAAAAGACCGGCCTCAAGCCCGAGGATCTGTAGGCCGGCAGCATCCATCAACCCATCAACCCGTTTTCTTGCCTCCCACTGGCCACAGCGTGCCATCGTTTTACCCGCCGCCCTGCTCGCGAAAAGGGTACCAACGCCGCCCGGTCCCGGTGACGGGTTCCTGACGGTGACGGCTTGTGAGGGGTTTTTCGCAAAAACGGTCCTTATACGCGCGAGGCGAAGAATGTTTTGAGAAAAAGGCGTCACAACCCATCACGCTCCAAACCCGTCACACCTCTCCACCCGAGGCGCCGCCTTGGGCCCGCAGGGCGATGCCGGCATAGACCGTGCCGTAGCGGCGGTGCTCCTTGGCGAAGCCGCGATCCTTCAGACGTCTGCCGAACAACGTCTCGGAGATGGCGTTCTCGCCCGCGCCCTCGGCCCAAGCGCGGTAGCACTCATATAGTTGGCGGGCCTTGCCGCTGAACGAGTCGGCGACCACGCAACACTCCTCGATGAAGCGGCCGAGCTGGTCATTCTCTGCGCGCCAGTCGTCGTTGGCGGCCACGACCTCGGGCGGCTTGCCGAGGCCCTGCCGCCACCAAAGCTTCGCGCCCTCGACGGCCCAGGCCAGGATGCCCTCGGCTTCGGCGAGCAATTTCCGGGGCAGGCTCTTGTCGATCTCCTCAGGCGGGATCGTCACAGTGAACGGGATCGGATGCAGGCGGTTGAACGTGGCTTGGTCGTCCGCGGCGCGGATCATCGGCTTGGCATTGGTGTCCATCCAAAGCTTGTGCGTTTCGGGGAACTCGATGGGGTTCTCGTACTTGCGGGTGGCCTTGATCTTGCCCATGCCCTGCGTGATGCGCTTGAGCTTGCCCTGTGAGAGGCGTTGGCCCTCCTCCGTCTCGGACGTCATCACGAAGCGTGCGCCGCGCAGATCGGCCAGATCCGCCTGAGTGTTGTTGCTCTCCTGGCGCGCCATCAACGTGTCGACCTGGAGCAGCACGGAGTACTCTTCCAACAAGAGCAGGAACGTCGAGAGCAGGGTGGTCTTGCCGTTGTTACCCTTTCCGAACGGGACGAAGACGGCCTTCTCCTCCGTTGTGCCGGTGAGCGAGTAGCCCAAGGCGCGTTGCAGATAGTTGACCATGCGCTCGGCGCGGTCGAGTTCCGGCTCAGAGGCTTCCGGATGGTTGCCCATCATCCGGGCGATCACGCTCAGGAAGAGCGGACAACCGGCCTGTGGGTTGTAGTCGTGGTGGACGAGTTTCGTCATGAAGTGGGCCGGATTGTGCGGCATCAATTCACCCGTGCGGAGATCCACGGTGCCATTGAGGAAGTTGATCAGGAACGGGTGCGTGTCGAGTTCGCCGGGCGTGATCACCAGTTCGCACTCGGCCATCGTCAGAAGGTTCGCGATCCGGCGCGCGTCGAGCGAGTGGTAGGCGAACGCCATGTGATCCTTGTCCTCGGCCTCCGTTGCCTCGGCAAGATAGTCGAGCATGGCCTGCTTGGCCAGGCGGCGCGACGCGCCTTTGTCGTCGACGGCCCAGCGGCGCTCATCCCAGCAGAGCCACTTCCGCATCGCGGGACAGTAGCGCAGCCGGCCACCGAATTTGAGGATCAAGCGGCCGGCATTGCCCGTGTCGTTGCGCATGAACTCCAGCAGCGGGAATCTTGACGCCACTACTTCCGGACAATTGGCCTGAAGTCTACTTCCGTCAGATCTGCCGCAACTGACCCCCGCCGAGCCCACTTGTGAAAGATCTTCCACAGGTTGGAGACCATGCGATGACTCCGGTTGCCACTCGACCGGCTTAGCTGCGTCAACGAGAGCCCGGAGTTGTTCCTTCGTGCCGCCGGCCTCAATCCAGTCCCACAGGTCGCCTTTCGCCGGCACGCCTGGCAGACGGATGATCTTGACCTCGGCCACATGGCGCGCCAAGGCTTCCGAGACGACCTTGCCGTGCGTTTCGCCCTTTTCGTCGCGGTCGACGACGATCCGGATGAGCTTGCCGACGAGCGGCTTCGTATAGCCGGCGCACCACTTGCCCTCGCCGTCGGGAGAGCAGGTGGTCACGATACCCAATTCGGATGCGCCACGGTCTGCGGCCTTCTCGCCGTTCACGATGAAGATCTCGTCCGCGGCGGCGAGCGTGTTCAGGCGGTACAGGACAGGCTGCTTGCCCGCCTTCTTTCGCGAGATCCAGCCACCGTTGGATGAGAGGGCGTACTGCCGGAAGGTCTTGTCGTTCTGCTTGTCGATGAAACGGACCTTAACGTAAGAAAATTGGCCATCGGCTTCGAAGTATGGGTAGGTCGCGCTGTGCTTCCAGCCAAGCTCGGCTTCAACCCTCTCAATCCGCTTGCGCAGATACTCGTGCTGCCAGCCAGGCAAGCCCCACTTCATCTCCGGTTCCACTTCGGCCGGGCGCGAGTCCGGCCTGCCGATAATGCGGCGCACTTCGCGCGCGGCTTCCGGAAAGGCAGCGCCCGTCAGCGCCATCTCCAGGTCGTAGATCGACCCGCCGCGCCCGCACTGGCTGTGGCACATCCACAAGCCGGTCTCTGCGTTGACCGCGAAGTTCGGGTCCTTGCCGTCGTGGATCGGACAGCCCGCCCGCCACTCGCTGCCGCGCTGATCGAGGTTGGGCATTCGGGCGCGGTAGTACTCGGAGATCTCGAGCGGCGTCAGGTCGCCATGGGAATGGGCTGCCGCGCTCACGGCTTCTCCTTCACTACCTCGCGGATGGCGCGTCGCTGGACGCGCATCATCACGAGCATCGTGGTTTCGACCTCCGGGTCATCGCGGCGGTCCGGATCGGCCAGGCGCAGCAGGTGGTCGATGATCTTCTGCGTGGTGGCGCTCGGCGTCCCGCGTTTGGGCGCACGAATCCTCTTCTGTTTCACGTTGGGGTTTCCTCACGGCTGCCGCTGGGGAAGCGGCGCGATTATGCCGTCAGGATGGGAAGGGCAAAATGGGGAACCGCCGTTACTCCATTTACTCCATTAAGGACGGCGGCGAAAAACGGCTACGAGGAATCAGTGAGTTACGTGGCCAAGAATCAACGCCTTGGACGCATAAGTCTTTTGTTTACAAACGGCGTTTAATTTCCCAAGCTGGACGTCGCGGGTTCGAGTCCCGTCTCCCGCTCCATGTTTTCATAGACTTAGACGCCATTTTGGGCAACCCGCCAATTCCTCGTTACTCCGTTTACTCCATTAAGCCGACTTGCGCCAATTCTGGCGGGCGGCGCGGTTGCGGTTCTGGCTTCCGGAGCACGGTGGCTTCGAGAGTGGCAGATGGTGATCTCGGCTGCTGTTGTCTCGAGAATCGCCCGCAACTGTGACCTGCCCCTTTTCTCTCTACCAGGTCTGGTTTGGAAAACCGTTTTTCATGTCAGCCAGCCCTGAATCCGTTCCCGTTCCCGGCGACTTCCGCACACGGGGTCCATTCCGGCTCCGCGGACATATCGGACTTTGTTTGGCCAGTTTCATCCTCGCCGGCCCCGAGAGTGATGCCAGGGATCTCCGGCGCGTCCACGGCGCTTTCAGCGGGCCGGATCGTGTCGCTGGCGGGGATGATCCGATTCCAGACAGACGCGTCGCGGGCGTGCTCAATGTGAATCACTTTGGGATGCTGACCTCGCCAGCGGGCGCGAGTTTGCCGGTCCGGATGTCGCAAAAAGATCCAGCCGCTTCGCCGAGACTGCGATCAACGGATGCGCGATGAGACGACGACGATCTGCATGTCCTTAGCAGTTTCGATTATTTTCTCCAGCAGCCCGCGAGAGAGCGGCGGCTTCCAGCCGCGTTCCTGGGGGCGCGCAAGGTAGATCTGCGTGATCCCGTTGCGTCGCGCAAAGTCGACGAGGGCGGCAGCGACGTCCCCGGAGGCGAGGATTCGTGTTTCGATTCGCAGGTTGCGTGCGAAGTTCAGGTGCCGCGCGATGGCCTCCCTCTCCGCCTGCGGCAACTCACCGAGGCCGCCGGACGGCTGGACCGCGACGGCAAAACACTCGGCGTTGAGAAAATCGGCGACTCGCCTCGCGCGGCGGAGGACCATCGCAGAGGCCGGATCAGCCGTGACGAGCACCAGGATTTTGTCGTGGCTGGCCGGCCGGAGCGATGGCGCGGGCGGGGCTTCGTGCGCAGCGCCCGCCAATTCGCCGCGCTGCTGAACCTCGTGGGCCGTTTCGCGCAGAGCCAACTCGCGCAGCGCGACCAGCGTTGATTCGCGAAAAAAGTTTTCGAGCGCACGCAGCGCCTTGTCGGCCGGGTACACGACTCCGCGCTGGAGCCGGTGAATGAGCGCGCGGGGAGTGAGGTCGGTCATGACCACCTCGTCCGCCTGTCTCACCACCCAATCAGGAACCGTCTCGCGAACCCGCACTCCACTGATCTGGAAAATCTGATCATTCAGACTCTCCAGATGCTGCACGTTCATGGTGGTGAAGACATCGATGCCCGCATCGAGGAGCACCTCCACATCCTCCCAGCGCTTGAGCCGCGGGGAGCCGGGGACATTCGTGTGGGCGTACTCGTCAACCAGGCACACCCGCGGCGCCCGCGCGAGTATCGCGTCCGTATCCATCTCCTCAAACACGGATCCGCGGTATTCGATCTTCTTCCTGGGCACGATCTCGAGGCCTTCGGCCCTGGCGATGGTATCCTTGCGCCCGTGCGGCTCCAGGTAGCCGATGACGACATCGACGCCTTCCCGCCTGAGCTGCTGACCCTCCTCGAGCATCTGGTATGTTTTGCCCACACCGGCGGCATACCCCATGAAGATCTTCAGTTTGCCGCGCCTCTGTGGGTTCATTCGTTATTGAGGGAAAACGCGCACGTCAATACCTTCGGATTCGCGGATCAGCCGCTCTACCGGGTTTCCCCGAAGCCGCGACCACACGCCGCCGCGCTGGCTGTGCCCGATGAACAACTGCGTGATGCCGTGTGATCGCGCGAACTCGAGTATTGCATTCACGGGATCATCTCCGTCGAGTATTTCCACCCGGGCGCCCGCCTCGCGAGCCAACGCCAGCTTCTCATCGAGCGCCGTCCGGTCGGCGGCCGACACTTCCGGTTGATTGACGTAGGCTACGATCAATTCGCCGTGAAACCTCCCGGCGACGGCACGTCCGGCGGCGATCATCTCGCGCGCATTGGACCGCGGGGTCAGGCATACCATGATGCGTTCCTGCGCGCCGAACCGCTCGGGCATATGATGCTCGTCCAGATACGCACCCAGTTGCCGATCCACGACCTGCGCCGCAAGCACAAGAGCCAGTTCACGCAAAACGGAGAGCCGCTCCGCCATTGCGTGCCCGCCGCGCCGCTCGTCCTCCGAGCGTTCCAGCGCTGTTTCCTCGGGTGCATCGACTATCTCGATTTCGTCCGCGCTCTCGACGAAGGACAGAGGCACCGTTTGTGTAACATGCTTCCCGGTGATGGCTTCCACCCGCGGCGCAAGTTCGGTTATGTACTGTATGTTGACCGATGTTACAACCTTAATACCGGCATTCATCAGCTCCCGGACATCCTGCCAGCGGCAGGGATTGCGGGCTCCGGGCGGGTTATCATAAGCGAGGCCGTCGATGAAGCAGACTGAAGGATGACGTCTGATGATCTCATCGATGTCGATCGCGACGCCCCCGTCCATTCTTTTCTCAGGCACGACTTCGAGTTTCTTCAGCAGTTCCTGAAGCTCCGCCGACACGTGGGGCTGTAAAGCGCCGATGATGACGTGTTGTCCCCGGCTGCTGCGGCGCAGTGCCTCGTTCAGCATGCGGGACGATTTTCCCACGCCGGAAGCGTATCCCAGGAATATCTTGAGGTAGCCGCGAGTTCGGGACGCTTCTTCGGCTTCGGCCTGGCGGAGAAACTCCTCGGGCGTCTTTCGCCGTTCCTCAGCACCCATAATGCCCACCTCAGCGGTCGCTGTGCGCCGGAAACGCTTCATCGAGCGCCAGATTTGTCAACAGGACATTCACGCGCGGCTCGCCCAGAAAACCGATCATGGGCTGCTCGATGAAGCGCGAGATGACGGCTTCCACACTGGCCCGGGGCACACCCCGCGCCTTTGCGATGCGTGGAGCCTGCGCCAGCGCGGCAGCGGGACTGATATCCGGGTCGAGACCGCTGGCCGAAGAGGTGACGATGTCAGCCGGGATGGGCCCCGTGTAGTCCGGGTTCTCTTCCCGGAACTCCGCGACGCGAGCCTTTACGAGTTCAAACAGCCGGGTGTTAGTTGGGCCCAGGTTCGACCCGCCGGACCGCATTGCGTCATAGCCGCCATCACCGGCGGCAGACGGTCGCGGGTGCAGATACTGTGCGCCGTGGAAGTTCTGGCCTATGAGTCTGGACCCGACAACACGGCCGCCCGCCGTGACGGGACTTCCGTTTGCCGCATTCGGAAAGGCAAGTTGGCAGATTCCCGTTAAGATGAGCGGATACGCTAATCCCAGAACCAGCAGCAGAACCAGGTTGATTCGCAGCGACGTGCCCATTTGCGACCACATGCGCAGATCTCCTATGCAAGGTGCAGCGCGGCCAGTATCCGGTCGAGCAGGTATATGCCAGGGAAGGGAGCGGCGATTCCACCCACTCCAAAGATAAGAAGGTTACGCCGGAGCAGGGTTGCAGCGTCCAGCGGACGGTATTTGACGCCCCTGAGCGCCAGCGGGACCAGCGCCACTATGATGAGCGCGTTGAAAACCACGGCCGCCAGGATGGCGCTTTCGGGCGAGTGAAGTCTCATAAAATTGAGTCTGTTCAGCACCGGATAAGTCGGAGCGAAAATAGCCGGAATTATGACGAAGTACTTTGCAACGTCGTTCGCAATGGAAAACGTCGTGAGTGCGCCGCGGGTCATGAGCAACTGCTTGCCGATAGCTACCACCTCGATAAGTTTCGTAGGGTTGCTGTCCAGGTCCACCATGTTGCCGGCTTCTTTGGCCGCCACTGTCCCAGTGTTCATGGCCAGCCCGACATCGGCCTGGGCCAGCGCAGGAGCGTCGTTCGTGCCGTCCCCGGTCATGGCCACGAGGCGGCCCGCGGCCTGCTCTCTGCGAATGTAGTCCAGCTTGTCTTTTGGCGTGGCCTGCGCCAGAAAATCATCAACGCCCGCCTCGGATGCTATCGCGGCAGCCGTGAGGGGATTATCGCCGGTGATCATGACGCTGCGTATGCCCATGCGGTGCAGTTCGGTGATGCGCTCCTTCATGCCGCCCTTGACAACGTCCTTGAGGTGGACGACACCGAGCGCGCGATTGCCGTCGGCCACCGCGAGGGGAGTGCCGCCTGTGCGCGAGACGCTCTCGCTCAGTTCACGCAGGCGCGGCGACACCTGCCCGCCCTGCTCGGTGACGAAGCGCGCGATGGCGTCCGTAGAACCCTTGCGCAGCCGTCTTCCGCCGAAGTCGACGCCGCTCATGCGCGTATAGGCGGAGAACGGAACGAATTTGGCCTCACCCTCGGGGATGTGGCGTCCGCGCATACCGTACTTCTGCTTCGCCAGCACGACAATGGACCTGCCCTCGGGGGTCTCGTCGGCAAGGCTCGACAGTTGCGCAGCGTCCGCCAGTTCCTGCTCGGTTACCCCATCCGCCGCCAGGAACTCAACCGCCTGCCGGTTGCCCAGCGTTATCGTACCGGTCTTGTCGAGAAGCAGCGTATTGACATCACCCGCGGCCTCCACTGCCCGGCCACTCATCGCGAGCACGTTGTGCTGCATTACGCGGTCCATCCCAGCGATGCCGATTGCGGACAGGAGTCCGCCGATGGTTGTGGGAATGAGGCAGACGAGCAGCGAAATATAGACGGCTATGATGGGAACATTTCCGGCGTGCATCTGAGAAATGGCGTACTCCGCATACGGGTGCAGCGTGATAACCGCCATCAGGAACATCAGCGCCAGGCCGGCGATCAGGATGTTCAGCGCGATCTCGTTGGGTGTCTTCTTCCGTTCGGCTCCTTCGACGAGAGCGATCATGCGGTCGAGAAATGTCTCCCCGGGATTCGACGTGATGCGCACCTTGATGCGGTCCGACAGCACCTTCGTGCCGCCGGTGACTGCGCTGCGATCGCCGCCCGATTCGCGTATGACCGGAGCGCTCTCGCCCGTAATAACGGACTCGTCGACTGTCGCTATGCCTTCGATCACTTCTCCGTCGCCGGGGATGAGGTCGCCTGCCTCGCAGATAACCACATCTCCGGCCTTAAGTTCGGAGCTTGCCACCAACTCCGTCTGCCCGCCCGACGTGATGCGCCGGGCCGGTGCGTCCGTCTTGGTCCTGCGGAGGCTATCGGCCTGGGCCTTCCCGCGCGCTTCGGCCATCGCCTCCGAAAAATTGGCGAAAAAGACGGTGAACCACAGCCACACCGAGATCTGTATCGTGAACCCGATTGCGCCCGCGGCGTAATAGACGTCCCTGAACAGAAAAATGGTGGTCAGAGCCGCCCCGACCTCGACGACGAACATCACCGGGTTTCTCCAGAGAGTGAACGGGTTGAACTTGACAAGGCCGGCGCGAAGCGCGCGGCGCAGGATCTCCAGGTCGAACAGCGGACGGGAACGAGCCGCCTTTTTCGGCAGAAGCGAAGTCGAGTCGTCTCGCGGCGGGCGTGATGGGGATTTCGGGCCAGCGGTCGAACCCATGGCTAACCCCCGATCCCTGGATTCAGCGCCGCCGTCGTGAACAGCTCTCCGGCTTCCATCATGTAATGCTCCACGACGGGGCCGAGCGAGAGAGCCGGGAAGAATGTCAGCGCTCCGACAAGGACTATTGTCCCCGCCAGTAAAAGGATGAAGAGCACGCCGTGCGTCGGCAACGTGCCCGATGTCACCGGTATTTTCTTCTTCGCGGCCAGGCTACCCGCGGCGGCCAACAGCGGTATCGCGAACAGGAATCGTCCTATCCACATGGCCACCCCGAGCGTAAGGTTGTACCACGGCGTGTTGGAATTCAATCCCGCGAACGCGCTGCCATTGTTTGCAGTCGCGCTCGTGTAGGCGTACAGAATTGCCGAGAAGCCGTGCGGGCCGCGGTTAAGGGGATTGAGGCCGGCGGGTCCGGGCGGGTTCCAGTAGCCGTTAACTGGAAAGCCAACCACTGAACTGACCGCGGTGAACAGCAAGATGCTGAAGGCCGTCGCTATGATGGCCAACATGGCCATTTTGACTTCCTTTTGCTCGATTTTTTTGCCCAGGTATTCGGGCGTGCGGCCCACCATGAGACCTGCGATGAAGACGGCCAGAATGCAGTAGAGCAGAATGCCGTACATGCCCGCGCCGACGCCGCCGAAGATAACCTCGCCGGTCATCATGTTGAACAGCAGCACCAGGCCTCCGATGGGCGTATAGCTGTCGTGCATGCTGTTCACGGCTCCGCAACTGGCGTCCGTCGTAGCCGCGGCGTACAGGGCCGAAGCTGCGATGCCGAACCGGACTTCCTTGCCCTCCATGTTCCCGCCGGGTTGATCCGCGCTCGCGGAAACCTCCACTCCGAGCTTCGCCAGAAGAGGGTTTCCCTGCTGCTCGAAGTGGTAACAGACAAGCGTTCCGGCCCAGAACATCAGCGAGAATGCGGCGAAGATGGCCCAACCCTGGCGCTGGTCGCCCACCATCCTTCCGAATGTGTAGGTCAGCGCCGCCGGAATCAGGAATATGAGCACCATCGAGAGCAGGTTGGTTAGCGGAGTGGGGTTTTCGTACGGGTGCGCCGCGTTTGCATTGAAGAACCCCCCGCCGTTGGTTCCTGCCTGCTTGATCGCCTCTTGCGAGGCCACGGGCCCCTGCGCGATAACCTGCGGAGCGCCCTCGACGGTGATGACTCGCGCCGGAGGGTTCAGGTTCTGGATGACGCCCTGCGAGGCGAAGAGCAACGCGGACACGATCGAGACAGGCAGCAGCACGTACACAATTGCGCGTGTCAGGTCCACCCAAAAATTGCCGATAGTTCTCTGTTCCCTTCGCGCGAAGCCCCGAATGAGCGCCAGCGCAATCGCGATTCCGGCCGCTGCGGACGCGAAGTTCTGCACCGTAAGAGCGAACATCTGCACGAAGTAGCTGAACGTCGATTCCCCGCCGTAGGATTGCCAGTTCGTGTTCGTGACGAAGCTCGTGCCGCTGTTGAATGCAAGGTCCGGCGGGACCCTGTCGCCCCCGTAGTTGAGTGGGTTGAACGGAAGACGGCGCTGTAGCCTCTCAACGGCGTACGTAATCAGAAACCCAATGATGCTGAAGCTTAGAAGCGATGCCGTGTAAGAGGTCCAGCGCTGCTCTACGTCTTCGCGCACACCGCTCACCCGATAGATCACGGCTTCGAGCCACCGGAGCGCGGAATGCATGAAGGTCCGGCGTCCCTCGAAGACGCGTGCGATGTAGATTCCGAGAGGTTTGGTGAACGCGAGGATTATGCCGTAGAAGAGAGCGATCTCAAGAACGCCGCGTGCGGTCATCGCGAATCCTCAGAACCGCTCCGGCTTGAGCAGCGCGTACAGAAGATACACGAACAGCGCCAGCCCCGCGATTCCCGCGATCGTATAGTCCATAGTAGCCTCTTACAGCTTGTCGCAGGCCTTTGTGAAGGCCCAGAAAAGCCAGACGAGGATCACACCCACCGCGATGTAGAATGCGTTCATAGCAGACAGGATCCCGGCAGCGAGTTGCCGGCTCGACGCCTCACACGGAACTGTCGAGGCGGGCCGCCCGGCCTTTGAATCGAGCCGAATTCTTTTCACCTCCTGTCACAAGCGTAGCCGCGACCGCCTTAAGAAGTCATAAATGGCGCATCAATAACATATAAAGCGTTGCTGAGGCGCTCGCCGGGGGTCACGCGGGTCCGGGAGTTCCGTTAAGACGGTAGCCAACCCACGGTTCGGTAGTAATATACTCGGGCTCTTCCGGGTTCGGCTCGATCTTTCTGCGGAGGCTTCGGATGAACACGCGCAGATAGTCCACCTGATCCACGTACTCGGATCCCCACACCCGCTGAAGCAGAGTGCTGTGGGCCACCGTCTCGTTCGAGTGTTGCGTCAGGTATCGCAGCAGTTCAAGCTCCTTGGGCGTCAAATGGACCGTTTTCGCGCGTTGCGTTACCGTGCGGGCGCCGAAGTCGATCACCAGGTCTCGAACACGCACTCTCCCGGCCGGTGGAGGTGCGACGCGCCGGAGCGCGGCCCTGATGCGCGCCATCAGCTCAGGCGTGCTGAAAGGCTTGGTGACGAAGTCGTCCGCTCCGGCATCGAGTGCCCGGACTTTGTCATCTTCTGCGTCACGGACGGTCAGCATGATAATCGCGACGCCGGTTTCCAGCCTCATCGCCCTGCACGCCGCGAGGCCACCCATCCCCGGCATGTTCATGTCAAGCAGCACCAGATCCGGACGGAACTGTCTCAGCTTGTCCAGCGCCTCCTCGCCGGTCCTGGCGCCCTCCGTCTCGTAGCCCGCGGCCGCGAGAGTCGCACGAATCACGCGGCGAAGTTGCGGTTCGTCATCGACGACGAGCACCCGTGCCGGGGTCATTCCACACCTGCCGCACGCCCGACCGGCAGGCTAATGCGAAACGCGGTCCGGCCGGGATGGCTGTCAACATTCAACTCGCCGCCATGCGCCCGGATAATGCTGGACGCGATGCTCAGGCCAAGTCCCGAACCGGGTATCCGGCGCCGCACCGACGGACTTCTGTAGAACCTCTCGAAGATCCGGTGCTGTTCGCTTGCGGGTATGCCCTCGCCTTCATTGGTGAGTTCTAGCGTGACACCTGACGCATCGGCGTATTCGCGCAACCGCACCGGCGTCCCAGCCGGCGAATACCTCAGGGCGTTGTCGATGAGTTGCCTGACTGCAAGCGTGAACAGGCGGGGATCTAATGCGATGTGCGGCAGCGGTTCGGTACAGACGAGTTCCAGCCTGCCCTCGAGCTGATTCCGGAATGGGGAAATTGCGTCCCGAACCACCCTTCCGACATCCGATGGCCGCAGTTGGGCGTAGATATCTGCCGTGTCCAGCCTCGCGATGTCTATCGAGTCCTCAATGACCTGCTGAAGATGTGCGACCTCCTCGGATGCGATGCTGAGCAATTCCCGCGAGACCTGCGGCGCCGCGTCCGCGCTGTCGAAAAGCGAAGTTATTGCGGCCTTTACTGCCGTCAGCGGAGTCTTGAACTCGTGCGCCATGGCGTCGATCAGCGTGGTTCGCAGCTGCTCGGTTTGCCGCGCCACCTCGACTTCGTTCGACAGCTCCTGCGCCTTCGCGCGCTCGAGGCCGATCGCAGTCAGGTTGGAGATGCCCTGTAGCACGGAGTCCGGCATCGGCGCACCCTCGACGGCGAGGCTCGCGATGGGCCGGGCCCCGAGCCGGACGGCAACGACGCTCCAGTGCCGCTCCGGTTCGGAGTACGACGTCCCATTGCGCACAGCCTCGCGCAAACGGTCGTCGAGGGCTGCCAGCTCCGCTGTTCCGGCGCGGTAAAACTTGCCGCTGCGGCCGTCGAACAGCACAGCTCCGTTCAGTTCGAAGATCTCCGCCAGCCGCCGCACAAGGAAGCCGGCAAACGGCTCCGTATCGGCGCCGAGCAGTATGGCACGGCTGAAGGTGTACAGGCGCTCGACATCGCGCTGGCGCTCGAGTGCCTCCTGTGCCCGGAGCTCGGCGCGCGCGGACAGGCGCCCCGCAATGAGCGCAGTCGCCAGGAAGCTGAACAGCGCTATCCAGTTCTTCGGGTCGGCGATTGTGAAAGTCCCCGTGGGGGGCAGGAAGAAAAAGTTGAACGCCAGCGTCGCCAGACGCGATGCCACGAGTGCCTCTACGAAGCCCCACGCGCTTGCGACAAGCAGTACGACGATGAGGTACGCGAACCCAGTCGTCGCCGGGTTGATCGATGCGCCGTAAGCGGCGGCAGTGACGGCCGCCACACTTGCAGCGGCGAGCAAGGATCGCGCTGCGATCCATTTCCGCATCGTTGTCCATTCTAGCGGGCCGGCGTTGGCGCATCGGGCCCGCGGCCGGACCGCTACAGGACGGGCTCAATGATCGTGATGCGAGAGCGCTGTTGATCGTGCGTTCATGCGGGTAAGGCAAAATGGGAGCAAACGTGAGGGTTCTGCTCGTTGAAGACGAGGTGCTCGTGGCGAGCTTTATCGCGAGAGGCCTGCGTGAGCAAGGCTATGCCGCCGATGTCGCGCCTGATGGCGAGCGCGCACTTCAGCAGGCGTCTGTCAACGCGTACGATTTGTTGATTCTCGACGTCATGCTGCCGGTGAAAGACGGTTACGAGGTGTTCCGGAACTGCGCGCGGGCGGGTTCCGGTCGCCGGTTCTAATGCTGACCGCGCGCGACTCGATCGACGACCGCGTCACAGGCCTCGATGCCGGCGCCGACGACTATCAGGCGCGCCGGATCAGCGACAGCAGCCTGGACACGCGGCTTGACGTTGGAAACGCGGCCGAGGAACTGAAGCTGCTCGCCGCGTCCTTCAACGAACTGCCCTCGCGCCTGGACCGCTCTTTCGAAGCGATGAGGCGATTTGTGGCGGACGCGTCGCACGAACTCCGGACGCCGCTTTCGGTAATCCGGGGGAGGCGGACGTCGCGCTCTCGCAGGAACGCCGCCAGGGAAATATCGCGAATCGCTCTCGGTGGTGCTTGACGAATCGCGGCGGCTATCCCGCCTCATCGACAACTTTTGAACCTGGCGCGCGCCGATTCCGGGCGCGTGAAGCTGCAGTTCGGCGATGTTCAATCTCAATGAGTTGCTGGAGGATTGCTGTCGTTCGTTGAAACCGCTGGCGGCGGCGCGTAAAATTCTTAAGTGCCCTTCCGGCACGGATGTACCTTTCGATTGAGACGAGCAACTGCTTCGCCGCATGGTGTTGAACCTGCTGGGCAACGCCCTCCGGTGCGCGCCCGAAGGCGGACCCGTGGGCGCTTCAGTCGAGGCTGGCGACCAGCGCATCCGGTTGCGTGTTTCCGACAACGGCCCGGGGATTCCGCCCGACGCCGCGCCGCACGTGTTCGAGCGCTTTTACGCGCGGACAGGGCGCGTTCGGGCGAGGACGGCGGCTTCGGGCTAGGCCTCTCGATTGTGAAGTGGATCGCCGAAACGCATCGCGGCGCGGTCAAGCTGGACACCGCGCCCGATGCGGGTACGACGTTTACGGTGACTTTGCCCAGATGACGTTGCGAACCTGTACTGGATGCGAAAATGACCCACAAGCTCACCCTGGCGCTCGTCGCGTTTTGTTCCGCCGGATTTGCGCAGGCGCCGTCGCAGAATCCGCAGCAACCGATTCCGCCCGCCGGACAGCAGCAGGCCCCGGTCGGAACGGAGCAGGCAGCACCGGTCCCGCTACCCGGCCGCGAGCCGGTCCGGACGCCGCTGCCGCAGACACCGCCGGCGCAGGTTGCTCCGGGCGCGCCGATAAGCCTCAACTTCGCGGGAGCCTTCGCACGCGCACAGTTGTATACGCGGGACGTGCTGGCCGCGCAATACGCCGCGCTGATCGCGCGCGAGTCGAAGGTGCAGGCAAAAGCGGCCTTGCTGCCGAACGCAGTGGGGTTCAACCAGTTCATCTATACACAGCCGAACGGCACGCCCTCCGGCGTGTTTATCTCCAATGACGGGCCGCACGTGTACAACCAGCAGTTTATAGTGCACGGCGATATCTACTCGCCCGCGAAGTACGCCGACTATCGGCGCGCGATTGCAGCCGAAGCAGTGGCGCGGGCACAATACGACCTGGCAAAGCGCGGGCTTCTGGCCGTCGTGGTACAGGACTACTACACCGTTATCGCAAACCAGAGGAAACTGGCGGACGCGGAGAGAAGCGTCACCTCCGCCGAGCGGTTCCTCGATATCACCCGCAAACTCGAGGCAGGCGGAGAGGTGGCCCGCGCGGATGTTGTCAAGGCCGAACTACAGCTTTCACAACGGCGCACAGAAGCTGAGACAGCCCGCCTGGATTTGGAAAAGGCGAAAATCAGCTTCGCGGTGATCCTTTTCCCTAATTACGGTCAGGTCTACACGCTGATCGACGATCTCGAGACCGCGCCGGTGCTGCCGAGTATGGCCGAGGTCCAGCGGCTGGCCGCAGTAAACAACCCGGAGATACGGGCGGCCGAGGCTACCGTGCAGCAGCAGCAGCACGAAGTGGCGGCGGCACGCGCCGAGTTGTACCCGTCGCTGTCTTTCGATTACTTCTACGGAATCAACGCCAACTATTACGCCGTGCACGATCCCGAAGGTCACAACCAGCTCGGCTCCGTCGCGCAGGCGCAGTTGAATGTTCCGATATGGACATGGGGCGCAACGCGCAGCAAAGTCCGCGCGGCTAAGTACCGCCTGGAAGAGGCCCGAACTGAACTCAGCATTACAAAGCGGCAGCTGCTCGCGAATTTGCACTCGTACTATGCCGAGGCTGCAACGTCGCTCAACCTGCTGGATCCGCTGAGGCGCGCGGTGACGCTGGCGGAAGAGAGCCTCCGCCTCACCCTGCTGAAATACCAGGCGGGCGAGGCTACCGCGTTCGAGGTAGTCGATGCCGAAACCACGCTGACGCAGGCGCGCACGGCTTACGTCAATGGCCTGTTCAATTACCGTACGGCCCTGGCCAATCTACAAGTTCTGACAGGTGTCTTCTAGGCATGAAGAAAGCTTTCATCATCGTACCCTTCGCGCTTCTGCTCGCCGGCTGCGCGGAAGAGGCCGCGCCGGAGCCGGAAACCGCGGCGCCCGTGCAGGTGGCGGTTGCGAAGCGTGAGACCATCAAGCACGTCGTAGTCGCCGACGGATCTCTGTTTCCGGTGGACCAGGCGAACGTGATGCCGAAGATCACGGCGCCGGTTGCGAAGTTCTATGTGAACCGCGGCGATCACGTCAACAAGGGACAACTCATTGCGACGCTGGAAAACCGCGACCTCGTCGCGGCTGCGGCCGCCGCAAAAGCTCAGGCGCAGCAAGCCGAAGCCAACCTGCGCACCACGACTTCGGTGACGGTTCCCGAAGCTGAGGTAAAGGCGAAAACGGATGTCGAAGTCGCCCAGCACCAGATCGATGCTGCGGAGAAGCTGCTCGAAAGCCGGCGCGACCTCTTCAAGCAGGGCGCCCTCGCCCGGAAGCTCGTCGACGAAGCCGAGGTTGCGTATGCGCAGGCGAAGGCGCAGCTGCAGACGGCGCAGGAACACCTGCGCGGGCTTCAGAGCGTTGGAAACAGGGCGCAAATCGAATCCGCGCGCGCGCAACTGGCTGCAGCAAAGGCCGAGGCGCGGTCCGCGGATGCTCAAGTGGCTTACTCGGAGGTGCGAAGCCCTATCAGCGGCATCGTTGCCGACCGTCCGCTCTATGCCGGAGACATGGCCAGCACCGGGCAGCCGCTCGCAACTATCGTGGACATTTCGCGAATCGTCGCGCGCGTCAATGTGCCGCAGGCCGATGCCGCAGTCGTCAGAGTGGGCGCTCCGGCCACTGTCGAACTCGTGACCGGCGGCGGCGCCATTGCCGGCAAGGTCACCGTTGTCAGCCCGTCGACAGATGCAAACAGCACCACTGTGCAGGTTTGGGTAGAGGCGGGCAATCGCGGGGAGCAGTTCAAGCCCGGCGCGAGCGTACGCGCAAGCATCGTCGCCTCCACGATTCCGGATGCAACCGTAGTTCCGGCTTCGGCGCTGGTGGAATCGCCCGAGGGAGAGACTGTCGTCTGGACGGTTTCGAACGGCTTGGCGCACGAGAACGTGGTTACGACCGGCGTGCGCGAGGGCGGCAAGGTGCAGATCACCAAAGGCGTCAGTTCGGGCGAAACGGTCGTGACCACGGGCGCGCTGGGACTCGACAACGGGGCAAAAGTACGGATTGTCCAGCCAGGCACGAGAAACGAGGCCGCAGCCGGTGAGCGGAGCGGCAAATGAGCGGCACGGCCATGATACAGCCGCCCGGCAAACACGACACGGGCCACTGGACGGAACGCCACGGCAAGCCCGCAGTTTTTGTCATCCTGACACTCGTAGCGGTCGGCATATACCTCGCGCTCACGATTCCCGTGGCGGTGTTCCCGGAGACTGACTTCCCGCGCGTCATCGTCGGCGTGGACAACGGGGTCATGCCCATCGACCAGATGATGGTCACCATCACCCGCCCTATCGAAGAAGCTCTCAACGGCGTGCAGGGAATTGAGAACATCTGGTCGGTTACCAGCCGCGGAAGCGCGGAAATCAACCTGTTCTTCAATTGGAAGGTCGATATGTACCGCACGCTCCAGCTGGTGAATGCCGCTATTGCGCGCGTGCAGCCAACGCTCCCTTCCACTGCCAGGATTACGGCTGACCGCCTCACATTCGCGGCATTTCCGATCATGGGCTACAGCCTGACTTCTGACACGGTGCCGCAGACGCGCATCTGGGAGGCCGCCGCGTACGACCTGAAGCCGCGGCTCAACCGCATGCCTGGAGTCGCGAGCGTCGTGGTGCAGGGCGGTCAGGAACCCGAGTTCGAGATCAAGCCCGATCCAGCGAAACTGGTGCAGGCCGGCGTTACGGTTCCGGACATCATCGACGCGATCAATCGCAGCAACCTGGTGGACTCGCCAGGACTCATCGAGATGCGGCACGAGCTGTTCCTGGCGCTTGTGAGCGGCCAGACGCGAACGCCGGCCGAGATATCGAACATTGTCGTCAAGATGACCGCCGCCGGTGTGCCGGTTCACGTCGGAGATGTCGCTACGGTGGGGCACTCGGTGAAACCGGTTTACACCATCGTGACCGCGAACGGGAAGCCCGCTGTCCTGCTGAACGTATTCCGGCAGCCCGACAGCAATACCGTGCAGGTCGCAAACGCCGTTCACGACGAGATCGCGAAAATACGCAAGACGCTGCCTGCGGGAATCGAGCTGCGGCCGTTCTACGATCAGTCGGAACTGGTCCAGCAATCTATCGACAGCGTGCGCGACGCCATTCTGATCGGACTGGTCCTGGCGTCGCTAATCATGGTGCTGTTTCTCCGCGACTGGGGGACCTCGCTCGTCGCAGGCCTGGTGATTCCTGCCACGATTGCGATCACGTTCATAATCCTGCGACTCACCAACCAGACTTTCAACCTGATGACTCTGGGTGGTCTCGCCGCAGCTGTAGGACTCGTCATCGACGATGCAATCGTAGTGGTCGAGAACATCGTCATGCACCGCGACGCGGGCCAGTCGCGCTCGGAGGCGATTCGCAGCGCTTTGCGTGAGATTCGCAAACCGCTGATCGGTTCGACGATTACGCCGATCGTGGTGTTCCTGCCGCTCATCTCGATTGTCGGCGTGACCGGCGTATTCTTCCGGGCGCTGGCAATTACGGTCGGAGTGGCGCTGCTGGCATCGCTGGCGCTGGCGCTGACTTGGACACCGGCCCTCAGCCACTACTTCATCCGCCGCCATCCGGAGCGCGCCGTGGCTGCGCGCGAGAACGTGCCCGGCTGGCTAATGCGCGCTTACGAGCGTGTGCTGCGTACGACTCTCGGGCATCCGGTCCTTCTCGCGACTTGTGCGTTGGCCCTGATCGGCGGCTCTTACGTGTGCTACAACGCCCTCGGCTCCGACCTGCTGCCCCCGATGGACGAGGGCGGCTTCATTCTCGACTACATTATGCCCGCGGGCTCTTCACTCGAAGAGACAAACCGGGTGATCGGCCACGTTGAGCAGATCCTGCGCTCGACGCCAGAGGTCGAGAGCACGTCGCGGCGCACCGGCCTGCAACTGGGCCTTGCGGCTGTGACTGAGGCCAATGATGGCGACTTCGCGGTGAAGTTGAAGCCGAGCCGGAGTAAGTCCGTCGAGGAAGTCATATCTGACGTGCGGGCCAGAATAAGGCAGGAAGAGCCGATTCTGGATGTAGAGTTCCCGCAGTTGCTGCAGGACATGATTGGCGACCTTACCAGCGCGCCCGAGCCTGTGGTTATCAAGCTGTTCTCGGAAAACCCGGACGTGCTGAAGAACTGGGCGCCCAAGGTCGCCGACACCATCAGGAAGATCCCCGGCGTTGTGGACGTGCTCAATGGCATCGAGAACACCATCAGCGGCCCCGCCATAACATTCACGGTTGATCAGGCCGTGGCGGCGCGCGGGGGATTCACGCCACAGGAGGCGGAGGTGGATGCCGCCGCGATCCTGCAGGGCGAACCTGCCAGTGCGCCCGTCGTCGCGAACGACCGTGCGTACACCATTCGCGTCAGGTTCCCCGAGAACACGCGGACCAACCTCGACGCCATCAAGAACACGCTGCTGATCAGCAATTCGGGTAAGACCGCGACGCTGGGGTCGCTGGGCACCATAACCGAGATCCCCGGCCAAACCGAGATCCGCCGCGAAAACCTCCAGCGCGACGTACAGGTGACTGCGCGGTTCGAGGGGGTGAGCCTGGGCGATGGCATGTCGAAGGTGCAGGCGGCCATCGCCGGGCTGCACATTCCATCCAGCATCCGTGTCGAGTACGGCGGCCAGTACCAGGAGCAGCAAAAGTCGTTCCGCGACCTCGTCGTCGTGCTGATGCTCGCCATCGTTCTCGTGTTCATAGTCCTGCTGTTCGAGTTCGGCAATTTCGCCGCGCCCATCGCAGTGTTGTGCTCGGCGCTGCTGTCTACGTGGGGCGTGTTCGCGGCCCTGCTGGTGACCGGGACCACATTCAACCTGTCCTCGTTTATGGGGCTGATCATGGTTATCGGCATCGTTGCGAAGAACGGCATTCTTCTGCTCGATGCGGACCAGCGGTTCTGCGCCGAAGGCCTGCCTGCCGAGAGGAGCATGCTGCTTGCGGGCGAGCGCCGCCTGCGTCCGATCATGATGACCGCGCTCGCGACGGTGGCCGGCATGATTCCGCTCGCGCTGGGCATGGGCGCCGGTTCGCAAATGCTGCAACCATTGGCAATCGCGGTAATCGGCGGCATACTCGCGTCGATGGTGCTCTCTCTGGTAGTCACTCCGGCCGTGCACTACTACATCTCCGGCCGCAGCAATAAACAAGCTGTCTCAACGTCGGAGTAGAGCAGATGAAGAAGATGATCGCTCTGGCACTGGTCGCCGGGTCGCGGGACTTGCTGCTGAAGGCTGGTGCCGGAAACGGTTCACCTGATCGTTCCGGAACTAACGCTGAAGCATGCGGGAGCGCTCACGCTCCCGCACACTCTCCGAGAGACCGGAGCGGGAGCCCGCTCCGGCGACGCAAAGCCGACTTGAGGACGGGTGGTGTTACGAGCGCGAGGCGACTACCCAGCCGCTGCCGCACATCGAGAAGCACTCGCCGCAATTCGCGCACTCGAGTTGCGAGCCCTCCACCAGCGCCGGCTTGCGGTCGACGCCGCGTCCTTTGAAGTACAAGAGGTTCGCTTTCTTGACCTCGGCGCAGTAGCGGACGCACAGTCCGCAGAGACTGCAATCCGTCATTCCCGTCGAGAAACGGGACTTGGTCACGCCGTACCGCCTGGCATATTGCTGCGAAGACGGCCACAGCAGCTCGATGATCATGCGGCGCACGCGCGTGATCTCGTCGGACTCCGTCTGTACGTTCAGGCCTTCCTCAACCGGGTACAGGCAGGAGGCTACCATGCGCTTCCGGCCGCGCTTCTCCACTTCGACCATGCACATGCGGCAGGCGCCGTAAGGCTCCACGCGCTCGTCGTGGCAGAGGGTCGGAATATCGACACCGGCCGTTTTCGCCGCCTGGAGGACCGTTGCCCCCTTCGGCGCTCTCACCGGCTTGCCATTTATCTGGATCGTAACAAGTTCCATTTTTGACCTCGAATTACGCCCGGAGTTCCGGATTGGGAGACGACGGAACGGGGCTATGCCACTCAACCGGCGCGGCCTGGATCTTGCGGACCGCGGAGAAGCGGGTGGGGCATGCCGTGTAGCAGGCGCCGCACTTGATGCAGCGGTCCTGCATGATGACGAAAGCGCCATCAACTTTCTGAATTGCATCCACTGCGCAGGCTCGCGAGCAGGCGCCGCAAGGCGGGTGCGAGCATTTGTCGTGGTCGATTTCGTACTGGATTAGGGCGGTGCAGGCGCCGGCCGGGCAGCGCTTCTCGCGAATGTGGGCTTCGAACTCGGCGCGGAAATGCCGGATGGCGCTGCGAACCGGAAATGGCGCGGTACGGCCCAGCGCGCACAGTGAGGCGACCTCCATGACGTGCGAGAGTTCCTCGATCAGTTCGATATCGCCTTCACGGCCGTCGCCGGCGGCGATGCGGTCGAGAATTGCCAGCAACTGCCGCAGGCCTTCCCGGCAGGGGACGCACTTGCCGCATGATTCGTGCGCCAGGAACTTGATGTAGTACCGGGCGGTGTCCACCATGCAGGTGTCTTCGTCCATGACAATCATGCCGCCCGAACCCATCATCGACCCGGCCTTGTCGAGTTCGTCGAAATCCACGGGCAGGTCCAGCATCGATTCAGGCAGAACGCCGCCCGAAGGACCACCGGTCTGGACCGCTTTGAACTTCTTTCCATCAGGCAGGCCCCCGCCGATCTTGAAAACGATGTCACGAAGTGTGATGCCCATCGGCACCTCTACCAACCCGCTGTTTCTGACTTTTCCGACCAGTGAAAAGATCTTGGTGCCCTTGCTGCCTTCAGTTCCCAGCGTGCGGAACCACTGCGAGCCGCGGTTGACGATGAACGGCACGTTGGCCCAGGTCTCGACGTTGTTGAGCGTGGTGGGCTTGCCCCAGAGTCCTTTTTCCGAAGTGTGGATGTACTTGGGCCGGGGTTCACCAACGTGCCCTTCGATGGCGTTCATCAGTGCGCTGGACTCGCCGGAAACGAACGCACCCGCGCCCCGGTGGATAGCGACATCGAACGAGAATCGCGAACCCAGTATGTTCTCGCCGAGCAGACCATACTCGCGCGCCTGCTCGATGGCGCGTTGAGCGTGCCGGTGCGCAAGCGGATACTCCTGGCGGACGTAGATGTAGCCCTTGGAGGCGCCGATCGCATAGGCGCCGAGGATGAGGCCCTCGAGCACGCTGTGCGGATTGCCTTCGAGCAGGCTGCGATCCATGTAGGCGCCGGGGTCGCCCTCGTCGCAGTTGACTATTACATACTTGGGCGAGCCGGGTGCGTTGCGCGTCGATTCCCACTTGCGTCCGGTGGGAAAGCCCGCGCCGCCGCGGCCGCGCAGGTTCGATTCCTTCACTTCTGCGAGGACGGCTTCCGGAGTCATCCGCGTGAGCGCTTTGGCCAGGGCCGAGTAACCGCCCACGGCGAAGTAGTCAAGGATGCTGTTCGCGTCAATCAGGACGTTGTTCGCGAGCAGGATGCGGTTCTGGTGCTTGTAGAACGGGATTTCGGCGGCGCTGGAGATGCGCTTGCCGGTATTCTCGTCGAGATAGAGCAGCCGTTCGATGACATCATTGCCGAGAACCGTTTTTTCGATGATCTCGGGTACGTCCTTTGCCTGCGCGTGGATGTAACAGATGTCTTTCGGTTGGATAACGACCAGCGGCCCGCGCTCGCAGAAGCCATGGCAGCCCGTGCGGCGCACTCCGACCAGATGGCCCACGCCGCGCGCCTCGATCTCGTTCTCGAAAGCGCCGGCGAGGGCCTCCGCTCCGTAAGCACAACAGCCGGTGCCGGTGCACACAGTTATGCACGCCGGTTTCCGCTGGCGCTCGTAGCGTGCCTCGAGTCTTACGCTCTCAAGATCCGCGGGAGTCTTCAGTCGCGGCATACAGTTTCCTCCTTCTTGAACGAATTGACGATCTGTTCCAGCTTCTTGCGGCCCGGATCGCGATAATACTTGTCATCAATCTGCACCACAGGCGCCAGCGCGCAGCAGCCGAGACAGTGCACCGTCTTAAGCGTGTAGTGCTGGTCCGGGTCGGTCTCGCCCGGCTTGAGATTGAGCGTGGCTTCAAGACGCGAAAGCAGCTCGGAAGAGCCGCGAACGTGGCAGGCGGCGCCGGTGCACACGCGCAGCGTGTGGCGGCCGCGCGGTTCGAGGCTGAACGCCTCATAGAAATTTGCGATGGTGTAGACTTCGCGGGCGGGAACATTGAGCCGCGCCGCGACCCAGTAGAGAATGTGCCGCGGAAGCCAGTAGAACTTTTCCTGCACATCGAGCAGGATCTGGATCAGCGCGCCTTTCTCGAAGCCGTACTTGTCCATGATGGCGTCGGCTTCGAGCAGGTCGTGGCGGATATCGAGGATGGCCCGCTCCCGGCGCTTTACCTGGCCGAGGCTCTCGGCGTGATACTTCGCCTCGGACTCGAGGTAGGCGAGTTCCTGTAGCAGTTCCTTCTTCCCGACACCCAGCGAGTACGCCTCGCCCAGCACACCGAGGCTGCGCAGCAGCAGGTCGTTTTTGTCCTGCGGAGCCGGCTCGGGCTTCGCCGGCGCAGCCGCGGCTGTCTCTTTCTCCTTGGCCTTGCGAAGGCCGCTGAGGCTCACGCCGCGCCGCACGGATTCCAGCAGTTTTTCCGGCTCGAACGGCTTGCTGAGGAAATCGAAGGCGCCGATCTTCATCGACTGAACGGCGGAGTCAACCGTTCCGTGGCCGGTTACAACGATGGGCACGGTGTCCGGCGCGGATTCTGAAAGCCGCGTCAGCACTTCCATGCCATCCATGCCCGGCATCTTCAAATCGACCAGAACGACGCTGGGATGCGCCGCCTTCACGAGGTCGAGCCCGCGCGGGCCATCCCTGGCGACCGCGGCGCGGTATCCGCCCATCTCGAGCGTCTGCCGGCAACCCTCGGTGAACAGTTCTTCGTCGTCGATAACGACTACATCGAGTTGGGTGCGCTCTTCTGTTGTGTTTTTCATGATCGGGCCTCTCTCACCCGGGAGCGTTGCAAATGCACGTGGGCGGCCACTTCAGCCAGGTTCAACCGGAAGCGCAAAAATGAACGGACCAGCGGCGGTTATGGCCGGCAGAGGAGGAGACGTCAACGCAGGCGGCGGGGCATCCGGTACCGGCGGGCGTGGAGCGGTGGTACGAAATGTACCGGCGGCCTCAGCAGTGCGGCTCGAGATCGTAGCGGCGGATCTTCTCGCGCAGCGTCTTGCGATTAATACCGAGGAACTCGGCGGTGCGCGTCCGGTTGCCTCCGAAACGCTCGAGCGCCCTCAGGATCTCTTCCTGCTCCACCCGCTCCAGGCGTCCGTTCTCGTCGGAAGCCTCAGGCGCGCGGCGTTCACCGACGGAATCGTACGGCAGATCCGCGAGGCCGATGGAGTTACCTTCGGCCGTAACCACCGCGTACTCGAGAGCGTTGATCAGCTCGCGCACGTTGCCGGGCCAATTGTGGCTGACGAGAAAGCGCATGGCCTCCTCTGAAATCGCCATCGCGGGGCGGCGCTTCTCGGCAGCGAGCTTGCGGACGTAGTATGCGGCGAGCGCGGGAATATCGTCGCGGCGCTCGCGCAACGGAGGCACTTTGATATGGATGACGTTCAGGCGGTAGTACAGATCCTCGCGGAACTTCCCTTCCCGCACGGCCTGCTGGAGGTCGCGGTTTGTCGCCGATACGATGCGCACATCCACCTTCCGCTTGTGCGGGCTTCCGACGCGCGCCATTTCGCGTTCCTGGACCACGCGCAGAAGACGCGCCTGCATGGCGATGCTGATATTCGCTATCTCGTCGAGGAAGAGAGTGCCGCCCTCGGCCATCTCTATCTTTCCGGCCGTCGTCTCAACCGCGCCGGAGAACGCACCCTTCACGTGACCGAACAACTCGCTCTCGAACAGCGTTTCGACAAGCGTGCCGCAATCGACGGTCACGAATGGCTTCGCCGCGCGGCGGCTCAGGCGGTGAATGGCGCGCGCGACAACTTCTTTGCCCGATCCGGTTTCGCCCGTAATCAGAACGGTCGAGTCGGCGGGAGCAGCTAGCCGTATCAGCCGCTGCACCCGGTTCATAGGCTCGGAACGCCCGACGATCTCCGTCGACAGCATCTGCCGATCCAACTCCTGGTGGATGCAATCGTTCTCGATAGCGCTGCGCCCGGCGGCGGCTGCCCGGCCTACGATCGCGATCAGCGCCTCCGGCGTAAACGGCTTTGGAAGATAGTTATAGGCGCCCTGCTGGATGGCCTCCACGGCGGATTCGATCGTCGCGTAGGCCGTGATGATGATCACCATCAAGTGCGGTGAATCCTGTTTCAGCCGCTTCAGCACCTCGAGACCAGGCAGTCCTGGCATCCGGAGGTCCAACAGCGCCACCTCGAAAGATTCCCGGGAGGCCTTCTCGATGGCCTCCTCGCCGCAGGCGGCAACAGCGGCGTTAAATCCGGCCGACTCGAGCGCCTGAGTACAGGCGATGCGCATGGACTCGTCGTCGTCGATGACGAGAACTCTGGTGCGGGATGACATCAGTGCGGCCTCTGCGCGACCGGCAGCGAAACCGTGAAAGTTGCGCCTGCACCGGGCGCACTCACCACCGTAATATCGCCGCCGTGACTCTGAACGATGCCGTAGCTCACCGACAACCCCAGCCCGGTGCCATGGCCGACGGTCTTCGTCGTGAAGAACGGATCGAAGATGCGCTCCAGGTTTTCAGGCGAAATGCCGCAGCCGGTATCGGTGATGCTGATCTCGACAAAACCGGGCGGCTGGCTGGCGCGGGTCCTAAAGATCAGCCGGCCTTTCCCGTTCATGGCATCGACCGCATTTATGATAAGGTTCATGAAAACCTGCTGTAACTGCGACTGATCCGCCTGTAAGGGCGGGAGATCCTCCTGATAATCGCGAACTAACTCAACATTCTGGATCAGGAACTGACCCTCGAAAAGCTGAAGCGTGGAGTCGATCACTCTGTTAGCATCAAGTGATTCGACCATCGGTCTGCGCTCGCGCGCGAAATCGAGAAGACTGCGCACGATGGTGTTGCAGCGCTTGGTCTCTTTCTCGATCCGGTCAAGGTTCTCGCGGACCCTGCCCTCGGCCGGGACCTGTTGCATCACCAGCCGGCAGAACAGGAGAATACTGCCGAGCGGGTTGTTGATCTCGTGCGCCACGCCGGCCGCGAGTTGGCCTACCATTGCCAGACGGTCGGAACGCATGAGCTTTTCATGCGTTTGTTTCTCCAGTTTCTGGTCGCGCGCCCGGATGGCGGCAGTCATCTTGTTGAACGAATCGCCGAGCGCGTCGATTTCGGGAGGAGCGCGGTCCAGGTGTATCTCCTTCATAGGCCCGCCTCCGGCGATCTTCTTCGCGGCGTCGATGAGTGCGTCTAGCGGGCTCAGAATAGACCGCGACAGCAGATAACTCACGAATATCGCGAGCAGGATCGCGGCGCCCGTCAGCAGCAACAGGCTGGTCAGCGCGCTGTTCTCGACTGCCTGGAATTTGCGTTCGAGCAGGCCCAGGCCGAGCGCTCCAACCACTTTGCCTTGCATGTCGCGGATCGGCTCGTAGGCCGTCAGATAACGGTCATCGACGATATAGCCCGGGCGGATCCAGCGTTTGCCGTCGCGAATCACCCGATTATAAACGTCGCCCGATATCAGGGTGCCGAGGGCGCGCTCGCCGGAGGGTGTTATTGCAGTGGTCGCGATGCGTTTGCCGCCGAGGAAGATCGAGACGACGGCGACGGAGCGTTGCTCATAAGTCTCTTCGCGATACAGGCCGTTCCGGATGCGGTCGACAATGGCATTTCTGCCGTTGAGAAGCTGCCCGGTCGCCAGCGCTCCGGCCAAGCGGCCATCATCGCTGAACACAGGAATGGCCGCGGCGGCAACGAGCCCTTCCGCCCCGTCCTGCGTTTCCGGAATGGCGTGCGGGGTGGAGACCACATCGACGTGCGCCCGCACGGCGAGTTCGGGGCTCTGCCCGGCGAGACTTGCTTGCGAGAGAACGGTTGTCGCAGTCACTTCTTTTCGCTGCCGCAGCGCCTGCCCCACAATCCGGGCCAGGCCCGGAGCGGCAATTAGGCTGCCCTTCGCTTCAGCCGGGTAACGCACTTCGCCGCGGACATCGGTGAGGATCAGAAAATCGAGGTCCTCGCCCTGACGGACAGCCTGAAGCGCGGCATTGAGAGCACCCTCGTCGCCGTCCTGCAAGCCCTCTTGCACGACGCGCTTCTGCGCCAGGCGCCGGCCCACATCGGCGAGGCGGGAGACGTTCTGGTTGTAGAGTTCGCGGGCAGCGCCGAGATCGACCGCAAGGACGTCCTGAACGCGCGGCACCGTGCGGCGGATAAGTTCGACGCCCAGCAACGCGGATAGCCCGCCGACAAGCAGGACGATGCCCACGAAAGAAAGCAGCAGCCTTGTATGGAGCCTGGTATTGGGCAGCGCGCGGTGAACACGCTCGATCAAATCAGGTTTGCGAGGTGGTTTCACACGACAATCCTGAGCCGGATTATTCAACGCGGGAAACGGATTGCCTCACGCCAGCTTAAGGACCGGCGCGAAGGGAATCGCCACTGCGTGAAATGAAGGTCCGAAACTCAAGTTTAGCGCGAAGCAGGGTAGCAGAGCCGCGTAACGCCGCAAATCGTTGATAGGAGCGCATGTCGTGCAAGCGCAGGCTCGACTTGAACTGGAATAGCCCTGGCCATATTCATGTCACTGTGATGTCCCTCGCCTGCCCGGCACGGGGCACCGGGATGAGGACGGAGGCGTCGAAGACACGTGCGTGCCGACGTGTCCTAGAACGGATCAGAACTCCTGACACGAACTCCCGGCTTCTTATTTCTTGTCGGCGCCGCTCGCGCCGTGGTGGCGCACATCGACGCCCTTAATCAGGAAAACAACGTCTTCGGCGATGTTCGTTGCGTGGTCGGCAATGCGCTCCAGGTTGCGGGCGACGAAGATCAGATCGAGCGCGCGGGATATCGTCGCCGGGTCGTCGTGCATGAACTGCACGAGTTCCTTGTAGATGCCGTCGCGCAGGTCGTCCACCGCGTCGTCGGAGAGTAGTACCGAGTGCGCCATCTCCGGGTCGCGGCGGACGAAAGCGTCCAGGCTGCGCCGCACCATGGATTCGGCCAGCTTGGCCATCTGAGGTATATCTATCAGCGGTTTGACCGCGGGCTGGCGGATGAGCGACAGCGCGCGCTCGACAATGTTTACCGCCAGGTCGCCCATGCGCTCAAGGTCGCTGTTTATTTTGATGGCTGCGGTCAGAAAGCGCAGATTCTCGCCTTTGGCCTGAGGTCCGGCCAGCAGGTCGAGCGCGAGGCGGTCTATTTGAACCTCGAGCTGGTTGATACGAGCCTCGTTGCGCAAAACGGCCTGAGCCTGGCTCTCGTCGCGCGCAGTGAGCGCGCCCACGCTGGCGTGAATGGCGGCTTCGACCAGACCGCCCATCTCGAGCAGCCGCATCTGCAATGGTTCGAATTCAGGCGTGACCGCGTCCATTTCAGTCTCCAGTTTCGACAGCGGGGAGGGTGACAGTGAAGCGCGACCCTTTGCCCAGCTGGCTTTCCACCTCGACAGTGCCATTCATGCGCTCGACGGCGTGCTTGACTATGGAGAGCCCCAGGCCGGTTCCCCCCACCTCGCGGGAGCGCGTCTTGTCAACGCGGTAGAACCGCTCGAAAATGCGCGGCAGGTCCTCAGAAGGTATGCCGATCCCGGTGTCCTCCACCGTGATGATCACATTGCCGCTTTCGCGACGGACCGCCACGGCCACTTGCCCGCCCGGGCGGTTGAACTTCACTCCGTTGCTGATAAGATTAAGCAGCGCCTGCTCCAGCCGTATGCGGTAACCCATCACCTCGGCGCTGGCGAGTTCTCCCGTGTGCAGGGTCACCCCCAGTACCCTTGCCTCGGATTCGGCTGTACGCATGGCCGCTTCCACCGCTTCGCGCACGTCCACCGGTTCCGGATCTCCCGCCAGCCGGCCGGATTCCAACTCGGAGAGCACCAGCAGATCGGAAGCGATATTGTTCAAGCGAATGGCATTTGCGCGGATTTTCTCGAGGAACTTGACGTTGTTCTCCTGATCGTCGATAGCGCCGTCGAGCAGCGTTTCGGCATAGCCGCGGATGGCCGTCAGGGGCGTGCGCAGTTCGTGCGAAACGTTGGCGACGAAATCGCGGCGTACACGCTCCAGGCGCTCGATATCCGTCACATCATGGAGGATCGCGATGGCGCCGCGGCGCGTTGTGGGTGCGAGCGGGGCGCATTGGACGTCGAACCAGCGGCCGTCGGCGGCGGCGAGTTGCATGCGTTCGCGCACGGTTTCGCCGGTGACCATTACACGTGTGAGCAGGTCGATAAAGCCTGGGTCGCGGACGAGTTCGAGCACCGGCAGCCGCTCCGGCACGGGCGTCTCAACGCCGACCGCGTGCGCAAACGAATCGTTGCAGAAGGTTACGCGCATGGTGGCGTCGACCGCAAGGACGCCCTCCGCCATGCTCGCGAGAATGGCCTCGCGGCGATTGGATTCCAGGCTGAGCCGGTCCACCAGGTCACGCATCTCCGCCGCCATTCGCTTCAGAGACTTGGCCAGGGCACCCAGCTCATCATTTCCGTCCGGAAGGAACTCTGTATCGATGTTCTGTGAAGGGAGGCTCTCGGCGAATGCCCTCAGCCGCCGCACGCGGCGCGTGAAGGAACGTGTAAACACGAACGCGAGCGCCAGCGCGATAAGAGCCGCCACACCCGAGGCGATCAGGATGCGGCTCCAGACCTCGCCCACCGAAGTTCGCAGTTCATGGCCCGGCACAGCCAGGCGCAACACGTACCCTGGCCGGCCGTAGGCGACCGGCATGGCGAAGTAACTCAGTTCGGCATCCATTGTGTCGCTGCGGCGGATCGCGAACCCGGTCTTCCCGCTCAGAGCGGCACTCACTTCAGGCCGTGCGGCGTGGTTCCCGAGTGTTTCGGGTAGGACGGCCGAATCGGCCAGCACCGTGCCTTTCGGGTCGATGAAGGTTATGCGCGCGGCTGCGCGCCGGCCGGCGTCTGCGGCCCAGAGGCGGAGCGAGTCCGAGGGAACGGACGACATCTCGCCGGCCAGGATGCGCGCCTCGGATGCGAGCTGCTGCTCGATTCGCCCGCGTTCATATTTGCCGACGAATTGCGTGAGATAGAAGTCCAGCGCGGCAAGCGCGACAGCCAGGGGCAGGAACGCGCTGATGAGCAACCGCCGGAATAACGGGCTGCGAAAAGGCATCTGAACCGTCAGGATCCCTGCACCTGCGCGCCGCTCAGAAAACGGTATCCCGCACCGCGGACGGTGCCTATGAACTCGGGTTGATCGGGTTGCGCCTCGATCTTCTCGCGCAGCCGGCGGATGTGGACGTCGACCGTGCGCAGCGTCACGAGGCAGTCACGGCCCCACACCTCATCGAGCAGCCGCTCGCGGCTGAAGATCTGCCTTGGATGCGAAGCCAGGAAATGCAGCAGCTTGAACTCGAGCGCGCTCAACTCCACGGGGCGTCCGTTCACGAAAACATCCTGGGTACGGGCATCAAGCCGGAGGCCGCGGATCTCGATCACATCGCCCTTTTCGGGCGGGCGCGCCTGCCTTCTTAGAATGGCCTTCACGCGCGCCACCAGTTCGCGTGGGCTGAAGGGCTTGACGACGTAGTCGTCGGCGCCGATCTCGAGTCCGATGATGCGGTCCACCTCCTCGCCGCGGGCCGTCAGGAAGATCACAGGCAGAGATTTCAGCTTTTCGTCGGCTCGCACACGGCGGCATATAGAGATGCCGTCCTCGTCCGGCAGCATGATATCGAGCAGCAGCAGGTCCGGTGGGTTGCGGCGCAGCGCTTCCAGCCCCTCACGGCCGCGCGCGTAGCTCTCCACCTCGAAGCCTTCCTTACGGAAGTTGTAGCGGACCATCTCGACTATGTCGGATTCGTCTTCGATGATAGCAACGCGCTGGCGCACAAAGAGATATTTTACCAGCCGGCCTGTGCTGGCTAACGTGTTCCGGCCCGCAGGTAGGCGTCTTTGCCGCTGCGCCAGTCCTCGCGCGCCGGCGCGAAAGTGTCCATAACCAGGCTGTTCTCAAGCGCTTCCACAGAGTGAGGCTCCTCCGGCGCAAGGTGGACGATGCCGCCAGGCTCCACGGCCACATCGATACCCGGCCCGAGGAAACGCAGGCGCCCTTCCAGAACCAGGCTGAGTTGCTCATGTACGTGCTTGTGCTCAGGCACCACGCAGCCCTTTTCGAGGTGGATCAGCCCCACCGTGACGTTCGCACCATGGATCACCTGGCGCGCCAGCAGCGGGGTGAGCTGTTCGAGAGGGATTTCTTCCCAGCGGAGCAGTTTCATGTCTGGGACATCATAGCGGTAATGCGGCCGGCCGCGCACGCCTCCTCGGGCGAGGAGAACGCGCGCGACCGGCTGCCCGCGGGAGGGACCTGCAATGCGCCACCCCGTCCCAGTACGGGGCGGGCGAGATGAAGTCTACCCTGCGGGCCGGCGCCGCGGCATCCGCGACCTCGCGGAAACGGCGCCGTACATGCGAGTCTGTCTCGCGCAATTGGAAAATTCCAAGCACGCCGGGTTCCAGCATGGCCGCCATGATAGATCAGGCGCTTGCGGCGCTTGATATCAGCGCGGCATGTATGGGGCGAGCAAAATCTACATCGTCCCGAAGTAAAGATGACCCTCTTGCTCTTGACCACGGAAGCCGATGCCCAGGGGTCTCGTGCAGTGACTATCGTCAGATGCCGCCTGATGGGGTTGCCGGAACCGGCGCGCACCGGTTCGGGACAGCCCGGCCCCGCTGAACCCGCACAAGAGACACGTGAGCCGGTGCAAATGACACTGCCTCATGCTGCGGCCCTGGACTGATTGCGCCATGGTCTTCTCAAACGCCTGTATAACCCGAAGCCGAGGCCGTCAACAGCAAGGTGAACGATTGCGGGGATTGCACCCATGCCCGGGTTACCGTGATCTATATCGGCTTCGGCCCACAGCTCGCCGGAGATAGTGTGAAGGGTTACGTGGCAGGAATTCCAGGCTACGCGCTCGCGCGCCGATGCTGTGGCGGTTCGGCCGTGATTTCTGAATATCGGCCACGGCGAGAGTGTCCCGACCCCGGTTAGCCAGCGGTAGTGCGCCATCCACTCGTCCGAGCAGCGAAACATGAGTCCGCCGTTCTTATTCATATACCCAGCAATGACCGGAAAACCGAGCTCCTCCAATTTCGCTTTGATTCGGAGTTCGCGTGACATGGCGATTACAAATCCGGCAACCCCCTGCTGCGCCGTGCCTGCCCGGAAAACGGAGAGCCGAAGCTTTCCGATCCGTGTGGCTTCCACGCTTTACCAATGCCGAACGCCTGCTGTTGCGGCGTGCAGCCGTGATCGCGGGGGCTTGCTTCTTATGCAGCGACCGGAGTCTCTCCTCATTTAAAAATGTGGGGGAGCATGTACTACTTCGTCGTCCGCAGGGTATCGGATCCAGCACCTCCGGCCCGCGCGGCCGAGTCGCGCCATTGACGCCACGCGAGGCTGATGACGCGGACGGCTTCCGTCGCGTCGAACGGCTTTGCCAGCACATCGTAACCGCCAGAGTCGAGGACTTCAGACCAGATGCGGTCGTCCGCACGGCCCGCGAGAACAATGACGCGAGCGCGGCGCCCGTGTGCGGCGACTCCAGCCAGTACGTCTCTCCAGGTGCCATCGGGCAGTGCCGCCGCGGACAGGACTACCGCAACATCGTTGTCCTTCATGAATGCGTTGGCTTCGGCAACGGTGTGCGCGCGGTGGATCTTCCAGCGAGTACGCCCGGACAGGGTCTCCAGTAAGACTGCTTCATCAGCCGCCGCTGTTACGGCCAGAACCGTGATGGTGTCCTCCCAGGCGGGCATCTACCTTCACTATGGCACAGCGCGCGAGCAGCGTATGCCGGATCGATCCGCGCCGCTCAGGCGCCGGCGGCGGCGAGTTTGGGCAGCGCCATCGCGGCCGGGCTTCTGCGCTCGGGGGTTTCACGTGCCTTGCGCCAGTTCAGCCAGGCAAGGCCGAGCACGCGGACTACCTCATTCTGATCGAATGGCTTCATGAGGACGTCGTATCCGCCGAGATTCAGCACCTCGCCCCACAGGCGTTCATCGGCCAGCCGCGACGTAACCACCAGCACCGGCTTGTCTGTGGCCGACTCTAAGCTCGCGAGCACGTCCTTCCAGGAAGCATCAGGCAAGGAGGCTTCTGAGATGACGACAGTGGCCGCTTGAGCAGCGAGGCCGGCTTGAGCCTCTCCCCATGTCCGGGCTGTCCGCAAGATCCAGTTCGAGTGGCTGAAGATGCTGCGCAGCGCTATGTGATCCTCTTCGTAAGGGCTGATGGCAAGTACGGTTACGATGCGTTCCGGCAAAATATTCAAATGCACGTCAGGCCGCGTTCCTGTTCTCTGCGCATGCGACATTGGTTATTTCTTCTTTCCAGACACTCCACCCTCCGGAATTCCGAGGGGAGAAGCGGAATTTGTCCCTCGCTCAACCCGTGTAAAAGCGGGGACGTGACAGATCACTGTTATTTAATCACATTTCATGCAGTAATTAGAACATGTGCGCACATTAAACCTGAAACTCCCATCCACGAGGGACCGGGCGGGCAGGCCGCCGCATCCATGCGCAGAAATCAGGCGAAGACCTGGCGAATGAAACGTTCGATGAGACGCTTGTCTGGCCGGGTCGGCCGCAAGCTGGATGCAAGACGGGGAGCTGCACGATCTTGGGTTCCATCTCGTGCCCGCTGCCGCCGGTGGACGGTCGAGGCGCGGCATTCTAAATTAGGTCGAGAGCTTTCGGCATCTCCTAGTGGTGCGCCAGCCCCAGGGTGCTCCACGTGGCACAGCCGCGCGGCCTCGCTCTTCCGGCCGGGCCGGCGGCAGACAGCGGCGCACCGCAGCCTTGTGGGCCGGGATCGCCGCCAGCGGGCCGATGATCGTCATAACTGCCTGAATCGCCATTTCATAGTTGTTTGAATTGCGATCGTCTTCACGGGTGCCTGGATTCCCAACACTGCCCGCTCGCAGTGTGCCGGCGAGTAAGCCGGTCGTGTATTGCGATTGAGAACATCAGGCGCGTCGCTCTTTTGGGGGAGAGTGGCGAACTGGCAATCGAAGTGATCATTGTGTCAGTTGCTCGGCCCCACCGCAATGCCCTCGCGATTGCTAAGCTAAGGAGAGTTGCGCCGGTTTCCCCGGTCGTCTAATGGTAGGACAGCGGCCTTTGGAGCCGTGAATCGTGGTTCGAATCCATGCCGGGGAGCCAACTACCTGTAAAACCAATCACTTGCAAATGCTATTGACAGCCGTGTACAAAGGCTTGTACATTGGTCCCTCTATGGCTCTCGTCCTTTACCGCCGCCATCTCAAGTCCTGCTCCGTGCATACCAGCGGGTTGCCAGCCCGCGCCAAGCGCCTGTACGTGGATTGCGAATGCCCCATCTGGATATACGGGCGTACCGATACCAGCCTGGTTCCGCGCCAGAGCACCGGCCTTACCGATATGGCCCAGGCGGAAGCCCTCCGCAAGTCCCTCGTTGCCGAATCCAAAGACGTGACCGTCCACGGCCCCAGGATCGGAGAGTGTATAGAGAAGTACCTTGCCTCACGGCATCACGAACTCAGCGAGAAGACGGAGGGCCATTACAAGCTCTTGCTCTGTCGGCTCAAGAAGTACTGTGAGCTTCGGGGCGTGTTCTTCATGCGCGAGTTGACCGTTGATCTCCTGGAGACCTTCAAGATTGAGGGCCTCCCCGGATTGGCCGATACCTCCAAAGGAACCGCTATCGCCAAGCTCCGCTGTTTTCTGAAAGACGCATTCCGCCTTGGGTGGATAACCGAACCGCTCGTCTTGAAGGTCAAGACCCACCGTGCCGTGTATGAGCAGAAGGAGCCGTACTCCGATGAGGAAGTCTCCAAGATTCTCGATGAGGCCCTAAAGCTGAACGGCGGAACGCACGGATACGCCAAGCACCCCAAGACGTTCCGGCTCCTGCTCGAACTGATGCTTGAGACCGGGATGCGCGTTGGGGACGCCATCCGGTACGATCCGGCCGTAGCCGTCAAGGGCGAACTACTGTGGATCTACACCTACGTTCCACAGAAGCAACGCAGAACCGAAAAGCCCAAACCTATCGAATCGTACATCTCAGAACGGCTAAAGCAAGCCATTGACGCCTGTGTGTGGCTCTCCCCTAAGCGCCCGTTCTTCTACGGCAACGGCAAGAATCCAGCCTACCTCGCCAACGAGGTTTATGAACGGATGCAGACCATTGGGGAGCGCTGCGGGGTGCCTGACTGCCGACCGCATCGTCTACGCGACACGTTTGCCGTTCGGAAGCTCCTGAGGGGCGTCCCGATTGAGGACGTTCAACGTCTTCTTGGGCATTCGAGTGTTCGCGTCACGGAGACGTATTACGCGAAGTGGGTTGCCAGCCGGAAGCGCCGTCTTGAGCGGCTTGTGGCTGAGTCTCTCGTGGACGCGTAGGGCCACGCTCTCGGGTATCGAGAGCGTGATGTAGCGCCGCTTGCCGCTCTCCGATGCCAGCCGCAACACTCCCGGCTCATCAGCGAACAGCTTGATTACCGTGTTGTCTGACAGCCCCCAAAGGGACGCCAACTCGCGAACGCGATAATGCTTCTCAAGCGCTACGTTCATTGTGCATCCCCGTAGGCCATAGACTCGAAGCGGCCGAACTCGCCGCGGAAGTACAGCGTCACCAGCCCGGTCGGGCCGTTCCTTTGCTTCTCAATGATGACCTCGGCAATGCCCTTCACCGAGGGGTCATCCTTCATGTACGTCTCGGGCCGATTGAGAAACATGATCAGGTCCGCATCGGCTTCGAGGGCACCGCTATCCCGGAGGTCTGACATTTGCGGTCGGCGCTCGTTCTTTAACCGGCGCTCAACCTGACGGTTCAGTTGCGAGAGCACCAGGAACGGCACATCAAATTCCCGCGCCGCCAGCTTCAGCCCGCGGCTTATCGCCGCAACCTCTGTGTTCCGGCTTTCGCTCTTACCAATCCCGCTCATGAGTTGCAGGTAGTCAACCACCACCAGGTCCACCTTGGCCCGCGCCGTGAGCCGCCGCAAGGCCGATTCAATCTCTAAGACCGTGTGGCCCGTGCGGTCATCGAAGTACAGCGGGATTTGCGCCAGTTCGTTTGTCGCCTTAGAGAGCCGACTGCGGTCTTCGCTCGTGAGTCTGCCTTGCCGCACATCTTGAGCCGAAACCCGACCGAGCGCACACGCGAGCCGCGTTACAAGCTCCTCTTTCGACATTTCCATTGAGAAGAACGCAACGCCGTAGTCCTTCTGTGCGGCTCCGAGGGCCACATTCAGGGCAAGCGCCGTCTTGCCAACAGAGGGCCGCGCCGCCAAGAGAATGAGGTTACCGCGGCGCAGCCCGCATGTGTACTCGTTCAGTTCCGCCCAGGGCGTCAGAATCGCACCATCCGTGTGGGGCGCGAAGAAAGCGTTAAGGCCACCGGGGAAATTCTGCACAACCTCACCCGGCGTCTGAAACCCGGTCTCTACTGCCGCCTGGTCTCCCAGTTCGCGCAAGATGCGCTCGGCATCCGCCAACACCTTTCGGGTGCTGTCTCCGTTTGAGCATTGAGCGCTGATCTTGTTTACCGCGAACAGGAGCCGCCGCGCAATCGCCTTCTCTTTGACGATCCGCACGTAGGCGTCAATGTTCGAGGTCCGCGGTAACCCGTCATCGAGCGAAATCAGGTAGCTCAGGCCATCAACGGATTCGAGTTGATTGTGACTCATCAACTCGTTTGCGACCGTCACCCGGTCTATCCGTTCGCCGCGGCCGTGCAAATCGAGCATACGGGCGTAAATCCGCCGATGCTTCTCAAGGCTGAAGTCCTCCATTTCCAGGACCGCGCTTGCCGTGGAGAATAGGCCATCGTCAATCATTATCGAGCCAAGGACGAACCGCTCAGCATCGAGGTTGACCGGAAGCCCGCCATCAGACACTACCTAAGCTCCTTCTCCCACCCGTCAAGGTAGGCGTCTTTCTGTTCGTCCGTTTCGAGAGCGGCCCACCCGTCATAGAACTCTTTCAGCCTCGGGTGTTCCTTGCCCATCTGCCGCGTGATTGCGGTTATCCGCTTCATCTGCCCGTCACGCCGCTTTGCCGCCGCCCGCTCTTGAGGGTTCGCCGGCTTCCGCTCAACCTTCAGCGCGGGCTTATACGGATGCCTCTTCCACAGTTCCCGGTACAGGTAGTTCCGCGGCAAAGGAATGAACTGCGGGTCGGCCCACTGATCCGATTCGGCATCAATCGCCAGCGAGGAAAGCAAATGGGCCAATTCATCAGCCGTCCATTTCCGGCTGATGAACTGTTGAACCGCGCTTGCCTTATCGTGGTCCGTTAGCGTCTTGCCCGCCCGCTCGAACGCTGCCCAGAAGCGATCAAAAGCCGCGTCAGTTTCGCCCGCTGCTGGTTCACTCCCCGATGCCTCAGCGGGTTTCGGTGATGGCTTCGGGCGCGGCGGGGGAATAGGCCCGGATTGCTCTGAGCCGTCCCTCTTTGACCACCGCGAAGCCGCCGCCCGTTGTTTTTGCGCCCGGTACTCCGCTTGCCTTTGCCGCTCCTCTTCTTGCCGACCGTTCACCAGTCCTCCATGCCTGCTCGGGTGTGCCTGAAAGCATAGCCCGACCTTACGCCAGATCCCCTCCATGTCTGTCGGGGTCTCGCGCACTATCCTCGCAAGCGAACCGATATCGGACGGTATCGCCCCGTTGATCCATGCGTAATCGAGCAGATGCACGAACACGCCGAACTCCCGGTTATCCATCGCGAGCACTTTGTCATCAGTCTCTATGTCTTTCGGGTACCAGAGGAAGGCCGGCGCTTTGTGGTTTTGGCTCATTTAGGTAATGATCCTTACGTCGGGAACGCGCGCCCTATCGCGCCAGCGATGTACGAGGCGCCGCACGCCAGACGGGGGAACCGGGAAATTCCTCAGAGTTTCCATTTCCACCGACCGCGGCCATTCGTTGCTCTTGACTTGCACGAGCACGACGTCGGTCGGCCCGATGCCGATGACGTCCCAAGCCCCGAGAGAGGCCGCCGCCCGCGTGCAAAGGTAACCCGAGGCTTCGAGTAGCTTGATTGTGCGGCGCTCGTTGCGATTGCCTTTCGCTTTCGCGTTCACGCCGCCACCTGCCCGACGTAGGATTGCCAGCGGCTCACTTGCCGCAAAGCGAGGAATGTTGACTTATCGAGGTCCACGGGCGTCGGAACCGCCTTCGCCTCGAACGCTCCCGTCCGCTTGTCAATCCGCAAGATGAGCCGCTCATCCACGCGCCCCCCCATTTCCTCAACGGCAATCTGATAGCCGGCGGTCTGCAAGAAGTACTCATCTGAGATTTGGTTCGAGGTTTTCCAGTCAACGAGCGTGACCGCGCCGCCGATTTCCGCTAGGGCATCGAGCTTGCCGCCGTACTCGTGGGTTTCGCTTCCTACGACCAACTCGGAGGCAAGCCAAGTGATTTGCCGCTCCCACTCCCACTCGCGGAATGCCATAACCGCCGATTCCGCCTCGGGCGTCAATTCGGGGTACTTCGGCACGTTCAGCCCGAGCTTTTCGCCGATGTATACCTCAATCCAGTTGTGCGCGAGGGTTCCGTGATCGCGCGCCGTCGCAGCTTTCCGGCGATGTGCGTTCTTCGCGGCTTTCAGGATCTCCAGGTATTGCTTTTTGGTCGTACAAGCCTGGATCTCCTCAAGCCGCGGCTCTAGGTAGGTGACGGTCTCCTTTGCGGCCCACGACACAAGCCACGGCTTGTCTAGGTTCTTCGTGATGGACGTCACGCCCGGAACTAGTTTGCCCGTGGAAAGTAGCGTGTAGGTGTGCCGTACTTCCTCGAACACGACCGGAGCCGGCTTTAATGTCAGCCCCATTTACGCCGCCTCCAACTCGGCAACACGCGCCTGGAGCTTCTGATAGCAGGCAAACGCGTCCGTGCCGGATTTGAACTGGTTCGCGTGCTCCACTCCGAACGCCTTCAGTTCGGCGTAATAGATGGTGGGCCCGAGGGCCGCCTTGAGCTTGCCGAACTCGTCAAGCATGCCCTTGAACGTGGACCACGGTCGCTTCGAGCGTGCCTGAGACTTGCGTTCCTCAGCGGGATTCTGTCCCGGCTCGAAGTTGCCGCCCATGTTCTTCGGGAGGTCGTCGTCTGACGCCTCAAACGGAGCGGGCGGGGGAGGTTCCGGCCTCGATGCGTTCGGCCGCGCGGGGGGCGTGTTGCGCCCCTCCGCTGCCTCTCCGTCATCATCATCAGGCGCTACACCTACCATTGACGCCAAGGCGTACCGCCGACCGTAGGTGATGGCGCTCCCGATTGCCTGAGGCGTATTCTGAGCGGCATTGAGCGTCAGGTCGGAGGAAATCCATTCGCCGCTCTTGTGCGCAAGGATCGTCGTTACCGTGACCTGTGCGCCCTTCGCCTGGACGGGCTGAATCACCGCGAGACCGTTCTTGCTCAGCGGCTCCCGGCAGGCGTCCCACACGCTTGCTAGGTCTGCGTACTTCGAGCGAAAGTGCGGGTTAACCGAATCCCGCGCGGCACCCACAATCATCCCCTGGGCGGTTGCCAGAGCAGCCGCAAGTTGCGCGATTTCCGCGCTCCGATTCATCAGAGCGGCGGGTTGAACGTCCCCGTTGTCCATGTCTGTTCCTTTAAAATGGTTGCTGACCTTCTGTGTAGGTGCATACGTCAACGCCAGCGCTGCCGTCCTGGGGCAGTTGGCTGAATTCGTGCGAGGAATCGTGGTTAAAAAGAAAACGGATTGGCAAACGATAAAGATTCCCCGGCCGCTCGCGAAACGGCTTGGTCACGCGGCAATCGACCGCGACGTACAGATGCAGGAACTTGCCGCCCAGGCCATCACTGCATTTCTCGATGCAGCGGAGGCCGCGCCGTCTCCGTTTGCCGAACTCACCCTCGAGGAATCCAACACCCTACAGGCCGTGCTTGCCGCGCTCCGGGGCGATCCGAAGACCACCGCCGCTATACGGCGCGCCCTTACAAAGAAGAAAAGTTGATATCCTGGGTGAGAATTTCGGCGAGCTAAACGCACACATTCTATTAAGGCTCAACTATGCATACTGTCTCTGTCTGCGCTATTGCTGTCTACATCGCCTCGTTTGTCCAGGGCGGCTCAGGCGTTTGGGGCAAGGCGCATTGGGGAATGTCTCAGGACGCGCTCATGCGGCAGTATCCAGGAGCGGTAAAGTTACTTCCGCGGATGCTCGACCAAGCCAAGCTATACCCGGCCCTGGAATCCATCGAGATAAGCGGAGTGCGCCTGCGCGTGTTCTTCGACTTCGGGCAAGACGATCACCTACGAGCCGTAACGCTCGAACATGGCGCCCCTGACGCTAGAGCGGCCGTCGATTGCGGCGTCACCCTTTTGGGCCTGCTCACCAAGAAATACGGCCCCGGTTACAAGCGGGACCGCCTGCGCTTGGGTAGTAGCACGCTTACCACGGAACAATGGCAGACGCCAGATTCCGTCATAGATTTGACCGTGCGCGCCGACCCGCTCGTGACCAAGCTGAATTACTGTATGGTCGGATACCAGGCACGCAGAACGCCAGAAGCCGACAGCTTGTGACCTATCGAAGAACGCACTTCCCGCTTTGCGGTACGGCGAACTGAATACTCACGTTGTACGTGCTTGGGTCTACGGTCCAGCCTCCCGGCTCAACCACGTTCGGCGGGGTGGAAGCATCGTAGCACGTGACCGTCAGGTCGGTAGTTCCAAGCTGATGTTCAGAGCCGAGCACGGTTACCGTGGTAGCCTCAGTGAACGTGACCGTATGCCGAACCTTGGCCGGCTCCCATTGGCCCGCTGTGGCGTTCCATCGCATCAGTTGACCGTCAGCCGGGGCAACCGATGATACCGCGCGGCCCTGAACCTGGTTCGCGTTCCACTGAGCTATGTTGCTGCCCACCTGAGCGGCTGTTACCATATGCGGGTTGTCTGTGCGGTCTACATGTGCGCTCACGTCGGCCGCAGCGGTATTCCATGCGCCGAACAGAGAAGGCGTCACGAGACCGCGTGCCGTTGCGGAGACGGTCGGCAGGTTGAACGTGTGTACGCTTCCGGCTGAGCTAATCGTAAAGTCCGTGCCCGCCGTTCCGGTCGCGAACGTCTGAGACGTACCCACGAGACCGTTCATGCTCGTGATTCCGCTTCCCGCGCCCCCGGTCGGATCGGCCGGCCCCCAACTCGTACCGCTCCAGGTCAACACTTGCCCAGGCGCGGCGCCGCCCGCTTGGAGTTGCGATGGCGCGAACATGGTTGTAGGCGTCGGGACGGCGTTCGCCCGAACAGCCCGGATAGTGAGCGGAGCAGCGCTCGTCGGCACGACCCACACTTCGGAGTAAGACTTGCCCTTTTTGCAGTTGTACTGCACAAGGTAACTCGTGCCAGCCGGCGTTGCCGTATCGTTCGGCGCAAGCGTGAGATTAACGGTCCCGTTGACGACCTGGTATTCGAGCGTAGCCGGGGTGAACGTGCTACTAGCGTTCGATGTACCGACGTTGCTCATGCCCCTGATGTAGAGCGTACAGTTCGCCACCTCTCCGTTGAACGGATATCGGAGCGTGTCTACGATCTGAGTTCCAGCCCAAAGCGGCAAGGCTAGAGCCGCGACCAAGGGTGCCAATCTCATAGCTCGTCCTCGATGCGATCCAGACGGCGGTCGTATTCCTCGAACTTCGCCATTGCCACGCCAGTCCGAAGATACGTGCCGTTCAGCTTCCCGATTTCGGTCTTAACCACGTACCGCACGTAAATACCGAAGCCGGCCGAAACCAGCCCGGTTATCGCGGCAAGCGCGGTTACCGCTTCCCATGACCAATCCATCCCTATTTGCCTCGCGTGGTGTTTCTCGTGCGAATCACGGTCCACAGACTTGCCAGAGCGCCGACCGTGATTTCCTTGCCCAAGTCATTGTGGGCCAGCGTCAACAGCACGCCGACCACAAAGATAAAAAGGGCCACAACGATGTGGCCCCCTTCGCACTCCAGCCAATCTACGCGGCTCCGCATCGGCTACTCCGCGCTCACGCCCGTATAAGCAAGCTGGACAGCAGTGTTGAGGATGCGGGTAGGTGTGCCCGGAACCTGGGCCGCCAGGATTTCAGTCGCCAGGGCCAAGAGTGCAAGGCCGCGCTTCTCACGAGGGAGGGAGAGGTACTGGCACGCGCCCGGAACGGCGTACCGCTCGAACGCGGCAATGATCTCATCGTCCGAACGGGTCGGCGTCAGGGCCGCAATCTCCTTCACGATGGGCACGGCTTTGGGGACAAGGGACACGGCCGCGTTGAACGCTTGCTCGGCTTTTCCCGAGCGGAATAACCCAACGAGCCAGTCAACGATTGCCTTGAATAGATTTTTCATCAGTCTCCTTTTAATTGAACAGCGCTTTGAGTTTAAGGAACCCGCCCCCGAGCCACCCGACGGCTCGAACATAGAGCGGGGTTTGCTTCTCCCAGGAACGAGCGATGGAGGCCACGGAGCCAGCCGTTGATTCAACGGATTTCAGCCGTAGCGGTTGAACACGCAATCGGGGTTATGGTCGCAATCCAGGAACAGGGGAAGCGCCCCGTTGACCTGGGCGGTAATCCCTCCTGCGTTATCGAGAGCGGGGCGTACCGCCTCCGCTGTGGCGCTCACGCTCGCGAGGCTTTCGTTAGCCCGCCCGAGGTTCGCCGCAACCGTCGCGTTGAGCGTGCCGAGTTGCGTATCCGCGCGTGCGGTTAACTCCGCTATGGCGCTCTCAGCGGCGTCCGTCAGCCGATCCACGCGCGTAAGCAGGTCGGCCCGTGTACGCGCGATTTCTTTGAGGGCTTCCCGCCTAGTCTGTTCTATGGCGGACATAGCCGCTTGCCGAGAGGCTTCGCCCTGTTCCCGGATTTGCCGCTCAGCGACCACGGGCAAAGTCTCTATCACGTGGGTCGTAGCTCGGACGAGAATACATCCGTAGACCACGGCACCCGTGAGGGCCACCAAGAGCGCACAGACTAGGGCCGACCTTAGGCGTTGCATTTTTCCTCCGGTAGCCGCATGACATGGGCGAAGGCTATGGCCCGAGTAACGTTGCCTTGATTCGCGATTTGGGTCGCCAACTCTGCGTATCTCGGGTCCGTTGCATACACCCTTGCAACCGCCGTGATGAGCCGCTCGAGGTCGCGGTCTTGTTGGTACCGCTGCCACGCCGCGCGGTACGGCGCTCCGTGAGTTATGAGCCAAGCGTAGTCGCGGCAAGAGGCTTCGAGCGATGCGTAGTCTGCGAACTCCAGGTCCATCTTGACAGGCTTTCCGCCGATTACCTCGTGAGTGGTGACTGTGCAACAAAGCTCGTGGCGGTCTGCCTTTTTGATGCCGAAGTAATTGGCCTTGCCTGCTGGCTTCGCTCCCCACTTCGACTCAAGCGCCCATTGAGCGATGAGCAGTTTCGCGGGCAGCCCGGTCTCCGCTTCGATGGCGACCGCGATCCGGGCAACTTCGTTGAGCCGCTTCTGTCTGTCCGGTTCCATTAGTAGTTCCGAACCTCCCAAATGATCGTGTTCCACCCGAGCACTCCGGTCGGGATCTCGTAGCACCCGAATTCAATAATGGAATCGGGGTACAGCGAGAGAAGCTCCTGAAGGCAATCCCAACTTGGGCCGTCCATGTGGGCCTTGAGTAACAGGTGAGCGTGCAGGCCGGCAGTATGCTTCGCGTTCTGCATCGCGTAGCGCATCCGGGTCCGTGAGTGGAGACAGTATTTGAGATCGTAATACCGCTCACTTCTCATTACTTCGCCCTGAAGCGTTACCCAGTGGTCGGGCGCGTGCTCCGAGAACTGAAACCACCCCCGGATTGCACCCTCACAATCAACCAACTCCTCAACGTAGGCGAGGGCGGCAGGAATGCTCAGGTCATATCGCATCCACGGATGGTCCGGGATCTTGCAGCGAACCGCGACCGTGGCTGGCAATGACGGGTCGCCAGCTTTCGCGAGGCGCGCGAATTCGTCATACTCCCATTGCCTGATGGTGTTCCCGAGTGCCAGCTTGTAATACAGGTCGTAGAACTCACGTTTTGTCTTGATGTCCGCCATTATGGCGCTCTCAGCCCGTTACCTTTGTGTGTACGGGAAAGGACGGGCCGAAAAACCGGATACTCGCGCGGAGCCGCCCGTCCGATTGCTCCGCTATGACACAAATCCCACACAGCCCCCGCCAGCCTTGCGCGTGGTCTCCCTCGCTCGGCGTGCGCTCAGAGAGTTGCCCTTTCCATTGGCTGAAGCGCCGCGGGTGACTGTGAATATCTCCAACGAGCGTTGCGTCCTGTTCCTTCGCGTGCGCCCGCGCTTCCGGCTCCCAATGGGGCGGTACGGTAATCCCGGTTTCACCCGCGTACCGCCCCTGATCCGTCGGAAAGTACAGATCCTCAATTATGAGAAGGTCGCCGGCATCTTGCCCTATCAGGTAGGCGAACGCCTCGCGCGGGAATGCTTTCTTTGCGGCCCGCTTAAAGGACTCCAGGACGCGCCTGGGGATTTCAACCCGAAGTGCGCGCATACGGTGTGTTACTTCCGCCGCTGATTCGCCAGCACCCGGAACGGCTCTCCTTCTGGCTTCTGTGCTACCCACGGCTCGTCCTTGCTCATGACGTGAATCGGGAAATCGCAGACGATACCGCGCTGAGGATCGGTGAGCCAGAAGTCTTGCTGTGGAGGCTCCCAATCGAAGTTATTGTTAAAGGCATACTCGTTGTACCCCACGCCTGAGCCGTTCGCCCGGATCTTCAAGAAACTGCCAAGGCGGTGCCAGTGACCGCACACGAGGTAATCGAACCGGACCCGCTTCAACTTGCGAACCGCGAGAAGCATCAACGGGGACCACTGAGCCGCAATGCCCGTACCGCCGCGTGCCTGGTCTCCGTGGGTGATGTGGTACGTCGTGTTGTACGCCGAATAGGTCATATCCGGCGCTTCGGAAATCGCGAACGTGATACGCTTGTCGTCTGCCAATTCGCGCGCAACAACTTGGGCAAAGAGCCAATCGAAGTTGTCTCGCACCCGCATCTTGTGAATCGGCTTGATGCTGTTACGCCCGTGATTGCCCACCACGACGGGGATGTACACTTTTCCGAAAGCATCCGCCAGTTGCCGCGCCCCGGCCACGATGGGGCCGGTCCAATGCAGCAACGATGAGAGCATTACATCCGCGTTCGTGTTCCGTAGTTCCTCGTGGATGTTGCCAGAGAAGATATCCCCGAGCCAGGGCCAGATGATACCCGGATACCGGAATCCAGAGAGGAACTGGAACGAAACCGCAACCGTGTTGTTGAAGTAGTTCTTCAGGCGCCGCTCGGCAATCTCCCGGTTGTACCCGTTTGCGTTCTGAATCTGAGCCGGAAACACCTGCTCATCGAAGTGCCAGTCCGAAAAGCTTATTGTAGGGATAACGACGTGCTTCTCGCCAGTTGCGGGGGTGGTCACCCATTCGGGAACGGTAATCGGCCGCGAGGCAACGTCGGCAACAAAATCCTGATACCGCTGATTCAGGACTTGCTTACTCAACGCCTCATTCAGGCGCGCCCGCAGTTCTCGGCACTCCATCTTGAGTGCGTGTTCCTGTACCGCCGTGGCATGGTCGACGGGTTCCTTCTTGCGCTCGCCTTTGCCGCGCTGTTCCTCGCGGTACTTGTAGCCGCAAGTGTAACTGCATGTCTTGTTCCTAGCCGGAAAGGATTTCTTCTTTTTGCAGCCTGGGCAGACACGGACGGCGTCCCTGTGTCCGTTGTTCAAGAGTTAACCTCCGCTGAGTTAGGAAAAGTTGAGATGCTTCGGGTTGGTCGGTAAAGGTACCGGCCAACTTAACAGGCACACATGGTCAAACGCCCAGAGATTTACCACGGGAACAGCCTCGTTCACGGCGTACAGGTACTCCCGTGACCACGGGCAACCGCCGTTAAAGATCGGAACCAGGTAGGCAACGTCGGCTTTCGGCCAACTCAACGGGTCAGTATACGGGAACCGTATCGCCTCTTTCGCCCGCTCAAGATGCCGCTCGGCAGATCCGAACGCAAGGGCCTCCATCTTGAGCCTGTCGAGACCTGAGCCGCTTTTTTGCTCGTACTCAGTGGGCAGGTTCACGGCTCGATTCAGCCGGCCCCCGAGACCTGAGCTTGTCAGGGTCGGGTAGTTCACATCGAGCGGCCACAGAAGCTCAAACTTCGCGGTCGGGTACACTGCCAATACGGCCGCGCGGATGGCGTCGATATGGGCCTTCAGCCGCCCGCGAAGGAACGCCACGTCCGCGCCGCCGTTCACGCCCGGATCGTCCGTTGTGTGAGCGAAGCCGTACAGAGGCCGACCAAGCGCCGCCTGTGCCTGAGCCTTCGTGTAGTCGTCATAGAAGGCCATGCCTGCGTTGACCCGGTTCCCGTTCGCATCGGTGTACCAGTCAAAGAACCACCACAGGAACTCACCGAATTGGAGCCACGGCGTCAGGCCAGCCGCGCTCATCGCTGCGGCAATCTCGGTGTACGCCGCTTTCTGGTAATCGAGCACCTTGTCTGTGAATGCACAATGAGTGCTCTTGAGAGACGCGAACCCGGTCGCGGTCTCAACCTTCTGCCCATCGGCGAACCGGGCCGCCCATACCGCATCCGGCGCGGCGTCGGGCGGGTTTACAAGCTCCATCGAGAGCGACGTCACCGCACTCCAGGAACGCGCGGCAACTTCGGCGTAGAACCTCGCGTGCCAATCGGATGCCGCGCGGTTGAGCTTCGGCGTTGCCGCCGCGTCAATCTCCCAGGTTCCGTCCGTGCCGCCCTCGAGGGAGCCGGAAGCGCTTACGAGGCCGTGTCCCTGATTGTCAAGGCTGTACGTAAAACTCCAATTCGGCGTGAGGCACGTTACGTCGATAACCGCCGTGCTCTCCGTGCTCGCACCCCAGTCCGCGCGGATTCCCACAAACACCGAATTGATGAAGCACAGGAAGTGCTCGGCGACCGACCGGAACGTGTCATTTGGGAGACAGTACTTCCCCATCGTGGTAGAGCCGATGGTAAGAAACACCTGGTCTCCCCACTGGAACGGCCCCGAGAAAGTGAGCGTCAGTTTCGGGAACGTGCCACCGACCCGCCTCCGCTGATTCCACCAGAACACCCCAAGGTACTGATTGATCGCGCCCGCAAACCCGAGCCGTTCCAGGTTCCACACGAGCCGCTCGGGGCTGAGCTTGTATCCGTGGTCGGTATCGTAGTCAGTCGCGGGCATGACCGCTGATTGAATCGCGGCCGGGTCTTGCACGTCCGCGCGTACAGCCGCTTCCAGAAAATCGAAGTAGAAGTACGTGCCGAGCGAATCGTAGTCCCAATCGGCTTGCTTCGTGTGCTTGTTCCCCGTGAGGGTAATCTCAACCGTATGCTCTCCAGGCGCAACCGCCGCCTTGAGCAGTCGGCGCGTAACAACCGGAGAGTCGACCCACAGGAAGCAATCCAGGTCGGGCACGGCCGCGCCGTCAACGCGAACGGAAACGATGCCGCGGTCTTTGTACAGAGAGGTTCCCAGGTACAGGTCGTGCTCAGACTGGCAGGCATATTTGACCGTCACCCGGTCTCCCGCCGCCGATGCGCGCCGCGCGAACCCGTGATAAAACCAGCCCGTACCGCCCGGCTGATTGCTTGCCTCTTCGGTCCACGCGCCGCTATATGAGCACCAAGCGTCCCGGCTGCCCACGCGAACCGAACCCGGCCCCGCGATCTTGAGCGACCGTTTCCCGCACGGGTCCGTTACGCCCCAGTTCGAGAACGTAGCCGTCCATTCCGTGTCAACGTATTTCGCATCCGTGGGCAGCTTCGGCGCGAACGTCAACCAGGCTTGCCGCACCTGGTCTATCCCGAGCGCCGAAAAGTCGATACTGACTCGCCATGTAACCGCCGAACTTCCGCCCGAGAGTTTCCCGCCGTGAGTTACGTCGGCAAGGCCCTGTGAGCTATTCGAGGTCGCGTACAGTTGCGCGTGGTTCCCGTCTTCGCCGGCCCGCGCCGCACGTACCCGCAGCCCCGGTCCAGGTACGATCTCCGCTTCCAGCGGCAAATCAACGCCGCTCCAGTTGTAGGCATTTATCTGGCTCGCGATGCTCGTCAGAATCTCCAAATCGGTCGGTGTGTGGCCTCCATCTCCCCAATAGTCAAATGAGAGGTTCTGATACCAGAGCGTGCAATGCAGCCACGGGCTAAGCGGCTGCCCTCCGCTGAGCACGGTGAACGTCGTTTCGGCCTTCGTGTGGCTCCCGGCTACTAGCGTAGCGTGGTCAAACAGGTTGATTTTCGCCGAACTGCCGTCCGGCCTCACTACATCGAGCGTTGCCCAGTCAACCCAGTTCCACTTGCGAGAGTCAATCGGCTGAAGGCCCTCGTAGGTCAGATCGAACGCGAGCACCATGCCCGAGAAATCGAAGTCAGGCAAGTACTTCATGGAATAGTGCTCAAACGGGTTATCCGCGTCATAGAGCATCAGAACGCAGAAATCGTCCATGGCTCTGAAAACGCCGCTCACGGTAAACCCGGTATCCGATGCCGAGTGGAGCGCCGCCGCCGCGCCGCGACCGTCAAAGCCGCGTAGATGCATCGTGCGGTGCGGTTGTAGCTTATAAATAGCCTCAGTCGCCATGCTTATTCAGAGCATTCGGGACAATCACTGAACGAAGGGTCCTCGCACCCGCACGCCGCCTCGGATTCTCCGCACACGTCGCAGACAAGGCCCGTATCATCTGTCAGAAGTAGAGAAAAACTGAAAGATCGGAGCCGGGGAACGTGGTCCCTACGGCCGTGATATCGAGCCGCACATTGGTATTCGCGGCAATCTCGCTTGAGGGTGTAGCGGACGCCGAGGTTTGGCCGGCGGGAATTGTCAGCGTGAGCCAGTCAGCGCCGCCCACCACAAGCTTGAGCGTCAGCCCCGCTCCCGTGGGAGCTTGCTTGACGTATGCCTTCACGGACGTCGGCTTCCGTGCTTCAGTGAGCGCAACCACGGGCGCTAGGTCTGAGCCAATCCCAAGCGTGCCGCCAACGTACAGAGAGAGCGTTCCCGCGCCTGCGGTAATCACACCGCCCGCAGTAACGCCGCCGTCTCCGGTCGCGCCGCCGCTGAAAGCCGAGCGGAAGAAATCTACCCAGTTGCCCATGTATTCACCCGGAACGGCCGTCACTTGATGGCGTAGCCCAATGCCGTCCTGATGCGAACTGCGAACCGAACTGATGAGGAAGCTTCCCGTCAGCCCGTGCAACGGGACCTCGATGCCAATGATTTGGCCTGAGTGCAAGCCTGGTTCATCGGTCTCGAAGGTGACCGACTTTGACTCATTGGCGTACCGACGCAGTAGAGCTAGAGCCTTCTCGGAGGCGCGGTCGTTGTTATCGATGGTATCGTCTTCGACGCGCGCTTGGTAGTAACCCGAGGTCCCTTCGAGCGCGGCCCGCGCGGAAATTGCCGCCTCGTCTCGTTCTTCGGTGTTGCCCCAGAACAGCGGGAGATGTTCTGTGTCCCAGATGGTCACGTGTGCGCCAACGGGAACCGTAACGCCGTTCAAATCCTGCGTTATTTCTCCGCTGCCGTACTCCCAATACCAGTCCTTGCCGGTATCAACACCCTTGACGCCTACCGTTTGTTCAGTGGAAACATCGCTCCGGGAAACCTTCGGCGCTTCCGCGAGTGGGGTACCAACATCAAACACACGCTTAACGCCGTCTCCATCGAACCTCTGGTACAGGTAGCCCGCGCCCTTTGAGTGCCACACTATTTGATCGTTGCGGTACCGCTCCATGCTGGTAGTGACCCGCATGTTTCGGAAGTTACCAGAGGTCGCCGACAATGAGAAGGGAGCCGGGTTCGCCGTGCGGTCAAAGAAGTGAATCTCTTTCTGGTGGTCAACGTACCAGCTATACCCAGTCGCCTCCGCGAGAGAGTTGAACGCCTCAGAGATCGTGCAGTAGTTGAAAATAATCTTCGGCACGACCGGGCCAAGCTGCACATAGGTCGTTCCGAAGTTTTCGAGACAGAACGGGATGTGATACTGAGCGATCTCGGTAACGATCTCCTGAAGCGTCTTGTTCTTGAAAACGCCATAGACTAAGTGACGGTCACACAGTGCGTTCCAGTCATGGCACTCGCAGTCGAAGACCAAGAGCGAGTCGTCACCTTCGGCGGCCGCTTCGTCAATCTTCGCGATCATTCCGGCCCAAATGACCGTACCGCCCTCAAGCACTTGGACCTGTTGACCGCACAAGGGCCGGAAAGCCGAACTGGTAACCCATTTCCCAAAGAGGCCGTCCGCTCCGAGCGTGACGGTTTGCCCGTCAGAGGTCAACACGAGCGTAGCCGCGCCGTTGACCGTATCGCCGCCCTGGGCGTGGATCGTTACGTCATAGCCGCCGATTCGCCGGATGGTCTTCTGTACGCCGTCTACTCCGGGGTCGGAAGTGACGGGCAGGTAGACATGGAGCGGACCGCCGGCCGCTCCCGTATCCATCGCTATCCTGTGCGGCTCATCGGCGCTAATGGCGAGGTTGATTGAAGAGGTCGCGAACTCGCCAGTCGTGCTCGGCTCCTGATCTTTGAGTTGAAAAGAACAGGTCGTGCTACCGCCTAGTTCATCGTTGATTTGTAGCGTGCCATCCTGAAGCACGTTGCTCCGATCAACGCCGCCGATTCTCAATTGAAGCGCCATGTCAGAATTTCAGCCCCGCATTCCGCAACCGCCGTACAACCTCTTCCGCAATCCAGTCCACGACCGAAGGGTCTTTCCCAACGAAGGTATTACCAGAGATATTGAGGTTCATCGTTCCACCAGCGAACGCAGGAACGGGGGCGGTCGTCACGTTCAGGCCCGCAGAGAGCAGGCTATCGAGCCTGTTCTGGATGCCGCCAAGATACGGCATCCACTGATTGAGCGTGCCCTGCAAGGAGATTGACTGAGCAAGGATTCCCCTGCTCGTTACCTCAATGCGACCGACGTCTTTCTCTACCCGCCGACCCTGGAAGTACGAGAGGCCACTAAAGACGGAATCAACCACCGACCCGATTGCGCCCACCCACCCGGTAACCCCGGTTGAGATGGCGCTTGCCGCTGCACCGCCCACGCTCCCGGCCGCGCTCGCCGCGCCGCCAGCCGCCGAAGCCACGCCCGAGACGGCATTGCTCGTGACACCGAACACTGAGTTAATGGCCTTGCCAACGCTCCCGATGCTACCCACGAGGTCACTGAGAGAGGCAATCGCCTTCTTAATGCCCATCTCAATGAAGCTCCGAACAATCGCCTTGCCGATCTCCTGGAATGTGCCAATCATGACGTCCTTTAACTTCCCGCCCTTGAAAATCAGGTCGGTAATTCCGCGGCTCATATCCGTCGTGATTGTCGAGACCTGTTGCCCAAGCCGATGCCAAGCGTCCTCGCGTTGCTGCGAGGCTTCCTCGGTCACGCCCGCCGCTTTCTTTTCCGCCGCAACCCAATCCTCGTAAGCCTGCCTCACGTCGATGTCGGCCGCGTGGCCGGCGTTCCGAAGCTCAACTAGCCGCTGATACTCGTCTCCCAGCCTGTTCGCTTCAGCCCGCAGTTCCGCCGCCGTCTTGCGGCCCCGCGAATGCGCGATAGCGAGAGTTTCGAGGTACGTTCCCTTGGATGCCTTTGTCCAATCAACTTCAGCCATCTTCACTTCGAGCGAAGCCAGCCGTTCAAGCCCCTTGAAGTACATCTGAGTCTTAAACGTGCTGTCGTCAATGGCCGAAGCCTGGTACTCAAGCTGGCTGCCCCAAGGCTTCCCGGCTTCGATGAGGTCGGCAACCGCAGAGGTCGCTTTGCGAATCGCAGCCTGCCCGCGTTCGGCGATTTCCATGTTGATAAGATTAGACCACGACGCGAGCTTTACCTTGTGCCCATCTATCGCCGTGTTCGCCGTCTTGGTGGCTACCGGAAACTTGTCCCTGACGTACTGGATAAGTGTATCCATGGCCGACGTCGTCGTGCGAACCGCGGCCCCTTGCTGTGTTGTGCCATGGGTGAGCGATGCCACGAGAGCGCCGCTCTTTCGCATCTCCGTGTTGATCCGCTTCACGGCCTCGGCTGATTGGTCAACCTTGTTCGGGTCGTTGAGCTTATCCAAGGCCCACCCGATACCGAGCGCCGTTCCGCCGATTGCCGCAACAGGGCCGAGGCTGAGTCCTGACAGCGCACCGCCGATGCGCGTCACCGCTCCAGCGATGGCCGCAAGGTTCGTGATCGTGGCCCCGGTAGCCCAGATAAGCGGCGGAAGTGCGGCAACGAACACGCCAATTCCCACCGTGGCATTCTGCGCGGCCGGCGAGAGCTTCGAGAACGCCTCAGCCAATTCGCTCGCCTTCTTTAGCATCGGGTCGAGGTACTCGTCAATGACGCGCTTCGCGTGCGGCGCGAGCACCTGTCCGATATCCGCGAGAGTGAATGTGATCCGATCTTTCGCGTTGGACCACATGCCGATGAGGCCCTGAGCCTGTTTTTCCATGCCGCCCGCAAACCGAGCGTTCATGCTTTCCATGACAGCGTTGATAGCCGTGCCTGCGTCAACGCTCCGGGCTTCAACCATCTTCATCGCGGTCGGTATGTCGGTCCCGAGCTTCTTGGCGAGAGCATCCCATGCCGGAATGCCGGCCTCGGCAAGTTGCCGCATCTCCTCAGCCTGGGCAACACCCTTCATGCGGATCTGCCCAAGAGCGAGAATCACGCGGTTTAACACTTCCGAGCTTCCGCCGAGAGCCGAGACCGCATTGCCAATTGTGCGCAGGCTCGGAACTACTTCGGATGCTGAGAAGCCAAGCGCCTGCATCTTGCGGGAAGCGTCAACCAACTCGGGGAATTCAAACGGAGTCTTTTCCGCGAAATCTCGCAGTTCCTTGAGATGTGCTTCCGCCGCCTGCTCGGACTTTATCATTGTGGTGAAGGCGATCTTTGCCGCCTCCATATCCCCGGCGACCTTGAGTGCGGCGGCCCCGATGCCCGCAAGGGGAGCAGAGATACCGAACGTGAGCGAACGCCCGACCGAAGCGATGTCATCCCCGAATCTCCGAATGCGGCCCGCAGCTTGAGACAGCTTCTTGTCGTAGTCCTGAGTATCAGCCCCGATACGGATAAGCAGATTCGCGAGATAGCCCATTCTGTCTCTGTTCCCCCTATTTCCGTTTCTGGCGTGCGGCAAGCGCGCGGAAACCCGCGAGTAGTGCCGCCGTGCCGTACTTCGTGATGCTCCTCTTTGGTTGCGGTTGTGCTGTCCGCTTCACCAGGCGCGGGATGTAGTCTTCCGGCTTCGTGAGCGGCTTCCCCTCTTTGAGATGGGAGTTTACGTAGATGCTGGCGAGTGTCGCCATTGGCGCGAATGACTGTTCAACCGCCAACAGGTGACGTTCGTACAGCGCAAAGAACTGAGCGGGCATCATCTCCCAAAATTCCCGCTCGGAGAGCTTCAGGTCGTAGCGGCCTATTGCCCAGATGAGCCGCCAGTATTGCTCTCGGGTAAAGGGGGGCCGTCTTCCGCCGCCTCCTTCTTGCCGCCCTTGTCAGCCTCACCGAGCGCTGCAATTACGGCGTTCTTGACGATCTGGCCCACCTGGTCAATGTTGTCGAACGTAATCAGGGCGCGGGCGTCATCAAGCGTGAATTGGCAGGGTTTGCCGTCCGCGCCCGTGACGACCGGGGGATTGTGGAGCAACCCAACGAAAAGTAGGATGCCCGTCTGGTAAGACGGCAGGTCCGTGCTCCAGAATTCCGCCGCCGGAGGCCCCAGGAGCGCCATTTTCAGGCGCCCCTCAGCCTCGGCGAAATCCCGATGTTCGTACCGGAGTTGGTACGTCTTGCCGCCAATCTCAATTGGCGTAGTCGTAGAAACAGGATTCACCATTGATGTTTTGCCTCAGTATGGAATGTGCCGAGCAGCCGAACGGCACTAGGGCGTGACCGTGAAGGGCCCGGACAACTTGATCGTGACCGCGATGCGCGCGACGTTTTCCTTGTTGAAAGTGTGCTTCCACCCGGAAACGTTGCCCGAGAACGCGATTTCGGTCGCGCCCGGATCGGAACAGACGATCTTAAATTCGTCCGTAGAGCCGGCGGTCTGAGCCGAGGTCAAGAGATGCGTATGGACGGTGTCTGCCGGGTCCCAGGCGAGATTGAAAGTCACTTCGCCGTTATCCGGCTTGCCGCCCTTGAACTTCTTGGCTGTGTCACTCAGGGCCGTGTATTCGATTTGCGATTTCGTGATACCAGGGCCATCCAGGTCTTCAACGCCTTCGATATCGCTGAACGTGGAAGAAATCTTTACCTGGAGCTTAGTCCCGTCCGTCACAAAAGGATCGTAGGGCATTTCTCTCCTTTCTTTGGGTGTTGTGGGGCACTAGCCCCGGAGTCAGTAGCTAACGAAGAAATCAACCGGAACGTGATACAGGCGGTTATCCGGCTCGTACAAATCCTGAGCGTTGTCGTACAGCGTCCCCTTGATCGTTGCGTCCCGGTATCCGCTGAGCGCCTCAATTACCCGCTCAGCAACCGCCCGAGCTTCCTTCGGCGTCTTGGCGTAACACGAGAACTGGAACCGGGATCGGTGCATCACAACCGAGCCGTCCACCGCAATCTCAGCGGGGTCGCTGATGCGCGCGAACGCTAGCGCAGGCATGGCGCAGTCTTGAGGCAACACGACCGGGTAGATGCGCGTTCCCACGAGGGCCGTAAGCGTCGTGAACGAACTCAACCGCTCGAAGATGGCGTCGTGAATCATAGACGTATTCCCGCCTTACGGAGCAATCCGAGGATGGCGTCCGCTGCAAGCCGTTTGATTCGGCTCCGCTTGCGGTCTACTGCGGGACGCATGTAGGGATGCGGAGCCGCCGGCCTCGGCCCGCCGTGGCCGAACTCAACCAGGTGTGCATGGGGCGCTTTCTTGAGGTCAACACCAACGATGACCGAGGGTGTACCCTCTTTGCCCTTCGTGGCAAAGATCAGTTCCCGCAAGTGCGGGCGCGGGCTTCCATCCGGGCGCTTGCCATCTCCTATTGGCGCTAGAAACTTCGCCTCATTGCGTACCTCGATTGCTGCGGGCAAGAATGCCTCTTGGATCTCAGAAGCCCCGAGCGCCTTACGCGCGGTCTCTAGAGCTTTCGCGGCACCTTCGGAGCCGATGACCTGGATACCCCACCCACGCCTCGGCATCAGGCGTGCAACTCCCGAACCATTAGGACGGTTTCCCGCTGATCCTCAGCGGGGCAGACGGCCGCGAGGATATCGAACACCCGCGCGCCGAACAGCACCCGCATGGTCGGCTTCACGCCCGCGAGATACCGGAGACGCACCTTGCCTGTAACCTCGGAGTTGGTCTGCTGAGCGGCGAAGAACTCGCGGCCCTGGAGCGGCTCAACGGCTGCCCAGACGGTCGCGAAATCTACCCAACTCTCAGACTCGCCGCCGTCCGTATCGCGCGTGACTGAGCGCTCCTGAATCGTGACTCTGTGTTTCAGTTCGCCGGGGTTCATTAGAATCGGTCCAATCTGTCGGTCGCAAAGCACGCCGTCACCGCAAACGGCAACTCTCCAACAACGTGCCCGATCTCGAACGGAATGCGGCCCTCGTACCAGGCGGTGATCAGCAGTTTCATTCCTGTCTTGATGCTCTCGGGAACCTTCGCCGGAACGAAGCCAGCGGTAAACCGGATCTTGACGGCACTCGAAGGATACGGCGCGATCGTGGGCCATACCTTGTCGTGTGCAAGTACCACGCGGCCCGGATGTTTCGCCGTGTCAACGATGTAGTCCACGTCTGCGGTGAGCGTGGTTTCGGCCCCCGTGCTGTCTTTGAACGTGATTGATTCCACCGACACGAGCGGGTCTAATAGGTCGATGTACCGCGCATCCCTGGGGAAGTCATCGAGCGCGAGGTCGTATTGCTTCACCGCCATCTCGCGGCCGTTGTGTAATTCCGCCTGTTCCCGAGCGGCCCGGATCAGGGCTGAGATATCGCCGTTTTCGTCGTCGCCTTCCACGCGAAGGAACGATTTCGCCTCCGCAAGAGTCAAGGGTTCTTCAATTGTCGTCGGGTCGGTAATCAGGGTTAGGTTCATGTCTTTCCCGCCGGCGCCTTCGGCGCCTTCCCGAACCCTCGGGTTCGGTTTCGATTTCTATTGAGATGGCCTCGGCTATGTTCGCGCCGATCCACTTGCGCGCCTCTTCCGGGTCAAGCTCGACTACTGCTCCGGGCTTGAGCGCCCAATTTGGCGATGCGATACCTACGAGGATTCGGATTTTCATAGGCAAAAGGGGGCGGTGTTACCCGCCCCAAGTCGGCAGAGGAAGTGCCGGGGAAAAACTACGCCGCCGTGATTGCCGCCGGCTCTTGAGGTCGTACATGGTCTCGTGTATCTCCTTTATGAAATGGGGGGCGGAAGGCCCGCCCCCGTCAGGAACTAGGCGTGCATGACCATCAATTTCACGGCCTCAGCCAGCGTGAGCAGGCCGTCCACGCGCCGCGTGGCGCGGAAACCGACCTGACCCGTGCCGGCGTACAGCTCGTTGAGCCGCTGAATCGTGAGGCCCACGCGGTCACCGATGTGGTAGTACGAGAAGTCACCGAATGCCATCACCTTCTTGCCGGCGGTAACGTCGCTATCCATATCCTGGGAGTAACGCACGGGCCGACCGAGAATCGTATCCGGCGCGCCCGCCGTCAAAGACGGCTGCCACAGGTACTCCAGAGAGCCGATGGCCCCGTCCGTGGCCTTCAGTTTCCGAATCACCTTCGCGACGGCGTCGTTCATGAGCCAGGTCGCGTTGCGGCGGTAGCCCGGAGCCAGCGAGTGGAACAGGTCAATCACCTCGTCAAAGGTGATGGCATTGGCCACCGCCGTCGTAACGCCCGTCTGGGCCGTCTCCAGAAACCCGGTGGGTTGCCCTGAGCCAGTACCCGCAACGAACGCCGCCTCTTCGCAACGGCCAGCCGCGTAGATGATTTCGTCCCGCACCTCCGCCTCAATGCCCACAGCCGAATCCGTCAACAGTTCTTCCGACACCTGGATGATTCCGCCGATCTTGTGCGCCTTGAGAGACGCCTTGCCATAGGCCGGCGCCGCGGTCGGGTACGCCCCCTTCTCGGCGACCCAGCCGAACACCGCGCGGGTGCTCTTGACCGGAATGTCGCGGTCGTGCTGGTACGTGCGAACCGTGCCCAATTGCCGCATCACGTTCTCTTGAGTCAAGCCCGTGATGACCTGTGCCTCAAAGTCGGTCGGAACCAGGTAGCCGCCGTCTGCCGAAACGCCAACGCTCATATCGGCGCGGCGCTCACCTGAACGCGCGTACCCGTCCCAGAGGGCCGAGCGGTACTCGGCGGAATTGATGCCCGTGCCGCCCTCCGAGCGCTGCTGTTCCTGCCCCGGAGCCGCCGCCAATTCGCGTTCGATCTGTTCGGCGCGTTCCTCAGCTTCGTAGGTCTTGCGCAGGGCTTCCATTTCGGCTTCCATCCTACCGATGGATTCCTGCTCGCCGGAATCGAGCGACCGTCTTTCGTCAGCCGCTTTATTGAGAATGGCCTTGACCTGTTCGTAGATCGCGGCCCGCTTCTGTCGAAGCTCAATGCTTCTCTTCATTCGCTGTCCTTTCGCTGTCCTTTCTGTGAGATTTCCGCTATGAATTGCGGCGCATGAACTCGAACCGCTCACGGATTACCGTGAGGCTTTCCGCGTGCGGCTCGTGGGCCGCGGCGCTGTCCAGTTCGCCTAGTACGTCAGCGGAGGAACGTACTGAAACATCCGTGCCTTCGTAGGCCGCGAAGGTGACGGGGGAAACGTCAAAGAGTTGCACACCTCGAATCACGCGAACGTTTTTCCCGTCTTTCTTCTCCCAGGCTGCGTCCGTGACGATGAACCCAAAGCTCATCTGAGTAACGTCACCGCGCTTTATCGAGACCATGAGGTCGCGCGCCCATTGGGTGTCGGGAGGGGTAATCTGTACGGCAAGCCCCTTTTCGTCCTCCGAGAGTCGCAACGTTCCGGCCTTGTTTCGCCCGAGAACGTAATCCGGGTTGTGGTTCCACAACGCGCGGACGTCGTCCCGTTCGATTGCTTTCCTGAAGGTTCCCGGCTCGATGCGCTCGAAGAACAATCCGGCAATACTCGCCTCCTGGCCGAACACGGCCGCGTGGCCGGCGATTGTCGGGCTATCCCCGTCCGCGCGCACATCGAACTGGAAACACCTACGCTCGATTTTCATGGTTTCCCTTCCGTTAGACGTTGACCTTGCTTCTGGAGCGCCGCGGCGACCGGAACCATAGCCCCGTTCACCAGGTACGCTTGTCCGACTTCTCCCCCTATAGGGTTCTCATTGTCATACGCCCGCCACTCATCGGCGTTGATGACTCCGTTTTGCCGCTTGATCTGGAGTACCTCAGCACGAGTCTTCGCGTCGGAGCGCAATAACCCGTCAATCGCGTGCTCGATAAACAGGTCGGTGCCACCAGGCAACAGTACTCGCTCCATCTCTTGCTCGGTCATTTCCAGTGATGGGCCAAGCGTGAACATCAGGAAGCCGATTGTCTGTTGCTCAATCCCGGTTCCCCAGGACGTGCTTTTCTCGGTGTCTCCCATCATGTGAGGCGGAATGCCGTAGATGAGATAGATTTCAGACCGCTGAAACGACCGTGTCTGGAGGTACTGTGCGTCCTCGGGCGGGATGGTGGTCGCAACAAACTTGGAGCCCTGATCTATCACCAGGGTCTTTCCGGCGTTGATGGCGCCCGCGTACTTCTCGTTGAACCTCTCGGTCGTCTCTTCGAGGTTCTTAACCTTACCGGCCAACTCCAAAATGCCGCTGTGCCGCGCGCCGTTGCGGAAGAACGAGGCCCCGAAGCGCTCGGCCGCCAGGCCCAAGCCAATGCCTTGCCGTAGCAACTTGAGCGGCGACCACCCCACGAGGTCGTCTCCCATGCCGCGGATGTGAATGATATCTTGCGGCAAGTAGCGGCCCGCGAATGGCCCACAGGCTGGCTGATAATCGTAAACCTTCGTGCCGTTGACGTTGCGGTAAACCCTCATCCAATCGGGGCGCAACGGGTAAAGAGCCTTCAGTCGCCCTGTACCGGACCAAACGGGGAGCGCATAGGCGTTACCCCATGCCGCCCGGTTCTGTCTCATGTACTGGCGGTACTGAAACGCCGTCATCTCCGGGTTGGGCGAATCGTGCAACAGCGTATAGAGGTAACTGTCGGTCGCCCGATCCTTGCCGCGCCCGTCAGCGTGACGGCGGTACAGGTGGCAGGGTAGCGAAGCCTCAACTTCGGAGAGCAGGCGAATCGCGCCCTGTACGGCCGCGAAATTCATAGCGGTGTTTGGCGTGACGATTTCGCCGGAATCCGTCCTGTGCCCGCCGGCCAACGCTTCGATGAACCAGTCCGAAGGTTGAGCCAGCGTTGAGCGGCGCTCGGACGGGTTTCCCATGTCAAAGCCGCCGCGTTCGAGCACTAATGAACCGAGAGTCTCTATCATCAATCAGATCACCGTAAAATTGGGTTCGATATAGCCGTCGCCGTGTTGTCTGATGAGGCAATCGAGAGCCATAATCGAGGCCACGACGCCATCAATCCGCTTGCTTGTCTTCTGCCGACTCGGCTTTACGGGCTTGATGTTCCCGCTCGGGTCTTGCGCCACGGTTGTACAGTCAACGTTCCAACGTAAGACCGGGTGCCCGGTGTGAACTAGCCGCCGCGCAAGGACCAACTCCTGTAACCTGCGAGCAGGGGCGTTCATGCTCGCGAACCCTTGTCCAATATCAGCCACACTGAGGCCGGCTTCCATCAGGTCCGAGACCGTATCCCGCGCCCCATAGCGGTCAAACCCGATTTGCCGGATATCGAAAATTTGGGCCAGTTGCTTTATACGAGCGGTTACGAACCGCCAGTCCGTCACATCACCAGGCGTCAACTCCACGTACCCGGCCCGCGCCCATACGTCGTACTTGACGTTGTCCCGCTTTGAGCGCTCGGCTAGGCCCTCTTCGGGCAGGAAAAACCAGGGGTACAGAAAGACGAACGACCGAACAGGCCACACCAGCACGAACGCCGTAAGGTCACTTATTGCCGCTAGGTCTAAGCCGCCATAGCACGGTTTCTTTTTAAGCCGCGCCAAGAACAGGCGTCCCACTTCGTCAGCGGTATCCAGATATCGCGGTTGTTGACCCATTGATTGAGATTCAGGCGCCGAAACTTCGTCTGCTCCGAGGGTACGTTCTTCGCCTTCGCGCATTCCTCTCGAAGCGCCTCAAGCGTGACGATCTCCCCGAGCGTGGGGTTTGCCAGGTGCCACAGGTCTTCGTCTGTCCAGTCCGCATCCTTCGGAAGCTCGTAGATGAGCGGAAGGTACGTCGGGTCTTGCACTAGACCGTCCCGCACTCGGCAGGCGTACTCATACTCACGCCCGCAAAGGGTGTGCTCATCGAGGCCCGCCGTGGTGATGATAATGAACAGCGGTTGCCGGCGCGCCACTGAGCCGGAAGTCAGGGCGTCGTAAAGCTCCTGCTCGGCACTTCCCCAGACGTGAAACTCATCAATGATGACCGTTGAGGGGTTGAAGCCGTGCTTACCTTTCCCCTCAGAACTGAGGGCCTTGAGCTTGCCGTCGTTCGCCGGGTTCCTGATCTCCTTAGCGTAGGGAACCACGCGCAAGAGGTCTGACAACTCTTCACTGGCGTAGACCATGTCGGCCGCCGCCTGAAAGCAGATGCCCGATTGGTCGCGGTCTTTCGCGGCAATGTAAATCTCCGGGCCGCTCTCATCGTCCATTACCAGGAGGTCAAGCCCGAGCGCCGCCGCTATCTGCGTTTTCGCGTTCTTGCGGGCAACGCTGAAGTAGCATCGGCGGTAGAGCCGCGTGCCGTTCGCTCGCCGCCACCCCATCAGATTCGCAACGAGCTTCCGATGGGGCGGGAGCAACCTGAATGGCTCCGGGCCTCCCGACTTCGTGCTCTTTGTCAGCGTAAGGCTTTCGATGAACGCGAAGTCGAGCGCTACCGCTTCGGCATCGAAGTAGATTCCCTCGAAATCGTCAGGCACGGTTTATAGTCAAAACGCCAATACGTCTTGCGAGAGCCGCATTGCCGCGATCTCGCAGTACCGCTCATCTATCTCGATACCCACAGCGGGGATTCCGGCTTGCTTGCACGCCACGAGCGTCGTTCCGCTTCCGACGTAAGGGTCAATCACGCTTACGGGGTTCTTCGCCAGCGTGAGACACCAACCCATGAGCGCCACGGGCTTCTGTGTGGGATGCACGCGCGGAACGTTTCTTTCTGTCTGCCGGCGGAAGCCGTCCCAGACGTGATAGAAGATCCGCGCCGATCCGAGCAGGTCAGTCCAAGCAAACTCGCAATCGCTTTGCGCGTTGCTCCCGGTGTTACATCGCTTGTCCCAGACGAGCCATCCCGCGCTATTCGGGAGTTTATTTGCGTAGTGGTTCGCGCCCCAAAGGATGTGCTTCTCGGCAAGGCCCATCAGCGCGGTCGGGTCAAACGGCTCGTTATCCCCAATGACACGCACGCCCGAGAATTTCGTCCGATACGGGATGTTCTTGCAGCCGTTCACGTACCCGATTCCATAGGGCGGGTCGGTGAGCACCAGGCCGAACGTTCCGAGAGAGCCGAGCAGTTCGCGGCAATCAGCGTGATAGAGCGTCACCCCGGTCGCCTGGTAATACGGCGTCACCACGGGTTTGTAGCTTGCAACTTCGCTACTAGAAATCCGAAGATGCGCACGCGAGAATGGGCGCAGCGGTCGCGGCGCTTATACGGTTCAGTTCTCATTTGCCCTCATGTGCGGTCGTACCCGCCCTCGTCTTCCCGACTCAGCGTCCAGTCCCGCATATACGGCTTGCGGGTTTCCTTGATCTTCAGCCGGCTACCGTTGCAGGCCACGCGCAACCCGTCGTAGCCCACAGAGAGCCAGAGCGTGATTCCGCCGCCGTAGGGTGTATAAATCTCAATCTCGTCACCCTTGTCGAGTTGGAGTTTCATCGGACTAGGCCCTCCGTTGCTTCGCTGCGATGATTGCCGCCAGCGGCCCCGCTTTCTTCTCTGGAGCGGTCTTGAGGCCGATCCGGGAGCGCGCCCCCGGCGTTGCACATATCAGTTGAAGCCATTGGATAAGGTCTTTCCCGAACTGAGCCCTTAGCCGGAGAGCGGAGAGCCGTTGTTCCGGCGTCAGCTTGCCGTCGACTGACATGCGCTCGGCGGATTCCACGGCCTCCAGGCAACGCGCTGCCATCGTGATAGCGTGCGAGTCAATCTGTTTGATCGGGACTTGTGCCGCCGCGAGGTCAATCACCAAATTTCGGTAGATTTCCTGGACTCGTCTTGGTAAGCGCTCGTCACAAGTGGGTAGGTCGGGGTTAACCGGAACAGGCCCCGATGGTGCTTCGCTAGAGCCGCCCGAAACCGCCGCAAGTTTCTGGCGTCGCGCAATTTCCGCGCGCCCGCGCCGCGAATTCGGGTCTCTTAGCGGACCTCTTGCTCCCATTGTGCTGTATAACCCTCCGAAACGTGGTCAAAACTTGGAAACGTGGTCACTCGCGCGGAAGATGGCCCACGCGGTACTCAGCCAAGGGGTGTAAACTTTTCCATACCCCCTGGGGGCGTGCCTGTCATCGGTTCCCAAACCCGCCGTTCTCTCTCGCGGTCTTCGCTGAGTGGCAGGCGCGACAAGCGCTTTGGAGGTTGTCCCAATCCAACCGAAGGTCCGGCCGCTGCCGGATCGGTATCTTGTGGTCAACCTCCGTTGCGGCTGTCGGGAAACGGCAATGCGTTTGAATCTCGCATACCGGGTCAGCCGCCAACTTCGCGTCCCGAAGCCGCTCCCATGCCCGGTCGTACCCGCGTTTCGATGGGCTACCACGGTGATGGTCGGTTGCCCTCGTGCGCCGCCTCGCATGTTCCGGGCACGGCCCGTGTTCACTTGGGTTCGGGCAACCTGGAACCGCACAAGTCCTCTTTGGTCTCTTGGCCATGCGTATGCAATGCGTGTGCATCGGCTCGTATAGCTCTATATATGCAATTGGAATTGGAAGGCATATGCAAAAGCCATGCACGGTGCATGTACTGTGCATATGCGCTGCATATGCGTGTGCATTAAACCACTGAAAACACACGGCGTCTAAAATTGACACACAGACAGAATCCGGGGGGTTCGGTCATGCGCGCGCAATGCGTGTGCATCTACAGAGCTAACTCGAGCCGCACGGCGCCTACGGCGTACAGCCGGGAGCCGCCTACCTCAGAAGGGGGCGTCGTCGTCAATCGCCTGCCCGGAGCCGGGTGTACCGGGCGCTTCCTGCGGTTGCGCTTGCCTCGTGCTCTCGCCACCGCCGGCCGCGAGCAGGATGAGGTTTTCTACGACAACCTCAGTGACGTACCGCTTCACGCCGTTGCGGTCTTCGTAGCTCCGGCTCTGCAGCCGCCCCTCGATGAGAACCGCGCGGCCTTTCGTCAGGTACGTTTGTACGTGGTCGCTATGCCACATGACCACACGGTGCCAGTCGGTCTCCGTGCGGTACTCACCTAACTTCTGATCTTTCCAGCGGCGCTCGGTTGCCAAGTGGAAGGTGCTCACGGCAACACCCGAGGCGGTGTACTTGTTTTCGGCGTCGGCCCCGAGATGACCGAGCAGGGTAACGCGATTGAGTGAGCGTGGCATTGTTAGCTCCGAGAGAAGTAGTCATCGAGCGGATACAGCGCGTAGGGTTGAAGCTCCCGGAATACGCGCCCAAGTTTCTGCTCGATGCGGTAAACGGCGTGGAAGAAGGCTCCCCGGTCGGTGTGCAGGCGCAAGCAACAGGCTCGCCAATCCGCGCCTAACAAGAAGTGAAGCCGGAAGATTGAGAACTCCGGTTCCGTGAGAGTGCGCTTGGCGGTGAGGTAGAAGTCCGCTAGGTACTCTTCGTTCTTGCGACCCCAGGAGTAGCGGCTATCGCGTCCGTGCCTGGTGATAGACGTCGCGGAACCGCGAATCCGGTCCTGGTATTGAACGATGTAGCGGTAACGGGCGAAGCACGCGCGAAAGATGGCCCTCAGAACGCAGTTACACGGGCCGAACTTCCCGGCGCGCCCGCGCCGCAAGCCGAGGCCATGACAGGCCGTGCATTGGTGCCTTGCAAGCGCGATAGTCTCACTCCGCGACCACTGGACCTCGCCCGGTTTTGGCTCGGGCTGTTCCTTGGTCTTGATGTGGGAGCGGATGACGGAGGGATACCGACGCCATGACTCGCCGTGCGCCTTCTGGAGCGCCGCGCGCCGTTCTTTGAGCGTGGAGGTAATAGGTGGGATTGCGTATGCATCCGCCATGTGTTTGCCTCGCTATAGGACTTGAGCCACGGAACAGATATTCCCCCGGCGGAGCATCTCACGGAGCCTGGAAAGCGCCGCCGCATGCAACCGCTGAACGTGCCTTTCGCTCACGCCCACCAAGTCGGCAATGTCTTTCTCCTGCATCTCGTCCATGTAGTGCAACAGAATCGTGGTACGTTGCTTAGACGGCAGGCTGTCAATGCACACGGACAAGATGTCGTGCGCTTCAGAGTGGCGGTAACTCACCTCAAGAACGGAGACCGATGTATTAGTACTGACGGTTAGTTCCATTACGCCGCCGCTCCTTCCATCGAGCCCCGTTGACGTACCCGACGCATCATCTTTACGGCCTCGCGGGTTGCCTGAGATACCATCTGTCCGCGCTTTAGCTCAGCAAAAGTGAGATTGCCGTCCCACTTCTTAAACTGCCCGTCGCGCTCGTCATACCGCTTAAGGATCGTTACCGGGCAAGGCGTCTGTGAGAATCGTTCCTCGTAGGTCGTCTGGAGGCCACCATTGACCGCAGAAACGCTAATCGGACCATCGAACCGTTCCTTGCTTAGGCTGCATAGAACTACCTTTCTATAGCGGCCCGTGCCTTCGATCTTGGCGACTCCATTCTTGAGTAACTGTGAGCACTCTGACTCATCTATCCAGCGGAGAAAGGCTCCGCGCCTGTCCTCCATTCGGAGTTGTTTCATATGAGTTGTCGGGGAATTAGAAATGGATTGGTACCCAAGTACCGGGCGGAATCTCGTTTGTTGAGGCTGCCGGGTAACAGCCGAACCCACTTCCGCGATGGGCCGCTCAATCTTTCTAACTGAGCGCCTTACTGATTCGAGTCTATCCTGAGTCCCGAAAGCACACGACCCAGAATTACGATTAAAACAACTAAATCCGCTTCTGTTCGGACTCAGCCCCGCCCGCTTAGCCTGGTTGTGAGTGCTTGTGCTCATGGTTGCCATGTGAACGGACGGGGAGGTCTCTAACCTCAAATGCGCATCGGCATAACCACGTACTTGTAACCATCGGGGGATTCGAGCACGGGCGCGAACTGTGCCGCTCCAAATGCGCCATTGAGGCCGACACAGACCTTCTCGGAGCCGACCGCGCGCAGAAATTCGAGCAGGTACGTCGCGTTGAAGCCGATCTGCACCGAACAACCGCTGTACTCAATAGGTACGGCTTCCTCGCTCTCTCCCGCCTCAAAGGTTTCGGCCGTGATGGTCAGTTGGCCCGAGGCGAAGCCGAGACACACAGAGTTGGTCTGCCCATCAGCACAGACCTTCGCGCGGCTGAGTGCCGCCTGAAGCTCCGCGCGGTCGGCAACCGCCGTGCTCTCGAATTTCTGGGGGAGTACCCGCCCATAGTCGGGGAAGTTACCCGCCAGTTTGCGGGCGATGAGAACGCGGCTACCTAGGGCGAAGAACAGATGATTGTCGTCGGATGAGAACGAGATGGCGCTATCCTCGCCGGCTTCCTTGACGAGCGTGAGAATTTCGTCCATCGCGCGGTGCGGAACCAGGCACTTAAAGCGGTCGCCGTCAAACGTGGCTGGCGAATCGGCGACGGCCATGCGGTGTCCATCGGTCGCGACCATGCGATACCCCGTGGGGGAAATCTCAAGCAGGGCACCGTTGATCGTGAACCGGGACTCTGTTGCGGAGATTGCGAACGAGGTGCGTTCGATGAGGGCCTGAAGCGCAACGGGCGGGAGCTCACACGTCGGCGCGGGTGCCGGGGGAAGCTCCGGGAAGGACTCGGGAGACATGCCCGCGATTCGGGTACGGCAGCGGCCCACCGTGACCGTAGTCCAGAATTGCTCATCCGCTTTTAGTGTGATATCGCCGTCAGGCAATAGACGCACGTAGTCAAGCAGGCGCTTCGCTGGAATCGTGGTTATACCCGGCTCTTTCACCTGAGCAGGGCATTGAGAGCGGAGGCCGATTGCGAGGTCGGTAGCCGCCAGTTCGAGCGTGCCATTGGCGCGGGCTTCCAGCCGAACGTTGCCGAGTATCGGGATTGTCGAGCGCCGCTCAACGGCGCCCATCGCCAACGAAAGCTCTTTGAGAAGGTGTGACTTGCTGACTGTTACTTGCACTCAAATCCCCCTTTCGGGAGAATGATTTCTACTTGTTGGATACCCCCCCCGATTCGCCGCATAACCGGAACGGCCATCGAGTTGCCGATAGCTCGGTAGCGCGGGCCATCAGCCGCTAACTTCTTGCGGTACGGAACGAGGGTGTAGTCATCGGGAAAACCTTGGAGCCGCTCACACTCACGAGGCGTGAGCCGCCGCACGGTCATGCCGCGCGGGATAACCAAGTCGGTTTCATTGGCATTGCCGGCGGGACGTGCGCTCCCGGCCCCGCTTGCCGCGAGCGTGCCGGAAATCATTACGTGGGCCTTGTCCGCGCCGCCCGTGCCCGCGCGTAGAGCGTGCGCGACCTCTCCCCCAAGCTCAGCGGTTCCGCCGCCGTCTCGCCCCCTGAGCGCAACAGCTACGGCGTGTTGCTTTCCCCGCTGTAGGGTGAACATCGGGTCGCCTGGTTCACCGATTCCGATTCCCGCGCGTGGGTCCGTTGTGCTCTTGCCTGTGCGGGAACCCGGCTCCAAGATCGGAACCGCGCCCACAGGCACGAGCGGAACGCCGCGCTTGCCGCCCTGTTTGCCGTAGTCCGCAGGCAATGTACCTGTGACGAACGTTTCGCTCTCGAAATCGCCATGACCTGAGCCGCCCTTGGCTCGGCAGGCTGTAGCGATATCAATAGGACCGGATGTGTTGTTGCCGCCGAACGCAAGTAGCCCTAATTGGTTTCGGATTGCCCCGTATTTGCATCGGGCATCGAGGGTCGGCGCGAGGTCCGTGAAGCGACCACCTGAAGGGCCAATCTCAATTCCTCGGGCAACTCCCGTCGGCGCTTTTCGGCGCGCCGAAGGATGCCGCGACAGGCTTTGGGGGTCAAAAAGTACCGCGAGGGCAGGTCGCCAGTCTCCAAGATATCCGACAACGAAGACACGGCGACGTCGCTGTGGAACTCCGAAATACTGAGCGTCCAAGACTCGCCAGGAGCAACCATACCCGAGTTGCCCCAACGTTCCGATAAAGGCACCAAAATCCCGTCCTCTTCCGCTTGACAGCAAGCCAGGGACGTTCTCGAAGACCACCCAACGGGGGCGAAGGCGTTGAGCAAGGGCAAGAAACTCGAAGGCCAGAACGCCGCGCGGGTCTGCCAATCCTGCCCGCCTCCCGGCCACGCTGAATGACTGGCAGGGGGTTCCCCCAACGAGAACGTCAATTGAGCCGCGCTCAGCGGTGATTGTGCGGAAGTCTCCATAGTTGTGAACTCCGGGCCATCGGTACTCCAGCACGGCCTTACAGAACCGATCTACCTCAGCGAACCAGGCGGGTCGCCATCCAAGCGGATGCCACGCCACCGAAGCGGCCTCGATGCCTGAGCAAACAGAGCCGTACCGTAATGGTTCCGATGCGGACACACGTCTCCTATCCGGGCGCACTACGCCCGCACACGTATTGCTTAGTTTTTTCGGGGTGGAACCTCTGGCCGCTGAAGCTACGGCCCGAGGCGGTGTACTTCTGAGATAGACCGATGAAACATTCTCAGACTATACCGTTCCACAAAGATACTAGTGTAAAAGTGTTTTTGTGGTTCTCTGAGAATGTCCTATTTTTAACGACGGGATGGGCGGTAACTGACTCCAGATTTCGCCATCGAGCACGCGGCCGGCTGCCTTCTTGCCTACGCGCTGCATCCACACGTCGCCGCCGTCCGCAGCGTTGGCAAGATCCTGCCCATTGCGCCCATTAACGGTGAGCCGAATCATGGGCTGATCGTCTGATAATCCCCGCGTCCGCGGTACCCATTCTCCCCACTGTTTATAGAAGAATGGCACTCCGGCCGCGCGGCAATCGTCGCGCACGCCGCGCGCCCAATCCGGGTGACCTGGGCGCGCGGCGTGCCCTGACTCGAAGCCGAGTATCACCCAGTCAAGGCCCTCCAGGTGAGGCCGCATCGAGACCGGGCCTAACAGCGGCTCAAGCGATACACCGAGCACGGAAGCGCCCTCGATCTTGCGCAACTCCGCAATGCGCGCGACGTTCGTTTGGCTTGTTACCGTTGTCAGAAGCCAGAAGTTTTTGGGGACCGTGTGGGCCTCGAAAAACCGCCTCATGCGGCGGGGCCGCTTCGTCACCCAGATATGAATGTGGGGCGAATCGGCCAACTCTGGCAGAAATGGCGCAAGCCAGTCCACGGGTAGAGACTCCGTGAACGGGTCTCCCAGGTCGCACCAAAAGATGAGGCGCGGGTAGCCGTTCAGCCAGGGCTTGTTGGGCCGATCCTTGCCCGTAAGGTCGGGCCAGCGAAGCGCGGCCTTTAGGCGCTCGGGGAACACCGCCGGAATCGCGAAAGACGGAGGCCAACCGGGACGGCTGAAGTAACGGTCCACGAGGTTGCCTGCGTAGCATTGGCGTACATCGGCTCTCGGGTTCCATAATTCGCAACCGTCACAGCCCGCCATCAGGTTGCACGAAGAGTCACACCACTGAATTTTTGTATGAATACCCATGCCTACGACCTGGAGATCAGCTTGTCACCCTCGAAGCGCGGGTCGTCTTTTCCGAACAGCAGACAACAGACGGCGCCAACGATGCACGCAAGATTTCCGACCGCGTAGAGCAACGAAACGGCAAACAGGATCTTCTCAAACATGCGCTCTCCTTAACCGCGCCCGGTGTACTGCTCAACGTAAGCCGGGGAGTGCTGCGCGCGGGTAATCGCGGCGCGTAGCCGCCGCTCGTATTCTTTCGGCCATTTCCCGTCAGGCATGATAGCGTCCATCGGGGCGTACCCGTCCAGGTAGTACCGGAGCGCCGCTATCGCTTCCTGGTCCGGGCTGAAATTGGGCTGAACCTCGGGGTATCCGCGCGGGCCGCAAATCGTACTCCCTTCGGCGTTCACCGCCCGCATATCGGCCACGTGAATGAGTACCGCTTCCTTGGGAGTAGGCTTCGCCAGCCCGAGATGAGCGTAGATGCGCTCCGTAACTGTGCGCTCAACCTCGCGGGCCGCATCGGTCTTGAACGGCCGGCACACGTCACCGACCGCGATTTCGGCCGCGTCATGCAATAGCCCGTGGTGCTCCAGTTCGGGCGGTAATAGGTCCGCTACGAGCATCGAATGGAGGCCCACGGGCCAGAAGGTCTGACCGCCTCCCCCGAAGCGGCAAAGCCGCATCAGTTGAACCGAGAGGTCGTACACCGAAGGCGCGCCGAAGTCTCGCGAGACGTGCGTACCAGTAAAGGTTATCAAACTACTCTCCTTAGACCGGAGGCTTTCACTACGGCTCCGTTATCTGCCTGGTTCGCAAGGAACGTGCGCACGGCCTCAGCGTCCTCACCGTACAGGGATAGGCGGGTGCCCGCGAACTGGAGCACAACGGCGCCGCCGTCTTCCCGGCTGAGCCAGATGTACTCCAAGCGAGCAAGGTTGATGAAGTGCGGCCCTACGGCTAGAAACTTAGGGTTCACGCAACCTCCAGGTCGTCCGGTCGCCAGCCGAACGGATGCTTTCCGCCGATCTTCTTGCCCAACAGGTTCAGCGTTTGAATGTACTCATCACCCGACATGCCAGCCGTCGCGCAATTCACGATGTAGCGCCATGCCTGCTCCGACGCCTGCTCAGGCGTCAACAGTGGTTGCGGTCTCGTCTCCGGGTTATCCATCGCGTCTCCCTTGGTATCGCATTACACAAATACACTAGTGGCTCGGTGTGTTGGGACGTTCTCTAGAAATGTCCCGCTTTTAACATGGACTGGAAATTGCGACGTGCTTTTCTCAGCAATCCCCGTGTACAAACCGTGTACAAGGGGCCTTAAATCGGTGAGATTGGCTCGGTTGATGAGCTTGTTAAATCAGCAAGTTACAGACGTTTCGATGCTCAAAATAATCGTGGTTCGAATCCATGCCGGGGAGCCACCGTCCTGTCGTATCAACTCCCGCCACCGATTTCGTTGACCGCAGCGTGTGCGAGCACGCGCGTTATCCCAAACATTTCAAAGATAGTTGCGCCCTCCGACCTCTCCGGTTTTGAGCCGGGGCTCGCGGGAGTGCGCGTTCAACCCCCAGGTTCGATCTGCGGGGCCAGAAATTCTCGTGCTGACTCTCGGGTTTCTCGGGTTGACAGGTTGCGTTTGTTGACGGCCCCGTCCAACACGGGCCACTATTCCACACCTTCAACAAACCCGCCCTGCTATCCACCCGGAGATTCCGTGCCGGCGATGTCGAGGACGGCCGCCTTGCCGCCGGTGATGTACTTCGTGAGGTGGCGCGTGACCGTCCTCAGCGGTCGTTTCGTTGTCCCTCGAAGAGCGCACTCCCAAACGACCGCGACTTTCCATCCGTCGGCCTGCAGAGCGCCCATGGCATCCCGGTCGCGCGCGACATTCCCGCTGAGCTTTGACTGCCAGAACTCCGCTCGTGTATCGACCTTCTTGACCAGGTGGCAGTCGTGGCCGTGCCAGAAGCATCCATGCACGAAGATCACTGTGTGATACTTCGGCAGGACGATGTCCGGACGTCCGGCAAGGTCTCGCTGGTGCAGACGGTACCGGAAACCTTCGGCGTGCAGCGCCCTCCGGATCAGCAGTTCGGGCTTGGTGTTCCCGCCCTTGATCCTGCTCATGTTGTACCGGCGCTGTTCGGAGGTCAGTACATCAACCATCGGGTTCTGTCCGGCGCCTAGGGACGGCTGCCGCGCTTCTTCCGGTTTGCATTGACGCGGCGCATAGAGTGCTCCACAACCTGGCGTGCGTTCGTGTCTCCGTCCGGGGACCACGCTTCTGCCTGCTCAAAGAAGTCCTCGTCGCCGATCTCGGAGGCTAGGAGGTCGCTATCCATCCTGACGTGTACGGGGAGCGGGAATCGGACGACCTGACCGCTTATGATGCCCTGGCCGGGCCCAAAACCTGGGATCATCCGGCTGTCCGACTCCGTCAGATTCTCCATGATGGCTCGCACGAAGGTCTGGTCGCGAGGGTTGACGAGCCGGAGGATCAGGAATGAGTTGCACTGCGAAACAATGGTCTCATCGAGACGACTTGGCCTTTGGCTGATCAGCAGGAGGCCGGTTCCGAACTTTCGCCCCTCCGTGATGATCCGGCGGATCACTGGCAGGCTGACTGCATCGTCCGTCCCTTCACGAGTCGAGGGGATGAATGTGTGCGCTTCTTCGATGACAGTGAAGAAAGGGGCAATGCGCCCGGTGAGGTTCGACCGGAACTCGAAGAGGGTCTCCAGGGTGATCGCGGCGATCGAGCATTGGGTGATGTGGTCGTAGCCGCCAAGGTAGAGGATGCTGGTCTGGCCTGGGCGGATGATCTTCTCCGGCTGACTAAACGGGTTGGGCAGGGGTTCAAACTGCAGATTCCGAAGCTTGGGGCTTTGGCGCATCATCTGGCTTGTGCGCCGCATGCCTGCGAGCCGATCATGCACGATTCGCAACGCCCGACGGACTGCGTACATCGTCGGCACCTGTCGCCGATCCCGCGGGTTGTTGATGTCCCGGTCGACGACGGTCGCAAGCCGCTGGATATAATCGAGCGTAGGCTCACCGTTGTTGGCCTTGTTGGTTGCGAACACGCCGCGCAGGTAGTCGGACTGCGGCTCGCTGAGGCCGTTCGTCATCTGAGTGACGAGCTTAATCACCAGTTCTTCACCGTCGCTTTGCATGAGGAGTTCCGGGTAGAACAGACGAACGTCTGTCCCCGGCGCTTCCTCGCGTAAGAGTTCCTGGCACTGGCTCAGCCCAATGTAATCCCCGTGCGGGTCCAGAATGAGCAGCGGATATTGATGCGCAATCAGCTCGCGGATGATACGCCTGGCGGCGACTGTCTTTCCACCCCCGGTCATCGCGAGGATCGCCAGATGCCGGGCGACGAGGCGTGGTGCGCTGAGTCGCACGTCGACGTCGTCGCGCGCGATCAGCGTGCCAATGGTTACGCCGCGCTCGTTCTCGCGGCCGCCCACCAGCAATTGACGGATCGCTTCTGCCGGCGGTTGGAAGACCTCCGTAGCCGGCTTAACTGGATACGTCAGTGGGAAAATGGCGGCGAGATTATCTTCGTTGGTGGCGCCGAGAATAAGGCCGGTCGCCTGGAGTTGGTCCCGCGTTCCGGACAGCACGGTATCTTCGAGCGAGATTCCTTCCCCCGCAATCTCCTGCGCCGCTTCGTAGGGAAAGAACGGGTTGAATCGCTGGATGTCCGTGATGCGTGCCCACACGTAGATGCGTTTAACGGTGGAGTATCCGCCGTCCGGGACCTCCATCCGTAAACCGATAATGTCGCCGACCTTGGCCTGGAACTGTTTCAGGATGAAGGTGAACTCGCTCGTGCCGGCGTTGCCGACAATGGTCCCGACGGCACGCCACGACTGGGAGCCGTTCGTCTGTTCAGATTTTGCGGTAGCTGGTGTACTCATTTGCGATTACGTGGTCCTCGGTCGCAGCAGCCATTCCCGCTCCGAACCGCATAGCAGCCGCCGCAGAGCGTCAAAGAGTTTTGTGTCGCCCTGGTCCAGGGCTTGTTTGAGTGCCTGGACGGCGGTGTGGGTGTTCACAGGCCGGCTCATCCAGTCCGGGATGTGCGCGAACTTGTCTACAATGTCGAGCCCGACCGGAAACGCGTAGCGTGGAAGCAGGAGTGCACAGTGCAGCACCAAAGCTGCAATCTCGGCAAACCGGTTGTGGTCCTTCTTGAAGAGCTCAACGCGAATGGGCGCACTCCATTCATTCGCCTGTAGATACGAGACGTAAGGAACCGGGTACTGGCCGATCTTATCTTTCCAGGCATCTGGAGCCCGGCGGAGATCGTTGCGGTTAATTGGGACGGGCACGAGTGCTTCACCGGGTTCGAGTACGCACCTGAATAACAGCGGGTCCGTAACACGCGGGCCCTCCGCCTCGGCATCATTGCTTGGGTCAATAGCGGCGCGAAACCACGACTTCCACTGCGCCGGGGGCAGCGGCAGAATACTTTGTATTTCGTGATCCTGCAGGTTATTCAGAATCGCCTGCGTGATGCTTGTCGTGTGGCTCTCACGTTCGACGACACCGCAGACTGCGGCACCGCTCGCGCCCAGCAGTTCGAGCTGGCGCAGGTACACGCTTATGAAGTTGGCCTCCCGGCCTTCCCGATCCTCATCGCCCGGGAGCAGCTCGCAAAGCGATGCCTCTGAGAAGTTCGGAAACGCGTGTTGCGTCTTCCCATCGCGCATCACATCGGTGTAGCGGCTGACGGGATTGACGAGCGCCCCGTGCATGAACAGCCAGCGCATGTCCGGGTAGTCCCGTAATATTCTGACTCCACCCGCGGCTTCGATGCTGATTCGCGCCGCATCGCGCAGCGCACCGTAATCCGGGAAGCTTCCATCGTAGACGCCGCCGTCGTGACCCGCGTAGAGTTCGCTAATGAGTTTTTTGAGCACGACAAAGTGCTCGCGGTCGGCTGTTCTGTCGCCCGGCGTCACGATGTAGCCGCCGACCCGAACTGCGACGGGCGCAGCCCCGATCATGGCGAGGTTCGCCATGCCGCCATCAACAAAGCCGATTTGTTGTCCCGCGACGTTCCGCCACAGTACAGAATGGTTCTTCTCGACCCGAATGATTTGGTTCGTTCGCAAGAGAACCGTGCGGAGTTGGGAAGCGAGTTGTTCCACCGTATCCATGAACGCAAGCTGGGCCGGAGCGCTGAGGTCGCTCGATACCTTGAGCATCTGCTCAATCAGTGTTGCGGACCTGACTCTCTCCCGAACCGTTCGGGCCCGGGTTTTCTTGGGGCCGGATTCAGGCATTGGCGGAACGGGCTTTGGTGGGGGTGGCACCGACCGCGGCACCTTTGGCCCCGGACTCGGAGCCGTCGGCCGAGGGGGCGCGGCCACGACCTTAGCGAGTTGCGCAAAATCAGGGTCCGTCTCGTCGTACACTCGCATGCTGTTCTTCAGCTGATAGGCCACCAAGCCGCTGATACGTGCGTGAAGCGGCGGATCAACGGCGCGAGCTACGAATTTGACCACGACGGACGCGCTCCCATCATTCGGAGACATGGACCGCAAGAGCATGAAGTCGGCGCTGTCCACTCTCGCGAACGCAAGCCCTTCGATCTTGTTGCCGCCCAGCCTCCAGTTCTTGTGGACCTTGCTGAAAGATCGTGGGCTGCGTTCCTGGAGATCCCCCATGCTGACGATACAGTCCAGGGCGGTCCCGCCCCGATCATACACTTTCGTTGTCAGGAGTCGTGCGGCACACGGACTGTTGATGTTGATTGCCCGCTGCTTGCTGCGTGCGCTGGCGCGGTGCGCGGCAAAGATTCCGAGGTCGGAATCAGTAAGGGACCGGACGATGATGATCTCGCCCATAAGGCCGTTACGCTCCTACCGCCAAACGTTCAGATACCGCGCTCATGATAGCCTCGGCCATAGTCATGGCGATCGCTTTCGCCAGCAACGGCGGAACAGCATTTCCAATTTGGCGGAAAGCAGGATTCATGGTGCCGGTCAACTTGAATCCATCGGGGAACGACTGCAATCGCGCAGCTTCCCGGACGCTGATCGTGCGGGCCTGCGTGCTGTCGTAATGGATATGGCTGTAGCTATCTTT
>Ga0078972_1001758_pt1 | contig 78086 bp, 28 predicted proteins | sample YelNatPaOPGAMG01_FD_67568 | JGI IMG/M metagenome (GOLD analysis project Ga0078972, IMG submission 67568) | Hot spring thermophilic microbial communities from Obsidian Pool, Yellowstone National Park, USA - OP-RAMG-01 (SPADES assembly) (version 2) | ecosystem: Environmental > Aquatic > Thermal...
AGGCAACCCGCCCAATCCCCCCTCCCGGGTCAGAGCCGGGCAGGCGCACAGCACCTTGGCCGGCTGTTACCGGGAGCCGGCTGGATCAAGCGCGGTTGCAGCACCAAACGGGTGCTATTATCGGGTCAGCCGATAAGATGGTCGAAGCTATCCGGCGGCAGGTGATTCAGGCGCTCGACGATGATATCGGCCTCCTGGAATTCGCTGGCGGGGTGGGTAGTGGTGACGGCGATGGCCCTCATGCCGGCGCGACAGGCGGCCTCGACGCCCACGGTGCCATCCTCGATGACGACGCAGCGTTCCGGGGGCACAGCCACGGCCGCTGCAGCTTGCAGGAAGATCGCCGGATCGGGCTTGGAGCGGGGCAGGCGCTCTCCGGTGAGCACGGCGTCGAAAAAGTGCCAGCAATCGAGCTGGTTGATCACGGCGGCCACGTTGGCCATGGGGGCCGACGAGGCAACGGCCTGGCGCCAACCTGCATCGTGCAGGCGCTGCAGCCATTCTTCGACTCCGGGCAGGGCCTGCATGCGGCCCCGGATCAGCTCGCGATAGCGCGCTTCCTTGCGGTCCGCAAGCTCGTGGATCTGCTCTGGGCGCAGGCGAGGGCCATAGATCCGGCGCAGAAGGTTCTGGTTATTCATGCCGAAGGTTTGCTCGAACTGCTCACGGCTCATGCTGAGCCCATAATCGCGCAGGGTTTCTACCCATGCTTCATAATGAAAATCACCGCTCAGTACCAATACGCCATCCATGTCCCAGATGGCTGCCCGGGGTTCCTCGACCACGATGAATCCTTTCTGTGTACACGGGGGAGATCTGACACACCGACGCCTCTTTGCCTCTTGACGTCATGTCTCTATGCCCACTTGCTCATGACGTTGCCCTGGGCGCCTGCCAGGTGAAGTGTTTGGCCACTGGTCGGCCATAATTCTGGAGGGGGTTGGGGTACAGCATCCCGGCACTGCCGGGATGCTGTACCCCAACCCCCTGAAATGGCTCGCGCCGTGATCCGTGCGCAGCGTGAAACCCGGCAATCACTGGTCTTTCGATCGATGCTTCACATAGAATACGATCGGGGCCGACCTGGTCTCATTGCCGGCTGCGTCGCGGGCGATCGCTTCCAGGGTATGGCCCTGCGCCCGGGTGTCGAGGTTCTTCAGGTCATAGCCCAGTGTGTAGGGCGCCACCTGCGACTCGCCTACCGGCTGCCCGTCGATCAGGAATTGTACCTGATCCATGAGCATGTTATCGGTGGCATCAACCTGGATGTTCAGGTAATCCGTCTCTTTGATCAGGGTCCCCTGATCCAGCGGCTCGATGATCTTGATCTGAGGCGGCGTATTGTCCACAGTCACCGGGATGGTCATCTGGCGCTCCTGGCTGCCCAACACTGTCAGGCGCAGGGTGTACAGCCCATCCAGGCTCGATGTATCCCAATTTTCCAGCACCTGATTATCGACCATGTGGCTATGCGGGCCGCCGACGGGGAACCATTCCACTGGCTGCAGGCCCGGCCCATACTCCAGGTGGTACTCATGGAAGCCCGGGCTGCGCGCATTGCCCGTGACCGCTACCGTGCCCTTGAGGGCCTGGTAGATGCCGGGCGAAGTGATGGAGGCATCCGACGAGCTCAGGCTGGGCCCATGCACATCGCAGTAACTCGTGGGCGGCTGTGGTTGCTTGGTATTGCGTACCCAGTCGCCTGCCTCGGTCGGGTAGAGAGTATAGACCTTTTCCTCGACCTCATCTGGAGGGCAGTACGGAGTGGCCAGCTTGCCCGAGACACGGCAGATCTTGACCGCAATGTGCGTGGTATCGGGGCTCGAGGGCGCCATGCCCTCGCGGAAGATGTCCTTCACTTTGGACTTGGTATGGGGCCCAGGCAACGCGCCCGACTCGGCGTCTACTTCGACCCACTTCATTCCGGGCGGCTGGACAAAATCGACCGGCGGCAGCGTCTTGAAGGCGTATTCCATGATGTCGTGCCAGATGGGGGCGGCGGCAATGGCGCCATACCAGGAGCCCATGGGAGCGTTATTGGCATTACCCACCCATACGCCCACGGCGATCTGCGGATTATAACCCATAGTCAAGCAGTCCCGGTAATCGTTGGTCGTGCCCGTCTTGGCCGCAGCGGGCCGGCTGCAGACCAGGGGATTCACCGCCCCAAAGGCCGGCGTGCGTGCATTGTTATCGGAGAGGACGCTGGTGATCTGATAGGCCACCTGCGGGTCCAGCACTTCCTTGAGCGTGGGCCCCAGGAATTCCTCCAGCACCCGGCCGCGGCCATCGGTCACACGCAAGACGCCAACCGGGTCCAGCTCACGGAAGCCGGGCTCGCGCTTATCCGGCGGCACGGGTTCGCCAGCCATCACGCCGCTGTTCGCAAAGACGCTGAACGCATAGGTGTGATCCAACAGAGAGACTTCGGCGGCCCCCAGCGTGACGGCCAGGCCGATCTTGCTCTTATCGCGGATGGTGGTGATGCCCAGGCGATGGGCCATCTCGACCGCGCTGTCGATGCCGATGCGGTTGGCCATGATCACTGCTGGGATGTTGTAGGAGCAGGCCAGCGCCCGACGGAGCGATATCGGACCGTGGTAAGAGTTGTCAAAGTTCTGGGGCACGTAGGGCGGCGCCCCGGGGATGGGAAAGGCGGTACGCACGTCATAGACCATGGTGGCCGGGGAGTAACCCTGTTCGAAGGCGGCCGCATAGGTATAGGGCTTGAACGAGGAGCCCGGCTGCCGCGGCTGCACCGCCATGTTGACCTGGCCGTCGATGGAGGTATCGAAATAGTCGACGCTGCCCACCATAGCCAGGATCTCGCCCGTCGAAGGGCGGATGACCACCGCTGCCGCGTCGTGCGCATTGGAGCTGGCGGGCCAGTTGCGCACCGTCTTGGTGACGATGTTCTGCACGTTATTCTGCAGATCGTAATCGAGGGTCGTGATCACGCGCAGGCCGCCGCCATAGACGGCGTTTTTTCCGTAGCGCTGTGACAGCACGTCGAGAATGTACATCACAAAGTGCGGTGCCTCGATCTTGACCTGATCATTGGCTGGCGGCGGCGGGGAAACGGGGGCATTCCAGGCCTCTGTCGCCTGTTCCTGAGTGATATAGCCCTGGTCAACCAACGCCTGCAGGGCGAGGCCCTGGCGCTTCTTGGCTTCCTCAGGGTTATCGATGGGGTTCATGGCCGGATATTCGGGGACATTGGCCAGCATGGCCGCCTCGGCCAGGGTCAGGTCCTTGGCATGCTTGCCAAAGTAGACCTTGGAGGCTGCCTCTACGCCATAGGCCCGGTTGCCATAGTAGACTGTGTTGAGGTACCAACCCAGGATCTTGTCGCGCCCTTCGAGGCCGGGGTAGCGAAGTGTGAGCTCAATGGAGAGGATGGCCTCTTTGATCTTGCGCGAGTAGCTCAACGACATACGCTCTTCGGGCGTCATCGTTACGTTGCGCACCAACTGTGCGGTAATGGAGCTGCCGCCCTGGATGGGGTTGCCTTGCAGGTTGTTCGAAAAGGCGCGCACCAGGCCTTCCCAGTTGATGCCGCCGGGGTTGGTGTAGAAAGTGCGGTCTTCCAGAGCTATCGTTGCCTGGCGCAGGGGCAAGGGGATATCCCGGAGGGGGATGATCGTGCGATCACCCGCCTCCGGGTCAACGACCTCATAGAGCAAGTGTTGCCCTGTGCGGTCGTAGATCTTGGTCGTTTCGAAGCTGGTCATTGCGAGCTCTTCGACCTGCTCTGGCGACGGCAGATCTGCGGAAAAGTACCGATAAGCAGCCACCAGGCCGGCCGCACTCGCAGTGATCGCAGTTCCAACTGCTGCCCCCAGCCCGATGAGCGCCACGAGCAGCAGTTGGAACCACAGGGATCTCCTTCTTTGTTCACCACCACGTCGCCGCCGCTCTCGGTTCCGGCGGATTATGATGGTCCGAGGCATTGTCTACTCCTCGATGGTAGCTGTTGCCTCCGAGGGCTCGGCCTCTTCTTCGTCGCCCACATCGGCGGGCAGAGCCCCGAACAGCGACGCTACATCGAGGTTTCCACGCCTTGCGCCGAATTGATTGGGCCCGGCTGAAGGCGGATGCAGATCGCCATTGCTGCCGCGCCCTGGCGACCGATCAAAACCGGTGCCCGCGGGGATCAGCTTACCAATGATGACGGACTCCTTCAGGCCGCGCAGATTATCGCGCCTGCCTTCGATGGCAGCATTCGCCAGCACGCTGATCGTGTGTTGGAAGGATGCTGCCGACAGGAACGACTCGGTGCTCAGGGATGCCTTGGTGATGCCCAACAGGATCGGCGTTGCCGTTGCCGGCGAGCCACCCTCGGCGATCACCTGGTTATTCAGTTCATCAAAGTCCAGGCGGTCCACCACTTCACCGGGCAGGAGTGGCGTATCACCCGAGTTCCGGATGCGCACGCGGCGCAGCATCTGGCGGATGATGATCTCGATATGCTTGTCGTTAATGTTCACGCCCTGAGAGCGGTAAACCTTCTGCACTTCCTCGACGAGGTAGATGCGCACCGCATCGGGCCCCTGGATGCGCAGGATCTCGTGCGGGTTCTTGGCGCCTTCGGTGAGCTGGTCGCCCGCCTGCACCTGCGCTCCATCCTGGAAGCGCAGTCGCGCCGCCGCCGGGATCTCATACACCGCTTCGTTCCGCTCTTCATAGCGGACGGTCACGGACCGATCCTGCACACTCGCGATGCCGGCGACATCGGAGGTGAGTTCTTCCTCCTCGTTCTTGGCCAGCACCGTCCCTTGCTGGACGCGGTCACCATCCTCGACCTTGATGCTCCAGTTGGCGGGCACTTCGTACTCGCGCTGCCGCGGCTCGGTCGAAACGATGCGCACCGTGCGCTCATCGCCGTCGCGCTCGATGTGCAGAATGCCCGAGATCTCGGCGATCGTTGCCTCTCCCTTGGGGATTCTGGCCTCGAACAGCTCCTGCACGCGCGGCAGACCCTGCGTGATATCGCCGCCGCCGGCCACACCACCAGTATGGAAGGTCCGCAGCGTCAGCTGGGTGCCAGGTTCACCGATCGACTGGGCGGCGATGATGCCCGTCGCCTCGCCGATGTGGACCAGGTCACCCCGAGCCAGGTCACGTCCATAGCACTTGGCGCAGATGCCATAACGCAGCTGGCAGGTCATGGGTGAGCGTACGCGTGCACCCTCCACGCCGGCAGCCTTGATGGCTTCGATATTGTCTTCGTCGATCATCTGGTCGCGATCAACCAGAATCTCGCCCGTCTGCGGATGCACGATGGGCTGCGCCGCCAGGCGGCCCAAGATGCGCTCGGCGAAGGTCTCGCCGGCAACCTGGCTGTTCTTGGCGTCGATCCAGATCCCATCCTTGGTGCCACAGTCCTCGGCATTGATGATCACATCCTGCGCCACGTCCACCAGACGGCGGGTCAGGTAACCCGCATCGGCCGTGCGCAGGGCGGTGTCGGCCAGGCCCTTGCGGGCGCCGTGGGTTGAGATAAAGTATTCCAGGGTCGTCAGGCCCTCACGGAAGTTAGAGCGGATCGGCAGCGGGATGATGCGCCCCGAAGGATCGGCCATCAGGCCGCGCATGCCGGCCAACTGACGGATCGGCTGCAGGCCGCCCTTGGTTGCGCCCGAGTTGGCCATGATGCCGAGCGGGCCCTGGGGATCCAGGGCCGACGATACGGCAGTGGTCACCTCTTCGGTCGCCTCGGTCCACAACTCCACCGTCTTGAGATATTGCTCGTTTTCCGTGATCAGGCCACGCCGGTACTGGCGCTCAACCTCTGCCACGCGATTGGTCACGTCTTCGATGATCCGCGCCTTGTCTTCTGGCACCTGCAGGTCATCGATGGCGATGGTCGTGCCCGAGCGAGTGGCGTATCGGAAGCCAATTTCCTTGATCTTGTCGACCAGCTCTGCCGTGCCCTCCATGCCCAGGCGCTGATAGCCTTCGGCCACTAACTTTTTCAGGCCGCCCTTGTCCATAACCTCGTTCTTGAAGCGCAGGGGCTCGGGCAGGGCCTCGTTAAAGAGCACGCGGCCCACCGTCGTATCGATCAGCTGCTTGGGCTCGCCGGGCCGGGGCTCGGTGTAGAACTTGATCTTGGCATGGATGTGCACCTTGCCCAGCGAGTAGGCCAGAGCCAGCTCATCGTAGCTGCCAAAGACCTTGCCCTCGCCGAGCATGCCATCGCGCTCAATGGTCATGTAGTAACAGCCCAGCACCATATCCTTCGACGGGCCCACGCCGGGCTCGCCATTGGCAGGCAAGAGCAGGTTCTTGCTGGCCAACATCAGCTCGCGCGCTTCCTTCACGGCGCGATCTGAAAGCGGCACGTGCACAGCCATCTGGTCGCCGTCAAAGTCGGCATTAAAGGCAAAGCACACCAACGGGTGGATCTGGATAGCGTTGCCTTCTACCAACACCGGCTCAAAGGCCTGAATGCCCAGGCGGTGCAGGGTAGGGGCGCGGTTCAGGAGCACCGGGCGGGTCTTGATGACCTCTTCCAGCACTTCCCAGACCTCAGGCGTCTCGCGCTCCACCAGTCGCTTGGCGCCTTTGACGTTGATGGCATAGTTGTACTCGACCAGCTTGTGCATCACGAACGGCCGGAAGAGCTCCAGGGCCATACGCTTGGGCAGGCCACACTGATGCAGCTTGAGGTCCGGGCCGACAACAATGACCGAGCGGCCAGAATAGTCCACGCGCTTGCCCAACAGGTTGCGGCGGAAACGGCCCTGCTTGCCCTTGAGCATGTCTGACAACGACTTGAGCTGCCGGCGGCCGCGCAGCGAGATGGCCTTGCCGCGGCGGCTGTTGTCGATCAATGAATCGACCGCCTCTTGCAGCATACGCTTCTCGTTGCGGATGATGACCTCGGGCGCCTGCAGCTTGATCAGGTGCTTGAGGCGGTTATTGCGGTTGACGACACGGCGATAGAGATCGTTGAGGTCGCTGGTCGCAAAGCGTCCGCCATCCAGCTGTACCATCGGGCGCAGCTCAGGCGGGATGACCGGCAACGCTGTCAAGATCATCCACTCGGGCCGGTTCTCGGAGTGAACCAGCGCCTCTACCACGCGCAGGCGCTTGGCTGCTTTCTTCCGGCGCTGCTTGGAGCGGGTCTGTCGCATCTCGCGGCGCAGGGCATCGGTCATGCTGTTGAGGTCGATATCTTTGACAATGTCATAGATCGCCTCAGCGCCCATGCCGGCACGGAACACGCGGCCCCACTTTTCCTCCAGCTCGCGGTAGCGGCTCTCGTTGATGAGCTGCTTCTTGCGCAGGCTCTGCAGCTCTTCGCGGTCGGCTTCTATGCGCTGCTTGACCTCCGCGACCTCGGCCGCCAGGCGCTCTTGCACAGCCTGGCGCTCTTCCTGCGCCCGCTGCTGAGCCGGGGCCTCCTGCTGGGCCAGCTCGTTAATCTTGGCGGCATATTCCTCATGGATGCGCCCGTCCAACTCGTTCAGCTTGTCCTGGACGATGGCGTTGAGCTGGCTGCGGTGCTCACGCCGGGCCACTTCGCCCTTGCGCAAGATCAGCGTGTCACTGGGCGCAAAGATCAAGTCCTCAGTTGCAGGGGTATCCTTCGCCTTGTCCAGCGCTTCCTGGAGGGCCGTAGCGGCGCGCATGACCTCATCGGTCGCTGCCGTCAGACGCTCTTCCATTTCCCGCTGCAGCGCCTCGCGCTGTTCGTTGGCATGGCCAACCTCTTCAGCCAGCTGGGCGTCGATGGCCTCGAGCTCTTCCTGGGCGGCGCGGTTCAGACGATTGGTCTCTCGGCTCAACTCTTCATCGAGCCGGCGCAGCGCCCTTTGGCGGGCATCTTCGTCTATCTCAGTGATAATATACTGGGCGAAATAGAGCACCCGGTCGAGGTTGCGCTGGGAGATATTCAGCAACAGGCCGAGGTAGCTCGGTGAGCGCCGCGTGTACCAAATATGCGCAATCGGTGTGGCCAGCTCAATATGCCCCATGCGCTCACGCCGCACGCGCGAGTGCGTGACCTCAACGCCGCACTTTTCACAGACTACGCCCTTGTAGCGAACCTTCTTGTACTTGCCGCAGTAGCACTGCCAATCTTTTGTGGGGCCGAAGATAGCCTCACAGAACAGTCCATCCTTCTCTGGTCGGAGACGACGATAATTGATGGTCTCGGGCTTGGTCACCTCGCCATGCGACCATTGGCGGATCTGCTCTGGCGAGGCGAGACTAATGCGCAATGCCCTGATGTCGTTGATCTCCAACGCGTTCCTCCTCAGTACCTTACCAAATAAAAAACGCGAACGCTCTCAATAGCACAAAATCCCGGTTCTCCATCGCCCTCCCTGCGACGGACCACAACCGAGATTCTCGCCTCCTTATCCCTCTTTATGGGCGCCATCTGTAGATTAGCGCAAGTGTACACAGTATCGGTTTTCGATGAAACTGTGGGTGCGACTGATCTCAATCACAACAGTACGGTGCGGCGACCCAGAACAAAGGGGCATATTACGGCAATCTGCTATTATAGACCGGAATTCAAATCCTGTCAAGCCCTTTTTTCAGGTTTTCCTTTAGCAATCTACGGGGGATGCTGGCTCACCCCTTTGGGGGAGAAACCAACATCCCCCTACAAGAGAACGAGGGCCTGCGCTTTCAGGCTTCTCGCCTCGCTGGTTATCCACAGAGATACGATTGCTCGTTACGGTGGGCTGCCAGGATTAACCCGGCAGCCCACGATCAGATCCTTACTGTGGCTGCGGCCGCTGCACGGTCACCCGCCGGCTGCGGGCGCCCAGCCAGCCCCCCAGAACGGCGAAACCGCCGCCGATTGCCAGCCCTGCCCAAACAAACAGTGCCACACTACTGACAAAGGAACGAATTGCCGCTGCCTGATCTGGCGTCACCGTCGCCAATGAGCTGAGGTTCAGGGCGCGGAGCAGATCGAAAGTGCCGGCGCCCAGGTTTACGCTCACCAGGCTGCCGATGCCAAACAGCGTGCTGATGCTGCCCAGGATCACGGCGGCAAAGTTGAACAAACCCCAGACGGCTACGCCGTTCAGGATCCCATCCATGTGGCCTGCCACGCCGGCCATGCGGGCTGCGAACCAGGAGCCGAGCAGCGTCGCCAGCCAGGTGCTGGCCACAATCCAGGCGCCCACCGCAAAGGCCAGGCCTGTCGGCAGACCGCCCGCAGGCGTAACCGGCGCGCTGATGACCCCTACCCAGATGCCGAAAGCGGTGAGGAACACCTCGGTCGAGAGCGCGATGAAAACTCCGGCAAACACCGGGGCCAGGCGCACTCGGTCGCGCAACCAGGCGCGCGTGCCGTAGAGCTTTTCGTAATCGCGGTCCGCCATCATGGGTTCGAGCTGGATCGCTTCTTCCGGGGCCCGTTCCCGCTCGCGGGGCCTTTCCTCGAATCTCGTCGCCATAGTCCTCTTTCCTCCTCGAATAGGTGCCGTGTCTCCCAGAGTTGTGAAGCTATCTACGCGATCCGGGAATCGCCACGCTCCGATCCGAGGAAGTCAGCCGGAACTTGCCCGGCGCCCACTATTAGCAAGAACCGTGCCACGAGCGCAAGGTTTTGCTTGGCGGCTGCTTCCAACGGTCATCTGTGGCGAGAAACAAGCCAGTGCGGGCACGGCCCAGCATTTCACTTGGTGCGCCGAAGCCGCATTGAGGCAGCCTTGACTCCCACCTTTAGCGCCGGCGATTCCCTTGTGCCATGGTAGGGATACGCGCCCCTCGGCACACCCGGCAAGACGACCGGCAATATGCTGACCCCTCCAGCCGGGGCACTCCAGGCGCCACGCTCCACTGTGAGGCGTCCAGCAAGATGCGTGCCGTCGCAGGCGCCGGCAGTGCGCCCTGTTGTTCTCTGCTATGCGGAAAGAGGTGCGGGCGCCATCAGGCGAACGTACGGCGCAGGAACTCGATGGCTGGGCCGGCTTCCGTGGGCAGATCGCGCCACTGGCACTCGATGGAGACCATGCCCCGGTACCCGGCTTGCTTGAGGGCTGCGGCGAACTCGGGGTAGGGATAGTGGCCCCTGCCGGGGGCCGAGCGCCCCGTATCGGCCACGTGGACGTGAGCGAGCCAGTCCTTATACTGCACCAGGTGCTCGAGCGGCTCCTTTTCCTCATCCAGGTGATAGAAATCGGCCAACACGCGGATGGGCTTGCGATCCACCAGCTGCGCCAGCTCCACCGCCTCGGCGACGCTGTTGAGAATATTGCATTCCCTGCGGTTCAGGTGCTCGATGGCGATGGTGATGCCCTTGGGCTCTGCCACATCGGCCACCATGTGCAGGAACTGCTCGAGCTGCCGCACGGCCTGATCCCGCGGAAAGCCTTCCGGCACCCGGCGTGCGCCGCCGCTGCCAAAGACGACTACCTGCGCCCCCACCGCCTGCACCCGCCGCAGGGCCCGCTCCACATACGCTTGCACCCGCCCCCGATCCACACTGGGCCCCACGATCTTCAGATCACCGGGCAAAAAGACGTTAAAGGCGCGGATGGGGAGGGGCGTCGATTGATACTGCGCCAGCTGCGGCGCAAAAGCGGCTTCGTCCTCTTCCCTGGCCAGCGCGACCACCGTCGACTCCATGTAATCAAAGCCGGCCGTGTGCAACCTCTCGGCATCCTCGACTGCGCCACAGCATCCGATGAGCACCATGTCCTGTCCTCCTGTAAATATCTGCCAGACCTGACACACCGATTTCTCTAAGCGGATCCCATCCGGGCATCGCGCAGCACCTTTGCCGGCTGTTACCGGGGGGCCAGCTGGACCAAGTACGGTTGTAGCGCTAAAGACGAGTATACAGGATGTCCGGGCTGCTGTCGAAGGGGGAGCCGCGAGGGTAAAAAAAGAAGGCGTAAGCGCTAGCGCTTACGCCTTCATTCTCTTCAGGTGCCCGCGAGAGGACTTGAACCTCCACGCCCATAACGGGCACAGGCCCTCAACCTGCTGCGTATGCCGTTCCGCCACGCGGGCTCACTGACAAGGAATATTATACGCAAGCGGCCCCCACCTGTCAACTGTAAAAAACCGGCTATTCACGATGCGTCAGTTTACTTTACATGCACGTACAGAATGGAAACGGTGTATAATGGGCGCCAGATCGGCATACTCCTGGAAAGTGAGACCCTGATGGCTCTGGAACCGCTCTGGGATGATCTCGCCGCCCTCCTGCCCCCCGGCGTCACGATCCGCGCCTGGCGGAAGGAGGATTTCCCCGCCATCTGGCGACTCACCTGCCGAGGGCTGGCCCGCGCCTGCAGGGCGGCCGGGGGCTCTTACCAGGTGGAGGGCTTCCGACCCTTCCAGGGGTACCGCAAGAGTTTTGTCTGAACCGCCAAGGTGCAGAGGACGCAGAGGAAGGGCGGGGGGACTGCTCAGGCAGAAGGTCCCCCGGGGGGAGAAGATGGATCAAGTGCGGGTACGGATTGGGTTTGTGCCTTCCTATCGCTGGCGCTATACGCCCTGGTGCGAGCGCATGCGCACCGAGAGCCTGGCTGCCCTGGCGCGGCTGCCGGGGGTGGAGGTTGTGGCACCCCAGCCTGCCCCCGATGGCGAGACGGTGGATGGCGTGCAGGGCTATACACCCCACGGCGCGGTGACGGGCCTGGACCAGGGAGAGGCGGCCGCCGCATATTTCGCCCGCCAGGGGGTGGACGCCCTCGTCCTGTGCCCGCTGGACTTTGGCGACGAGCGCTCGGCGGCCAAGGTGGCGGAAAAGCTGCAGGCGCCGGTGCTGCTCTATGCGACCAAGGAGCCCCCCGCCCTGGAGGATGTGAGCCTGGCGCGCGTGTCAGATTCCTATTGCGGCAACCTCTCCATCGCCTCGGCGCTTTACCGGCGGCGCCTGCCTTTCCACTTTGCCGGCATCTTCTTTCCCGATGAGCCGGCGCTGGCGCGCGAGCTGGAAGCCTTTGTGCGCGCGGTGGCCGTGGTCAAGGGGTTGCGGGGCGCGCAGCTCGGCCAGGTGGGCGTGCGGCCGGAGACGTTCGAGACGGTGGGCTATGACGAGCATGCCCTGGCGCGCCAATTCGGCCAGAACGTGATCCACTGCGAGCTTTCGGAGGTGGTGGGCACGGCACAAGGCTATGCGGAGGATGATCCCCGGCTCGAGGCAGTGCGGCAGCGGATCCGCCAGAGCGCGGCGGCCGTGACGGTGGCCGGCGATTATGTGCGGCAGGCAGCCCGGCTGGAGCTGGCGCTCAGCGACTTTTGGCGCAGCAACCGGCTCTCGGCGCTGGCCGTGCAGTGCTGGCCCGCGATCCAGAAGCAGATGGGGATGCAGCTCTGTGGCATCTTTGGGCGACTGACGGGCCAGGGGATGCTCACTGCCTGTGAGACCGATGTGCTGGGGGCGCTGGCGATGCTGGTGAGCTATCGATCTGCCCTGGGCGAAACGGTGCCCCACTTTATCGATTGGACGATCCAGCACCGGGAAGACCCCAATGTGCTGCTGGCCTGGCACTGCGGCAATGCGCCCACCTGCCTGGCCGCCGACCCTGCCCGCACGGCGCTGCGCTCGCGGAAAGATATGCGGGGCGCCCTGCCAGCGCAGGAGGGCGACGTGCAGGCTGGGTTGTACCAGTTCCAGCTCAAGCCGGGCCGGGTGACTTTTTGCCGGCTGGCCGAGTATGATGGCGAGTGGAAGATGCTCATCGCCCCGGGTGAGATTGAGCCCTCCACAGAGACTCTCGCTGGCACCTGGTCGTGGGTGCGTGTGCGCGACCAGGCCCGCCTCTACCGTACGCTGGTGGAAGAGGGCTTTATCCACCATGCCAGCATGATCCACGGTGATCAGGTGCAGGCGTTGCTCCTGGCCTGCAAGTTCCTGGGCATCCGGCCTGTGTTGGTAGACTGAGCGCGGTTTGCCGGGCGAGGGGCTCCGCAGTCTGCCCGGCTATGGGCCTTAAGGTTTTGGAGGGGATGTTGGCGTCAGCGGCGCCGCTGACGCCAACATCCCCTCCAAAACCCAATGAGAGGCTGCCGGATGGAGGCGAAGCAACCTACCCGGCTGTTGCCCCACCAAGAGGCATTCGGTGTCTTGATCGAGGAGAGAGTTGGCTAATCTGCAGATTGTGGGGTTGGGGCTGGCTACGGTAGATGTGCTGATCCGCCTGCACGACATGCCCACCTGGGAGCGCGGCGCGCGCCTGAGCGGCCTGCGCTTCGATGGCGGTGGGCCGGTGGCGACGGCGCTGGTGGCGGCGGCCCGGCTGGGGGCGCGCGTGGGCTATGTGGGCACGGCCGGGGATGATGAAATCGGCGCGCTCAAGCTGCGTTACCTGACTCGGGATGGGGTGGATACCGGCCGCGTGATCGTGCGCCCGGGGCCAGAGGAGCAGGTTATCCTCGTCTATGTGCAGGAAGGGACGGGCGAGCGCGTCTTTTCTGCGCTTCACGGCGGCCAACACAGGCCGCTGCAGCCGCAGGAGTTGGACCGTGCCTATATCACCTCGGCGCCCTTTTTGCACCTCGATGGCTCTCACCTCGAGGCCGCCCTCTGCGCTGCGCGCTGGGCGCACGAGGCGGGGCAGACCGTCGTGTTGGATGCCGCCAAGGGGGGCTGGGCCGTCTCGGCAGCCATGCGGGCGCTGGTCGCAGAGACGGATATCCTCATCTGCGGCTCCGGCTTTGCGCCGGCGCTCACGGGCGAGCGCGACCTGTGGGCGGCGGGCGAGGCCGCGCTGGCGCTGGGCCCCCGGGTGGTCGTGCAGACCGAAGGCGAGGCGGGCAGCTATACCGTGACGGGGAGCGAGCGCTTTCACACGCCGGCCTACCCGGTGCCCGTGACCGATACGACGGGCGCCGGCGATGTCTTTCACGGCGCGTATCTCGTCGGCCTGCTGCGCGGCTGGGACTTGCAGCGCACGGCGGCCTTTGCCAGCGCGGTGGCGGCCATCAAATGCACGCAGTTGGGCGGGCGCGCGGGCATCCCGACGCTGGATGCAGCGTTGGCTTTCCTGCGCGAACATGGAGTAGATCTAGAAAAGGGCAAACCCTGACAGGAGTAAAATCGTGCCTCTCGTTCCGATTCTGAATGAACTGAAAAAAGCGCAGGCCGGCCGCTATGCCGTGCCGCTTTTCGTGACCTTTGACATGGTGGCCAGCGAGGGGTTGTTTGCCGCGCTGGAGGAAAAGCGCTCGCCCGCGATGATCGCCATCTACTCGGGCTGGCTCGACCGGCCCTCGGCGCGGGGCTTTGCGCGGCTGATCCGCACGCTGGCAGAGCAGGCGACGGTGCCCGTCTCGCTGATGCTGGATCACGGCGCCAACTTTGAGCAGTGCGCCAAGGCGCTGGCCATGGGCTTTACCGACATCATGTTCGACGGCTCGCAGTTGCCCCTGGAAGAGAATATCGCCCAGGCCAGCTGGGTGGTGCGCGCAGCCCACGCGGCCGGTGCGGGGGTCGAGGCTGAGCTGGGGCATGTGGGCTCGGGCTCTGAATATCAGAGCTACGGCGCCCGGGGCCTGGGCTTTACCGACCCCGAGGTCGCCGAGCGCTTTGCGGCCGAGACGGGGGTCGATATCCTGGCCGTGGCCATCGGCACGGCGCACGGCGTCTATCAGGGCGAGCCGCACCTGGACCTGCCGCGGCTGGCGGAGATCCGCCGGCGCGTCAACACGCCCCTTTCCATGCATGGCGGGTCGGGGCTCTCCGAAGAGCAGTTCCATGCCGCCATTGCCGGGGGCATCGCCAAGGTCAACATCTTTACCGACCTGGGCATCCGGGCGGGCGAGGCCATGCAAGAGGCAGCGCGATCGGAAAAGGCCTCGTATTTCAGCATCCTCGATACGATGCGCCAGAGCTTTCGCGAGCGCAGCGGGTACTATTTGGACCTGTTCGGCTCGGCGGGCAAAGCATGAGACCCCGGGGGGGGGTTGAGTGGAAAGCGGCGAAACGCAGCGCCTGGCTGCCACCGGGATTGTCGGTTGAGCGCCTTGCGCAAAAAGCCCGCCCGGCGTACCATAGAGCAAACTCGTTATTTCACCAGGGAGGCAAGCCGACATGCCAGAAAGCACCCCTCCGGCGCGCAGTGCGGTGCCGGTCAAAGATACCTGGAACGCGGAGAGCGTTTTCCCCTCACCTGCGGCCTGGGAGGCCGAATATCAAGCCATTGCCGGCAGCCTGAGAGAGTTTGAGCGTTTTCAGGGGCACCTGGGAGAGTCGGCTGCTGTGCTGGCCGATTGCCTCACCGCGCGGGATGCGCTGGTGCAACGGCTGGGCAAGCTCTGGGCCTATGCCAGCCTGAGCCACAGCGTGAACACGGCGGATCAGGCCGCGGCGGCGCTCCTGAGCCGGACGCAGGGCCTTCTGGCGCAGGCCGCGGGGGCCATGGCCTTTGTCGAGCCCGAGCTGATCGCCCTGGGGCAGGAAACGGTGCTACGCCAGTTGCCCGCGGACCCGCGCCTGGGCATCTATGCCCACTATGTGGAGGACCTCTTCCGCCAGCAGGCGCACCGGCGCTCGAGTGAGGTGGAGCAGGTATTGGGCATGGTCTCGGACCCTCTGGGCGCGGTTGAGACGACGTATAGCATGCTCACCGCCGCCGATATGCGCTTTCCCCCCGCCCGTTCGAGCCAGGGCGAGGCGGTCGAGGTCACGCAGGGCACCTTTGAAAAGATCCTGGCCGAGCCCGACCGCGAGGCGCGGCGCACCGCCTGGGAATCCTACAACGATACCTACCTGGCCTTCAAGAATACTCTGGCCAACAACCTGATGACCACGCTCAAGGCCGATGTCTTTCGCGCGCGTGTGCGGCGGCACGAAAGCACCCTCGCCGCCTCGCTCTTTACCAACAACATCCCGCTGGCGGTCTTTTACCGGCTGATCGAGACCTTTCGGGCACACCTGCCCACCTGGCATCGCTATTGGCGCGTGCGCCGGCGGCTGTTGGGCGTGGAGCGCCTGGCTCCTTACGACATCTGGGCGCCGCTGATCTCCGAGCCCCCGCGCATCACCTTTGCGCAGGCGGTCGACTGGATTGCGGCGGGCCTGGCGCCCATGGGCGAGGACTATGTGCGCACCCTGCGCCAGGGTTGCCTGCAGGAGCGCTGGGTCGACTGGGCGCCCAACCGGGGCAAAGTCGCCGGCGCCTTTTCCTCCGGCGCGCCCGGCACCTACCCCTTTATCGTCCTGAGCTTTGACGACACCTACTACAGCCTGGGCACCCTGGCGCACGAGCTGGGCCACTCGATGCACTCGTACCTCACCTGGAAGCACCAGCCCATCATCTACAGCGACTATGCCCTCTTTGTGGCCGAGGTCGCCTCGAACTTTCACCAGGCCATGGTGCGCAGCTATCTGCTGGATCACCTGACGGATCGGGCGCAGCAGATCGCCGTGCTCGAAGAGGCCATGTCCAATTTCCACCGCTACTTGTTCATCATGCCCACCCTGGCGCGCTTTGAGCTGGAGGTCCACGAGCGCCTGGAAAAGGGCGTGGGCGTGGCGGCCGATGATTTGATCCAGCTCATGGCCGACCTCTTCAGTGAGGGCTATGGCGGCGAGATGCAAGTCGACCGGGAGCGGGTGGGCATCACCTGGGCCGAGTTCGGTCACCTCTACATGAACTATTACGTCTACCAATACGCCACGGGCATCTCGGCGGCCAACGCCCTCTCGCGGCGCATCCTGGCCGGCACGCCGGGGGCCGTGGAGGATTACCTGGGCTTTCTCAAGGCAGGCAGCTCGGTGTACCCCCTCGACGCGCTCAAAATGGCGGGCGTGGATATGACGACCACCCGGCCGGTGGAAGAGGCATTCGGGGTGCTCGATGGCCTGGTGGACCGGTTGGAGGCTTTGGGGTAAGCGCCAGCCGGCCTGCCGGGTTATGCGCTGCGCGGCCGCCCGGCGATAGGCCTTTAGGGGTGTGGGGTGATGCTGCCCGCTGTGTCGCCCCCCGATGCGGCACGGCGGGCAGCATCACCCCACACCCCTCCCAAAAGGGGTTCCGGATGACACAGGAAGCGAATACATCTCACAGGCACTCCTTCATCGTCGGTATCGCCGGGGGCAGCGCCTCGGGCAAGTCGAGCTTTGCTGCAGCGCTGGCGCAGGCGCTGCGGCAGGGGCAGCCGCCCCTGCGCGTGGAGGTCATCGGCACCGACCGCTACTTCCGCCCGCCCGACTCGGGCCGCCCGACCATCTTCTCCCCCTCTCAGGGCCGCGACATGCCCGACGATAACCACCCCGACGCCATCGACCATGCCCGCCTCGCCGCCGATATCGATGCGCGCTCGCAGGCCGGGGACGGCCCGGATGTGCTGATCGTGGAGGGGCTGATGGTGCTGCACCTGCCCGCCATCCGCCAACGGCTGGACCTGCGCCTCTTTGTGGAGCTCGACGCCGACGAGCGCGCCCTGCGCCGCCTGGTGCGCAACCTGGCCACCGGGCGCATGGGCGACGCCCAGACCATTGCCACCTACTACCGCGAATCGGCCCGCGTGGGCCACGCTCGCTATGTGGAGCCCTCCCGCGTCTACGCCGACCTCATCCTGCGCGGCGACGCCGATTTCGCGCGCGTGGCGCCCATGGTGGCCGCGGTGGTGCGGGGAAATCACCCCACCCCCTGACCCCTTCCCCGGCGCAATGCATGACGAGATGCCCACCCAGCGCCAGAGAGCGCCGGAGAGGGGGAGCATTGGTGCAAGGCCCGCTGCTTTGAGCATCGCTCCCCGGCGCCGTATTTGCCTGAGGCTCCGCCAGCGCCGGAGAGGGGGGACCATTCGTGCAAGGCTCGCCGCTTCGCTCGGGGGCAAAACGCCACACAACGGCTTGTCAGTCATGCTGAGTACCCCAGAGCTCCTGGAATCCTGTGCCAAGCAGAGAACGTTGAGCTGCGAGCCTCTCGCAAGCGTGTCATGCCGAGCGGGCAAGCGGGCCCCACGGCATGGCGAGCATCACTCAAGCGAGGCACCCTCCCTCGTCATGCGCGCAACGTTCTCAATAGCGGCTCTGCGAGTCTCACGGCATGGCGGGTGTTGCACAGCGAAGCATCTCGTTCTGTCCATAGCGAGACCCTTCGCTTGAGCGATGCTGTTGGCAAACTCAGTTGTGTGCTTGAGCAAGACCGCCCGGGGCTGAAAGCCGCCGGGCTTAAAAGAAAGCCCTCCGGGCTCGTGCAGGGGAACCTCGGCATCCCGCTGCTGGAGACAGCACTCATGGCGGCACGTCGGCTGAGGGATCGGAGCGGGCAAGGCATGCACCTCGGCAACCTGCGCAGCGCCTACTATGCCCTCAGCGAGGCGCAGAAGGCCATAGCGTACCATGAGCAGCGCCTGCAGATCGCCCGCGAGATCGGCGACCGCCGCGGCGAAGCGAACGACTCCTGGAACCTGGGGCTGGCGTATGGAAACTGGGCGACCCAGCGCGGGCGGCGAGCCTGATGCGGGTCCGCGTGGATTACGAGCGGGAGATCGGGCACCCGGATGCGGAGAAGGATGCCCGGCGAGTGGAGGATGTGCGGCCGAAGGCCCGGGGGAAATAGGACCCATGGGCAGTACATAAGGTGCCAGAGCGAGCCTCGTCGGGGTCCCAGACCTCACCCCAACCCCTCGCCGGCGCCGCATCAAACCGGATTCGCCCGGCGCCGGCGAGGGGCGTGCTTGGTTGTGAAGCATATTGCTTCACCAGCATGGTTCCCCCTCCCCGGCGCGACGTAACGCTGTTCCTGCACGAGTACGCCGGGGAGTGGGGTCAGGGGGTGAGGTCTTGGCCACCGAGGCGAGCGTGTGCCATGCGAGCATTTCGCCTACTTGAGTTACCGCCTATGGGTTCTCGTCCCCCCTGCTTTGCCCAAAACACAAACAGGGTGTAAGATTTCGCCGGCCCATCTGCTGCCAACTGCAGCCTGAATCGACACGCGCGGCAAAATGCCGCGTCTACAGGTACAGCATTGGAAAGGCCCTGCCAACCGCAGCATGACGATAAGGATACGCCATGACACAACCCTATGGCCCCGATAACCCCCACCCCCTCTCCCGCCTGCGCACCGAGCTGGTGTGGGAGGGCAAGTACGACGAATTCGGCAACCGGCGCGAGGTGGATATCGCCGGGCTGGCCATGCCCCTGCAGAGGATCGAGACCATCGACGAGCCCCAGAGCCGCGCCCTGGTGCAGGGCAAGCTCTTTGACCAGCAAAAGGCGCACCGCGACGATTTCCGCAACCGGCTGATCTGGGGCGACAACAAGCTGGTGATGGCCTCGCTGCTCTCCGAGTTCAAGGGCAAGGTGGATTTGATCTACATCGACCCGCCCTTTGATGTGGGCGCCGACTTTACGATGGATGTGCCCCTTGGCGATGAAAAGGAGACGGTGGGCAAGGACCAGTCCACGCTGGAGATGGTGGCCTATCGGGATATGTGGGGGAAGGGCACAGATTCGTACATTCATATGCTATACGAGCGGTTCCTGCTGATGCGCGAGCTGCTCAGCGAAGATGGGAGTATCTATGTCCACTGTGACTGGCGTGTGAACTACCTCATTCGCGCTTTGCTAGAGGAAGTGTTTACAGGCAACTTCCGTAACGAGATTGTCTGGCGGAGAAGCACCTCCCACAGTGATGCAAACAGGTACGGACAGGTGCACGACAGCATCCTTTTCTTTAGCAAGACAGCACATTTCACCTGGAAAACTCAATATGGCCCTTATTCCCAAGATTACATAGACCAGTACTTTCGTTTCAGTGACCTCGATGGGCGGCGATACTGGAAAGAGGATGCAACGGGTGCTGGTTCGGGTCCTGCGCGGCGCTTCGGTGACCGAGTGATTGAGCCACCTCCTGGCAGACACTGGCGTTGGACGCAGGAGCAGATAGATCAGTACTGGGCTCAGGGACGCTTTGTTTTCACCAGGACGGGAAGGCCGGAATTCAAGCGATACCTGGACGAACAGGAAGGTATGGCCATCGGTGATGTATGGGACGACATCAAACGCATCAATCAGGTAGCAGATGAACGAACCGGCTACGATACACAGAAACCCGAGGCCCTTCTGGAGCGCATCATTCGCGCCTCTTCCAATGAAGGCGACCTGGTCGCCGATTTCTTCTGCGGCTCGGGCACGACGGGCGCGGTGGCAGAGCGGCTGGGGCGGCGCTGGATAATGTGCGACTTGGGGCGCTTTGCCATCCACACCACGCGCAAGCGGCTGATCGAGCTGCAGCGCATGCTGCACGCGGCGCAGCAGCCCTACCGCTCCTTTGACGTGTACAACCTGGGCCGCTATGAGCGGCAGTGGTGGCAGAAGGAGCGCCTGCAGGGGGCCGATACGGAGCACCGGCGGGTGGTGCTGGAATTCTACCGGGCCGAGCCGCTCGCCCAATCGCCCTCGCCGCTCTTGCACGGGCGCAAGGGGCAGGCTTTTGTGCACGTGGACGCCATCGACGGCCTCTTTACCCGGCAGGAGCTGGCGGCGGTGGCGCGGGCGGCCCGGGCGGCGGGCGGCAAGGAGGTCAACTGCCTGGCCTGGGAGTTTGAGATGGACCTGCGCCTGAAAGCCCTGGAGCTGGAGAGCGAGCTGGGCGTGCGCATCAAGCTTATCCCCATCCCGCGCGAGATCATGGAAAAGAACCGCAAGGACCCGCCGCCCTTTCTGGAGATGGCCACGCTGGAGGCGGCGCCGGTCTACCACCAGAACGAGCGGGGGGAGCGGGTGGTGGATATCAAGCTGACCCGCTTCCTGCCCTCGCTGGCCGAGGTGCCCGTCAAGGAGCTGGAGGCGCTCAAGGAGCGGGCGGTCGAGAGCGGGTTCGATTTCATCGACTTTTGGGCGGTGGATTTCGATTACGTGGAGGGCCAGCCCTTTAACCACCACTGGCAGGCCTACCGCACGCGCAAGCAGCGCAGCCTGCCCACGATCTCCACGCAGGAATACCGCTATGAGCGTAAGGGCAAGCACACGGCCTGTGTGAAGGTGGTGGATGTGTTCGGGGCGGATACGAGCATCACTGTGGAAGTGAATGTCTGATACGAAAGTGGGGAAAGAGGCGAAAAGGGGAAGAGGGGAATAGGGAAAGCGCAAGTCGGGAAAGACTTAGTCGACCGTCTCCTCTGCCAATTCGTGTTAATTCGTGGAATTCGTGGCAGAAAGGCGTCCTTGGCCACGAATTACCACGAATTGGCATGAATGGACAATGGCGGCATCTTCCTTGTTTGTGCCGCCCCAGGGGGTATGATGTCTGGCATGAACCAGGACTCATCGATAAGGGTAGCGCGAGATGGCGAATACGACGATCAACGTGCAGGCATTGGAGCCATTGTATGAGCCGTGGGAGGCGCCCAACCGGCACCGCGTGCGGGCGGAGAGGGACGATCAGCCGGCGCGGATTGTGAACGGGCGCCGGCCGAGCCCGATCATCATTGCCCAAAACCTGCGCCATTTTGTGGCGGAGTGGCGCGATACCGATTACCCCGGCGCCTCGGAGACGAGCCGCGAGCTGCTCAACTATTGGTTCGGGCGCAGCCACACGCTAAGGGCGCGGGGGGGCGAGGCCATCCCCTTTCGCTACTACTATTGCCAGCGCGAGGCCATCGAGACTCTGATCTACCTGTTGGAGGTGCGCGCGGTGCGCACCCTCTCCGCGCTGACGGAGGCATTCGGCGGCCCGGATGCGGAGACGGCGGCCATCGGCGTGCACCCGGAGGATGACGCCTGGCCACGCTATGCCTTTAAAGTGGCCACCGGCGCCGGTAAGACCAAGATCATGAGCCTGGCCATCGTCTGGAGCTACTTCCACGCCCTGCGCGAATCCGATTCGCCCCTGGCGCGCCATTTCGTGCTCATCGCCCCCAACCTGACCGTGTTCGAGCGGCTCAAGGAGGATTTTGGCAACGGCGCCATCTTTGACCGCGACCCCCTCATCCCCTCCCATTGGCGGGGCGACTGGAACCTCTCGGTGGTGCTGCAGGATGAGGCTTCGGGCGCGGCGACGGGGGGCGTGCTCTACCTGACCAATATCCACCGCCTCTACGAGGCCAGGCCCGGCCGCAAGCAAGAGGCGGAAATGTATGATTGGCTGGGGCCGGCCGTGTCGCGGGCGCGCGCGCTGGATACGGGCGCGGCGCTGCGCGAGCGCATCCTGTCGCACCCGCGGGTGCTGGTGCTGAACGACGAGGCGCACCACGTGTGGGACCCCGACTCGGCCTGGAATGAGGCCATCGCCGGGCTGCACCGCGCTCTGCAGGAGCGACGGGGGCAGGGCCTGGCGGCGCAGCTTGATTTCTCGGCCACGCCCAAGGATAACAAGGGCAATATCTTCCAGCACGTCGTCTGCGACACGCCCCTGGGCGAGGCGGTTGACGCCGGCATCGTCAAAACGCCCATCGTCGGCCGCGCCGGCAAGATGGTGGAGAGCCCCAGCGATGACGCCGCCTATCGCTATCAGGAGCACCTGCTCTTGGGCTACAGCCGCTGGCTGGATTCGAAGCAGGAATGGGAGCGGAGCGGCAAAAAGGCGCTGCTCTTTGTCATGTGTGAGGATACGGCCGCGGCTGACCAGATCACTCGCCGCCTGAACAGCGACCCCCTCTTCAGCGAGCTGAACGGCTATACCCTGAACCTGCACACCAACCTCAAGGGCAAGGTCAGGAAACGGGGCAAGGGCGAGGCAGCCTATTACGAGTTTGCCGAGAGCGAAGCCGATATCAGCGACGAAGACCTGCGCCAGTTGCGCCAGCTCTCGCGCGAATTAGACGACAATACCAGCCCCTACCGCTGCATCGTCTCGGTGCTGATGCTGCGCGAGGGGTGGGATGTGCGTAACGTGACCACCATCGTTCCCCTGCGCCCCTACAGCGCCAAGGCCAACATCCTGCCCGAGCAGACGCTGGGCCGCGGCCTGCGGCGCATGACCGCTCCCGGCTCGGCAGGCGCCGCCGAGATCGTGGCCGTCGTGGAGCACCCGGCTTTTGTCAGCCTGTACCGGGAGGAGCTGAGCCAGCAGGGCCTGCCCCTGGAAGTGGTCGACGTCGACAAGGTGCCGCGCTCCACGGTGAGCATCTACCCCGACGCCGAGCACAAGGACCTGGCGGCGCTGGAGATCCTGATCCCCCAGTTGAGCCAGGCGCACCATGTGCGGCCGGAGCTGGCCGGCCTGACGCTCGCGGAGGTCAAGCAGGCCTTTGCCAAATACAAGCCGCTCCCCCTGGGCGCCCAGCGCGACGCCGAGGTGGAGTATACCGGGCGGCACCTGTTCACCAATGAGATCGTCGAGCAGATGAAGATCAAGCTGCCGCTCCTGCAGTCGGGGTTCGGGGCCATTGCCTTTTACCGTGAGGAGCTGGAGCGCATCTGCCAGCTGCGCGGCACCCACGCCAGGCTGGCGCCTCTGATCGAGTCCTTTCTGACGGAGATCCTCTTTGGCGAGAAGGTCAGCCTGACGGACCAGCGCCTGATCACCCGCCTGGCCGATGCCGACGTGCGCGAGCACATCCGGGCGGTTTTTGTGCCGCTGATCCGCAGCAAGACGATCTGCCAAGAGGAACGGGTGCAGGCCGAGGCGCCCAAAGCGGTCACGGCCTGGCGGCCTTTCCAGGTGACCCACTCGGAGCACCACCCGGCTATCGTGGCCGAGCGCACGCCCTTTAACCTGGTGCCCTGCAACCGGCAATTGGAGGTTGCCTTTGCCAACCTGGCCGATCGTGCCGGGGATGTGGCGGCCTTTTGCAAGAATGCCGGGCCGCAGTGCTTGCGCATCGACTATTTGGCCGGGGGCGGCAGGCTTTCCTTCTACACGCCCGATTTCCTGGTGCGCAGCACGGCGGGGCGCTATTATCTGGTCGAGACCAAGGGCCGCGAGGACCTGGACGTGCCAGCCAAAGCGCGGGCAGCCATGGCCTGGTGCCAGGCGGCCTCGGAGCAGGGCACGCCCTGGGAATACGTCTATCTGCCGGAGAGAGTCTTTCTGAGCTATGGCGGCAATACGATGCAGGGGCTGGCCCAGGCCTGCGCCCCGGCCCTGGCCGAGCTGCTGCATGAGGCCGCCAGCCAGCAACTCGCGCTGCCCTTTTACGAGATCACGGCCGAGCAGAAGGTGGAGCGGGTCGAGGAGTTTATCGCCGCGGCTACCGTGGCGCAATTGCCCTCGCGCTACCGCCGCAGCATCGAGGAGGCTACTGCGCTGTTCAAGTTCTTGGAGGGCAAGGGGGCGTCGCTGGCGCCCGCTTTCACGCCCCTGCTGGGTCCGCTCGATGAGGCTGCCAAGGGCATGATCGCGGGGCTCTTGGCGCCCGCTGTGCCGCCGGAGCCCGCCAAGCAGCAGGCCTTCTTCGCCCCCTCCTACGCCGGCCTGAGCGAGCGGGACCGGCTGTGGTACTTGCAGGCGGCCGCCAACCTCAAAAAGCTGCTGGTCTACAACAGCGGCGTCATGCCATTGGGGCTCTTGGCCTTTTGCCTGGAGCATGCACGCGAGGCGGCCGATAGCCCACAGGGCGTCTTTGCGGCCATCCGCCAGCGCTTTGCCCCCTGGAAGGGCAGCCAGCTGGCCGCCAGGCTGGATCACATCAAAGAGTTTCGCAATACCTACATTGCCCATCAGGAGCACGAACTGACCGATGTGGAGCTGGCGCGCACGGAGCTGCGCAACTGGATCAGTGGGCTGGCGGCCATCTATCGGGCGCACCACACAACAGCCTAAATGCTTCCAAATTGATCGTGCGTGATCCCCTCTGGCAGGAGCCGGGTCACCCGGTGCGCGCCTGACTGCGCCCGGGCGGGCGCCCCGGCGATTAGAAATCACCCCTGGAGGGCGCTGCGGCACCGGTCGTCCATCTCCATGGACGAAGCCCGGAACCTGTCGGCGGAGGCCGACAACCGGCCCGCAGGCCCTGAGAGTCCGATTTCTAATCGGCTGGCATTTTATCCCATCCGTAAATCTTTGTTCATCTTCTCTTGACACGCTAGAACATTTGTGCTATTCTATGCCCGTAACACCCTCCGCTGAAGGAGGGCAAGGGCACAGGGGCGCCGCACCCGGTTGGGGCCGGGGGCGGAGGGGCCTCAGGTGTGCGGCCGACTGGGCCGGCACCGGCAAGCTAGACGCCGGCGCTGGCCCTTTTTGTTTCCCGCCAGAGCAGACGCCAGGCCTCAAAGGCTTGAGTCTCGGTGTAACGTTGGACGCAAGCGGGCGTATGCCCGTGGTGCGCGCCGGCGCCTGGCCCCAACCGGGCGCCGGGTCGGGCGGGCCGGGCCGGGGAGCACGGCGGCTTCTCGGCCTGGCTCACGAAGATAATAAGTAATAAGTAATAAGTAATACGTAATAGGTAATACGTAATAGGTAAAGCTATCCTGGGATGAGGCCTGTTGCCTGGCTTGCGCTGCTCTCATGCGGGCCGTTGGAGAGCAGCATCTCAGACAATATGACAAGTTTATTTATTACGCATTACTTATTACAGAGGGAGGCAAAACCGATGGGCCTGCGCGAGCAACTGGCCGAGCGTTTCTTCAGTGACATCATCCGCACGCGGGTGGAGCAGGCGGTCAAGGTGGTGGATGACCGCTGGTGGCAGGAGCTGGGGCGCGCCTCGGCGCCGCAGGACCGCCCCTGGGCCGATGCGCGGAGCGAGATGGAGCAAGCGCTGGAGGCGTGGCGCGTGAATCCGCTGGCCTTCCGCATCGTGGCGCTGACGACCGATTTCGTGGTGGGTGCAGGGCTGCGCGTGCGCGCGAGCGAGCCGTGGGCGCAGGAGATCGTGGACCGCTTCTGGGGTCACCGGCAGAACGGCATCGCCCGCCGCCTGTACCGCTGGTGCGACGAGCTGACGCGCACGGGCGAGCTGTACCTGGTGCTCTCGACCAACCCCGCCGACGGCATGTCGTACGTGCGCGAGGTGCCGGCGGTGCGCATCGACCGCATCGAGACGGCCGCTGATGACCTGGAGCGCGAGCAGCGCTACCATGAGCTGACGGGCGAATTGGAGGGCCGCTGGTGGCCCGGCCCGGGTGCGGCCGATGCGCTCACCGTGCCGCAGCTGATGCTGCACTATTGCGTCAACCGGCCGGTAGGCAGCCTGCGCGGGCAGGGCGACCTGGCGCCGATCCTGCCCTGGCTCAAGCGCTACAAAGAGTGGCTGGAGGACCGGGTGCGCATCAACCGCTTTAAGAGCGCCTTTCTGTGGCAGGTGACGGTCAAGAATGCCGGGCCGGGCGTGCTGGAGCGCAAGCGGGCGCAGTACCTCCGCCCGCCGAGCCCGGGGAGCATCATCGTTACCGACGAGTTTGAGGAGTGGAAGGCCGTGCAGCCGGGGATCGCGGCCGACGATGTGTTCCACGATGGGCGGGCCATGCGCCTGATGGTCGCCGCGGGGGCGGGCATCCCGCTGCACTTTTTGGCAGAGGGGGAATCGGCTACGCGGGCCACGGCGCGGGAGATGAATGGCCCCACCTACCGCCACTATGCCCATCGCCGGCAGCAGTTTGCCGATTGCCTGCTCGACCTCTGTACCTGGGTCGTGCGCCGTGCGCAGGCAAAGGGGCAGGGCCCGGCCGACCTGGGGGCGGAGCTGGGGCTCGAGTGCGAAATGGAGGCGGGAGATACGGAGGGGGCGTAATAAGTAGAGTCCATTGGCGCGGCGGGCCCTACTCCAGGTCGCGCTCAGGCCAGATGATCCTTGAAGCAGCAGGCGCCCCGCAATGACGATTTTACTTATCACGCATTACTCATTACGGACAAACCTCGTGTCATGTGCGAAAGGAGGGAATCATGTCTTGGACCCAGGTTGAGCTGGCGGTGACGGCGGGCGGCGGGCGCGAGTTCGAGGTGGTGTGCATCCGGCCGGGGGCGGCGAACGGGCTGCGCTACCCGGCCCCGGTGCTGGAGGCCTCGACGGCCCTCTGGGACGGGGTGACTTCATTCGCCGATCACGGCAATGCCCTCGACCGGACGCGCGCGGGCTATCGCAGTGTGCGCGATGTGTGCGGGGTGATCGCCGCACCGCGCTGGGACGCGGCGCGGGGAATCGTGGCGCGGCTGCGCCTGGCCGGCCCGGCGGGTGATGCGCTGGAGCCGCTGCTGGCGGCCCTGGTGCGCGACCGCGCGGAGGGGCTCGCGACGCCGAATGTGGGCCTCTCGGCGGACCTGCTGGTGGCGCAGCGCGAGGGCGAGGTGCTTGAGATCGAGCGTGTGCTTTCGGTAGACGTGGTGGTGGACCCCGCCGCCGGGGGCCGCGTGGAGCGGGTGCTGAACGGCGGCGCGCCCCCCATGCCTGCGTTACACTCAGGGCAAGCGTTTGGCCCTTCTCCTGCCTTGGGGAGAAGGAAGGATTTTGCAGAGGCGGAGTCTTCCCGCCCGGAAGGAGAGGAAACGATGGCAGAGAACGACGCCCCCCAGATCCCGGCTGCCCCGGCACCGGCTACGCGTGAGGACCCCGCGCCGGATCTGCTCTTGCAGAGCGAACTGGCCGAGGTGCGCGCCGCACGACGCGAGATGACGGCGGCCTACCTGCGCACAGCCCTCGCCGCCAGCGGCCTGCCCCTGCCCATGCAGCAGGCTGTGCAGGTGCGCCTGGCCCAACGCGCCGATTACACCGTGACCGACGTGATGCAGGAGGTCGAGTCGCAGCGCACCGTCTGGGCGGCGCTGCAGGAGGAGCAGACGGTGCGCAACCTTGGGCCCCGCACCAGTGTCGGCGGCATGCTGGACAGCCTGGACCGCCTGCAGCTGGCCGCTGAGCGCCTGTTGGGCGTGCGTGGGGCGGCGGGGGCCGCCGACGCACCCCGCCTGAGCGGCCTGCGCGAGCTCTACCTGCTGCTCAGCGGTGATTACGAGATGCACGGCCGCTTTAACCCCGAGCGGGTGAGCCTGGCCAACGTGGATAGCAGCACCCTCACCAACGTGGTCAAGAACGCCCTGAACAAGGTCCTGGTGCAGTCCTTCGCGCTGCGGCCGCAGTGGTGGCAGCCCATCGTGCTGGAGGAGGATTTCCCCTCCCTCAACGATGTGACCTGGATCACCCTGGGCGGCTTTGGCGACCTGCAGACGGTGGCCGAGGGCGACTCGTACCAGGAGCTGGCTGCCCTGACCGACAGCGGCGAGGTCAGCGCCTGGACCAAGAAGGGCGGCTATATCGGCATTACCCTCGAGACCTTTGACCGCGACGACGTGGCCGCCGTGCGCCAGGTGCCGCGCAAACTGGGCCTGGCGGCCTGGCGCACCCTCTCGCTGAGCATCGCGAGCCTCTTCACCGACAATGCCGGCGTCGGCCCCTTCTGGCCCAGCTCACAGGCGGTGAAGCACCTTTTCTCTGCCGATTATGGCAACCTGGGCACATCGGCCCTCTCGGCCTCGTCGTGGGATGCAACCGTGCAGGCCATGTACAAGCAGGCAGAGGCCGGCTCGGGCAAGCGCATGGGCGTGCGGCCGCGCTGGCTGCTGGCCCCGATTGAGCTGGAAAAGACGGCCCTGACCATCCTCAAATCGGCGGGCGAGCCGGGCACAGGCAACAACGATGCCAATGTCCGCGCCGGCAGCTTTGGCGTTATCACCTGCCCCGAGTTCACCGACGCCAACGATTGGGCCGCCGTCGCCGACCCGAGCGACCAACCGGGCATCTGCATCGGCTATCGCTTCGGGCGCACGCCGGAGCTTTTCGTGGCTGATGAGAGCACCGTCGGCTCGATGTTCACCAATGACGAGATGCGCATCAAGGTGCGCTTCCTCTATACCGTGGGCGTGGCCGATCCCAGGGCGTTGTACAAGCATAACGTGGCATAGTACGGCGCGGGGCTCAAGCCGCCGCGCTGAGAGTACAAAGCCCCCTCAAGGGGGCTGGCCAGCCCGAAGGGCTTTGTATTCTCAGCCCGGCGGCTTCAGCCCCGGGTTCTCTTCATAGGAGGTGAAAGATGGATTTTCCGCTCGATCCCGGCGGTTTGTTGGACCCCGTGGCCGCAGCAGCGCTGGCCGGGCTGCTGGCGCAGTGGCTCAAGGCGTATCTGCCCAGTTGGCGCTACACGAATCTGCTGGTGCTGGCGCTGGCCGTGGCCGTCGAGCTGGCGGCGACCGCTGTCTCGGGAGTGGGGAACTGGTGGGGCGCCCTGTGGGCAGGGTTCCTCGGCGCTTCCATCGCGACCCTGGGCTATGAGACGGTGCAGAATCTGGTAGGCACTGAAGGTGATGCGTGACCGTAATAAGTAAACCGTAATAAGTAAACCGTAATAAGTAAGGTCGCCATGCCGGGATGCATTTTGCTCTTCGTGCTACCTGCCCTGGCGAGGCTTACGTGAAACAACAGGCACAGCGCAGTGGCGACCTTACGCATTACGTTTTGATCATTACGGAGGCTCGCGCGGAGGCGCAGGGGGCGCAGGGGGGATGTCAGCGCCAGGCGCGCCGGGCGCCCAGGGCCATCTTGGCTGAGGGGCGGTGGCCGGGGCTCGCGCGGCCGGGGGCCTTTCCCGGGCGCCGGAGGACGCCCGCCGATGGGACCTTTGCGCCCCCTGCGCCTCCGCGTGAGCCGATTCTGGGAGGAATAAAGAGATGGAAGGCTTGCATGAGATCCATGCCCGCCTGCGGGCGGCTGATGTGGCCCTGGCGCGCATGCGGGGCGGTTCGAGCGAGCTGGCCGCGGTGCGCGAGGCGACGGGCGCGCTGCTGGTGGCGCTGCACGAGCTGGTGGGGCTCTACGAGCGGCAGTTGCTCGCCGCAACGGGTGGGCCGGTGGGCGCTGAGGTAGGGGCAGGCCTCAGGCCCGCCCCTGCAGGGTCTGTACCGGCCGCCCAGGAGCGTGGCGGCAACCGGTCGCGGAGTCGTGAGCGGGGAGGCCCGAGATGAGCGCCGCTTATCGGCACGGTAATGCCGCCGCTCTCGCCCAAAGTGGGCCTTGCCAGCTCGTGGCAGCGCTCGCCACCCTCGGTAGTGGGGCGGGCACGGTGCAGGTGTACGATGGGCTCGACGCCGGCGGCGATCTGGTCCTGACGCTGGCGGTGAACAGCTCTTCGGCTAGCTTTAGCCCGGCCGCGCCCATCGCCCTGCACCGGGGCCTGTACGTGGCTGTGACGGGCAGCTGTGAGTATACCGTGGTGTGGGTGTAGCAGGATGAGTAGCCTCAATCCGCACGAAACCTGGCTTCGGGCCGGCTGATTCGCTTCGCGCCCGTCCGGCTACATCCAAAGGGGTCCGCTGGGCGGTGGCGGAGCAAAGGACCCAGCGGCATCCCAGGGCCTATCGCACAAAGGAGAGTATAGGCATGTCTACCCTGACGCAACTGGTCGACAACATCGCGGCAGACCTGAAGGACACAGGCAACGTCGCCTGGTCGGCGGACGAGCTGAAGCGGGCGGTGCGCTGGGCACTGCACGAGCTTTCCTGGGCGGCGCCGCGCCGGGGGACGGCCACGATCATTGCCCGGGAGAGCACCCGCGAGTATTCGCTCGCTGCGGCTGGGGTGACGGGCCTGCTTTTCATCACCGAGGTCTGGTATCCCTACGACGAGGAAGACCCCGCCTACCCGCCGCAGAGCGTGCCCTGGCGGCTGCTGGATGATGACACCCTCTGGCTCGATGTGGCGAGCGTGACTGGTGGCGAGACGATCCGGCTCTTCTGTGCGCAGCCACAGACGGTGTCGGGGCTGGACGGGGCCGCGGCCACGACCCTCTCGACCGAGCAGGAGGAGCTGGTCTGCCTGGGGGCTGCGGGCTATGCGGCCCTGCAACGCGCCCAGGAATCAATCGGCCGGGTGAACGTGAGCCAGCAGGCGCCCCGCCTGTGGCGCGAGTGGGGCGAGCAGCGCCTGCGCCAGTTTCGTGGGCGGCTGGCCCAGCTCGCCCGGCGCGAGATGCAGTGGCGCGCCGCCTGGACGGAAGGGTGGAAAGCATAATAAGTAATAAGTAATCCGTAAGGTCGCAATTGCGGAGTGCATGTTGCTCTTCGTGGCGCCTGCTTCAGCGAGATTAGCTGAAAGCAACGAGGTTGTCGAGATGGAGGCCTTACGAATTACTTATTACTTATTACAGAGGGGAGGGGCTCATGGATCTCTATCGTGCGATCATCCGCCGCTTCGACCCGGGCGCCTGGCAGGCCGACGTGGAGCTGATTGGCGCGCCGGCGGGGTTGCTGGCGGGGGTGCCGGTAGCGGCGGGCCTGGGGCCCGCGCTGCTGCCGGCGGGCGCGAAGGTGTGGGTGGCGCTGGGCAGCGCCGGAAGCCCAGCGGCAGGGCTGGTGCTCGCGCCCTATGGGCAGCCGCCGGCCCCGTGGGTCAGCTCGCGCCTGCTCCGGCCCACCATCGTCACGGCCGAGCAGATTGCGCTGACCGGCTGCACGGCGACGTCGTTCGTCAATGTGGATGGCCTCAGCCTGACGCTCACCCTCGAGACGGCGGGCGCGGCGCTCCTGCTGCTGGCCGCTACGGGCCATATCTCCAGCAGCGGCGTGTCGTACACCCTGGCTTGCTATCACGACGACGGCCACGAAACGACCCAGCTTACCCCGGTCGAGACGGTCGGCGGCCCGGGCGCCGCAGTAGACGAGACCTGGGGCCTGACCTGGCTGGGCCTGCAGAGCGGCATCGCGGCGGGCGAACACACCTTTGTGCTCAAGCACCGGGTTTCGTCGGGGCAGGCGGTGCTGGAGCGGGCGAGGCTGGTGGCGGTGGCGGTCGGGGCGTAATCCGTGATGTGTGATGCGTAAGGTCACCATCTCCGAATGCATGCTGGAGCGCACAAGTTTTGCCGGGGCGAGCATCACGAGGAGCAGAGTGGATGCGAAATGGCATCCTTACGGATCACGAAGGAGGGGGCAATGTCACCCAAGTCGCAAAAACGCCGTTGCGCGCATGGAGCCTGCCGCGCCTGGGCGATGCACGGCGGCACGCTGTGCAGCGCGCATGCCGGGCGCGTGCGCCGGTCGCGGCGACTGTCACAGAAGGTCGCCTCCGCCGTTGAGCCGGGTGAGGAGAAGCGAGAGCCGCCGCCACAGGCGCAAGAGACGCTGGCGGCTGGGCCCGGTGAGGAGGTGCAGGAGCTTCCGACGCTGGAATCGGAGATCAAGCTGCTGGCCGCGCGCCGCAACAAGGTAGATAAGGCGCTGCAAGAACACCTCGACAATAAGGATGCGGACCCGCACGAGGCGCTGCGCTACCTGACGGTGCTGGCGCAGGTCGGCCGCAGCCTGGCGACGATGCTGGTGCAGCGCTCGGCCCTCGGCGGCGCCCGCGAGCTGGAGGACTTTTTCGGCGCCGTGTCGGTGCGCGTGGAAGAACTCTTGCAAAAGAACGGCGGCCATGAGCCTGTAGGCAACGTAAGCGCAGAGGTAGGGAACACCTAACCACAAAGAGACAAAGGAAAGACTTCACTGCCGTCGGGAGTCCCGAGCTTGCTGGGGCGTCTCCATTCAACACTTGAGGCACTTGCCCATGACGAGAAGGTCGCTTCCTGGTGATGCCAAGACACCCTAGCAAGCTGGGGACTCCCGACGGTGCCAAAGAGCACAAAGGGCCACCAAGCATGGCAATGGAATCCCTAGTGGCCCTTTGTGTTCTTTGTGGTTAGAGGCTTTCGCACCGGCAGACTCGCTGCGACCCCAGGAGGCGAGGTATGGACCTGAAACGCTATGTCGACGATGCGGCGATGGTGCTGCTGGATCCGGCTCTGTTCTCGCAGCTGGTGACGGGGGTGCCGCTGCGGAGCTACCAACTGGAGGTGGCGCGGGCGGTGCTGGATTCGGTGCTGCACCGGCGCGGGCTGACCTTTGCGGTGCTGATGAGCCGGCAGGCAGGCAAGAATGAGACGGCGGCCCAATTGGAGGCGCAGCTTCTGTTCCTCTTTCAGAACCTGGGCGGCTATCTCATCAAGGCTTCGCCAACCTTCCAACCGCAGACGGTGAACTCGCTGCTGCGCCTGGAGAGCCGGCTGCAGAACCCCTGGGCGCGCAGCCGCTGGCGGCGGGAGCGGGGCTATATGGTGCGCCTGGGCCGGGCGCGCGCCGTGTTCTACTCGGCGCAGCCGGGGGCCTCGGTGGTGGGGGCGACCGCCTCGATCCTGCTGGAGGCTGACGAGGCGCAGGATATCCCCGAGGACAAGTGGAACAAGGATTTCCGCCCCATGGGGGCTTCGGTCAATGTGACGACGGTGTTGTGGGGCACCGCCTGGACGTCGCGCACGCTCCTGGCGCGCACAGTGCGCAGCCTGCAGCGGCTGGAGGAGCAGGATGGCATCCGCCGGGTCTTCCGGGTGCCCTGGCGGCAGGTGGCCGCGGAGGCGCCGGCCTACGGTGATTATGTGCGGGGCGAGATCGCTCGCCTGGGCGCCGGTCACCCCCTGATCCGCACCCAATATGAGCTGGAAGAGATCGATGCCGAAGCGGGCCTGTTCCCGCGCGAGCGGCAGGAGCGCATGCAGGGGGTGCATCCGCCGCACAGCGCACCGCAGCCGGGGGCGCTCTATGCCCTCTGCATCGATGTGGCCGGCCAGGACCCAGAGGGGGAAAGCGCCCCGGCTGCCCCCGACCGGCGCGATTGCACCGCCTGCACCCTCTTTGCCCTCCATGTGCCGGCATCCGGGGCTCCCCAGCGGGCTGCAGACAGCCCGCTGGGGTCCCCGGCATCCGGGGACCCCCTGGCCGGTCGGGCGCAGTACCGGGTCGTGCGGCGCTGGTGGTGGCGCGGAGTGGGGCAGGCCGAGCTCTACGCCCGGCTGGTGGACCTGGCGGAAACCTGGCAGCCGCGCCGCCTGGTGGTCGATGCTACCGGTCTGGGCGCCGGGGTCGCCTCATTCCTGCAGCAGCGCTATGGCTCGCGGGTGAGCCCCTTTACCTTCTCGACCCAGACCAAATCGCAGTTGGGTTGGGCCTTTCTAGCCATCTGCGACACGGCGCGCTTCAAGGATCACGCCCGCGACGGCTCGGCGGCGCAGGCCGAGTTTTGGCGTCAGGTGCAGGCAGCCGAATATGAGGTCCTGCCCGGACCGGGCCGGCGGCTGCGCTGGGGCGCCTGGCAGCCCGGGGCGCATGATGACCTGCTGATAAGCGCGGCCCTCTGCGCCGTGCTGGAGGGCGACTCGTGGCCGGCCGGCGATTCGGTCATCGTGGGCGAGCCCGACCCCCTGAAGGAGATCGATGGCGGCCGGTTTTGAGGTCAAGCACAGAGGGGGATGGACCCGGTCCATCCCCCTCTGTACATAAGCCCCTGCAGCGGGAAGGTATTGACAGTATGGAAGGGCCGGCTCAGCATCTGCTGGGCAACTGATACAGGCCCGGGACGAGTTTGATTTGATCATAACCAGGATAGCGCATTAACGTAGCATTCACGTTAATGGCAGGTTACAACTCGGTTCAGTCGCTATAGGGCGGCCCCGGCGGCAGAATGAGGCGAGCGTTGTCGTTCTCCGGCGCGTCCCACAGGGGCACGGTGTCGGCCCCCACAGATCCCTGCGTGATCCGTTGGCGCGCGGAGCCGTCGGGGTGCACAGCGTAGAGGCCCCATTGGCCCTCACCGTCCTGCGCCTGGTAGACGATCCACCTGCCGTCGCAGCTCCACACCGGGTTCTCCTCGCGCACCCAGCTCCCGGCGATCAGCGTCTGGCCGGCGCCGTCGGCGTTGGCCATGTACACATCCCAACCTCCCCAGTGACTGCTCTGATACACCAGCCGCGTGCCATCGGGCGACCAGGACGGCTTGACGCTATAGCCACGGCTCCGGCTCACGTTCACAATCGCGCCGCTGGCCATATCGTAGACGTACACCTGCCAGCACCCGTTGGCCCGGTTGCTCTCAAAGGCCATGCGAGCGCCGTCGGGTGACCAGACGGGGTTCCGGGCATCGCCGGCGCCCGCAATCAGCGGCCGCTGCCCGGTGCCGTCGGCGTTCATGATCCAGATTTGCCAGTGCCCGGGGACGCGATTGGTCTCAAAGGCGATCTCGCGGCCGTCGGGCGACCAGTTGGGGTTCACATCGTCGCTCAGGCTGGTCGTCAGCGGGCGGCTGCTGAGGGTGCTCAGGGAGAGTACATAGATATCCCAGTTGCCATGCTCGTTGGACTGGTAAGCGATCAGGCCATCCTTGCAGTCGGGGGACCACTGGGGGTCTAGCGTATCGGCTGCCACATTGGTCAGCCGCTCCTCAGCCTGGCCGTTGGCGCTGACCAGATAGAGCTGCCAGTAGCTGCCGAAACGGTCGGTCTCATAGGCAATCCACTGGCCGCCGGGCGAGCGGGCAGGGTCGCGGTCTGTCGCGGCGTTGTGCGAGATGTTGGCGGCTGCCCCCGAGAGGCCCGGATCCTGGATGTAGACCTCGGGCTGCCCGTCGCGTGTGCTCTGGAAGAGCAGGTAGCCCGGGCAGCCGCATCCGCCGCCAAGGAGGGGTACAAAGCCGAAATCTGTGTCGAGACAGGCACGGTCGCCGGTGGCCGGGTTGCCGGCGAGGGTTGGGGTAGCCGCCGGCGTTGCTGTGGGTGTAGCAGTATTGGTTGGAGTGGCGCTCGGATAGGCCCACTGCTTGCTGGCCGTGGCGCTCAAGCTGCCGTTGGTCGACTTGGCCAACACGAGCTGTTGGTAATCCTCGTGGACCCACCGCAATCCCACAGGGATGGTATAATCGACCCTGGCAGTGATGGTATCGGTCCCTTCGCCGCCGGGGTTGGTGTAGGTAAAGCTGGCCCGCCCGGGGCCTGCCGCGCCGGTCGTCGCCTGGCCCGAGGCGATCTTTTGGCCCTGGCGCTGCACAGTAAAGGTGATCGTCTGGCCATCAAGCGGCGCGCCGTTCTGATCCTGCACCTGGGCCGTTACGGTATGGGTGCTGGCCCCCGGCAACAGGTTGAGGGCCGATTTGGGGGCGAGGGTGAGGGAGGCCGGTGTGTGTGCGGTTGCCGCCTCCTGTCCCTCGGCAGCCCGGACGATATCCCAGGCCGCGTTCTTGACGGCAGTATCGTTGCCAAAATCGCAGCCATCCGTATAGTACCAGATGGCAAGCTGCACTGCCGCTGCACGCTCGTCGGCGTTGCTCAGGCTGCTGGGCTCGCCGGGTACGGCGGGATAGTAGTGGTTAAGGATCCACACCACCTGGCCCTGTGTGAGGTTGGGGCCCTGCTGGTGAGGCTCGTTGAAGCACATGGGGTGGTGCAGATCCACACAATAGACCTCGCGAGTGCCGCCGTCAGGATCAACGGTGGCATTGTAGGTCCCTGCTTGCACATCCAGGCCCAGGCAATCCAGGTGCACGGTTAACGTGTGCGCCGGTCCAATGGGGGTCACCGTGGAAGCGTGCACGGTCAGGGGGGAGAACAGCGCCAGGAGCGCCAACAGGGTCAAGACAAGGCCACTCTTGCCCGCAGATCCTCGCTTCAATGTTGTCATGGTTGTACTCCTTGCGAGATGCACCATACGTTGTTCTCATTATGAGGGAGTAAGGTCTATTTCTTGTAAGGATTGGGTCTCGCTTGAGTGGCAAATCAACTTCACAACCGTGCCAGGCGCTCAGACGCTGTGCTGGGCAAGTACGCCGGGGCGCTCCTGGCCGTGCTGACCCCCGCTTTCCTCCTCATCATGGCGGGCGCCGCGCTCTTTGTGGCGCAGGGGCTGCCCCTCAGCTTCCTGGGCATCAACGCGCCGGCCTATGTCTTTGTGGGCGCGTTCGCCCTGGCCCTGCCCGAGGTGCTGCCGGTGCGCGTCTTTCAGGTGCTCTACACCGGCTACTGGTTTTGGGGCAACTTTTTGACCCCTACTGTGCTGCCCACACTGAACGGCACGCTGCTCACACCCAAGGGCGATTTCGTGGCCGGGGCCCTTTTCCACGTGAATGCGTTCATGTACGTGGAACCGTACACCCTCCTCAGTGCAGTGGCCAGCTTGCTGGTGCTCACGGGCTGCGCCGCGGCGGCCCTCTTTGCCGCCGAGCGCTATCTGACCTGGCAGGCGAGAAGGGCGTGACGAGTGACGCGTGATCCGCAAACGGGTTGCAGGAGAAGACAATGATGGCTGTTCCTGTGGGGTACCATGTACGCATCTACCGGCGCGAGAATCTGTGGCTGCCGGCGGGGCTGTGGGCGCTGATGGCCCTGCTGATCATCCTGATGCGGGGCGAGGCCAAGCGCACGTTCGATATCGCCGATGCCTTTCTGGGTTTTGTGCTGCCGCTGGCGGCGGGGATCCTGGCCGCGGCGGCGATCGTGGATGACAGTGCGCTGGAGCTGCAGTTGGCCGCACCGCGCGCCCCGTGGCGGACGCTGCTGGAGCGCCTGGGCCTGCTGCTGATTCTCGTGGCCACGGCGGCCCTGCTCTACCAGGTGTTCCTGGCGCTGATGGGGGTCGATATCTCGCCGTTGGGGAACCTGGCGGCGAGGCAGCTCGCCTGGCTCACGCCCAGCCTGGCCCTGATGGGCCTGGGCAGCGTGGCGGCGCTCGCCTTTGCCCAGGGGACGGGTGGGGCGCTGCTGGCGGGGGGCATGTGGCTGCTGCAGCTCCTGCTCAAAGACTGGTTCGCGGCCAGCCCCTGGGCCCGCTACCTGTTTGTGTTCATGGCCGCACGCTACCCGGATCATCCCGATTTCTGGGCCAACCAGCTCTGCCTGATGGGGATCACGGTGGTCCTGGTCATTGGCTCGGCGCTCCTGCTCAAGCGGGAAGAGCGCTATCTGTAAAGAACACCGGGGCTAAAGCCGCCGGGCTGAGAAGAGCAAAGCCCTTCAGGCTCGTGTGGAGGGAAGGTGTCTTGCACACCGGAACTCTGGTCGCCGAGGAGGCTTTGTCAAAGGAGAACTCGATGGATATCCAGATCACTCAACTGACCAAGACCTACGGCGCGGGCGCCAAGGCCGTGCAGGCGCTGCGCGGTGTGAACCTGACTATCGGCCCCGGGATGTTCGGCCTGCTGGGCCCCAACGGCGCGGGCAAGACGACCCTGATGCGCATCCTGGCCGGCCTGGTCAACCCGACGGAAGGCAAAGCGGTGGTGGGTGGGCACGACCTGAGCACCGAGAGCGGCAAGGTGGCTGTCAAGAGTGTGCTGGGCTACCTGCCGCAGGAGCTGGGGCTCTACCCCGACCTGACGGCGCGCCAGTTCCTGGATTATATGGCTATCCTGAAGGACCTGCACGACACCAACCTGCGGCGCGGGCGCATCGATGAGGTGCTCCAGACGGTGGGCCTGGCCGACGTGGCCGAGCGCAAACTCAAAGGCTTTTCCGGCGGCATGAAGCGCCGCGTGGGCATCGCGCAGGCGCTGCTCAACGACCCGCAGCTGCTGATCGTCGATGAGCCCACCGCCGGCCTGGACCCGGAGGAGCGCATCCGCTTCCGCAACCTGTTGGTGGACCTGGCCAGCGACCGCATCGTCATCCTCTCCACGCACATCGTGGAGGATATCAGCCAGACCTGCCGTGACATGGCCATTTTGGATCACGGGCAGGTGCGCTTCCGCGGCTCGCCCGCCGAGCTCATCGCCCGTGCCCAGGGCATGGTCTGGCAGATCCAGACGCCCGACGGCCGCAAGCCCGACCACGATCTCATCGTCGTCTCGACCCTGCACCTGGCTGACGGTGTGCAGTACCGCGTGGTGGGGCCGGACCCCAACGGCTGGGCCCAGGCCCAGCCCGTTCAGCCCAGCCTGGAGGATGGGTATGTGTGGCTGATGCAGGGGGTGGCGTAAAACGTGATGCGTACGTGGCGGCCTTACGCATCACGGATTACGCATTACGCCGGCGGTGTTGAATCCATATTGACAGCGTATCGCTCTCGCGATATAATGTGGGGTAATCTACAGCACAGCGGCAATGACGGAGAGAGTAGGCCCGTCGAGGCCAACAGGGAGAGGGGGTCACCGACTGCAAGCCCCCTTGGGCCAGAATGGGTCAAAGTTCACTCCCGAGCCGGGCGGGGGAAAGCGCGTTGGCGCGAGTAGTTCGCCCCGGAGCGCCCACCGTTATTGGGGCAGCCGGTAAGCCCTGGTCCCCAGCGGCCGCCGGTAGTGAGTGGGCTCGCCTGGAAACGGGGCGGGCCAAGCGGGGTGGTACCGCGGAGTGCGCACGGCCGCACCTTCGTCCCCAAGACGGAGGCTGCTGGCCGTTTTTGATTCTAGAAGGACTTTTTGGGTATGTTGGGGTGCGTGCCTTGCCCCGCGGGGCAAGGCACGCACCCCAACATACCCAAAAAGTCCTTCTAGAATCAAAAACGGCCAGCAGCCTCCGTCTTGGGGACGAAGGTGCGGCCGTGCGCACTCCGCGGTACCACCCCGCTTGGCCCGCCCCGTTTCCAGGCGAGCCCACTCACTACCGGCGGCCGCTGGGGACCAGGGCTTACCGGCTGCCCCAATAACGGTGGGCGCTCCGGGGCGAACTACTCGCGCCAACGCGCTTTCCCCCGCCCGGCTCGGGAGTGAACTTTGACCCATTCTGGCCCAAGGGGGCTTGCAGTCGGTGACCCCCTCTCCCTGTTGGCCTCGACGGGCCTACTCTCTCCGTCATTGCCGCTGTGCTGTAGATTACCCCACATTATATCGCGAGAGCGATACGCTGTCAATATGGATTCAACACCGCCGGCGTAATGCGTAATCCGTGATGCGTAAGGCCGCCACGTACGCATCACGTTTTACGCCACCCCCTGCATCAGCCACACATACCCATCCTCCAGGCTGGGCTGAACGGGCTGGGCCTGGGCCCAGCCGTTGGGGTCCGGCCCCACCACGCGGTACTGCACACCGTCAGCCAGGTGCAGGGTCGAGACGACGATGAGATCGTGGTCGGGCTTGCGGCCGTCGGGCGTCTGGATCTGCCAGACCATGCCCTGGGCACGGGCGATGAGCTCGGCGGGCGAGCCGCGGAAGCGCACCTGCCCGTGATCCAAAATGGCCATGTCACGGCAGGTCTGGCTGATATCCTCCACGATGTGCGTGGAGAGGATGACGATGCGGTCGCTGGCCAGGTCCACCAACAGGTTGCGGAAGCGGATGCGCTCCTCCGGGTCCAGGCCGGCGGTGGGCTCATCGACGATCAGCAGCTGCGGGTCGTTGAGCAGCGCCTGCGCGATGCCCACGCGGCGCTTCATGCCGCCGGAAAAGCCTTTGAGTTTGCGCTCGGCCACGTCGGCCAGGCCCACCGTCTGGAGCACCTCATCGATGCGCCCGCGCCGCAGGTTGGTGTCGTGCAGGTCCTTCAGGATAGCCATATAATCCAGGAACTGGCGCGCCGTCAGGTCGGGGTAGAGCCCCAGCTCCTGCGGCAGGTAGCCCAGCACACTCTTGACAGCCACCTTGCCGCTCTCGGTGCTCAGGTCGTGCCCACCCACCACCGCTTTGCCTTCCGTCGGGTTGACCAGGCCGGCCAGGATGCGCATCAGGGTCGTCTTGCCCGCGCCGTTGGGGCCCAGCAGGCCGAACATCCCGGGGCCGATAGTCAGGTTCACACCGCGCAGCGCCTGCACGGCCTTGGCGCCCGCGCCGTAGGTCTTGGTCAGTTGAGTGATCTGGATATCCATCGAGTTCTCCTTTGACAAAGCCTCCTCGGCGACCAGAGTTCCGGTGTGCAAGACACCTTCCCTCCACACGAGCCTGAAGGGCTTTGCTCTTCTCAGCCCGGCGGCTTTAGCCCCGGTGTTCTTTACAGATAGCGCTCTTCCCGCTTGAGCAGGAGCGCCGAGCCAATGACCAGGACCACCGTGATCCCCATCAGGCAGAGCTGGTTGGCCCAGAAATCGGGATGATCCGGGTAGCGTGCGGCCATGAACACAAACAGGTAGCGGGCCCAGGGGCTGGCCGCGAACCAGTCTTTGAGCAGGAGCTGCAGCAGCCACATGCCCCCCGCCAGCAGCGCCCCACCCGTCCCCTGGGCAAAGGCGAGCGCCGCCACGCTGCCCAGGCCCATCAGGGCCAGGCTGGGCGTGAGCCAGGCGAGCTGCCTCGCCGCCAGGTTCCCCAACGGCGAGATATCGACCCCCATCAGCGCCAGGAACACCTGGTAGAGCAGGGCCGCCGTGGCCACGAGAATCAGCAGCAGGCCCAGGCGCTCCAGCAGCGTCCGCCACGGGGCGCGCGGTGCGGCCAACTGCAGCTCCAGCGCACTGTCATCCACGATCGCCGCCGCGGCCAGGATCCCCGCCGCCAGCGGCAGCACAAAACCCAGAAAGGCATCGGCGATATCGAACGTGCGCTTGGCCTCGCCCCGCATCAGGATGATCAGCAGGGCCATCAGCGCCCACAGCCCCGCCGGCAGCCACAGATTCTCGCGCCGGTAGATGCGTACATGGTACCCCACAGGAACAGCCATCATTGTCTTCTCCTGCAACCCGTTTGCGGATCACGCGTCACTCGTCACGCCCTTCTCGCCTGCCAGGTCAGATAGCGCTCGGCGGCAAAGAGGGCCGCCGCGGCGCAGCCCGTGAGCACCAGCAAGCTGGCCACTGCACTGAGGAGGGTGTACGGTTCCACGTACATGAACGCATTCACGTGGAAAAGGGCCCCGGCCACGAAATCGCCCTTGGGTGTGAGCAGCGTGCCGTTCAGTGTGGGCAGCACAGTAGGGGTCAAAAAGTTGCCCCAAAACCAGTAGCCGGTGTAGAGCACCTGAAAGACGCGCACCGGCAGCACCTCGGGCAGGGCCAGGGCGAACGCGCCCACAAAGACATAGGCCGGCGCGTTGATGCCCAGGAAGCTGAGGGGCAGCCCCTGCGCCACAAAGAGCGCGGCGCCCGCCATGATGAGGAGGAAAGCGGGGGTCAGCACGGCCAGGAGCGCCCCGGCGTACTTGCCCAGCACAGCGTCTGAGCGCCTGGCACGGTTGTGAAGTTGATTTGCCACTCAAGCGAGACCCAATCCTTACAAGAAATAGACCTTACTCCCTCATAATGAGAACAACGTATGGTGCATCTCGCAAGGAGTACAACCATGACAACATTGAAGCGAGGATCTGCGGGCAAGAGTGGCCTTGTCTTGACCCTGTTGGCGCTCCTGGCGCTGTTCTCCCCCCTGACCGTGCACGCTTCCACGGTGACCCCCATTGGACCGGCGCACACGTTAACCGTGCACCTGGATTGCCTGGGCCTGGATGTGCAAGCAGGGACCTACAATGCCACCGTTGATCCTGACGGCGGCACTCGCGAGGTCTATTGTGTGGATCTGCACCACCCCATGTGCTTCAACGAGCCTCACCAGCAGGGCCCCAACCTCACACAGGGCCAGGTGGTGTGGATCCTTAACCACTACTATCCCGCCGTACCCGGCGAGCCCAGCAGCCTGAGCAACGCCGACGAGCGTGCAGCGGCAGTGCAGCTTGCCATCTGGTACTATACGGATGGCTGCGATTTTGGCAACGATACTGCCGTCAAGAACGCGGCCTGGGATATCGTCCGGGCTGCCGAGGGACAGGAGGCGGCAACCGCACACACACCGGCCTCCCTCACCCTCGCCCCCAAATCGGCCCTCAACCTGTTGCCGGGGGCCAGCACCCATACCGTAACGGCCCAGGTGCAGGATCAGAACGGCGCGCCGCTTGATGGCCAGACGATCACCTTTACTGTGCAGCGCCAGGGCCAAAAGATCGCCTCGGGCCAGGCGACGACCGGCGCGGCAGGCCCCGGGCGGGCCAGCTTTACCTACACCAACCCCGGCGGCGAAGGGACCGATACCATCACTGCCAGGGTCGATTATACCATCCCTGTGGGATTGCGGTGGGTCCACGAGGATTACCAACAGCTCGTGTTGGCCAAGTCGACCAACGGCAGCTTGAGCGCCACGGCCAGCAAGCAGTGGGCCTATCCGAGCGCCACTCCAACCAATACTGCTACACCCACAGCAACGCCGGCGGCTACCCCAACCCTCGCCGGCAACCCGGCCACCGGCGACCGTGCCTGTCTCGACACAGATTTCGGCTTTGTACCCCTCCTTGGCGGCGGATGCGGCTGCCCGGGCTACCTGCTCTTCCAGAGCACACGCGACGGGCAGCCCGAGGTCTACATCCAGGATCCGGGCCTCTCGGGGGCAGCCGCCAACATCTCGCACAACGCCGCGACAGACCGCGACCCTGCCCGCTCGCCCGGCGGCCAGTGGATTGCCTATGAGACCGACCGTTTCGGCAGCTACTGGCAGCTCTATCTGGTCAGCGCCAACGGCCAGGCTGAGGAGCGGCTGACCAATGTGGCAGCCGATACGCTAGACCCCCAGTGGTCCCCCGACTGCAAGGATGGCCTGATCGCTTACCAGTCCAACGAGCATGGCAACTGGGATATCTATGTACTCTCCCTGAGCACCCTCAGCAGCCGCCCGCTGACGACCAGCCTGAGCGACGATGTGAACCCCAACTGGTCGCCCGACGGCCGCGAGATCGCCTTTGAGACCAATCGCGTCCCCGGGCACTGGCAAATCTGGATCATGAACGCCGACGGCACCGGGCAGCGGCCGCTGATTGCGGGCGCCGGCGATGCCCGGAACCCCGTCTGGTCACCCGACGGCGCTCGCATGGCCTTTGAGAGCAACCGGGCCAACGGGTGCTGGCAGGTGTACGTCTACGATATGGCCAGCGGCGCGATTGTGAACGTGAGCCGGAGCCGTGGCTATAGCGTCAAGCCGTCCTGGTCGCCCGATGGCACGCGGCTGGTGTATCAGAGCAGTCACTGGGGAGGTTGGGATGTGTACATGGCCAACGCCGACGGCGCCGGCCAGACGCTGATCGCCGGGAGCTGGGTGCGCGAGGAGAACCCGGTGTGGAGCTGCGACGGCAGGTGGATCGTCTACCAGGCGCAGGACGGTGAGGGCCAATGGGGCCTCTACGCTGTGCACCCCGACGGCTCCGCGCGCCAACGGATCACGCAGGGATCTGTGGGGGCCGACACCGTGCCCCTGTGGGACGCGCCGGAGAACGACAACGCTCGCCTCATTCTGCCGCCGGGGCCGCCCTATAGCGACTGAACCGAGTTGTAACCTGCCATTAACGTGAATGCTACGTTAATGCGCTATCCTGGTTATGATCAAATCAAACTCGTCCCGGGCCTGTATCAGTTGCCCAGCAGATGCTGAGCCGGCCCTTCCATACTGTCAATACCTTCCCGCTGCAGGGGCTTATGTACAGAGGGGGATGGACCGGGTCCATCCCCCTCTGTGCTTGACCTCAAAACCGGCCGCCATCGATCTCCTTCAGGGGGTCGGGCTCGCCCACGATGACCGAATCGCCGGCCGGCCACGAGTCGCCCTCCAGCACGGCGCAGAGGGCCGCGCTTATCAGCAGGTCATCATGCGCCCCGGGCTGCCAGGCGCCCCAGCGCAGCCGCCGGCCCGGTCCGGGCAGGACCTCATATTCGGCTGCCTGCACCTGACGCCAAAACTCGGCCTGCGCCGCCGAGCCGTCGCGGGCGTGATCCTTGAAGCGCGCCGTGTCGCAGATGGCTAGAAAGGCCCAACCCAACTGCGATTTGGTCTGGGTCGAGAAGGTAAAGGGGCTCACCCGCGAGCCATAGCGCTGCTGCAGGAATGAGGCGACCCCGGCGCCCAGACCGGTAGCATCGACCACCAGGCGGCGCGGCTGCCAGGTTTCCGCCAGGTCCACCAGCCGGGCGTAGAGCTCGGCCTGCCCCACTCCGCGCCACCACCAGCGCCGCACGACCCGGTACTGCGCCCGACCGGCCAGGGGGTCCCCGGATGCCGGGGACCCCAGCGGGCTGTCTGCAGCCCGCTGGGGAGCCCCGGATGCCGGCACATGGAGGGCAAAGAGGGTGCAGGCGGTGCAATCGCGCCGGTCGGGGGCAGCCGGGGCGCTTTCCCCCTCTGGGTCCTGGCCGGCCACATCGATGCAGAGGGCATAGAGCGCCCCCGGCTGCGGTGCGCTGTGCGGCGGATGCACCCCCTGCATGCGCTCCTGCCGCTCGCGCGGGAACAGGCCCGCTTCGGCATCGATCTCTTCCAGCTCATATTGGGTGCGGATCAGGGGGTGACCGGCGCCCAGGCGAGCGATCTCGCCCCGCACATAATCACCGTAGGCCGGCGCCTCCGCGGCCACCTGCCGCCAGGGCACCCGGAAGACCCGGCGGATGCCATCCTGCTCCTCCAGCCGCTGCAGGCTGCGCACTGTGCGCGCCAGGAGCGTGCGCGACGTCCAGGCGGTGCCCCACAACACCGTCGTCACATTGACCGAAGCCCCCATGGGGCGGAAATCCTTGTTCCACTTGTCCTCGGGGATATCCTGCGCCTCGTCAGCCTCCAGCAGGATCGAGGCGGTCGCCCCCACCACCGAGGCCCCCGGCTGCGCCGAGTAGAACACGGCGCGCGCCCGGCCCAGGCGCACCATATAGCCCCGCTCCCGCCGCCAGCGGCTGCGCGCCCAGGGGTTCTGCAGCCGGCTCTCCAGGCGCAGCAGCGAGTTCACCGTCTGCGGTTGGAAGGTTGGCGAAGCCTTGATGAGATAGCCGCCCAGGTTCTGAAAGAGGAACAGAAGCTGCGCCTCCAATTGGGCCGCCGTCTCATTCTTGCCTGCCTGCCGGCTCATCAGCACCGCAAAGGTCAGCCCGCGCCGGTGCAGCACCGAATCCAGCACCGCCCGCGCCACCTCCAGTTGGTAGCTCCGCAGCGGCACCCCCGTCACCAGCTGCGAGAACAGAGCCGGATCCAGCAGCACCATCGCCGCATCGTCGACATAGCGTTTCAGGTCCATACCTCGCCTCCTGGGGTCGCAGCGAGTCTGCCGGTGCGAAAGCCTCTAACCACAAAGAACACAAAGGGCCACTAGGGATTCCATTGCCATGCTTGGTGGCCCTTTGTGCTCTTTGGCACCGTCGGGAGTCCCCAGCTTGCTAGGGTGTCTTGGCATCACCAGGAAGCGACCTTCTCGTCATGGGCAAGTGCCTCAAGTGTTGAATGGAGACGCCCCAGCAAGCTCGGGACTCCCGACGGCAGTGAAGTCTTTCCTTTGTCTCTTTGTGGTTAGGTGTTCCCTACCTCTGCGCTTACGTTGCCTACAGGCTCATGGCCGCCGTTCTTTTGCAAGAGTTCTTCCACGCGCACCGACACGGCGCCGAAAAAGTCCTCCAGCTCGCGGGCGCCGCCGAGGGCCGAGCGCTGCACCAGCATCGTCGCCAGGCTGCGGCCGACCTGCGCCAGCACCGTCAGGTAGCGCAGCGCCTCGTGCGGGTCCGCATCCTTATTGTCGAGGTGTTCTTGCAGCGCCTTATCTACCTTGTTGCGGCGCGCGGCCAGCAGCTTGATCTCCGATTCCAGCGTCGGAAGCTCCTGCACCTCCTCACCGGGCCCAGCCGCCAGCGTCTCTTGCGCCTGTGGCGGCGGCTCTCGCTTCTCCTCACCCGGCTCAACGGCGGAGGCGACCTTCTGTGACAGTCGCCGCGACCGGCGCACGCGCCCGGCATGCGCGCTGCACAGCGTGCCGCCGTGCATCGCCCAGGCGCGGCAGGCTCCATGCGCGCAACGGCGTTTTTGCGACTTGGGTGACATTGCCCCCTCCTTCGTGATCCGTAAGGATGCCATTTCGCATCCACTCTGCTCCTCGTGATGCTCGCCCCGGCAAAACTTGTGCGCTCCAGCATGCATTCGGAGATGGTGACCTTACGCATCACACATCACGGATTACGCCCCGACCGCCACCGCCACCAGCCTCGCCCGCTCCAGCACCGCCTGCCCCGACGAAACCCGGTGCTTGAGCACAAAGGTGTGTTCGCCCGCCGCGATGCCGCTCTGCAGGCCCAGCCAGGTCAGGCCCCAGGTCTCGTCTACTGCGGCGCCCGGGCCGCCGACCGTCTCGACCGGGGTAAGCTGGGTCGTTTCGTGGCCGTCGTCGTGATAGCAAGCCAGGGTGTACGACACGCCGCTGCTGGAGATATGGCCCGTAGCGGCCAGCAGCAGGAGCGCCGCGCCCGCCGTCTCGAGGGTGAGCGTCAGGCTGAGGCCATCCACATTGACGAACGACGTCGCCGTGCAGCCGGTCAGCGCAATCTGCTCGGCCGTGACGATGGTGGGCCGGAGCAGGCGCGAGCTGACCCACGGGGCCGGCGGCTGCCCATAGGGCGCGAGCACCAGCCCTGCCGCTGGGCTTCCGGCGCTGCCCAGCGCCACCCACACCTTCGCGCCCGCCGGCAGCAGCGCGGGCCCCAGGCCCGCCGCTACCGGCACCCCCGCCAGCAACCCCGCCGGCGCGCCAATCAGCTCCACGTCGGCCTGCCAGGCGCCCGGGTCGAAGCGGCGGATGATCGCACGATAGAGATCCATGAGCCCCTCCCCTCTGTAATAAGTAATAAGTAATTCGTAAGGCCTCCATCTCGACAACCTCGTTGCTTTCAGCTAATCTCGCTGAAGCAGGCGCCACGAAGAGCAACATGCACTCCGCAATTGCGACCTTACGGATTACTTATTACTTATTATGCTTTCCACCCTTCCGTCCAGGCGGCGCGCCACTGCATCTCGCGCCGGGCGAGCTGGGCCAGCCGCCCACGAAACTGGCGCAGGCGCTGCTCGCCCCACTCGCGCCACAGGCGGGGCGCCTGCTGGCTCACGTTCACCCGGCCGATTGATTCCTGGGCGCGTTGCAGGGCCGCATAGCCCGCAGCCCCCAGGCAGACCAGCTCCTCCTGCTCGGTCGAGAGGGTCGTGGCCGCGGCCCCGTCCAGCCCCGACACCGTCTGTGGCTGCGCACAGAAGAGCCGGATCGTCTCGCCACCAGTCACGCTCGCCACATCGAGCCAGAGGGTGTCATCATCCAGCAGCCGCCAGGGCACGCTCTGCGGCGGGTAGGCGGGGTCTTCCTCGTCGTAGGGATACCAGACCTCGGTGATGAAAAGCAGGCCCGTCACCCCAGCCGCAGCGAGCGAATACTCGCGGGTGCTCTCCCGGGCAATGATCGTGGCCGTCCCCCGGCGCGGCGCCGCCCAGGAAAGCTCGTGCAGTGCCCAGCGCACCGCCCGCTTCAGCTCGTCCGCCGACCAGGCGACGTTGCCTGTGTCCTTCAGGTCTGCCGCGATGTTGTCGACCAGTTGCGTCAGGGTAGACATGCCTATACTCTCCTTTGTGCGATAGGCCCTGGGATGCCGCTGGGTCCTTTGCTCCGCCACCGCCCAGCGGACCCCTTTGGATGTAGCCGGACGGGCGCGAAGCGAATCAGCCGGCCCGAAGCCAGGTTTCGTGCGGATTGAGGCTACTCATCCTGCTACACCCACACCACGGTATACTCACAGCTGCCCGTCACAGCCACGTACAGGCCCCGGTGCAGGGCGATGGGCGCGGCCGGGCTAAAGCTAGCCGAAGAGCTGTTCACCGCCAGCGTCAGGACCAGATCGCCGCCGGCGTCGAGCCCATCGTACACCTGCACCGTGCCCGCCCCACTACCGAGGGTGGCGAGCGCTGCCACGAGCTGGCAAGGCCCACTTTGGGCGAGAGCGGCGGCATTACCGTGCCGATAAGCGGCGCTCATCTCGGGCCTCCCCGCTCACGACTCCGCGACCGGTTGCCGCCACGCTCCTGGGCGGCCGGTACAGACCCTGCAGGGGCGGGCCTGAGGCCTGCCCCTACCTCAGCGCCCACCGGCCCACCCGTTGCGGCGAGCAACTGCCGCTCGTAGAGCCCCACCAGCTCGTGCAGCGCCACCAGCAGCGCGCCCGTCGCCTCGCGCACCGCGGCCAGCTCGCTCGAACCGCCCCGCATGCGCGCCAGGGCCACATCAGCCGCCCGCAGGCGGGCATGGATCTCATGCAAGCCTTCCATCTCTTTATTCCTCCCAGAATCGGCTCACGCGGAGGCGCAGGGGGCGCAAAGGTCCCATCGGCGGGCGTCCTCCGGCGCCCGGGAAAGGCCCCCGGCCGCGCGAGCCCCGGCCACCGCCCCTCAGCCAAGATGGCCCTGGGCGCCCGGCGCGCCTGGCGCTGACATCCCCCCTGCGCCCCCTGCGCCTCCGCGCGAGCCTCCGTAATGATCAAAACGTAATGCGTAAGGTCGCCACTGCGCTGTGCCTGTTGTTTCACGTAAGCCTCGCCAGGGCAGGTAGCACGAAGAGCAAAATGCATCCCGGCATGGCGACCTTACTTATTACGGTTTACTTATTACGGTTTACTTATTACGGTCACGCATCACCTTCAGTGCCTACCAGATTCTGCACCGTCTCATAGCCCAGGGTCGCGATGGAAGCGCCGAGGAACCCTGCCCACAGGGCGCCCCACCAGTTCCCCACTCCCGAGACAGCGGTCGCCGCCAGCTCGACGGCCACGGCCAGCGCCAGCACCAGCAGATTCGTGTAGCGCCAACTGGGCAGATACGCCTTGAGCCACTGCGCCAGCAGCCCGGCCAGCGCTGCTGCGGCCACGGGGTCCAACAAACCGCCGGGATCGAGCGGAAAATCCATCTTTCACCTCCTATGAAGAGAACCCGGGGCTGAAGCCGCCGGGCTGAGAATACAAAGCCCTTCGGGCTGGCCAGCCCCCTTGAGGGGGCTTTGTACTCTCAGCGCGGCGGCTTGAGCCCCGCGCCGTACTATGCCACGTTATGCTTGTACAACGCCCTGGGATCGGCCACGCCCACGGTATAGAGGAAGCGCACCTTGATGCGCATCTCGTCATTGGTGAACATCGAGCCGACGGTGCTCTCATCAGCCACGAAAAGCTCCGGCGTGCGCCCGAAGCGATAGCCGATGCAGATGCCCGGTTGGTCGCTCGGGTCGGCGACGGCGGCCCAATCGTTGGCGTCGGTGAACTCGGGGCAGGTGATAACGCCAAAGCTGCCGGCGCGGACATTGGCATCGTTGTTGCCTGTGCCCGGCTCGCCCGCCGATTTGAGGATGGTCAGGGCCGTCTTTTCCAGCTCAATCGGGGCCAGCAGCCAGCGCGGCCGCACGCCCATGCGCTTGCCCGAGCCGGCCTCTGCCTGCTTGTACATGGCCTGCACGGTTGCATCCCACGACGAGGCCGAGAGGGCCGATGTGCCCAGGTTGCCATAATCGGCAGAGAAAAGGTGCTTCACCGCCTGTGAGCTGGGCCAGAAGGGGCCGACGCCGGCATTGTCGGTGAAGAGGCTCGCGATGCTCAGCGAGAGGGTGCGCCAGGCCGCCAGGCCCAGTTTGCGCGGCACCTGGCGCACGGCGGCCACGTCGTCGCGGTCAAAGGTCTCGAGGGTAATGCCGATATAGCCGCCCTTCTTGGTCCAGGCGCTGACCTCGCCGCTGTCGGTCAGGGCAGCCAGCTCCTGGTACGAGTCGCCCTCGGCCACCGTCTGCAGGTCGCCAAAGCCGCCCAGGGTGATCCAGGTCACATCGTTGAGGGAGGGGAAATCCTCCTCCAGCACGATGGGCTGCCACCACTGCGGCCGCAGCGCGAAGGACTGCACCAGGACCTTGTTCAGGGCGTTCTTGACCACGTTGGTGAGGGTGCTGCTATCCACGTTGGCCAGGCTCACCCGCTCGGGGTTAAAGCGGCCGTGCATCTCGTAATCACCGCTGAGCAGCAGGTAGAGCTCGCGCAGGCCGCTCAGGCGGGGTGCGTCGGCGGCCCCCGCCGCCCCACGCACGCCCAACAGGCGCTCAGCGGCCAGCTGCAGGCGGTCCAGGCTGTCCAGCATGCCGCCGACACTGGTGCGGGGCCCAAGGTTGCGCACCGTCTGCTCCTCCTGCAGCGCCGCCCAGACGGTGCGCTGCGACTCGACCTCCTGCATCACGTCGGTCACGGTGTAATCGGCGCGTTGGGCCAGGCGCACCTGCACAGCCTGCTGCATGGGCAGGGGCAGGCCGCTGGCGGCGAGGGCTGTGCGCAGGTAGGCCGCCGTCATCTCGCGTCGTGCGGCGCGCACCTCGGCCAGTTCGCTCTGCAAGAGCAGATCCGGCGCGGGGTCCTCACGCGTAGCCGGTGCCGGGGCAGCCGGGATCTGGGGGGCGTCGTTCTCTGCCATCGTTTCCTCTCCTTCCGGGCGGGAAGACTCCGCCTCTGCAAAATCCTTCCTTCTCCCCAAGGCAGGAGAAGGGCCAAACGCTTGCCCTGAGTGTAACGCAGGCATGGGGGGCGCGCCGCCGTTCAGCACCCGCTCCACGCGGCCCCCGGCGGCGGGGTCCACCACCACGTCTACCGAAAGCACACGCTCGATCTCAAGCACCTCGCCCTCGCGCTGCGCCACCAGCAGGTCCGCCGAGAGGCCCACATTCGGCGTCGCGAGCCCCTCCGCGCGGTCGCGCACCAGGGCCGCCAGCAGCGGCTCCAGCGCATCACCCGCCGGGCCGGCCAGGCGCAGCCGCGCCACGATTCCCCGCGCCGCGTCCCAGCGCGGTGCGGCGATCACCCCGCACACATCGCGCACACTGCGATAGCCCGCGCGCGTCCGGTCGAGGGCATTGCCGTGATCGGCGAATGAAGTCACCCCGTCCCAGAGGGCCGTCGAGGCCTCCAGCACCGGGGCCGGGTAGCGCAGCCCGTTCGCCGCCCCCGGCCGGATGCACACCACCTCGAACTCGCGCCCGCCGCCCGCCGTCACCGCCAGCTCAACCTGGGTCCAAGACATGATTCCCTCCTTTCGCACATGACACGAGGTTTGTCCGTAATGAGTAATGCGTGATAAGTAAAATCGTCATTGCGGGGCGCCTGCTGCTTCAAGGATCATCTGGCCTGAGCGCGACCTGGAGTAGGGCCCGCCGCGCCAATGGACTCTACTTATTACGCCCCCTCCGTATCTCCCGCCTCCATTTCGCACTCGAGCCCCAGCTCCGCCCCCAGGTCGGCCGGGCCCTGCCCCTTTGCCTGCGCACGGCGCACGACCCAGGTACAGAGGTCGAGCAGGCAATCGGCAAACTGCTGCCGGCGATGGGCATAGTGGCGGTAGGTGGGGCCATTCATCTCCCGCGCCGTGGCCCGCGTAGCCGATTCCCCCTCTGCCAAAAAGTGCAGCGGGATGCCCGCCCCCGCGGCGACCATCAGGCGCATGGCCCGCCCATCGTGGAACACATCGTCGGCCGCGATCCCCGGCTGCACGGCCTTCCACTCCTCAAACTCGTCGGTAACGATGATGCTCCCCGGGCTCGGCGGGCGGAGGTACTGCGCCCGCTTGCGCTCCAGCACGCCCGGCCCGGCATTCTTGACCGTCACCTGCCACAGAAAGGCGCTCTTAAAGCGGTTGATGCGCACCCGGTCCTCCAGCCACTCTTTGTAGCGCTTGAGCCAGGGCAGGATCGGCGCCAGGTCGCCCTGCCCGCGCAGGCTGCCTACCGGCCGGTTGACGCAATAGTGCAGCATCAGCTGCGGCACGGTGAGCGCATCGGCCGCACCCGGGCCGGGCCACCAGCGGCCCTCCAATTCGCCCGTCAGCTCATGGTAGCGCTGCTCGCGCTCCAGGTCATCAGCGGCCGTCTCGATGCGGTCGATGCGCACCGCCGGCACCTCGCGCACGTACGACATGCCGTCGGCGGGGTTGGTCGAGAGCACCAGGTACAGCTCGCCCGTGCGCGTCAGCTCGTCGCACCAGCGGTACAGGCGGCGGGCGATGCCGTTCTGCCGGTGACCCCAGAAGCGGTCCACGATCTCCTGCGCCCACGGCTCGCTCGCGCGCACGCGCAGCCCTGCACCCACCACGAAATCGGTCGTCAGCGCCACGATGCGGAAGGCCAGCGGATTCACGCGCCACGCCTCCAGCGCTTGCTCCATCTCGCTCCGCGCATCGGCCCAGGGGCGGTCCTGCGGCGCCGAGGCGCGCCCCAGCTCCTGCCACCAGCGGTCATCCACCACCTTGACCGCCTGCTCCACCCGCGTGCGGATGATGTCACTGAAGAAACGCTCGGCCAGTTGCTCGCGCAGGCCCATCGGTTTTGCCTCCCTCTGTAATAAGTAATGCGTAATAAATAAACTTGTCATATTGTCTGAGATGCTGCTCTCCAACGGCCCGCATGAGAGCAGCGCAAGCCAGGCAACAGGCCTCATCCCAGGATAGCTTTACCTATTACGTATTACCTATTACGTATTACTTATTACTTATTACTTATTATCTTCGTGAGCCAGGCCGAGAAGCCGCCGTGCTCCCCGGCCCGGCCCGCCCGACCCGGCGCCCGGTTGGGGCCAGGCGCCGGCGCGCACCACGGGCATACGCCCGCTTGCGTCCAACGTTACACCGAGACTCAAGCCTTTGAGGCCTGGCGTCTGCTCTGGCGGGAAACAAAAAGGGCCAGCGCCGGCGTCTAGCTTGCCGGTGCCGGCCCAGTCGGCCGCACACCTGAGGCCCCTCCGCCCCCGGCCCCAACCGGGTGCGGCGCCCCTGTGCCCTTGCCCTCCTTCAGCGGAGGGTGTTACGGGCATAGAATAGCACAAATGTTCTAGCGTGTCAAGAGAAGATGAACAAAGATTTACGGATGGGATAAAATGCCAGCCGATTAGAAATCGGACTCTCAGGGCCTGCGGGCCGGTTGTCGGCCTCCGCCGACAGGTTCCGGGCTTCGTCCATGGAGATGGACGACCGGTGCCGCAGCGCCCTCCAGGGGTGATTTCTAATCGCCGGGGCGCCCGCCCGGGCGCAGTCAGGCGCGCACCGGGTGACCCGGCTCCTGCCAGAGGGGATCACGCACGATCAATTTGGAAGCATTTAGGCTGTTGTGTGGTGCGCCCGATAGATGGCCGCCAGCCCACTGATCCAGTTGCGCAGCTCCGTGCGCGCCAGCTCCACATCGGTCAGTTCGTGCTCCTGATGGGCAATGTAGGTATTGCGAAACTCTTTGATGTGATCCAGCCTGGCGGCCAGCTGGCTGCCCTTCCAGGGGGCAAAGCGCTGGCGGATGGCCGCAAAGACGCCCTGTGGGCTATCGGCCGCCTCGCGTGCATGCTCCAGGCAAAAGGCCAAGAGCCCCAATGGCATGACGCCGCTGTTGTAGACCAGCAGCTTTTTGAGGTTGGCGGCCGCCTGCAAGTACCACAGCCGGTCCCGCTCGCTCAGGCCGGCGTAGGAGGGGGCGAAGAAGGCCTGCTGCTTGGCGGGCTCCGGCGGCACAGCGGGCGCCAAGAGCCCCGCGATCATGCCCTTGGCAGCCTCATCGAGCGGACCCAGCAGGGGCGTGAAAGCGGGCGCCAGCGACGCCCCCTTGCCCTCCAAGAACTTGAACAGCGCAGTAGCCTCCTCGATGCTGCGGCGGTAGCGCGAGGGCAATTGCGCCACGGTAGCCGCGGCGATAAACTCCTCGACCCGCTCCACCTTCTGCTCGGCCGTGATCTCGTAAAAGGGCAGCGCGAGTTGCTGGCTGGCGGCCTCATGCAGCAGCTCGGCCAGGGCCGGGGCGCAGGCCTGGGCCAGCCCCTGCATCGTATTGCCGCCATAGCTCAGAAAGACTCTCTCCGGCAGATAGACGTATTCCCAGGGCGTGCCCTGCTCCGAGGCCGCCTGGCACCAGGCCATGGCTGCCCGCGCTTTGGCTGGCACGTCCAGGTCCTCGCGGCCCTTGGTCTCGACCAGATAATAGCGCCCCGCCGTGCTGCGCACCAGGAAATCGGGCGTGTAGAAGGAAAGCCTGCCGCCCCCGGCCAAATAGTCGATGCGCAAGCACTGCGGCCCGGCATTCTTGCAAAAGGCCGCCACATCCCCGGCACGATCGGCCAGGTTGGCAAAGGCAACCTCCAATTGCCGGTTGCAGGGCACCAGGTTAAAGGGCGTGCGCTCGGCCACGATAGCCGGGTGGTGCTCCGAGTGGGTCACCTGGAAAGGCCGCCAGGCCGTGACCGCTTTGGGCGCCTCGGCCTGCACCCGTTCCTCTTGGCAGATCGTCTTGCTGCGGATCAGCGGCACAAAAACCGCCCGGATGTGCTCGCGCACGTCGGCATCGGCCAGGCGGGTGATCAGGCGCTGGTCCGTCAGGCTGACCTTCTCGCCAAAGAGGATCTCCGTCAGAAAGGACTCGATCAGAGGCGCCAGCCTGGCGTGGGTGCCGCGCAGCTGGCAGATGCGCTCCAGCTCCTCACGGTAAAAGGCAATGGCCCCGAACCCCGACTGCAGGAGCGGCAGCTTGATCTTCATCTGCTCGACGATCTCATTGGTGAACAGGTGCCGCCCGGTATACTCCACCTCGGCGTCGCGCTGGGCGCCCAGGGGGAGCGGCTTGTATTTGGCAAAGGCCTGCTTGACCTCCGCGAGCGTCAGGCCGGCCAGCTCCGGCCGCACATGGTGCGCCTGGCTCAACTGGGGGATCAGGATCTCCAGCGCCGCCAGGTCCTTGTGCTCGGCGTCGGGGTAGATGCTCACCGTGGAGCGCGGCACCTTGTCGACGTCGACCACTTCCAGGGGCAGGCCCTGCTGGCTCAGCTCCTCCCGGTACAGGCTGACAAAAGCCGGGTGCTCCACGACGGCCACGATCTCGGCGGCGCCTGCCGAGCCGGGAGCGGTCATGCGCCGCAGGCCGCGGCCCAGCGTCTGCTCGGGCAGGATGTTGGCCTTGGCGCTGTAGGGGCGCAGGGGAACGATGGTGGTCACGTTACGCACATCCCACCCCTCGCGCAGCATCAGCACCGAGACGATGCAGCGGTAGGGGCTGGTATTGTCGTCTAATTCGCGCGAGAGCTGGCGCAACTGGCGCAGGTCTTCGTCGCTGATATCGGCTTCGCTCTCGGCAAACTCGTAATAGGCTGCCTCGCCCTTGCCCCGTTTCCTGACCTTGCCCTTGAGGTTGGTGTGCAGGTTCAGGGTATAGCCGTTCAGCTCGCTGAAGAGGGGGTCGCTGTTCAGGCGGCGAGTGATCTGGTCAGCCGCGGCCGTATCCTCACACATGACAAAGAGCAGCGCCTTTTTGCCGCTCCGCTCCCATTCCTGCTTCGAATCCAGCCAGCGGCTGTAGCCCAAGAGCAGGTGCTCCTGATAGCGATAGGCGGCGTCATCGCTGGGGCTCTCCACCATCTTGCCGGCGCGGCCGACGATGGGCGTTTTGACGATGCCGGCGTCAACCGCCTCGCCCAGGGGCGTGTCGCAGACGACGTGCTGGAAGATATTGCCCTTGTTATCCTTGGGCGTGGCCGAGAAATCAAGCTGCGCCGCCAGGCCCTGCCCCCGTCGCTCCTGCAGAGCGCGGTGCAGCCCGGCGATGGCCTCATTCCAGGCCGAGTCGGGGTCCCACACGTGGTGCGCCTCGTCGTTCAGCACCAGCACCCGCGGGTGCGACAGGATGCGCTCGCGCAGCGCCGCGCCCGTATCCAGCGCGCGCGCCCGCGACACGGCCGGCCCCAGCCAATCATACATTTCCGCCTCTTGCTTGCGGCCGGGCCTGGCCTCGTAGAGGCGGTGGATATTGGTCAGGTAGAGCACGCCCCCCGTCGCCGCGCCCGAAGCCTCATCCTGCAGCACCACCGAGAGGTTCCAGTCGCCCCGCCAATGGGAGGGGATGAGGGGGTCGCGGTCAAAGATGGCGCCGTTGCCAAAATCCTCCTTGAGCCGCTCGAACACGGTCAGGTTGGGGGCGATGAGCACGAAATGGCGCGCCAGGGGCGAATCGGATTCGCGCAGGGCGTGGAAGTAGCTCCAGACGATGGCCAGGCTCATGATCTTGGTCTTACCGGCGCCGGTGGCCACTTTAAAGGCATAGCGTGGCCAGGCGTCATCCTCCGGGTGCACGCCGATGGCCGCCGTCTCCGCATCCGGGCCGCCGAATGCCTCCGTCAGCGCGGAGAGGGTGCGCACCGCGCGCACCTCCAACAGGTAGATCAGAGTCTCGATGGCCTCGCGCTGGCAATAGTAGTAGCGAAAGGGGATGGCCTCGCCCCCCCGCGCCCTTAGCGTGTGGCTGCGCCCGAACCAATAGTTGAGCAGCTCGCGGCTCGTCTCCGAGGCGCCGGGGTAATCGGTATCGCGCCACTCCGCCACAAAATGGCGCAGGTTTTGGGCAATGATGATCGGGCTCGGCCGGCGCCCGTTCACAATCCGCGCCGGCTGATCGTCCCTCTCCGCCCGCACGCGGTGCCGGTTGGGCGCCTCCCACGGCTCATACAATGGCTCCAATGCCTGCACGTTGATCGTCGTATTCGCCATCTCGCGCTACCCTTATCGATGAGTCCTGGTTCATGCCAGACATCATACCCCCTGGGGCGGCACAAACAAGGAAGATGCCGCCATTGTCCATTCATGCCAATTCGTGGTAATTCGTGGCCAAGGACGCCTTTCTGCCACGAATTCCACGAATTAACACGAATTGGCAGAGGAGACGGTCGACTAAGTCTTTCCCGACTTGCGCTTTCCCTATTCCCCTCTTCCCCTTTTCGCCTCTTTCCCCACTTTCGTATCAGACATTCACTTCCACAGTGATGCTCGTATCCGCCCCGAACACATCCACCACCTTCACACAGGCCGTGTGCTTGCCCTTACGCTCATAGCGGTATTCCTGCGTGGAGATCGTGGGCAGGCTGCGCTGCTTGCGCGTGCGGTAGGCCTGCCAGTGGTGGTTAAAGGGCTGGCCCTCCACGTAATCGAAATCCACCGCCCAAAAGTCGATGAAATCGAACCCGCTCTCGACCGCCCGCTCCTTGAGCGCCTCCAGCTCCTTGACGGGCACCTCGGCCAGCGAGGGCAGGAAGCGGGTCAGCTTGATATCCACCACCCGCTCCCCCCGCTCGTTCTGGTGGTAGACCGGCGCCGCCTCCAGCGTGGCCATCTCCAGAAAGGGCGGCGGGTCCTTGCGGTTCTTTTCCATGATCTCGCGCGGGATGGGGATAAGCTTGATGCGCACGCCCAGCTCGCTCTCCAGCTCCAGGGCTTTCAGGCGCAGGTCCATCTCAAACTCCCAGGCCAGGCAGTTGACCTCCTTGCCGCCCGCCGCCCGGGCCGCCCGCGCCACCGCCGCCAGCTCCTGCCGGGTAAAGAGGCCGTCGATGGCGTCCACGTGCACAAAAGCCTGCCCCTTGCGCCCGTGCAAGAGCGGCGAGGGCGATTGGGCGAGCGGCTCGGCCCGGTAGAATTCCAGCACCACCCGCCGGTGCTCCGTATCGGCCCCCTGCAGGCGCTCCTTCTGCCACCACTGCCGCTCATAGCGGCCCAGGTTGTACACGTCAAAGGAGCGGTAGGGCTGCTGCGCCGCGTGCAGCATGCGCTGCAGCTCGATCAGCCGCTTGCGCGTGGTGTGGATGGCAAAGCGCCCCAAGTCGCACATTATCCAGCGCCGCCCCAGCCGCTCTGCCACCGCGCCCGTCGTGCCCGAGCCGCAGAAGAAATCGGCGACCAGGTCGCCTTCATTGGAAGAGGCGCGAATGATGCGCTCCAGAAGGGCCTCGGGTTTCTGTGTATCGTAGCCGGTTCGTTCATCTGCTACCTGATTGATGCGTTTGATGTCGTCCCATACATCACCGATGGCCATACCTTCCTGTTCGTCCAGGTATCGCTTGAATTCCGGCCTTCCCGTCCTGGTGAAAACAAAGCGTCCCTGAGCCCAGTACTGATCTATCTGCTCCTGCGTCCAACGCCAGTGTCTGCCAGGAGGTGGCTCAATCACTCGGTCACCGAAGCGCCGCGCAGGACCCGAACCAGCACCCGTTGCATCCTCTTTCCAGTATCGCCGCCCATCGAGGTCACTGAAACGAAAGTACTGGTCTATGTAATCTTGGGAATAAGGGCCATATTGAGTTTTCCAGGTGAAATGTGCTGTCTTGCTAAAGAAAAGGATGCTGTCGTGCACCTGTCCGTACCTGTTTGCATCACTGTGGGAGGTGCTTCTCCGCCAGACAATCTCGTTACGGAAGTTGCCTGTAAACACTTCCTCTAGCAAAGCGCGAATGAGGTAGTTCACACGCCAGTCACAGTGGACATAGATACTCCCATCTTCGCTGAGCAGCTCGCGCATCAGCAGGAACCGCTCGTATAGCATATGAATGTACGAATCTGTGCCCTTCCCCCACATATCCCGATAGGCCACCATCTCCAGCGTGGACTGGTCCTTGCCCACCGTCTCCTTTTCATCGCCAAGGGGCACATCCATCGTAAAGTCGGCGCCCACATCAAAGGGCGGGTCGATGTAGATCAAATCCACCTTGCCCTTGAACTCGGAGAGCAGCGAGGCCATCACCAGCTTGTTGTCGCCCCAGATCAGCCGGTTGCGGAAATCGTCGCGGTGCGCCTTTTGCTGGTCAAAGAGCTTGCCCTGCACCAGGGCGCGGCTCTGGGGCTCGTCGATGGTCTCGATCCTCTGCAGGGGCATGGCCAGCCCGGCGATATCCACCTCGCGCCGGTTGCCGAATTCGTCGTACTTGCCCTCCCACACCAGCTCGGTGCGCAGGCGGGAGAGGGGGTGGGGGTTATCGGGGCCATAGGGTTGTGTCATGGCGTATCCTTATCGTCATGCTGCGGTTGGCAGGGCCTTTCCAATGCTGTACCTGTAGACGCGGCATTTTGCCGCGCGTGTCGATTCAGGCTGCAGTTGGCAGCAGATGGGCCGGCGAAATCTTACACCCTGTTTGTGTTTTGGGCAAAGCAGGGGGGACGAGAACCCATAGGCGGTAACTCAAGTAGGCGAAATGCTCGCATGGCACACGCTCGCCTCGGTGGCCAAGACCTCACCCCCTGACCCCACTCCCCGGCGTACTCGTGCAGGAACAGCGTTACGTCGCGCCGGGGAGGGGGAACCATGCTGGTGAAGCAATATGCTTCACAACCAAGCACGCCCCTCGCCGGCGCCGGGCGAATCCGGTTTGATGCGGCGCCGGCGAGGGGTTGGGGTGAGGTCTGGGACCCCGACGAGGCTCGCTCTGGCACCTTATGTACTGCCCATGGGTCCTATTTCCCCCGGGCCTTCGGCCGCACATCCTCCACTCGCCGGGCATCCTTCTCCGCATCCGGGTGCCCGATCTCCCGCTCGTAATCCACGCGGACCCGCATCAGGCTCGCCGCCCGCGCTGGGTCGCCCAGTTTCCATACGCCAGCCCCAGGTTCCAGGAGTCGTTCGCTTCGCCGCGGCGGTCGCCGATCTCGCGGGCGATCTGCAGGCGCTGCTCATGGTACGCTATGGCCTTCTGCGCCTCGCTGAGGGCATAGTAGGCGCTGCGCAGGTTGCCGAGGTGCATGCCTTGCCCGCTCCGATCCCTCAGCCGACGTGCCGCCATGAGTGCTGTCTCCAGCAGCGGGATGCCGAGGTTCCCCTGCACGAGCCCGGAGGGCTTTCTTTTAAGCCCGGCGGCTTTCAGCCCCGGGCGGTCTTGCTCAAGCACACAACTGAGTTTGCCAACAGCATCGCTCAAGCGAAGGGTCTCGCTATGGACAGAACGAGATGCTTCGCTGTGCAACACCCGCCATGCCGTGAGACTCGCAGAGCCGCTATTGAGAACGTTGCGCGCATGACGAGGGAGGGTGCCTCGCTTGAGTGATGCTCGCCATGCCGTGGGGCCCGCTTGCCCGCTCGGCATGACACGCTTGCGAGAGGCTCGCAGCTCAACGTTCTCTGCTTGGCACAGGATTCCAGGAGCTCTGGGGTACTCAGCATGACTGACAAGCCGTTGTGTGGCGTTTTGCCCCCGAGCGAAGCGGCGAGCCTTGCACGAATGGTCCCCCCTCTCCGGCGCTGGCGGAGCCTCAGGCAAATACGGCGCCGGGGAGCGATGCTCAAAGCAGCGGGCCTTGCACCAATGCTCCCCCTCTCCGGCGCTCTCTGGCGCTGGGTGGGCATCTCGTCATGCATTGCGCCGGGGAAGGGGTCAGGGGGTGGGGTGATTTCCCCGCACCACCGCGGCCACCATGGGCGCCACGCGCGCGAAATCGGCGTCGCCGCGCAGGATGAGGTCGGCGTAGACGCGGGAGGGCTCCACATAGCGAGCGTGGCCCACGCGGGCCGATTCGCGGTAGTAGGTGGCAATGGTCTGGGCGTCGCCCATGCGCCCGGTGGCCAGGTTGCGCACCAGGCGGCGCAGGGCGCGCTCGTCGGCGTCGAGCTCCACAAAGAGGCGCAGGTCCAGCCGTTGGCGGATGGCGGGCAGGTGCAGCACCATCAGCCCCTCCACGATCAGCACATCCGGGCCGTCCCCGGCCTGCGAGCGCGCATCGATATCGGCGGCGAGGCGGGCATGGTCGATGGCGTCGGGGTGGTTATCGTCGGGCATGTCGCGGCCCTGAGAGGGGGAGAAGATGGTCGGGCGGCCCGAGTCGGGCGGGCGGAAGTAGCGGTCGGTGCCGATGACCTCCACGCGCAGGGGCGGCTGCCCCTGCCGCAGCGCCTGCGCCAGCGCTGCAGCAAAGCTCGACTTGCCCGAGGCGCTGCCCCCGGCGATACCGACGATGAAGGAGTGCCTGTGAGATGTATTCGCTTCCTGTGTCATCCGGAACCCCTTTTGGGAGGGGTGTGGGGTGATGCTGCCCGCCGTGCCGCATCGGGGGGCGACACAGCGGGCAGCATCACCCCACACCCCTAAAGGCCTATCGCCGGGCGGCCGCGCAGCGCATAACCCGGCAGGCCGGCTGGCGCTTACCCCAAAGCCTCCAACCGGTCCACCAGGCCATCGAGCACCCCGAATGCCTCTTCCACCGGCCGGGTGGTCGTCATATCCACGCCCGCCATTTTGAGCGCGTCGAGGGGGTACACCGAGCTGCCTGCCTTGAGAAAGCCCAGGTAATCCTCCACGGCCCCCGGCGTGCCGGCCAGGATGCGCCGCGAGAGGGCGTTGGCCGCCGAGATGCCCGTGGCGTATTGGTAGACGTAATAGTTCATGTAGAGGTGACCGAACTCGGCCCAGGTGATGCCCACCCGCTCCCGGTCGACTTGCATCTCGCCGCCATAGCCCTCACTGAAGAGGTCGGCCATGAGCTGGATCAAATCATCGGCCGCCACGCCCACGCCCTTTTCCAGGCGCTCGTGGACCTCCAGCTCAAAGCGCGCCAGGGTGGGCATGATGAACAAGTAGCGGTGGAAATTGGACATGGCCTCTTCGAGCACGGCGATCTGCTGCGCCCGATCCGTCAGGTGATCCAGCAGATAGCTGCGCACCATGGCCTGGTGAAAGTTCGAGGCGACCTCGGCCACAAAGAGGGCATAGTCGCTGTAGATGATGGGCTGGTGCTTCCAGGTGAGGTACGAGTGCATCGAGTGGCCCAGCTCGTGCGCCAGGGTGCCCAGGCTGTAGTAGGTGTCGTCAAAGCTCAGGACGATAAAGGGGTAGGTGCCGGGCGCGCCGGAGGAAAAGGCGCCGGCGACTTTGCCCCGGTTGGGCGCCCAGTCGACCCAGCGCTCCTGCAGGCAACCCTGGCGCAGGGTGCGCACATAGTCCTCGCCCATGGGCGCCAGGCCCGCCGCAATCCAGTCGACCGCCTGCGCAAAGGTGATGCGCGGGGGCTCGGAGATCAGCGGCGCCCAGATGTCGTAAGGAGCCAGGCGCTCCACGCCCAACAGCCGCCGGCGCACGCGCCAATAGCGATGCCAGGTGGGCAGGTGTGCCCGAAAGGTCTCGATCAGCCGGTAAAAGACCGCCAGCGGGATGTTGTTGGTAAAGAGCGAGGCGGCGAGGGTGCTTTCGTGCCGCCGCACACGCGCGCGAAAGACATCGGCCTTGAGCGTGGTCATCAGGTTGTTGGCCAGAGTATTCTTGAAGGCCAGGTAGGTATCGTTGTAGGATTCCCAGGCGGTGCGCCGCGCCTCGCGGTCGGGCTCGGCCAGGATCTTTTCAAAGGTGCCCTGCGTGACCTCGACCGCCTCGCCCTGGCTCGAACGGGCGGGGGGAAAGCGCATATCGGCGGCGGTGAGCATGCTATACGTCGTCTCAACCGCGCCCAGAGGGTCCGAGACCATGCCCAATACCTGCTCCACCTCACTCGAGCGCCGGTGCGCCTGCTGGCGGAAGAGGTCCTCCACATAGTGGGCATAGATGCCCAGGCGCGGGTCCGCGGGCAACTGGCGTAGCACCGTTTCCTGCCCCAGGGCGATCAGCTCGGGCTCGACAAAGGCCATGGCCCCCGCGGCCTGCGCCAGAAGGCCCTGCGTCCGGCTCAGGAGCGCCGCCGCGGCCTGATCCGCCGTGTTCACGCTGTGGCTCAGGCTGGCATAGGCCCAGAGCTTGCCCAGCCGTTGCACCAGCGCATCCCGCGCGGTGAGGCAATCGGCCAGCACAGCAGCCGACTCTCCCAGGTGCCCCTGAAAACGCTCAAACTCTCTCAGGCTGCCGGCAATGGCTTGATATTCGGCCTCCCAGGCCGCAGGTGAGGGGAAAACGCTCTCCGCGTTCCAGGTATCTTTGACCGGCACCGCACTGCGCGCCGGAGGGGTGCTTTCTGGCATGTCGGCTTGCCTCCCTGGTGAAATAACGAGTTTGCTCTATGGTACGCCGGGCGGGCTTTTTGCGCAAGGCGCTCAACCGACAATCCCGGTGGCAGCCAGGCGCTGCGTTTCGCCGCTTTCCACTCAACCCCCCCCCGGGGTCTCATGCTTTGCCCGCCGAGCCGAACAGGTCCAAATAGTACCCGCTGCGCTCGCGAAAGCTCTGGCGCATCGTATCGAGGATGCTGAAATACGAGGCCTTTTCCGATCGCGCTGCCTCTTGCATGGCCTCGCCCGCCCGGATGCCCAGGTCGGTAAAGATGTTGACCTTGGCGATGCCCCCGGCAATGGCGGCATGGAACTGCTCTTCGGAGAGCCCCGACCCGCCATGCATGGAAAGGGGCGTGTTGACGCGCCGGCGGATCTCCGCCAGCCGCGGCAGGTCCAGGTGCGGCTCGCCCTGATAGACGCCGTGCGCCGTGCCGATGGCCACGGCCAGGATATCGACCCCCGTCTCGGCCGCAAAGCGCTCGGCGACCTCGGGGTCGGTAAAGCCCAGGCCCCGGGCGCCGTAGCTCTGATATTCAGAGCCCGAGCCCACATGCCCCAGCTCAGCCTCGACCCCCGCACCGGCCGCGTGGGCTGCGCGCACCACCCAGCTGGCCTGGGCGATATTCTCTTCCAGGGGCAACTGCGAGCCGTCGAACATGATGTCGGTAAAGCCCATGGCCAGCGCCTTGGCGCACTGCTCAAAGTTGGCGCCGTGATCCAGCATCAGCGAGACGGGCACCGTCGCCTGCTCTGCCAGCGTGCGGATCAGCCGCGCAAAGCCCCGCGCCGAGGGCCGGTCGAGCCAGCCCGAGTAGATGGCGATCATCGCGGGCGAGCGCTTTTCCTCCAGCGCGGCAAACAACCCCTCGCTGGCCACCATGTCAAAGGTCACGAAAAGCGGCACGGCATAGCGGCCGGCCTGCGCTTTTTTCAGTTCATTCAGAATCGGAACGAGAGGCACGATTTTACTCCTGTCAGGGTTTGCCCTTTTCTAGATCTACTCCATGTTCGCGCAGGAAAGCCAACGCTGCATCCAGCGTCGGGATGCCCGCGCGCCCGCCCAACTGCGTGCATTTGATGGCCGCCACCGCGCTGGCAAAGGCCGCCGTGCGCTGCAAGTCCCAGCCGCGCAGCAGGCCGACGAGATACGCGCCGTGAAAGACATCGCCGGCGCCCGTCGTATCGGTCACGGGCACCGGGTAGGCCGGCGTGTGAAAGCGCTCGCTCCCCGTCACGGTATAGCTGCCCGCCTCGCCTTCGGTCTGCACGACCACCCGGGGGCCCAGCGCCAGCGCGGCCTCGCCCGCCGCCCACAGGTCGCGCTCGCCCGTGAGCGCCGGCGCAAAGCCGGAGCCGCAGATGAGGATATCCGTCTCTGCGACCAGCGCCCGCATGGCTGCCGAGACGGCCCAGCCCCCCTTGGCGGCATCCAACACGACGGTCTGCCCCGCCTCGTGCGCCCAGCGCGCAGCGCAGAGGGCGGCCTCGAGGTGAGAGCCATCGAGGTGCAAAAAGGGCGCCGAGGTGATATAGGCACGGTCCAACTCCTGCGGCTGCAGCGGCCTGTGTTGGCCGCCGTGAAGCGCAGAAAAGACGCGCTCGCCCGTCCCTTCCTGCACATAGACGAGGATAACCTGCTCCTCTGGCCCCGGGCGCACGATCACGCGGCCGGTATCCACCCCATCCCGAGTCAGGTAACGCAGCTTGAGCGCGCCGATTTCATCATCCCCGGCCGTGCCCACATAGCCCACGCGCGCCCCCAGCCGGGCCGCCGCCACCAGCGCCGTCGCCACCGGCCCACCGCCATCGAAGCGCAGGCCGCTCAGGCGCGCGCCGCGCTCCCAGGTGGGCATGTCGTGCAGGCGGATCAGCACATCTACCGTAGCCAGCCCCAACCCCACAATCTGCAGATTAGCCAACTCTCTCCTCGATCAAGACACCGAATGCCTCTTGGTGGGGCAACAGCCGGGTAGGTTGCTTCGCCTCCATCCGGCAGCCTCTCATTGGGTTTTGGAGGGGATGTTGGCGTCAGCGGCGCCGCTGACGCCAACATCCCCTCCAAAACCTTAAGGCCCATAGCCGGGCAGACTGCGGAGCCCCTCGCCCGGCAAACCGCGCTCAGTCTACCAACACAGGCCGGATGCCCAGGAACTTGCAGGCCAGGAGCAACGCCTGCACCTGATCACCGTGGATCATGCTGGCATGGTGGATAAAGCCCTCTTCCACCAGCGTACGGTAGAGGCGGGCCTGGTCGCGCACACGCACCCACGACCAGGTGCCAGCGAGAGTCTCTGTGGAGGGCTCAATCTCACCCGGGGCGATGAGCATCTTCCACTCGCCATCATACTCGGCCAGCCGGCAAAAAGTCACCCGGCCCGGCTTGAGCTGGAACTGGTACAACCCAGCCTGCACGTCGCCCTCCTGCGCTGGCAGGGCGCCCCGCATATCTTTCCGCGAGCGCAGCGCCGTGCGGGCAGGGTCGGCGGCCAGGCAGGTGGGCGCATTGCCGCAGTGCCAGGCCAGCAGCACATTGGGGTCTTCCCGGTGCTGGATCGTCCAATCGATAAAGTGGGGCACCGTTTCGCCCAGGGCAGATCGATAGCTCACCAGCATCGCCAGCGCCCCCAGCACATCGGTCTCACAGGCAGTGAGCATCCCCTGGCCCGTCAGTCGCCCAAAGATGCCACAGAGCTGCATCCCCATCTGCTTCTGGATCGCGGGCCAGCACTGCACGGCCAGCGCCGAGAGCCGGTTGCTGCGCCAAAAGTCGCTGAGCGCCAGCTCCAGCCGGGCTGCCTGCCGCACATAATCGCCGGCCACCGTCACGGCCGCCGCGCTCTGGCGGATCCGCTGCCGCACTGCCTCGAGCCGGGGATCATCCTCCGCATAGCCTTGTGCCGTGCCCACCACCTCCGAAAGCTCGCAGTGGATCACGTTCTGGCCGAATTGGCGCGCCAGGGCATGCTCGTCATAGCCCACCGTCTCGAACGTCTCCGGCCGCACGCCCACCTGGCCGAGCTGCGCGCCCCGCAACCCCTTGACCACGGCCACCGCGCGCACAAAGGCTTCCAGCTCGCGCGCCAGCGCCGGCTCATCGGGAAAGAAGATGCCGGCAAAGTGGAAAGGCAGGCGCCGCCGGTAAAGCGCCGAGGCGATGGAGAGGTTGCCGCAATAGGAATCTGACACGCGCGCCAGGCTCACATCCTCCAGGGCGGGGGGCTCCTTGGTCGCATAGAGCAGCACCGGCGCCTGCAGCTTTTCCGCCACCTTGGCCGCCGAGCGCTCGTCGCCAAAGTCCAGCGGGCACAGGACGAGGGCGTCCACCCCCTGGCGGGCGAAATATGCGGCGGCCGCCTCTCCCTGGTCCAGGCCCGTCACCGCGCCGTGGGGTGTATAGCCCTGCACGCCATCCACCGTCTCGCCATCGGGGGCAGGCTGGGGTGCCACAACCTCCACCCCCGGCAGCCGCGCCAGGGCAGCCAGGCTCTCGGTGCGCATGCGCTCGCACCAGGGCGTATAGCGCCAGCGATAGGAAGGCACAAACCCAATCCGTACCCGCACTTGATCCATCTTCTCCCCCCGGGGGACCTTCTGCCTGAGCAGTCCCCCCGCCCTTCCTCTGCGTCCTCTGCACCTTGGCGGTTCAGACAAAACTCTTGCGGTACCCCTGGAAGGGTCGGAAGCCCTCCACCTGGTAAGAGCCCCCGGCCGCCCTGCAGGCGCGGGCCAGCCCTCGGCAGGTGAGTCGCCAGATGGCGGGGAAATCCTCCTTCCGCCAGGCGCGGATCGTGACGCCGGGGGGCAGGAGGGCGGCGAGATCATCCCAGAGCGGTTCCAGAGCCATCAGGGTCTCACTTTCCAGGAGTATGCCGATCTGGCGCCCATTATACACCGTTTCCATTCTGTACGTGCATGTAAAGTAAACTGACGCATCGTGAATAGCCGGTTTTTTACAGTTGACAGGTGGGGGCCGCTTGCGTATAATATTCCTTGTCAGTGAGCCCGCGTGGCGGAACGGCATACGCAGCAGGTTGAGGGCCTGTGCCCGTTATGGGCGTGGAGGTTCAAGTCCTCTCGCGGGCACCTGAAGAGAATGAAGGCGTAAGCGCTAGCGCTTACGCCTTCTTTTTTTACCCTCGCGGCTCCCCCTTCGACAGCAGCCCGGACATCCTGTATACTCGTCTTTAGCGCTACAACCGTACTTGGTCCAGCTGGCCCCCCGGTAACAGCCGGCAAAGGTGCTGCGCGATGCCCGGATGGGATCCGCTTAGAGAAATCGGTGTGTCAGGTCTGGCAGATATTTACAGGAGGACAGGACATGGTGCTCATCGGATGCTGTGGCGCAGTCGAGGATGCCGAGAGGTTGCACACGGCCGGCTTTGATTACATGGAGTCGACGGTGGTCGCGCTGGCCAGGGAAGAGGACGAAGCCGCTTTTGCGCCGCAGCTGGCGCAGTATCAATCGACGCCCCTCCCCATCCGCGCCTTTAACGTCTTTTTGCCCGGTGATCTGAAGATCGTGGGGCCCAGTGTGGATCGGGGGCGGGTGCAAGCGTATGTGGAGCGGGCCCTGCGGCGGGTGCAGGCGGTGGGGGCGCAGGTAGTCGTCTTTGGCAGCGGCGGCGCACGCCGGGTGCCGGAAGGCTTTCCGCGGGATCAGGCCGTGCGGCAGCTCGAGCAGTTCCTGCACATGGTGGCCGATGTGGCAGAGCCCAAGGGCATCACCATCGCCATCGAGCACCTGAACCGCAGGGAATGCAATATTCTCAACAGCGTCGCCGAGGCGGTGGAGCTGGCGCAGCTGGTGGATCGCAAGCCCATCCGCGTGTTGGCCGATTTCTATCACCTGGATGAGGAAAAGGAGCCGCTCGAGCACCTGGTGCAGTATAAGGACTGGCTCGCTCACGTCCACGTGGCCGATACGGGGCGCTCGGCCCCCGGCAGGGGCCACTATCCCTACCCCGAGTTCGCCGCAGCCCTCAAGCAAGCCGGGTACCGGGGCATGGTCTCCATCGAGTGCCAGTGGCGCGATCTGCCCACGGAAGCCGGCCCAGCCATCGAGTTCCTGCGCCGTACGTTCGCCTGATGGCGCCCGCACCTCTTTCCGCATAGCAGAGAACAACAGGGCGCACTGCCGGCGCCTGCGACGGCACGCATCTTGCTGGACGCCTCACAGTGGAGCGTGGCGCCTGGAGTGCCCCGGCTGGAGGGGTCAGCATATTGCCGGTCGTCTTGCCGGGTGTGCCGAGGGGCGCGTATCCCTACCATGGCACAAGGGAATCGCCGGCGCTAAAGGTGGGAGTCAAGGCTGCCTCAATGCGGCTTCGGCGCACCAAGTGAAATGCTGGGCCGTGCCCGCACTGGCTTGTTTCTCGCCACAGATGACCGTTGGAAGCAGCCGCCAAGCAAAACCTTGCGCTCGTGGCACGGTTCTTGCTAATAGTGGGCGCCGGGCAAGTTCCGGCTGACTTCCTCGGATCGGAGCGTGGCGATTCCCGGATCGCGTAGATAGCTTCACAACTCTGGGAGACACGGCACCTATTCGAGGAGGAAAGAGGACTATGGCGACGAGATTCGAGGAAAGGCCCCGCGAGCGGGAACGGGCCCCGGAAGAAGCGATCCAGCTCGAACCCATGATGGCGGACCGCGATTACGAAAAGCTCTACGGCACGCGCGCCTGGTTGCGCGACCGAGTGCGCCTGGCCCCGGTGTTTGCCGGAGTTTTCATCGCGCTCTCGACCGAGGTGTTCCTCACCGCTTTCGGCATCTGGGTAGGGGTCATCAGCGCGCCGGTTACGCCTGCGGGCGGTCTGCCGACAGGCCTGGCCTTTGCGGTGGGCGCCTGGATTGTGGCCAGCACCTGGCTGGCGACGCTGCTCGGCTCCTGGTTCGCAGCCCGCATGGCCGGCGTGGCAGGCCACATGGATGGGATCCTGAACGGCGTAGCCGTCTGGGGTTTGTTCAACTTTGCCGCCGTGATCCTGGGCAGCATCAGCACGCTGTTTGGCATCGGCAGCCTGGTGAGCGTAAACCTGGGCGCCGGCACTTTCGATCTGCTCCGCGCCCTGAACCTCAGCTCATTGGCGACGGTGACGCCAGATCAGGCAGCGGCAATTCGTTCCTTTGTCAGTAGTGTGGCACTGTTTGTTTGGGCAGGGCTGGCAATCGGCGGCGGTTTCGCCGTTCTGGGGGGCTGGCTGGGCGCCCGCAGCCGGCGGGTGACCGTGCAGCGGCCGCAGCCACAGTAAGGATCTGATCGTGGGCTGCCGGGTTAATCCTGGCAGCCCACCGTAACGAGCAATCGTATCTCTGTGGATAACCAGCGAGGCGAGAAGCCTGAAAGCGCAGGCCCTCGTTCTCTTGTAGGGGGATGTTGGTTTCTCCCCCAAAGGGGTGAGCCAGCATCCCCCGTAGATTGCTAAAGGAAAACCTGAAAAAAGGGCTTGACAGGATTTGAATTCCGGTCTATAATAGCAGATTGCCGTAATATGCCCCTTTGTTCTGGGTCGCCGCACCGTACTGTTGTGATTGAGATCAGTCGCACCCACAGTTTCATCGAAAACCGATACTGTGTACACTTGCGCTAATCTACAGATGGCGCCCATAAAGAGGGATAAGGAGGCGAGAATCTCGGTTGTGGTCCGTCGCAGGGAGGGCGATGGAGAACCGGGATTTTGTGCTATTGAGAGCGTTCGCGTTTTTTATTTGGTAAGGTACTGAGGAGGAACGCGTTGGAGATCAACGACATCAGGGCATTGCGCATTAGTCTCGCCTCGCCAGAGCAGATCCGCCAATGGTCGCATGGCGAGGTGACCAAGCCCGAGACCATCAATTATCGTCGTCTCCGACCAGAGAAGGATGGACTGTTCTGTGAGGCTATCTTCGGCCCCACAAAAGATTGGCAGTGCTACTGCGGCAAGTACAAGAAGGTTCGCTACAAGGGCGTAGTCTGTGAAAAGTGCGGCGTTGAGGTCACGCACTCGCGCGTGCGGCGTGAGCGCATGGGGCATATTGAGCTGGCCACACCGATTGCGCATATTTGGTACACGCGGCGCTCACCGAGCTACCTCGGCCTGTTGCTGAATATCTCCCAGCGCAACCTCGACCGGGTGCTCTATTTCGCCCAGTATATTATCACTGAGATAGACGAAGATGCCCGCCAAAGGGCGCTGCGCCGGCTCGATGAAGAGTTGAGCCGAGAGACCAATCGTCTGAACCGCGCCGCCCAGGAAGAGCTCGAGGCCATCGACGCCCAGCTGGCTGAAGAGGTTGGCCATGCCAACGAACAGCGCGAGGCGCTGCAGCGGGAAATGGAAGAGCGTCTGACGGCAGCGACCGATGAGGTCATGCGCGCCGCTACGGCCCTCCAGGAAGCGCTGGACAAGGCGAAGGATACCCCTGCAACTGAGGACTTGATCTTTGCGCCCAGTGACACGCTGATCTTGCGCAAGGGCGAAGTGGCCCGGCGTGAGCACCGCAGCCAGCTCAACGCCATCGTCCAGGACAAGCTGAACGAGTTGGACGGGCGCATCCATGAGGAATATGCCGCCAAGATTAACGAGCTGGCCCAGCAGGAGGCCCCGGCTCAGCAGCGGGCGCAGGAAGAGCGCCAGGCTGTGCAAGAGCGCCTGGCGGCCGAGGTCGCGGAGGTCAAGCAGCGCATAGAAGCCGACCGCGAAGAGCTGCAGAGCCTGCGCAAGAAGCAGCTCATCAACGAGAGCCGCTACCGCGAGCTGGAGGAAAAGTGGGGCCGCGTGTTCCGTGCCGGCATGGGCGCTGAGGCGATCTATGACATTGTCAAAGATATCGACCTCAACAGCATGACCGATGCCCTGCGCCGCGAGATGCGACAGACCCGCTCCAAGCAGCGCCGGAAGAAAGCAGCCAAGCGCCTGCGCGTGGTAGAGGCGCTGGTTCACTCCGAGAACCGGCCCGAGTGGATGATCTTGACAGCGTTGCCGGTCATCCCGCCTGAGCTGCGCCCGATGGTACAGCTGGATGGCGGACGCTTTGCGACCAGCGACCTCAACGATCTCTATCGCCGTGTCGTCAACCGCAATAACCGCCTCAAGCACCTGATCAAGCTGCAGGCGCCCGAGGTCATCATCCGCAACGAGAAGCGTATGCTGCAAGAGGCGGTCGATTCATTGATCGACAACAGCCGCCGCGGCAAGGCCATCTCGCTGCGCGGCCGCCGGCAGCTCAAGTCGTTGTCAGACATGCTCAAGGGCAAGCAGGGCCGTTTCCGCCGCAACCTGTTGGGCAAGCGCGTGGACTATTCTGGCCGCTCGGTCATTGTTGTCGGCCCGGACCTCAAGCTGCATCAGTGTGGCCTGCCCAAGCGTATGGCCCTGGAGCTCTTCCGGCCGTTCGTGATGCACAAGCTGGTCGAGTACAACTATGCCATCAACGTCAAAGGCGCCAAGCGACTGGTGGAGCGCGAGACGCCTGAGGTCTGGGAAGTGCTGGAAGAGGTCATCAAGACCCGCCCGGTGCTCCTGAACCGCGCCCCTACCCTGCACCGCCTGGGCATTCAGGCCTTTGAGCCGGTGTTGGTAGAAGGCAACGCTATCCAGATCCACCCGTTGGTGTGCTTTGCCTTTAATGCCGACTTTGACGGCGACCAGATGGCTGTGCACGTGCCGCTTTCAGATCGCGCCGTGAAGGAAGCGCGCGAGCTGATGTTGGCCAGCAAGAACCTGCTCTTGCCTGCCAATGGCGAGCCCGGCGTGGGCCCGTCGAAGGATATGGTGCTGGGCTGTTACTACATGACCATTGAGCGCGATGGCATGCTCGGCGAGGGCAAGGTCTTTGGCAGCTACGATGAGCTGGCTCTGGCCTACTCGCTGGGCAAGGTGCACATCCATGCCAAGATCAAGTTCTACACCGAGCCCCGGCCCGGCGAGCCCAAGCAGCTGATCGATACGACGGTGGGCCGCGTGCTCTTTAACGAGGCCCTGCCCGAGCCCCTGCGCTTCAAGAACGAGGTTATGGACAAGGGCGGCCTGAAAAAGTTAGTGGCCGAAGGCTATCAGCGCCTGGGCATGGAGGGCACGGCAGAGCTGGTCGACAAGATCAAGGAAATTGGCTTCCGATACGCCACTCGCTCGGGCACGACCATCGCCATCGATGACCTGCAGGTGCCAGAAGACAAGGCGCGGATCATCGAAGACGTGACCAATCGCGTGGCAGAGGTTGAGCGCCAGTACCGGCGTGGCCTGATCACGGAAAACGAGCAATATCTCAAGACGGTGGAGTTGTGGACCGAGGCGACCGAAGAGGTGACCACTGCCGTATCGTCGGCCCTGGATCCCCAGGGCCCGCTCGGCATCATGGCCAACTCGGGCGCAACCAAGGGCGGCCTGCAGCCGATCCGTCAGTTGGCCGGCATGCGCGGCCTGATGGCCGATCCTTCGGGGCGCATCATCCCGCTGCCGATCCGCTCTAACTTCCGTGAGGGCCTGACGACCCTGGAATACTTTATCTCAACCCACGGCGCCCGCAAGGGCCTGGCCGACACCGCCCTGCGCACGGCCGATGCGGGTTACCTGACCCGCCGTCTGGTGGACGTGGCGCAGGATGTGATCATCAATGCCGAGGACTGTGGCACCAAGGATGGGATCTGGATCGACGCCAAGAACAGCCAGGTTGCCGGCGAGACCTTCGCCGAGCGCATCTTGGGCCGCCTGGCGGCGCAGCCCATCGTGCATCCGCAGACGGGCGAGATTCTGGTTGATCGCGACCAGATGATCGACGAAGACAATATCGAAGCCATCAAGGCTGCCGGCGTGGAGGGTGCACGCGTACGCTCACCCATGACCTGCCAGCTGCGTTATGGCATCTGCGCCAAGTGCTATGGACGTGACCTGGCTCGGGGTGACCTGGTCCACATCGGCGAGGCGACGGGCATCATCGCCGCCCAGTCGATCGGTGAACCTGGCACCCAGCTGACGCTGCGGACCTTCCATACTGGTGGTGTGGCCGGCGGCGGCGATATCACGCAGGGTCTGCCGCGCGTGCAGGAGCTGTTCGAGGCCAGAATCCCCAAGGGAGAGGCAACGATCGCCGAGATCTCGGGCATTCTGCACATCGAGCGCGACGGCGATGAGCGCACGGTGCGCATCGTTTCGACCGAGCCGCGGCAGCGCGAGTACGAAGTGCCCGCCAACTGGAGCATCAAGGTCGAGGATGGTGACCGCGTCCAGCAAGGGACGGTGCTGGCCAAGAACGAGGAGGAAGAACTCACCTCCGATGTCGCCGGCATCGCGAGTGTGCAGGATCGGTCCGTGACCGTCCGCTATGAAGAGCGGAACGAAGCGGTGTATGAGATCCCGGCGGCGGCGCGACTGCGCTTCCAGGATGGAGCGCAGGTGCAGGCGGGCGACCAGCTCACCGAAGGCGCCAAGAACCCGCACGAGATCCTGCGCATCCAGGGGCCCGATGCGGTGCGCATCTACCTCGTCGAGGAAGTGCAGAAGGTTTACCGCTCTCAGGGCGTGAACATTAACGACAAGCATATCGAGATCATCATCCGCCAGATGCTGCGCCGCGTGCGCATCCGGAACTCGGGTGATACGCCACTCCTGCCCGGTGAAGTGGTGGACCGCCTGGACTTTGATGAACTGAATAACCAGGTGATCGCCGAGGGTGGCTCGCCGGCAACGGCAACGCCGATCCTGTTGGGCATCACCAAGGCATCCCTGAGCACCGAGTCGTTCCTGTCGGCAGCATCCTTCCAACACACGATCAGCGTGCTGGCGAATGCTGCCATCGAAGGCAGGCGCGATAATCTGCGCGGCCTGAAGGAGTCCGTCATCATTGGTAAGCTGATCCCCGCGGGCACCGGTTTTGATCGGTCGCCAGGGCGCGGCAGCAATGGCGATCTGCATCCGCCTTCAGCCGGGCCCAATCAATTCGGCGCAAGGCGTGGAAACCTCGATGTAGCGTCGCTGTTCGGGGCTCTGCCCGCCGATGTGGGCGACGAAGAAGAGGCCGAGCCCTCGGAGGCAACAGCTACCATCGAGGAGTAGACAATGCCTCGGACCATCATAATCCGCCGGAACCGAGAGCGGCGGCGACGTGGTGGTGAACAAAGAAGGAGATCCCTGTGGTTCCAACTGCTGCTCGTGGCGCTCATCGGGCTGGGGGCAGCAGTTGGAACTGCGATCACTGCGAGTGCGGCCGGCCTGGTGGCTGCTTATCGGTACTTTTCCGCAGATCTGCCGTCGCCAGAGCAGGTCGAAGAGCTCGCAATGACCAGCTTCGAAACGACCAAGATCTACGACCGCACAGGGCAACACTTGCTCTATGAGGTCGTTGACCCGGAGGCGGGTGATCGCACGATCATCCCCCTCCGGGATATCCCCTTGCCCCTGCGCCAGGCAACGATAGCTCTGGAAGACCGCACTTTCTACACCAACCCCGGCGGCATCAACTGGGAAGGCCTGGTGCGCGCCTTTTCGAACAACCTGCAAGGCAACCCCATCCAGGGCGGCAGCTCCATTACCGCACAGTTGGTGCGCAACGTAACGATGACGCCCGAAGAGCGTATGTCGTTGAGCTACTCGCGCAAGATCAAAGAGGCCATCCTCTCCATTGAGCTCACACTTCGCTACCCCGGCCTCGAAGGGCGCGACAAGATCCTGGGTTGGTACCTCAACACAGTCTACTATGGCAACCGGGCCTATGGCGTAGAGGCAGCCTCCAAGGTCTACTTTGGCAAGCATGCCAAGGACCTGACCCTGGCCGAGGCGGCCATGCTGGCCAATGTCCCCGAATATCCGGCCATGAACCCCATCGATAACCCTGAGGAAGCCAAGAAGCGCCAGGGCCTCGCCCTGCAGGCGTTGGTTGACCAGGGCTATATCACTCAGGAACAGGCGACAGAGGCCTGGAATGCCCCCGTTTCCCCGCCGCCGCCAGCCAATGATCAGGTCAAGATCGAGGCACCGCACTTTGTGATGTACATTCTCGACGTGCTGTCACAGCGCTACGGAAAAAACGCCGTCTATGGCGGCGGCCTGCGCGTGATCACGACCCTCGATTACGATCTGCAGAATAACGTGCAGAACATCGTCACCAAGACGGTGCGCAACTGGCCCGCCAGCTCCAATGCGCACGACGCGGCAGCGGTGGTCATCCGCCCTTCGACGGGCGAGATCCTGGCTATGGTGGGCAGCGTCGACTATTTCGATACCTCCATCGACGGCCAGGTCAACATGGCGGTGCAGCCGCGGCAGCCGGGCTCCTCGTTCAAGCCCTATACCTATGCGGCCGCCTTCGAACAGGGTTACTCCCCGGCCACCATGGTCTATGACGTGCGTACCGCCTTTCCCATCCCCGGGGCGCCGCCCTACGTGCCCCAGAACTTTGACAACTCTTACCACGGTCCGATATCGCTCCGTCGGGCGCTGGCCTGCTCCTACAACATCCCAGCAGTGATCATGGCCAACCGCATCGGCATCGACAGCGCGGTCGAGATGGCCCATCGCCTGGGCATCACCACCATCCGCGATAAGAGCAAGATCGGCCTGGCCGTCACGCTGGGGGCCGCCGAAGTCTCTCTGTTGGATCACACCTATGCGTTCAGCGTCTTTGCGAACAGCGGCGTGATGGCTGGCGAACCCGTGCCGCCGGATAAGCGCGAGCCCGGCTTCCGTGAGCTGGACCCGGTTGGCGTCTTGCGTGTGACCGATGGCCGCGGCCGGGTGCTGGAGGAATTCCTGGGGCCCACGCTCAAGGAAGTGCTGGACCCGCAGGTGGCCTATCAGATCACCAGCGTCCTCTCCGATAACAATGCACGCACGCCGGCCTTTGGGGCGGTGAATCCCCTGGTCTGCAGCCGGCCCGCTGCGGCCAAGACGGGCACGACCAACGATTACCGGGACTGCTTGACTATGGGTTATAATCCGCAGATCGCCGTGGGCGTATGGGTGGGTAATGCCAATAACGCTCCCATGGGCTCCTGGTATGGCGCCATTGCCGCCGCCCCCATCTGGCACGACATCATGGAATACGCCTTCAAGACGCTGCCGCCGGTCGATTTTGTCCAGCCGCCCGGAATGAAGTGGGTCGAAGTAGACGCCGAGTCGGGCGCGTTGCCTGGGCCCCATACCAAGTCCAAAGTGAAGGACATCTTCCGCGAGGGCATGGCGCCCTCGAGCCCCGATACCACGCACATTGCGGTCAAGATCTGCCGTGTCTCGGGCAAGCTGGCCACTCCGTACTGCCCTCCAGATGAGGTCGAGGAAAAGGTCTATACTCTCTACCCGACCGAGGCAGGCGACTGGGTACGCAATACCAAGCAACCACAGCCGCCCACGAGTTACTGCGATGTGCATGGGCCCAGCCTGAGCTCGTCGGATGCCTCCATCACTTCGCCCGGCATCTACCAGGCCCTCAAGGGCACGGTAGCGGTCACGGGCAATGCGCGCAGCCCGGGCTTCCATGAGTACCACCTGGAGTATGGGCCGGGCCTGCAGCCAGTGGAATGGTTCCCCGTCGGCGGCCCGCATAGCCACATGGTCGATAATCAGGTGCTGGAAAATTGGGATACATCGAGCCTGGATGGGCTGTACACCCTGCGCCTGACAGTGTTGGGCAGCCAGGAGCGCCAGATGACCATCCCGGTGACTGTGGACAATACGCCGCCTCAGATCAAGATCATCGAGCCGCTGGATCAGGGGACCCTGATCAAAGAGACGGATTACCTGAACATCCAGGTTGATGCCACCGATAACATGCTCATGGATCAGGTACAATTCCTGATCGACGGGCAGCCGGTAGGCGAGTCGCAGGTGGCGCCCTACACACTGGGCTATGACCTGAAGAACCTCGACACCCGGGCGCAGGGCCATACCCTGGAAGCGATCGCCCGCGACGCAGCCGGCAATGAGACCAGGTCGGCCCCGATCGTATTCTATGTGAAGCATCGATCGAAAGACCAGTGATTGCCGGGTTTCACGCTGCGCACGGATCACGGCGCGAGCCATTTCAGGGGGTTGGGGTACAGCATCCCGGCAGTGCCGGGATGCTGTACCCCAACCCCCTCCAGAATTATGGCCGACCAGTGGCCAAACACTTCACCTGGCAGGCGCCCAGGGCAACGTCATGAGCAAGTGGGCATAGAGACATGACGTCAAGAGGCAAAGAGGCGTCGGTGTGTCAGATCTCCCCCGTGTACACAGAAAGGATTCATCGTGGTCGAGGAACCCCGGGCAGCCATCTGGGACATGGATGGCGTATTGGTACTGAGCGGTGATTTTCATTATGAAGCATGGGTAGAAACCCTGCGCGATTATGGGCTCAGCATGAGCCGTGAGCAGTTCGAGCAAACCTTCGGCATGAATAACCAGAACCTTCTGCGCCGGATCTATGGCCCTCGCCTGCGCCCAGAGCAGATCCACGAGCTTGCGGACCGCAAGGAAGCGCGCTATCGCGAGCTGATCCGGGGCCGCATGCAGGCCCTGCCCGGAGTCGAAGAATGGCTGCAGCGCCTGCACGATGCAGGTTGGCGCCAGGCCGTTGCCTCGTCGGCCCCCATGGCCAACGTGGCCGCCGTGATCAACCAGCTCGATTGCTGGCACTTTTTCGACGCCGTGCTCACCGGAGAGCGCCTGCCCCGCTCCAAGCCCGATCCGGCGATCTTCCTGCAAGCTGCAGCGGCCGTGGCTGTGCCCCCGGAACGCTGCGTCGTCATCGAGGATGGCACCGTGGGCGTCGAGGCCGCCTGTCGCGCCGGCATGAGGGCCATCGCCGTCACCACTACCCACCCCGCCAGCGAATTCCAGGAGGCCGATATCATCGTCGAGCGCCTGAATCACCTGCCGCCGGATAGCTTCGACCATCTTATCGGCTGACCCGATAATAGCACCCGTTTGGTGCTGCAACCGCGCTTGATCCAGCCGGCTCCCGGTAACAGCCGGCCAAGGTGCTGTGCGCCTGCCCGGCTCTGACCCGGGAGGGGGGATTGGGCGGGTTGCCT
>Ga0078972_1000823_pt2 | contig 78085 bp, 55 predicted proteins | sample YelNatPaOPGAMG01_FD_67568 | JGI IMG/M metagenome (GOLD analysis project Ga0078972, IMG submission 67568) | Hot spring thermophilic microbial communities from Obsidian Pool, Yellowstone National Park, USA - OP-RAMG-01 (SPADES assembly) (version 2) | ecosystem: Environmental > Aquatic > Thermal...
GCTTCAGGGGCGCCCCTTGCGGGCGCCCCTGAAAATTGATGCCACGGAATTAATACAAATCCGTATTACGCTTTGCGAAACTTGCGCAGGAACATCCCTCCGCCCGCCGTGCCGATGCCGAGCAGGGTGGACAGAATGCCAGGCTCAGGCACGTTCTGGTTTTGGACTGGTGTGCCATAGACAGCGAATGCGGAGGAAGTTCCAGACTTTGTAATCCAATTTGGATTGTTTGGATTACTATTAATTTCATATCCAGTTATAGAATTTTGTGTTAAATTCCATGCCGCCCATGTGTTACTTGCCCCAGGCGCCGCCACGAGCCAATAATCCGATCCAGCATTTAACTGCGGGGTTATGTTAGATGTCACAACCATTGTTGTAGATCCAGTGCTAAACGCTTGAAGACCAGTAATTGACCACTGCTCCAGTTGAGTTCCAGGATTACCGCTATTGTCAGTATATAGCGATAACGTAATACTATTTGTCCCTTGCACATAACCAAATGGAGCGTCTATTTCACTCAGCTTGGCTGTTTGGGAAGGCGTGAAAATCTGCCCGACTTCTTGATAAGATAAACCACTAACACCTGTATTACTTCCGGATATTGTATTTCCGGCACTGGTTTGGAAACCTAAAGTGTAATTGTCAAACAAACTTACAACTGCGGCATTGGCATGGATGACGAAGCCAATCATTACAGTAATACAGAGAGTTGACAACAACATCTGACGACTCAAAATCCTCATTTCTTTTCTCCTTCTAATCTTTTAAAGATATGGTGTGTTAGAGGTGATTCGATTTTCGGAGACTTCATAAATAAGATATGCAAAATTCACGCCATTTGCGGGTGAAATCGTGAAATTATTGATAAACTGGTATAAATACTGGGTTTTCAAGGATGGCGTGGGAGCCGGCTCAGATGCTCCTTCCGGCATCCATTTACACGCTCGCGTCCCTTGTGCTACACTGATTCCGATCAACCACAAGGAACACCTATGACGGAGATTCGGACCATTCTCGCAACCGATTGCGGGAGCACGACCACAAAAGCCATTCTGATCGAAAAGGAGCCGGACGGTTTCCGCCTTAAAGTGCGCGGGGAGGCTCCGACCACCGTGGAATCCCCGTTTGACGACGTCACCGTCGGAGTTCTCAACGCCGTGCGCGAAGTGGAGGAACTTTCCGGGAGAAAAATCCTCTCCTCCGATAACCTCATCATCACCCCGATGAACGAACGGGGGGATGGGGTGGACCTCTATCTCTCCACCTCAAGCGCGGGCGGCGGCTTGCAGATGACCGTCGCGGGAGTCGTGAAATCCATGAGCGCGGAGAGTGCGGAGCGCGCCGCGCTCGGAGCGGGTGCGATCATCATGGATGTGATCGCGGTGGATGATGGGCGCAAGGATTTTCAGAAGGTGGAGCGCATTCGTCAACTTAGACCGGATATGATCCTCATGTCCGGAGGTACGGATGGCGGCACCGTGAACCATTTGATCGAAATCGCCGAGATGCTCGTGGCGGCCGATCCCAAGCCTCGTTTGGGGCAGGGAGCCATGCTTCCCGTCATCTATGCGGGCAACAAGGAGGCATTTCCCGGCGTAAAACAGCTTTTGGAGGGCAGGGTCTCTCTGCGGCAGGTGGAAAATCTGCGTCCATCGCTGGAGCGTGAAAACCTGACCCCCGCCAGGGAGGCGATACACGAGTTATTCCTGGAGCATGTGATGCAGCAGGCGCCGGGATACGGCAAGCTCTCGGGGTGGGTCAGCTCCGGCATCATGTCCACTCCCAACGCAGTCGGGCGCATCATGCAAACCATCGCCGAGCAGCGTGGCATTACCGTATTGGGGGTGGATATCGGCGGGGCGACCACCGATGTCTTTTCCGTTTTCCGCGACACCACCGGGAAATCCATATTCAACCGCACCGTCTCCGCCAACCTCGGCATGAGTTACTCCATCTGCAATGTCCTCACGGAAACGGGCGAGGAGAATATCCTTCGTTGGTTGCCTCGCGACATCTCAACGGCGGATCTGCGGAATCAACTGCGGAACAAGATGATCCGCCCAACCACAATCCCTCAGAGGCGGGAGGATCTTCAGTTGGAGCAGGCCGTTGCGCGGGAGGCGTTGCGTTTGGCGTTCGCCCATCACAAATCCCTCGCCCGGGGGCTTACGGGAATACAGCAGCAACGCACCATTGGCGACGTGTTGAATCAGAACGCCACGGGCGCCACGCTAGTGAACATGATGACTTTGGATATGATCGTTGGCAGCGGCGGTGTGTTATCGCACGCGCCCAGGCGATCGCAATCCGCCCTTATGATGATGGACGCCTACGAACCCGAAGGGGTGACCCTTTTGACCGTCGATTCCATTTTCATGATGCCACAGCTTGGCATCCTCTCCACCATTCTTCCCGAAGCCGCCACGGAGGTTTTCGAAAGGGATTGCTTGGTGTATCTCGGATCCTGCATCGCACCCGTGGGCGTGGCGAAGGAGGGCGACCCCTGTATTTCCATCACATTGGATGGCGGGACGGAGACCATTCCCTTCGGCGAAATCAAGGTGTTTCCGCTTGCTAAGGGGGAGCAACGCTCCTGCGTGATGCAACCTGCGAAGGGCTTTGATGTGGGAGCCGGCAGGGGGAAGCCTGTCACCGCCACCGTGTCCGGCGGGGAGGTGGGGGTCATTGTGGACGCCAGAGGACGCCCCTTGAAAATACAAACGGACAATGCGGAAAAAATACGAAAACAAAAAGAGTGGCTGGAGGCGATGGGGATTCCCTATTAACCCCTTATCGTCCCTTTTCAGGTTGATGCCTTTTTGATTTCACTCAAGACGATGCGTTCCATAAAAATTTTGTGGCGCAGGATTATGATTTATTGCATCAACCTAAATGGAGAGAAACATGCGAGAAGACCTAATTGACATGCTGTGTTGCCCGGAGGGATGCGAGACGGATCTGAGATATCATGATGTCACCTTTGAAGACGGGGAGATTGTGGCGGGGGAGATCCATTGCCCTTCCTGCGGCAGATACTATCCGATTCGCGAGGGGATAGTGCGACTGTTGCCAAGTGATTTGACAGAGGGGGATGAACGCACTGAAGACCGAGTCGTCTCCGCCAAGCTCTCGGAAATGAGTGCGAGGGATGACCAAGTTGAAGCGTATGATAAGATGTGGTACCTAAGTCTGTATGGCTTGGCGGAGATTCCCATGACGCTATCCATGCTTTCCATGGCTTCGGATCATACGTTGCTCGAAGGCGGATGCGGAACGGGCAGAATGACACACGTGTTCTCGCACAGATGTCGCAGGGTGGTGTCCGTGGATTTTTCGTGGGAATCGCTTCGCGTGAACCGAGAGAAATTAAAGAGAAAAGGTATCCGTAACGTGGATTTGATCCAGGCGGATCTTTGCCGCCTTCCCATGAAAACCGAATCCGTGGACCGCGTGGTCAGTTGCGGCGTTTTGGAGCATATTCCCACCCATGAAACGCGCGTGAACGCATTGAAGGGTATGTCTCGTGTGCTCCGTGTCGGCGGAAATTCGGCTATATCGGCGTATAACCACTCGTTGCTGATGCGTCTGTTCGGAGAAAGGGAGGGGGAGCACGCCGGAGGGATTTACTTCATAAGGTTCACTCGCAAAGAGTTGCATGCGCTTCTCTCCGAAGCGTTCTCGGTCGAGCATATTTCAAGTTCACTCGTTTATTACCACCATGCCAGGTGTCGGAAAATAAAGTCTTACGTACCGATGGAAAAGGAAGCGATCGTCATTTGAAATTGAACGGAAAAGATTCCAATACGCCTATGCCAAAACGCCCAACATGGCGCATCGGATTGAAGGAGCGCATGAGGATGCAACAGACGGTTATTGTGATTATCTGTTTCCTCCTCTATCTGGCATTGAAACCGGTTGTGATAAGCATGATCCAAAATCGCAACTTCCAAATTTGCCAGAACAATGTGCGAAAAATCTCCCAAGGCATTAAGAACTACGCCGGGGATTGGGACGATACCCTGCCAAACGCCAATGACTGGCAGGATGCGGCGGAGAGCGAAATCACTGCAACCACGGGCACGGGTTTCTCCGTTGAAACCTATTTCCACTGCCCTTTGGATCATACTCACGATAAATGCAGCTACGCTTACAACTCCATGCTCGGCGGGCTCTCCATGAACGTTCGTCCGGGGGATTTGTCAAGGCGGAAACGATTGGATGAGATTGGCAGTCTTAGCGATGCGCCGCTGGTCATCGAGAAATACGGCGGAGGATCCAATCAAAGCGTCAATCTCAAAAACTGGGGTGATGTGTCGAAAAATCTCACAAAGATGCACAAAGTCCCCGAACCCACGGGGAGCGTGATTATGGGGGATCTTAAGGCCACCTATCGGAATGAAGATGAATTGACCGATCTTGACGGAAGACGCTTTTAGCGACCGCTAATGCGTCCTTGAGCGACAAGATAAACGGAGATTTATTCAGTTACCTGTTATGATGAGGAGATGGGATGGGAACCGCCTATACGCCGGGATTAAAGGTCAGTGAATACACGCGCATAGAAAAGGTGCGCCGCCTGCCCCTGAAGGGGGAGGTGCTGGTGAAAGTCGGAGATCGGGTGAATCCGGACACGGTTGTGGCGAAAACCGATCTTCCCGGGATTATGCAAACGATCAAATTGGCGGAGTTACTTGGAGTGGAGCCTGCGGATATCGCCTCCACGTTGCAAGTGAAGGTGGGGGATCGCATTCGGAAGGGTGATCCGCTCGCAAAGTCCAAAGGGTTGTTCGGACTGTTCAAGACCGAAGTGAAATCCACGGTTGATGGCATCCTCGAAGTGATCTCCCCGCAAACAGGTCATCTTCAGATTCGTCAACCACCCACTCCTATTGAAAGAGACGCCTACGTTCAGGGGACCATCGTGCAGGTCATCGAGAGCGAAGGGGTTGTCGTGGAGTGTTACGGGGCGTTGGTGCAGGGTATCTTTGGGGTAGGCGGAGAGAGACGGGGCGTTATCGTAATCCCCCATTCCGATAAGGAGAGGGAGATCAAAGGGGATGACATCCGCACCGAACACAGAGGATGTCTGTTGGTGGGAGGTGGCTCGGTGACGGAGGAGGCCCTTGAAAAAGCGGTGGAAATAGGGGTGGCGGGATTCATCGTGGGGGCGATTGTGGACAAGGATCTCATCGCTTTCATGCGGAAATATCTTAACGATCCCAATTACGATATAGGCGTGGCGATAACGGGCCACGAGTCGATTCCATTTTCACTCATACTCACCGAAGGGTTTGGAACCATCTCCATGGCTAAAAGGACCTTTGAGTTGTTACGCTCATTGGAGGGAAAAGAGTGCTCTTTTAACGGAGCCACTCAGATAAGAGCCGGAGTGATACGTCCGGAAGTGATCACTCCCCTTTCCGAGCCCTCCCGCGTGAATTCCCCGGAGGATACAAACGATGGGGGCGCTTTGGATATAGGAGCCTATATTCGTATCATCAGGGAACCGAATTTCGGTTGCTTGGGACGCGTAATTGAATTGCCCTCCGAATTGAGGACCGTGGAATCCGAGACGAAGGTACGAGTGCTGAAGGCGCGTCTCGATGATGGCTCGGAAGTGCTGGTGCCTCGTGCAAATGTCGAACTCATTGTGACCCATTGACGCCGGAGGAGCCCACTCTTCCGCCGACGCAGACGAAGGAGGATAATATGAAAATCGGAGTGGCTGATTTCGGACTGAATGTATACGAGGGCGGGCTATTCGACTTGGAGGACCGCTTGCTAAAGTTAAAGGAGATCGGATATGACGGCATCGAACGTCTTGAGGCGGACAGCCCCTCTCAAGCTCTCGAGCGAGCCGCCATCTTCAACCGATTGGGCATGGATTTTGGCACGGTTCGAGCTACGAGCTTCGCTTCATCCCTACAATGGACGGCTGCGTTTCGCAAGGGGTACGTTTGGGCTGCGGCTATCGCGCGGGATATGGATGCTTTTTGCAGGCAAGTGAACATTCAGTGCCAGGCGACGGCCAAGATGAACGTACGTACGGTGTTGCACAACCATTTGGGAACGGTGGTGGAAACTCAGGAGCAACTGGATCATTTCATGGCCGCTTGCCCGGAGAGCGGGCTTTTGTTGGATACCGCTCATCTCGCCGCAGCGGGGGGTGATCCTGTGGGAACGGCGAAAAAGTACGCCCAGCGCATTATTGCGGTTCATGTGAAGGATTGGTTCGCCTATGAGCCTGACGATACGATAAAGGAATGGCAGCGCAAGGGTAGATTCTGCGAATTAGGCGCGGGGAATATCGGACTGGATAACCACGCTGTTTTGGATGTGCTTAAGAGTTCCGGTTACGATGGCTGGATTTTTGTGGAGCAGGACACACACTTGAAAAACCCTTACGAGGATCTCGCGGTCAGCAGGCGGTATCTCCGCGAATCGGGGATATAAATCAACAAAGTCCTCCGTCTCATAGCCATTTGACGGAGGACTTTGCATCACATCAGGCTTTCGTCTCTTGCTTCTCGACGGTTTCGCTAGGTGTTGCATCGGTTTTTTGGCTTAAGCCAGGGATGTTTTTCATCAGATCCTCCAGCTTTATACCCGTCATCGCCTCCATGATGGGGGGTATTTGAGTGATCATTTTCGTGACCTCGCCTGTCAACTTGCTCGCCCCGATTCCATCCGTTCCACCGCTGTTAATCATGACGATGCGATCCACCTTTGCGAGCGGGGCGGACACAGCCTGGGCGATATCCGGCAGCTTATCGATGAACATCTGCGCGACGGCGGCTTCGTTGTAGGTGCGGAACGCTTCCGCTCTGCGCGACATGGCCGTTGCCTCCGCAAGTCCCTGAGCCTCGATGGATTCTCCCATCGCCTTGCCTTTTGCGGCGATTCCATCCGCTTCCGCGATCGCGCGAGCGCGAGCGACTTCGGCATCCGCAAGTCCCTTCACCTTGTTCGCCTGCGCATCCGCCTCACCGGTGCGTTGCACGACATCCGCTTGAGCGAAACCGATGGTTTTTGCGGCTTCCGCCTGCCCTTGCGCCGTAACCTTAAGTCGGAATTGTTCCGCCTCCGCTATGGTTTGGATGCGATTCCGCTCCGCTTCGGCAGGGCGTTGCACGGTTGCGATCAGTTCCTTTTCCTTTCGAGCGATCTCTTTCTCCTCGAGTTCAGCCTGCTTGATCTTTTCCACGATTTGAACCTGAACGGCCTGCTCCTTAACCGCCTGTTCGGTTTTGTAGCGTTGCAGGTCATACGCCAAATCCGCTTCGGCCTTTTTCTGATTGACAGATCCATTGTACTCCTGGAGCTTGAGCTTGTAATCCCTGTCGGCTTCCGCGATTTTGGTATCCGCCATGTATTTGGCTATTGAGGCTTCCTGATTTGCCTGAGCGGCGCGGATGGTGGCGTCGCGATTAGCCTCAGCCTCTCCAATCTGAGCATCCCGCTTCACCTGAGCGATTCGAGTCTTTCCTATCGCTTCCAGATAACCGCGTGTATCCTTGATTTCCCTGATCGTGAAGGAGATGATCTCCAGACCCATATTGGAAAGATCTCCTGCGGAAACCTCCGCAACTTTTTGGGCGAACGTTTCATGGGAAGCGTAGACCTCTTCCACCGTCAAGGTTCCGAGGATGGCGCGGAGGTGCCCCGCCACCGTTTCATATGCGATGTTCTTGATTTCGTCACGACTCTTGTTTAAAAACTGCTCCGCCGCTGTGCGTATTGATACGTCATCGCCTTTCACTTTGATTTGGGCAACTCCATCCACTTTGATCGGGACTCCCAACTTGGTTAAAAACTCCGGAGTTACAAGATCCAAAGTGATCAATTCCAAGGACATTATCTCCACGCGTTCCGTGAGCGGGTTCACCAATGAGCCCCCTCCCTTCACGATTCGGAACCCAATTCGATGCTTTTCACCGTTCGCGTCCGTGACCACTTCCCCCTTCCCACCGGAGATCACAAGCACTTCATTAGGTCCAACTTTCTTGTAAAGCGACCGATAGATGGAAATGAGAATCAGGAAGAAAACTACAACCGCGATAACAATTCCGAATGTCATGGTAATGACGTTCATATCTGGCATGAATACACTCTCCTTTCTTTAACAGACTTCGGGAATTTCCTCCGCAACCTCCAAGGTGAGGGCGGAAATCGTACGTTTATGAAAATGTCTAATTCGAGTGTCGAACGGTCGGTACGCGTTTCAATTGCGTATGCAGGTAATTGCAAGATTCGTTTTCAGGGGTATCGTGGAGCGTGAAATGCGCGATATTCCCCTCATTTTCCGAATTTTGCAATTAGCCCAATGGTTTCCTTAATGGATCCGGATGACTCGGGCGATGTTGTTGTCCAGTCGATGAATCCTGACATCCGCTCCGGGGGGAATGACTCCCTCCTCTTCATTTATCGCCCGAATGGTTTGCCTGGATCCTGCGACCACATAGCAAATCATTCCCGGATGATCCTGGGAGATCGGAGCGGTCACTTGCGCCTTAAGACCTATAAGATCCTCCAAGACGTTATGACTGGAGGCGCTTGCCGCGCCGAAAACTCGATTGATCAAAAGCCACGCACCGGTCCACATCGCTCCTCCTGCGGCTATGGCGATGAGCAATCCATACATCATCGCCGCATGCACCGCTTGAGACAATAATCCAACCCCGCCAAAACCGATAAGAAAGCCTGAAACGGACATTGGGTCGATGTAATGCAAAATATTCAAATGCGAGGTCTGTTCGTCATTCGAGCCGTTTCCGTTTTGCGAAGCGTTATGCTCCGTGGGGTGAACAATATGCTGATGCCCTAAATGGGTGTGTCCAGTGTGTATATGCCCGGAATGCGCTCCATCAGTGGCGTTTCCGCCCACCGTTTGAACATGACCGTTTACAGGATGAGCGATGTGGCCTCCAAAAAGATGCACATGCGCAGAGTGAGACAATCCGCCAATTAGGAATGAGACAACCGCATAGGTGATTCCCAAGGCGAAGCAAGTCAAATATGTTATTGCAAATCCATTCATAACCCCACCATCCTCTTACAATTTAAGAGAGGGCGAAAGTAAAAAAAGGAAGGCTCTCGATGATTGCTTAACCGCCATCGTCCGGATATATTGTACGCCTTTTTTCATGATAAATCACATTTTATTTCACTGGCGTTGATCGCTCTTTAGCGGATTCATTGCCATATTTCCATACATTATGGTGCGTCGATCCAGATTCGAGGGGATCGATTCGCTTCTCTGAATTGATTAACGGGTTTCCCGAGACATAGGTTTCACTCAAGTTCAGTTTTTTGCATCCTCGGCTTCTTTGGGTAACATAATAGGCGTGAAGCTCTTGAGAGGAGTGAAGGGATGTCATATATTGTCGGCGTGGATATTGGAGGCACAAAGTGCGCCGTGTGCCTGGGTTCTTCCGAGGGGGAAGTGTTTGATAGGCGGGAGATGGAAACCGACCCCGGGGAACAACCCGAGAGAGTTCTTGGAAAACTTTGCGAGCACGCAAAAAGCATTTTGCGGGATCGGAATGTACAAATGCAGACTTTGAAGGGAGTGGGAGTTTCATGCGGAGGACCCCTTGACAGCTCCACTGGCATGATTCTTTCGCCCCCGAACCTTCCCTTATGGATCGAAGTCCCTGCGGGCGACATTCTAAGGAGAGAGTTTCCGAATATTCATGTGGTGCTAGAGAATGACGCGAACGCCACTGCGCTGGCGGAGTGGAAATTCGGGGCGGGCAGGGGATGTGTAAATATGTTGTATCTAACGATGGGCACGGGCATCGGTTGCGGGATGATACTTGATGGCAGACTGTATCATGGTACGAATGACCTTGCCGGCGAGGCGGGGCATCAAACGATCCTGCTGAACGGACCGATATGTAAATGCGGCAAGAAGGGATGCTTGGAGGCGCTGAGTTCCGGCCCCGCAATTGCGCGTTTGGCACAGGATAGTTTGCATTACGGACGAGGCAAGCAACTCGTGGAAAAAGCAGGCGGGAAGCCAGCCAACATCACCGCCAAGCATGTAGTGGAATGCGCCAAGGAAGGGGATGCGTTCTCCATTAGAATATTGGAGGAGGCTGGATTTTACATGGGAGTTGGGTTATCAAACCTGATACAGATATTGAATCCCCAGAAAATAGTTTTGGGCACGATCGCTGTCCACGCTGGAGACCTTATCCTGAACCCTATTCGTGAGACGCTGAAGGAATACACTTGGGCGCGGTCGCTTTCGGTATGTGAGGTGGTTCCCGCCGAGTTGGGCGACAGGGCGCAAGATCTGGCGGCGATCGCGTTGATATAAAAAGAGGGGCGATTGAAAACGCCCCTCTTACTCAGCTATACACTCGGAATGGATGGTTCATACGTGGATTATTAATATCCTCGGTATCCTCCGCTATTGTAACCGCCGTAGTTATTGTAACCACCGTAGCCGCCGCCGAAGGTGTTGCCGAAACCACCCCCGATGCCACCGTATCCTCCGCCGAAGGTATTACCAAAGCCTCCACCGAAGCCTCCGTATCCCCCGCCGAAGCCTCCGTATCCTCCGCCGAAGGTGTTGCCATAGCCGCCATAGCCACCGAAGCCTCCGCCTCCGAATCCGTTGCCATATCCGCCGTATCCGCCTCCCATACTATTCATTCCAAGCATGCCGGCGGTATTGTAATAGTATGAGATGATCGGCGTTCCGCCTAAGAGCAAGGCGATTTCTCCCGCATCCGCGAAGTTCACTGGGATTTTGGTGAACCGTTTTGGCAGCGATGGAGTGGTTGTTGATGAGGATGTACTCGTATTCTCCTGCTGTGTAGGAGCGTATGTGTTGGTATTATCCTCCTGCTTGGGAGAGATGGTGTACACCCCGTTTTCAATGCGATAGGTTAAGGGCATCATTGTAGATGCTCGTAAGATGCTTTCCAAAGCGGCTTGGAAAGGCACATCGTTAAGTGAGACGGTGACGAAGCCTCTCACGTCGCTAGCAATGGAGAAGTTTGCGCCAACAGTGTTGAAGAGGAGCGTAAGGGCGGAGCGAATGTCCGCGTTCTGCAGATTGAGGGTAACTTTCTTGTTTGAGATATCCTGCGATCCACCAGAACCAGTATCCTGCGCTCGTGCGATGTTCGGCATTAGCAAAACCGTTGCCAAAAACATCATGGAAAGGAATGCCAAAAATTTTCGAGCCGCGACTAGTTTCATGGTAATCATCCTCCATCATACGACAATAGCTATTGTTTTAAGGTGTGTTGTTCTCCAGTATTTTTTATTATATAGACGATGCCGGAATGGTTTCGTTACATTTAATTTTCGGCAAATTTGTTCGGATTTGATAGTTGTCAATATAGCCTTGCAGGAAGAAAAATTCACCGCATATTCAAGCGGATAGCATGCAAAACATCTTGATACAACTCTGTTTCTACCGTTTATTACGGATTTGGAACGATGGAGTTTCATAAAATCGGGTTTGTGAAATTAGATTTTTCCAATATTTCCATATCGCTTTCAGCATTGGAGGCGACTGCAAAAACCATCATCCGAGCGCATGGAAGAGCTTGAAGTGAGCGCTGGATGGTCCGGATTGGCGAATTTGCAGCCGCCTCGATGAATGAGGTTTCGGTCAGATGCTGTAGTCGGAGTCGCGTATGACCACTCTGGACTTTTTGGCTATGGCTTCATTCGCCTTAATCACCGCCACGGCCGCCTCGAATCCGTCCATCGCGGTGCACGCCACGGGCGCTCCGGTGCGGATGCTGTTGAAGAAGTTATCCATCTCCAACTGGTAGTCATCCTTGCCACGCACATCCCCATTGATAATCATCTCCCCCACCTTGACCCCGGATTTGTTCAGTTTTTTCGTGGCTGAGGGATCAAGAAGCAGTCCCGGTTCCTTGTGTTCGCCGGTTAATTTGCCTCCCACCGGATGTTTCATCCAATCTAGAAGGGGCGCGTTCGGTTCGCGATAAAACTGTCCGCCGGTGCCTTCCGAGACGATAAGAGTGCCATCCTTGCCCATGAATTGTTCCGCGTAACCGTCAAATTGATTGGTCGTTAAGGAGGTGTAGTTCAATTTGATTCCATTCGGGTATTCATAGAGAACCTCCACATTGTCGTTGACGGTTCTTCCATCCTTCCAATAATCAATGCCTCCCAATCCAACCACCGAGGTGGGGCGTGATTCCAGGTACCAATTCACAACTTGGATTTGATGGGAACCTAGTTCCGCCAACAGCCCTTGAGAGGTCTCCTTGTACAGCCGCCAGTTCCAAAACTTATCCGTGGTATCAGGTGGAACGGGGCGTCTCCAACTGCTGTTACGGTTCCATTGGGCTCGGATATGAGTGACCACTCCGCATATCTTTTTGTTTCTGATAAGATCCCACCCGTGATTATACAGGATGCTGGATTTGCGCTGGTGTCCTATCTGAAGTATCCGATTGTTTTTAATCGCCGCTTGCGCCATCCGCCGTGCATCCTCAATGGTGTACGCCATCATTTTTTCACTGAACACGTGTTTGCCGGACTCCAAAGCCGCAATGGCGATTGGTGCGTGCCATATGATTGGGGTCGCAATCAACACCGCCTCGACATCCTTGCGGTCCATGACCTGGCGGTAATCCTTGTAGCCCGTTGCGTTCGGGGCATCCTTCAGAGCGCGATTCAGGTTCGGTTCGTATACGTCGCAAATAGCCACCATTCGAACGCCAGGCACATTCATGGCGCGCTTGAAATCCACTCCGAAACCCTGCGCTCCCACGCCAATGAATGCGACATTCACAGGTCGCACATCCCTCGATGCGGCTGGGTTGGCGTCTTGCGCCTGCGCGATCTCGCTAAGACTTAAACCGAATGCGGATGCGATCGCAGCGGCGCCTTGGATGAAATCCCTGCGACTCATGTCAGACGATTGAAAAGCAATAGTCCTTTTCATTCCGTGATCCTCGCTTTTTGAGTGTATGATTCGGGTCGACTGAACCTAATAAGCCTATCATACGGGAAAATCGGCGTCATTCCAATCTCCCAATCGTTCGCACACCGTTTTATCGTTTTCAATGAAAGTCAAAACCACTCTCATGTCCTTGAGTGTCGAACAGAATTTCCTCGCCCCCTCCACCCCCATGAGGAATATGGCGGTGGAGTAAGCGTCGCTTGCCATCCCCGACGCGCAGATGACCGTGGAGCTAAGGATGTCGGTCTCGGACGGATAACCGGTGCGCGGATCAAGGATGTGCCCGTAACGCTTGCCTTCATGAATAAAAAACTGCTCCGTGATGGCGGATGTGGATAATGCCTCATTCCTGAGTTCCACCGTGCACAATTTTGTTTCCGGGTGATAGGGGTCGGAAATGTGGAAGCGCCATGGCTCCCCTGTTTCCGTGGAACCGATGGCGTAAATCGTGCTATCGCCTCCGCTAATCACGGCATGCTCCACACCGTATCGGCGTAGAGTATCCGCAGCCTCGTCGATTGCGTATCCCTTGCCAATCGCACCGAGGTCGATCTCCATTCCTTCGCGGTCGAAAGAAATCATGCTCTCTTCGTCATCGAAAAGAATATGGGCGAACCCGACCGATTCCATGGCGTTTCGAATCGCCTGCTCGTCCGGAACCATGCCGGAATTTGCGTAGAAGCCCCATAGACCCACAAGTGGCGCGCAAGTGATATCAAACGCCCCGTTGGTCTTCCCTGAGATATCCGCCGCATAGCGTATCAAGTGATATAATCTCGGCTCCAAGCGTACCCAGCCCTTGGAGGCGTAGGCGTTTATTCTAGTGACGTCGCTATCCTCAATAAAACGACTGAAGCGATTTTCTATTCGGCTGATTTCATCCAGAGCCTGTTCGGCTGCGCCGGTTATGTTGTCATAGTCCAATCCCGCGAGATAGATATCGAAATTGCATCCCATCGCGGCTCGGCTGACTTTCGGGTGGTGGAAGTCCGATGGGGAGATAGCGGAGGCGAGGGGTTCTTCCGAGGGTGGAGGTGATTCCAGCAATCCCGCTTGAGGGCGCTCCTCCTCACCAAGTGACATCAACCATTTCGCCAGATTTTTGAATATCAAGGAACCTAACATGGAATATCATCCCACTATACTATACGGTGATTGTTTTCGCTCCGTATCATCATGTGATGGTCGATGTCAAGTGGATCCGGCTTCAGACCTTCGGCAGCGATTCATCGGCGTTGTTGAGAAGTCGAGGGCCAAGAGCGCCTAACACTCCGTTTACAAAACGACCAGATTCCTCCGTGCTGTATTTTTTCGCCAGTTCAATCGCCTCGTTAATTGTTGCGGCGATTGGGATATCCTTCATGTATAGTATTTCATAGGTTGCGATCCGGAGTATGTTTCTGTCAACGGCGGCTTGCCGAGCCAGTGTCCAGCCGGTCGCGTTCATTGATAAGACACGATCGATCTCCCGTCGCATTTTTCTTGTTCCAAACACCAGTTCCCGTGTGAATTCCGCGATTTGGATGGCGTCCTCCGCATGTTTATCGAACGCGGACAAAAGGCGTTGGGTTGCATGATACGCCTGCTCCGCCGATTCGGCTAGGATATCTGCGAACGGAGTATTCTTTCGGGAGAGTTTCGTGATTCGCACATTGGTTTCTTCAATGAGGGTTTCAAGCTCCTCTCGCCCCTGAGCTAGACTTATAGCGGGGTGGACATCCACCATCCGACAGATGATCGTTTCCGCTTGAGATACGAGCTGTTGCATGCTTTTGATCATCAATGTCGCGGATTGACGGATCAATCGACGAGTTTCAGGGGAAATCTCCGGATTTTCGGTTTTACTTCGAGACAGGTCACGTATGATATGTTGATCGTGCTTCGATATCTGTTGGATGGGTTCTATTACGATATAGCGTATTTGCTCCATGATGCCAGGAAAAATCTCATCAAGCGGTTGCTTGCCGACATCCTTTTGAAACAGGGCTTTAAGAGCCAACTCTCTCGCGATTCTTCGTGTGAATATCAAGTATTGCTCCGATACGATTAAAACGGCGCTCGTTAAATCATGACAGGGCTTTAGTGGTGTTTTCCTATATTACCGCAAAAACGGGAGCGATATTTATTGGAACATACGCGAAAATTTATCCATGCCAATCCAAATCGGAGACTTCGCGAGCGTGTCGGATGATGAAATCCCTTCGGGGTTCCACCTTTTCGGACATCAATGTATCGAATAGCTCCTGAGCGGCGAACGCCTCTTCGATATGGACGCGCGCCAGCTTTCGTTTGTCCGCCTTCATGGTGGTGTCCTCAAGGTCCACGGCGTTCATCTCTCCCAATCCTTTAAACCTTGTGACAACGACATCTCTTTTATTGCGCAATCCTTTGACTATGTTATCCCGCTCCTCGGCGGTTTGGGCGTAATATTGGGTGTCTTTTCCCGCCTTTATGCGGTAAAGCGGTGGTTGCGCAATATAGACATAACCTTCTTCCACCAAGGGCCGCATATACAACCAGAAGAAGGTGAGCAACAGGGTGCGAATGTGATCTCCGTCCACATCCGCGTCGGTCATGACGATGATCTTGTGATATCGGAGTTTCGAGAGATCGTAGCCGCCCTTTTTTTTGTCTCCGTTTCCATTGCCATTCACATGCTCATCCAGACTCGCGGCATCCGATTCCGTTTCAGTTTCGTTTCCGTTAGAGTCGTTTTCAAAAGCGATGCCTGTCCCCAAAGCCGTAATAAGGGAGCGAATTTCGGCGTTTTCAAGAACCTTGTCCATACGCGCCTTGCCGACATTGATGATTTTGCCTCGCAAAGGAAGAACGGCTTGTGTGCGTCTGTCTCTCCCCTGTTTCGCGGAGCCTCCGGCGGAATCCCCCTCGACGAGAAACAGTTCGCACTTGGAGGGGTCTCTCTCGGAGCAATCAGCCAGCTTCCCCGGTAAGGAGTTGCTTTCCAGCGCGTTTTGTCTTTTCACTAATTCTGCGGCTTTGCGCGCGGCGTCGCGAGCCCGTTGAGCTGTCTGAACTTTCTCAATCACTTTGCGGGCGGTGGCGGGATTTTCCTCGAGAAATTCGGCGAGCTTCTCTCCCACGATGGAGTTTACAATCCCTTCAACCTCACTATTTGCCAGCTTGACCTTCGTTTGGGATTCAAATTGCGGATGGGAAAGTTTGACGGATATAATCGCGGATAGCCCTTCGCGCACATCCTCCCCGCTGAAATTTGCGTCCTTCTCCTTTAGAAATCCCTGTTTGCGAGCGTACGAGTTAATGACGCGCGTCAACGCCGTTTTGAAGCCGGAAAGGTGCGTGCCGCCATCGGGGGTGTTGATCATATTCGCGAAGGAGAGTACGGCCTCTTGATAGCCGTTGTTGTATTGCAACGCCACCTCCAGCACGACGTCGTCCTTCATTCCGCCGAAATAGACCGATTTATGGATCGGATCTTTGTTTTCGTTCAGCTTTTCAACAAACTCCTGCAAGCCTCTTTTGAAATGAAATACCTCCTCCTCCGTTTCATCGCGTTCGTTTTTGAACGTGAGGGTGACATCCTTGTTCAGGTATGCCAACTCCCTCATTCTGCGTGTCAAACGTTCGGGATCGTATTCCAAGGTTCCGAATATCTTGCTATCCGCTTTCCAGCGAACCAACGTGCCTCGTTCGTTATTTGTATTTTTTGCGACCACGTGCAGAGGTTCGGTGGTCACTCCGCGCTTAAATCCTATGCGGTAATGATTCCCATCGTGCCAAAACACGTCCACTGTGAGCCATTCGGAAACGGCGTTCACACATGATACGCCCACGCCATGCAAACCTCCGGAAACCTTATACGCCCCACTATCGAATTTGCCACCAGCATGCAACTTCGTAAGAGCGAGTTCAACGCCGGAGATGCCTGATTGGTCGTTAATATCCACGGGTATTCCGCGTCCATTATCTCTTACGGAAACGCTTCCGTCCTTGTGGAGCGTCACGTCGATACGGTCGCAATGACCAGCCATGGCTTCATCTATTGAGTTATCGCAAACCTCAACAAAAAGATGATGGAGTCCTCTTAGATCGGTTCCACCGATGTACATGGCGGGTCGTCTGCGAACCGCTTCCAATCCCTCTAGGACTTGTATCTGGTTTGCGCCGTATTCAGCGACGATTTTTTCGGTTTCGGGCAAGTCCTCAATCTGACTTGCCTCATCAACATTCGCATCCGGGGATTCTGGGAGATCGTTCATCTCTGACATATTCGTAGGGGAACCTCCTTAGGGGCTGGTTTCATGATTTCGGATTTTCTCCATCCGAGGTTTGTGATAGCAAAAAGCATGAATGGAAACGTCACCTTTCATGGAATGTGTCAAGCGCCGATTCCGCGAATTTGCCATCACTATCAATCTGGTTTTGTTATGTGATACACGCATATAGTATAGCATCTATATAGAAATTTGTCAACAGGAAAAGAGGCGAACCCCCCTCTTTCAGCCCCTTCCTTTTTTCCTCGGAGAGGGCGGAATCGTTAAATATCCTATCCAGTCGAAACCGGATCGATTCCGAATATCCGCATTTTATATAAGGGTATAATGAGTGTGAATTATCTTTTGGTATCGCATCATTCAGGGAGACCTCTTTTAATGCGTCGGGGTGTCCGCTCCTTGAATTCGATGAGGATTGGCGTTTTCCGATGCTATTACGGTACTATCAAAATTCGGAAGACGGATAGAATCGCTTATCGGAGGGCGCCTTCGTTTCAGAATACCGTATCGCGTTTATGAATAATGTCCGGATAAATGACGTTTATAGGATCTGAGCATGAAATCAGCTATTATGGATGTTTCTCAGAGCTATCCCGCGCTGCCATTGCTTCGCATCATGGAGGAATCGCGCCAAGGAGATCGTCGCGAAGGCATTTTACTCAGACAAAACCGCGGGATATTTCAGGTCGCAGGCATGGGCCACGAGGCTATCGCCGTTCTCTCTTTTCTTCTTGGCCCTGATGACTTCCTGTTTCCCTATTATCGCGACCGTGCGCTTTGCATCGCCCGCGGTTTGACCACCTATGAGATCGCCCTTAGCTTCTTTGCGCGAGAGGACAGGAACGGTGGCGGTCGTCCGATGCACGGGCATTACAGCAGCAGACCGTTGAATATTTTCTCCATCGCCACCCCTACGGCAAGCCAATGTCTGCCCGCCGTGGGATGCGCGTGGAATATGCGGAGAAAAGGGGAACGCTCCGTGGTGCTTTGCACCATTGGGGACGCCTCTCTTAGGCAGGGAGAGTATTATGAGGCGGTCACATTTGCAATACAGGAGAAACTCCCCATAGTGTTTGTGGTCGAGGATAACCTGTACGGCATAAGCACCAACACCTGCCATCAAAATCCCTATCGTTTGGGGGTGTTTAACGATGAGCATTACGTGCGTTTGGATGGTCGAGTGCCGGATGTTATTTATCGTCATGGCGCTATCGCCGTGGAGAAAGCGCGGGCGGGTGAAGGTCCCACAGTGCTTTGGTGTGAATTGGACCGCTTATGCTCCCATACCTCCTCGGACGATCAAAGGGTTTACCGTCCCGAGAAGGATTTGGAAGATATGATCTTGTTGGATCCGATTGCACAGACGAAAGATCGCCTTGTTCAGGAAGGTGTCCTATCATCCGAGGAGTGGGAGCGCATCAAGGAACAAATAGCCCTTAAGGTGGAGCAGGATTACTTGAAAGCCGAGGAGGCTCCGCCGCCTTCAACAAGCGCACTGCGAGATCACATGATGGCGCAACAAAAACCCATTGATCTCGACGCACGCATCAAGCCCACCGATGGGGACAACGTTACGATGGTGACGGCGATCAACGATACGCTCCGTCAAGCGTTGGCAACGGACCCTCGAGTCATTATGATGGGCGAGGATATCGAAGACCCCAAAGGCGGAGTTTTCGGTCTAACGAAAGGATTGAGCGCCTCTTTTCCCGGCAGGGTCATCAACTCTCCTTTAGCCGAAGCGACAATCATCGGAACAGCGGTGGGGCTTGCCGCCACGGGGGCTAAGCCCATATTCGAGATTCAATTCATCGATTTTATTTCCACAGGTTTCAACCAACTATCCACTCAGGTCTCGACTTTGCGATGGAGAACCTGCGGCGCCTGGACATGCCCCATGGTGCTTCTGGCGCCCTGCGGAGCGTATCTACCCGGCGGAGGCCCTTGGCATAGCCAAACCAATGAGGGGATATGGGCGCATTTGGCGGGCATAGAGGTGATTTCCCCGAGTACGCCCGAGGATGCCGCCGGATTGCTCATGACAGCGATTGAAAGCGACAATCCGACACTTTATCTTATACCCAAGCATATATTTCGGAAGCGGACGCCATCGCCCGAATCATACGCTCCGATACCTTTTGGCAAACTGGCGGTTAGAAGAGCGGGGACCGACGTCACTTTGGTGAGCTGGGGGAATGGCATGGAGGTGGCGTTGGAAGTCGCGGATCGGTCTCAATCCCATGGGATTAGCGTGGAGGTGCTGGATTTACGCACCCTCGTGCCTTGTGATTGGGAGGGAATATGCGCTTCTCTGTTGAAAACGGGGCGATTGATGGTGATTGAAGAGGATGCAAAGACGGGGAGCTTCGGTCAGGCTATCATTTCAGAAATCGTCACGAAACCGGAACGATGGAATCTGCTCTGCGATCCGCCCGTATTATTAGCGAGGGAGGATGTTCCCGTTCCCTTTGCACCCCATTTGGAATATGCATCCCTGCCTGATGTGGATCGCACGCTTAAAGCGTTGTTGGATTTAGTGAAACCGCATTGATATCATCCGATATGGCTGGATTGCCTTGTACTCTTTGGTGGTAAAATTAACTATCTTTTTCAGTCAAAGGAGCGGAACAGATATCCCATGCCAGCAACTGAAATTGTTATTCCCCAATTGGGTGAGGGGCTTCAGGAAGCGCGAATCATCCGATTCTTGAAAAACCCCGGGGATGAGATTGCCCGTGATGAGCCGATATTCGAGATGGAAACCGACAAAGCGGTGATGGAAATCGAATCCCCGTCGGCGGGATTTTTGGATGAATGGCTAGTGGCGGAGGGCGATGTTCTTCCAATTGGGGCTGTTGTCGGACGGATTCGCGCGAATGATCTTTCACGGGCGGCCGTGGTAACCAAGACCGAAGAATTCTCCCGGAAAGAAATCGAAGAGAATCATACGAACGGTCTCTCATCGCCTGCAACGGATATCCCACTGCCAAACCTGCGCAATCTGCATATCTCCCCGCGTGAACGACAATATGCGCATCAAAAAAACCTCTCGGATGAGGAGATTTTGTCGCTTTATCGGCAATTGGGGCGGCGGGTTGAAAAAAGCGATTTGGAACATCTCGGGATGAAAGAGATCAATGGAGATACTTCGGCGAGAATTTATTCCCACGACGATATCTCCATAACCTCCCGACAGCGCACCCTCATTTATCGTTTGCAGAGAGGTGTGAGTCAGACGATCCCGGCAACGTTGGAATCGTTCATTCCATGGGATGTGCTGGAGCAAGTCCGTAAAAAATGGATTCCCACGGACGCCATTCGTAAACCGTCGCGTTTCCTGCTGTTCGCATGGTGTGTCGTTCAGTCCTCAAAAAACCATCCGAAATTCCGTTCGGCTCTTCTAAACGAGAATAAAATCCGCGAATACGAACACCTTCACTTAGGCGTGGCGGTTTCCATGCCGGATGATGAGTTGGTTATGGCTAGAATTCCCGACGCCGACACACTCGACTTTGAGAGTTTCTGCGACGTGGCGGAGGATGCAATGAAACGCGCAAAAGCGGGGGAGGACCAAACCGGTGATGTAATGCAGTTAAGTCTGACGAACCTCTCGCATACGGGCATCCGGTTCGCTATTCCCGTGGTGATCGCTCCGGCGGTTGCAACGTTATTCCTTGGAGCGCCGCACGATGAGGCTTATCCCGCAAGTGACGGGGGATGCGCCTTTAGAAAAATCGCAAGGATGTCTTTAACGTTTGATCACAGGTTGATCAATGGAGTCGGCGGCGCGCGTTTCCTTGCCGAGATCAAGCGCCGCGTGGAAAAATTGCCCGAGGAGTTTCAAAATTCCATGAAATAGGATCTTTTGGCAATGAACGCCGAGAAGCGATCATACGATTTTTCACACCTTATGCGCGACGCCTGGGAGGGACTGCTGGATTTCACCTTCCCCCCGATATGCGTGTTATGCCGCGAACCGTGCGATAACGCCTTGTGTTCCAAATGTGTCGCTTCCTTCCCTAAACTCACCCCTCCCTTGTGTCCAAGATGTTCTCGCATGGTCTCCCATGAATTGCAGGGATCGCTGTGCTCCGATTGCAGAGCGATAAAAAATCCCCAACTCCATTGCGCCATCGCTCCATGGGGTTATGATGGTGAAATCAAGACGGCAATCCATCATTTGAAATTCAATGGACGAAAGAGAGTGGGGGATGCTCTTGGGGAGTCGTTAGGCGAATATTTGAAGAAGTACGCTTACCTCAAACGAAATGTTCAACTGATCATCCCAGTTCCCTTGCATTGGCTGAGACGATGGGAGAGGGGTTACAATCAATCAGAGATACTTGCTCGCCATGTTGCGCTTTCCTTGGAGGTTCCCCTTGGCATTGATGCGCTGTTTCGGAAGCGTCTGACACACGCGAGTTACAAGTTGCATATCGAGGAGCGGCGGCGGAATATGAGCGGGGCGTTTGAGGTGCGCAATTCAGACGCGATACGGGGCAAGGTGGTGATGCTGGTGGATGATATCATCACCACAATGACTACTTTGGAGGAGTGCGCCAGGACGTTGAAAAACGCGGGAGCCAAGCGGGTGTATGCCGTGGCGTTGGCGAGAGATTGAAATGACGTATGGATTTCTGAAGATTGGAACCGGAAGGTTGGAACGTGTTACACACGTTAAATGTCGAAGAGCGGATTGTTGCATTCAGATCCCCCGTTAAATTATAAAATGCAACACAAAATGGCGATATCCATTGGAAGATTTACTTGAGTGATCGGTGAACTCAATGGGATGGCGTTATGAAGCCGTGTCATTTTATTATTGTTGATGGATCTGACACCATCGAAAATGCGCAAGCGATACAAACGGATTGTGTGGAGTGGATAAAAATAATTATGGAACATCCATGCTTATGGTGCGAAGGATGGTGTGCGGAGCAATTGAATAAGCTCCAATGGGAATGTCGTAATTTGGCGAATTCTTACTTCGTTATTTTCCCCACGCAATGATGAACTAGTGGTATACTTTGGTAAATTATGGTTTTGCTGGCTAAACACCTATGGAGGGTATTTTATGAATCAGTTTCCTCGCACGGTCGTCGGCGGATTGTCCATCTCTCGCATGCTTATTGGAACCAACTGGTTCTTGGGTTGGAGCCACACCACCGCCGCCAAGGACAATTTCATAAAGGAAAACATACGTGACCGTAAGACAATGGCGCGTATCATAGAGGTCTATTTACGCAATGGCGTTGACGCCATCATGGGGCAGATTGATAATGATCCTCTGAAGGCCGCCATATGCGACGCCGAGGATAGCTCCGGTGTGAAATGCCACATCATATCCACACCGCATTTTCCGGTGAACGCGGAGACCCCGACAAAAGGTTTCGATCTTTCCGAGGCGGAGAGAATCATCGCACACAATAAAAGCATGGGTGCGGAGTTCCTTCTGCCGCATCAATGCACAACGGACGCCATGGTTGACCGTTGCACTCGCACTCTTCGCAAGATGGATGACCTGTGCGCCTTGATCCGCCAATACGAGATGATTCCAGGATTGAGCACGCACATGCCGGAAAGCATCATCTATGCGGATGAGTCCGGACTGGATGTGGAGACCTACATCAGCATGTACAACTCAATGGGGTTCCTTATGCAGGTGGAGGTGGATTGGGTTGCGAATGTGATACGGAACGCAAAAAAGCCTGTGATGACTATCAAACCGATGGCTGCGGGGCAACTACGTCCGTTCCAGGCTCTTACTTTCGTATGGAACACTCTTCGACCTCAGGATATGGTGACCGTGGGAACGATGACCCCTGCTGAAGCGGAGGAGGTTATCGAAATATCCCTGAAGATATTGGAGGGACGCGATACGCAGATCAAATTGCAGGAAACGCGCTCCAAGTCCTCCATCAAGTCGAAAGCGTGACGATTGTTAGACCGAAAATATCCATTGAAGGATAGCGTTGAAGGCGAGTCCAAGTTTGATCCTTTGTCTGCATGCAGTCGTTGTGCGGCTTGCCAATCGGCATGCCCATCCTGGTCCGCCACGCAGCTTGAAACCCGTTCTCCGAGAGGGCGGGTCCAACTAATTCGCGCATTCAATGATCGCCGCCTCGCCGATTCCAAGGAACTGCGCGAGGCTCTTTTCACATGTCTGGATTGCAGAGCCTGTGAAACCGCATGTCCCAACGACATCCATCCGGGTCTGCTTTCGCTTCACAAACGCGCGGAACTCATGCCGGACAACTTGCCTCGTCGCATCAGGCGAATATTAACGACCACCCTCCTATCGCACGCCGGCGTAATGGAGTTTGGAATGGGGACGATGCGCCTTCTGTATCAGCAAACCGGGCTTCGCCACTGGTTCCGTAGTTCCGGTCTTCTCCACTCCATGCCGAAGTTGGAGAGACTGGATCGTTATCTGCCCGAAATTCCGGAAAAACCCGCCCGCGCCTCCTTGCCTGAGATTGTCCCCGCCGTGGGGGTGAAAAAGGGGATGGTTGGCTATTTCCTAGGTTGCGCTATGAATGTGCTTTTCCCGGAAGCGGCGTTAAGCGCCGTTCGTATTCTATCCCTGCTCGGATACGATGTCCTGACACCCCGTGGGATTGTATGTTGCGGCGCCCCCCAGATGACAATGGGAGAGATTGATTCCGCAAAGGAGATGGCTCGGCGAAATATGCGTGCGTACGACGAGGTGGAGATAATTGTTACGGACTGCGCCGCTTGCGGGGCGGAGATGAAAGGGTATGCGGATCTGTTGAAGGAGGACCAGGCGGTTCGTTTTAGCGCGAAGGTAAGGGATTTCGCCGAGTTTGTGGAGCCGTTCGTCGGCGATGCTGAGTCTCTTTCGGGCACATACACATGGCACGCCCCCTGCCATTTGGCTCATGCGCAAGGTGTTTGCGATCCCCCCAAGAGGATTCTAAAAAAGATCACAAGCGGGTTTTTGGAGTTGACCGAGGAGGATCGATGCTGCGGCAGCGCAGGGATTTACTGGCTGACTAATCCGCAAATTGCGGATAACGCTCTGGAACGTAAGCTGAGGTTTATAAGGGAAACGAGAGCGGAGACAGTTGTCACCTCAAATCCTGGATGCGTTTTACAACTTTTAGCCGGTAAGTCGGATGAGGACGCATGGAAAGTCAAAACCCTCAGCGAAGTTTTGGAGGTGGCTATGCGGGGGCGTATGTTGAACTCCGAATCTTCGGAGAAATCCGACCCTATGCTTGCGAATAAAAAATGATGAGTGAAACGATTAAACCCGAATTCCTGACCGCGTTGGAGAGCGAAATGCCGAAAGGGTCCATAAGCGTCGATGAAGTCTCGCTGATTGCTTACGGTTACGACGGCTCCACGAGTCTGACGGGGCATCCCGGTGCGGTTGTGCATATCTCATCGGAGGAGCATGCGCAAGCCGTAATGCGTTTGGCGCAATCGTATCGCACCCCTCTATATCCAAGGGGGGCCGGCACAGGCTTAGCGGGAGGATCCACTCCGAATGGCGGAGTCGTGATGGATTTCGCACCGATGAACCGAGTCATCGAGATTGATCGCGAATGTCTTATGGCTGTGGTTGAGCCTGGGGTGATTACCGGGGATTTTCAAACCGTTGTGGAAAAAATGGGGTTGTTCTATCCCCCGGATCCTGCAAGTCTCAAGCAATGCACTCTTGGCGGGAATGTCGCCACGTGCGCGGGAGGACCGAGATGCTTGAAATACGGTGTGACGCGGGAGTATGTGAGAGGACTTCATTTTGTGGTCCCCGGCGGCGAAGTCATTCGGGATGGCGGTAAATATATCAAAAGCGCCACGGGCTATAACCTGAGCCAACTGTTTATCGGATCGGAAGGCACGCTTGGCGTGGTGACGGAGATCACTTTGAGGTTGATCCCATTGCCGGAAACCGCAGGCACCGCCCTTGCGCTCTTCAAGGATTTGGAGAAATCGGCGTCGGCGGTGAACGGATTGCTGGAGTCGGGAATGTTGCCGTCCGTTATCGAATTCGTGGACAAGACGGGTATTGATTGCGTGCAACGCACCTGGGATATGGGAATAGAGGCGGATGTGGAGGCGATGCTTCTGATCGAATCGGACGGTTACTCGGAATCCGTGCGAAAGGAACTCGATCTCGCAAAGGAGATTTGTCACCGTCACGGAGCGAAGCGCGTGGAGTTGGCAATGGAGAAGTCTGCACGCGATCGGCTATGGAAACTACGACGCTCCATATCCCCCGCGCTTTCCAAACTGATGCCGAACAAACTCGGAGAGGATATCTCCGTTCCACGCTCCGAGATCATCCGCATGGTCCGGAAAATCCGTGAAATAGCTTCCAGAAACGATTTGATGATTCCGGTTTTCGGTCACATCGGGGATGGGAATCTTCATCCAAATGTTCTCTTCGATATGAATGACGGAGAGATGATGAGGAGAGTGGAAAAAGCGACATCGGAATTGATCCATGCCGCTGTAAGCGTGAGGGGCACTTTGTCCGGAGAGCATGGAATAGGGATACTGAAAAAGGAGTTTTTGCCGCTGGCAATTCCATCGATGAATATGGATTACTATCGCCGTATCAAAACTCTTTTCGATCCGTTGCGGATCATGAACCCCGCAAAAATTTTTGATATGTAGCGAAACAAATAGCTCGGACGTCATAGCGCGAAAAAAAGGGAACTTCTCATCAAAAAAAACCGTTTCATGGTTATAATGTAATTGAATGTTTGCTTCAAATCCAAGTGTTCGTTGTTATTCGTTATATGATGGAGAAATTAGCCCGAGCAGCGTAAACACTTCGCTAAAAAAGGATCTGTTTATTTCCAGAGTCTTCAGGAGGAGAGCCATGGAAAATAATGTCCACCAAAGAACCCAGAGATTGGAGTTCGAATCTTTCTACAAACGCAGTTATCATCGTGCTTACAGTTTAGCATGCAAGCTGACAGGCAACGAATCGGATGCGGAAGACCTTACGCAAGACGCTTACGTGAAAGCATGGAAGGCGTTCGACAGATACGACAAGCGCCTATCCTTCGAGGTCTGGTTGTTCCGCATCATATCCAACCTTGCCATTGATCGTTGGAGGAGAAAATCCACTCTTCAAATTCAATCCCTTGATCAGCCCATATCGATTGACAACTCCGCGACCACTCTAGGCAACATTGTCCCCGACCCCGATTCAGAACCGGAACGGATTTGCCTGCGTAAGTTTTACCATGATAAGTTATACGAGGCTCTGGATAATCTGCCGGGCAACTATCGTGAAGCGATTCGATTGACGGACATCGAAAAGTGGAGCTATGAAGAGGCTGCGTACATCATGAGTTGTCCGGTTGGAACGATACGATCCAGATTGCATCGTGGCAGAAAGCTATTGCGTGAATCATTGAAGCGGTTACTTGGCGAGGATATCTTCGGAGAATCCCTGTTCGAAGCCAGACTTCATTTCGCTGCGTAGTTTCAGATTTAGCATACCGGGGAGGCGTATGGGTGCATCCCATCGCCTTCTCCTCAATTACCATATGGGCGAATCCGCCGGATTTTGATGATAGGATGAGTCTATTTGGGCGAGAGCCGAAATCTCCATCCCGGTAACCTCGACATTCCCCCAAGCCGATCCACCTGTTGTGTCCTGAAGGTTTCGATGCTGATTGTTCACTCCGAAGAATGTCTCCGCCATCCAATCCGCAGTTCCCAAATGCGCCCAGGACCTACGCAAAAAAAGCTCCGCCTGATGATTGTCGCTTTTCTCTAATTGAGACGCCATTCCTTTTTCCGCCCGCGCCAGATCGCAAAGCATCCATGCGCGATAGGCGTAATCCAATTCATCGAGTTGCGGCGCCACCACAAGACTGAAGTTCCCATTCAGAGCGGAGCCTATGAGTTGGTTATTCGCAACCTCCTCCGCTTTTTCGAGATATTCCATGTCGTGTGTTTCATACCAAAGCGCACAGAGTCCGCCGATGGCGTTGCCGTTTGTCATCAGTTCGTCGGCATTCGCTTTGAGGTAGCGTCCAATGTGAATCGCTCCTTCCAAATAACGCTGATCCTTTGTGAGACGATACAATTCGCATAGATCCATAACCGCCAATCCGTGAACGTCCCCCGGATAATCGTTTTTATTTCCGAAATCGTGTCGCGGACCGGAATCGTCGGCAAACAGGGAGCCGTCGGCATCCGTGTCATGGATCAGCCAACCCCCGGCTCGTTGCGCCGCGTTTAGACAGCGTCTTGCAAAAATGGGATCGCTGGTTGCAAATAGACGATATCCCAGTGTGAGAGGATAGGTGCATTGCGCCACGCTGCAACACCAATTCGAAAGGGAGTAGGCGCGCGCGTGACCATCCGCATCCAGCACTCGACGCGAATAGAACGCTCCGCTTGGAGCCTGACAACTCAACATATACTCCAAAAGCGTGCGAGTGCGTTTCCGTGCCGCCTTGTTTCCGGTGGTAAGAGCGTAGAGCGCCAATCCGCGAGACGCATTTGCAAGGTCGCAATCCGTCCATAAGCTTCGCTGGTTGAATACCTCCCGATAGGTTCCCTTCGGGGTTAGCAAGGCGCCCTCCAGATAGTGGAAAAAACCATTAATTGCATGCGTCCACATTCCCGTACTCATGTTTGACGGGGAAGGAATATCATCGACTGGGGCTGAGAGTTTCCAAGTGACAGCCGGCAGCCCGGGAATCGGCAAATGAGTGCGACACCAATCGAGCGAAACATCCACGTTATGTTTCAAGGAGGGCTTGTCACTTCCCAACACCACCAGGACCGTTCTCCACTCCGATTTGCCAGGAGCTATTGGCGCGATTTCCTGAGACAGAACCATTCCATTTATCGCAGTTATCGCTTCATTCCCGTTTATATCCAATAGTGACAAGTATCGACCGGATACAGGAATGAGATTTGTCACCAATCGGGACGGTGGAAGAGTTGTTTTTCCGTCATTCTCTATCCTCACTATCTCCGCCAACGCCGGAGAGCCCCAAACGAACGAGAAATGACGGCTGATGACGATTTGACCCTTACGGAACTCTTGGAAATAGGTCATATATGGAAGCGGTTCGTCGAACCAGGTGCTGGCGGTGGTGAAAAAGGATTCCGTCAAACCAAATGAGCTTTGAGGGGAGCCGAGGATCTCCGGAGTGTTTCCGGATTCATCCCAGCTTGTTGTCATGCCGTCAATGTAGTTGGTGGTCACCGGAACGCGCTGTGCGGTTTGCAATATCTCCTGGGTTTGTCGGGAGATATCCCAGCGCAGGTATTGAGGCGAACGCCCGTGATCCAAATCTCCGCATTGCATGACCCAATCAGGCTCTTGTTCAAACAAACTATCTCCTGGAACGAATTGATCCGTCTGTTTTCCCGACCAATTCGTCGGCATGGGAACGGGTTTCCAAGAGGATTGATTGAGATACTTGGCGAGTTGCGATCGAATTTTCCTCGCTTGCTTCAGGGCATGGTTGGAATGGCTTAGTTTAGCAAGTTTAACGGCGGAGATCGCAGCCATCTCCAATCGGTATCCGAGTTGCGGCGTGAAAGGCGTCGGGGTTGCGTTTGCGGGAGGGATGTCATTGTAACCTGGGAGATAATCCCAACTCTTCACTCCGTTCCAAAGTCTTCCATCCACAGCTTTTCGTGTCCAAGCGTAATACCATCCACTCCTTATTAATCGGGATGCGCCGGTGAGATCAAAGGCAAGACGCAGGCGAGCATCCTCCAGAGGGATATCTCCTTTTGCGGGCATGGATCGCCAAATGCCAAATAGTGTTTGCCAACTCTCCTTGAGGTTGACAGGTGTTTTTATCGTCATGCGTCGTGTTTTGGAAGATTGAAAAGGCAAGCCTTTCATCATCCATTGTAGAAGTTGCCGTACAAATCGACTGTAAGGAAGGCTCCAATTCCTACGTATGTTGGCTCCCCACCCGCCATCAGGGGTCGATGTGAAGCAAAACACTCTGCCTTTACCGTAATTCCACCACGCCATTGCCGGATCGCCGTCGTTCCAAAGGGCGATTAAGTGAGCGCCTTTGCGCAAACCCACACGATTATGTCCGTGAAATTCGGGGCAACCATTCCAATCAACCCCTTTGAAAAACGGGGCGTCCTTGACGATTTGCAATTTGCATGGATTATCGTCCGTGTCGGGGCTGGAGAGTATTTTCACCGGTAGTATGGAAGCTATGGGGGTGTTCGCGAACCCACCTCCCGCATTCCCGCCATAGGTCTCCCATGAGCCGCACACCACCAGAGCGCCACCGAGTTTCACGAATTGTGCGATCGCTTCAGCGCCCCTCTTCAATGTGTCCGGAGAAGATCCTGCATCCAACCAAACAGCATCGGTATCATGCAATAGAGTTTTCAGGTCAAACGAAATCGGATGCGTTATTTTATATTGCATCTCTCCTTGTTTGAGCGGTGTTCCATTGCGAATGAAGCGCCCCGTTACCAGCCAATTTGAGTTGAATGATAAATGCGAGAGGCTTTGACCCAGTGATTGTCCCCAGCCTGAGGCGAATACCCTCAGCGTTCCTGGCTCTCGGTTTGGTAACGGCAGCGGATGCATCCCGGGGACGAAATCCAAAGTGAGATGATATAGGCTTGGACCCCAACCGCCACTGGGATCATTGTCCAGGAACCGCACATACACGACAGAACTGTGACGAAAAAACGGAAGCAGGTTCGCCTGATAATACCCTCTGTTGTAATGATCGATATTGCCTGTGAGGTGACTGGACAAGATGGTTTTCCAGTGAATTCCGTCCGAACTCGCCTTCACAAGGTATTCCCCGCTCATATCCAGGGTGAGCAACGCGTAGTGAGTGTCGATTCTGAAAAAGCGATAGGTGAAACAGGCCTTTCCATCCGCGAAACGCCATTTGATACCGCCGACACTCATCCCCATTCCCCGATTCGATCCCGTAAGGAACGGTTTCTCGGCTGGAGTGTTTGGGGTGAAGGATATCGATACGCTTTTTTGGGCGAAAGCCTGATAATTAGGAAAACCGATTAAACCTGCGATTGCCAAGATGAATGCAAGGGACACGGTATGCCGCGCCCCTTTCTTTATCGTTCTCATTCACCGCTCCCTAATGGTGGAAGCCACATCCTACTTCATCCGGACGTGTATTTCACAAAGCTCCATGTTTATGTTATAGAACCAAGGTGACATTCACCGTAACTGGCTGATCCGTATGCGTTAGAGTTACGGGTTGGGATTGGGGCTGATAATTGGAATAGGTGAATTGCAATGTGTATGCTCCGGTGGGAACCCAAAAACCGTAACTTCCATCCGATGCGGTGGTTGTTTGAGAAATAACCGTTCCGGAACTATTTAGAAGCGAGACTGTGACCCCTGCAAAGGTCGCCATGCCTTGCAGCGTCACTTTCCCGTTGATATCCGAAGGCACTGTGGGCGGTGTGCCGCTCACGGGCGGGGCGAGAGCGATATTTCCCAGATCGTTGACTTGGTTGGGAGGCGTGGAATCCCCTAACGGTAAGCTCAAAACCAACGGCAAATTATCATATCCGGTTGCGGTCACCAAGCCGACAGGGGAGTTTGTTCCGCCCAAACCGACAGGTAATCCTGAAATCGTGAATTGCCCGCTGGCGTTTGTCGTTGCGAACAATCCGTTTATAATGACCGTGGCTCCCTGGATGGGCTTCAATGTGTTCACATCCACAACGGTCCCCGTCGCTATCGCGGTGTAGCCCGTCCCTGTTGTCGTTAAATAGATGCTTTGCAAGTTATTGGTTGCGTTCGGAGTTAGTACGGGCAACGCTTGCGTAAGGGTTGTGGCGCCGGAGGCGCTTATTGTTATCGATGTGGAATTCGATGGTACGCTAAGGAACGTGAAGTTGCCATTGACATCCGTTTGCTGCGATTGCCCGTCGATGGTAACCGTGGCGGGAGGATTGGGCGCAATGCCTGCTCCAGTCGTGGAGAGAATATATACGGTTCCGGTTACGGTCGCTGGCGGAACGCCGCTTCCGCCGCCTCCGCATCCGGAGAGTGCGATCAAGGCGAACGGAATGAGCAGGGTGAATATGGATCGTTTTATCATTGTATGTTTCCTTATCTGGTGATGAGAATCGGCTGCACCACTCGTGCCGATTCTCCGTCCGGAGCGGTGGCGATTATCTTAACCAGATAGACTCCCGATGGCACGGATATGGCGTTGTTGGTCTTCATGTCCCAATTCAGGGTTTGCGTACCTGCGGTTACCGCACGTCCGGACTGTAGCGTGCGGATGGTTTTCCCCGTGGCGTCCATGATGCTTGCAGTGATGGATGCGTCCGATGAGACAATGAAACTGATATGGGCAAGGTTGCTCGCCCGAGTCACCTCGGCGTTGACATTCATGATATGCAATGCGTTAAAACTGTGCAATTCCGGGATAATCTGCAGATTTCTGGTCGTGGTGTTTCCCGAATTGAACGTGTATGCGGATGTGCCATTAAGATATTGACGCGTCCCTGTGGTTTTATCCACCAGTATCAATTGCGTTGTCCTGGGTACTTTGGTGACGCCCGACCACGTCAATGTGTAGTTCATATTCGGCGTTGGCGTTTGGACGGTGATATTCCATACGGAGGGCGAATTGATCGGATGGATTTCCGAGAGGTATTGCCCCGAGTTGGATCCCCAATCCTGGGGGGTGAACGCCATGGTGGGAGCTGATCCGTTGATTGGCGGTGGCATGGGGATATCCATTCTCTCGTTGTAACCATTGTTCGCCTGGTTGGATTGCCCTAGCCATACCGTCGCCCCCAATCCGTTGGAGCCTATTAACCTCAAAGGCAATGTCCATCCATCCGTCGTCGCGGGAGTTACGCTCTTCTTCGCCGCAACCATTTTCCCTCCCGCAACGGGGTTGGGGTAGGTTATCGTCAATCCGCTGGAAACCAACACGCGCATCCAGTATCCTTGCCATGGCTCCATTGTCGTGGCGGGAATGTATCCCTGAGAGGGATCGTATGCGAGCAAGGCAACCACTCCAACGCCAGGTACATTCTGACCGATCCAGTTGTCCGTGTATGCCTGGGCGAGTGTGTCCGGAATGTTATTCGAGCCATTCTGGAAGAGCAAGTCGCTGGCTTGAATAGCGGTGGTGTACGGATCGCCCACCTGATTCCAGCCATACTGCAAGCCCATCGTGTATGCTTGATCCTCGGTTGTGGAGCGTCCTATGATTTTAATAGATGTGGGCTGCGGGAAGTTTTCCCAGTAACCGTTCCCCGGTGTGAGGGGTTGCATGGAGGGATAACGCAGGTATTTATCCGTGCCGGTCGCATTCTGCTCCCACTCAGCCATTAGCAAATTTCCGTTATTGAACAGAGGATTGCCTGATGTCGGATCGAGCAGGGCGTCCGCCGCATTGGGGGTGTATGGGCGTATCGGGAAGGATATCATCGCCGGTCCTGCGGGGAATTGATAGGTAAGGGATGTGTAGGGGTCCGTGACATAGAAAACCGGCACGAACTCATTGTATCCCGTCACCACTTGGCGCACGGTTTGTTGTCCTGTGGAGCTTGTGAACGTGAGCGTGGTTCTACCAGGTCTTGAGAAAGCGGCGCTGGGCAAGGCGCCCCCGAACGCTCCTTGTATCACATTGAAGGTTTGGTTCACTCCTGTCTCGGTTTGAATCTGCATGGTTCCGGTATCCGCTCCCACCACGACTCCCCAAAAATTGTTCGGGGCGGCGGTGGTGCCCATGGTTCTGGGTCCCACGTAAAGGCGGGCGTCGCTCGAGTTAATCGGGAAATCCATGGTCACACGCATCACGCCGTTTGGATCGGTGCCGCCCAAAGTATTGGGAAACACAGGGGAGTCGGTGCCCTCGCCGTCCGTGATGGTGACGCTCTCATATTGAGCTCCCAAGTAGAAACGGTTCGTGTAGGTGTTGTCCCAATAGATTGGATAGCATGTTCCAGCCAGCGGAGTTTCAACGCTGTTTCCATTGGAATCCAAGGAGGTGTTTTGGTAAACGATCACCACAGCGATGCTATAGTTATCGGATGTGGTGGGACGGGATGGCACGCTCCAAAGGTATTCCTTGGTTCCGGGTGACACACTGGTGTCTAGGACATATTGCTGCTGATACCAGTCGGAGAAGCTCTGCCCCTCGATGGTGGGGGCGCCGTCAGATGTTAGAACCTGGGATGCCAATTGTTTAAGTTGCGGAACGTTATTGGCGATGGATGGATTCGCAGCCCATGCGGTGTAATAGGCGGCGTTGAAATTCTTGAAGAAGTTCGGGTCCGTTGTCGCCACCTTCAACCATGCGGAACCGGACATCTGCAGACGCGGATAGAGCATTCCGCCAAGACCGCTGGTGGGCAGCGGGGTGTTCTGCAGAGAGACAGGGTAAAAACGATCATTCCCCAGAGCGGGTTGGTTTAGAAGATCGTAATAGTTTAATGCATGCCAAAGCGGATCGGCGACGTTCACGTAGTTCGTCGCGCTCGGATTTGAACTCAGTTGACCCAAATTAATGAGGTTTTGCACCACCATCATGGTGGCGGCACGCGCCATTCCCTTTTCCCATGCGTCATAGGATATGGAAGCGGGACCATGGAAAGCGATAGCCATCATTTGTGTCAGGTTTAATACCGCACTCTGTAAAGTGTTGTACTCGGCGAAAATGATCTGGTTCGTTGATATGTTGTAAATACCGCCTGAAAAGGCGTCGCGATCATCGATGGGAGGATTGAGATTATCCCCGTCAACGATGGTGACCGTACCGCTCCATGACGGATTACCGTAAACCAGCTTCAACTGGGGGTATATCGCGTTGACGAGCGATTGAAGGTTTTGCTGCGTGGCGCTCGGCCAAGCCCCTGTTGTGCCCGCCGCCGGAAAGGTGAATGTGATGTCATTCGCGCCGGTTCCCCGATTAAGCGTGGGGGGAAGGATCAATTTCCCATTTTGCCTCAGCATCACGATATCCGGCACTCCGGGAGTGAGTGTCATCCCTGTGTGCAGGGAGTTCTTCAGGAACGCGATCTCTCTGTTTAACGCAGATTGGCGGCTTTGAAAGATCTGATTCATGCTTTTGGCAAGAATGCCCGTTGGCACACTTTTGTCGGCGCCCGAAGGTAAATCAAGGATCGTCGCCTGCATTGGACCGGTGGATATCGTATTGAACCGTGTATTCACCTGATTGTGGTATGTCTGTGCGGAGACCAATGCCGCCTGCGGAAGAAACAAGATGCAACATATGCAGAGAAGGACCTTCCTCATATTGATACTCCCATGTTCTTGATGGAGCGCCGGGCGAGATAATGGGGGGAGGCCTGGGCGCGATGAGACAGGAATTCAAAAGTGAGACGACTGGAGACACATCCAAACGGAAATGAACGTACGCCTTAGACGTTGTCCCCATAGCTTTCTCTATTATACTTCAGCATAACGTTTTTTCGCCTTGGGTATTCCCGCGAATCATCCAGCTTGTCAGAAGATCATTTACCACGGTATCCTGTAATCACCGGATTGAATGCGAAAAAATGGAATCGGTTCTGTCGTATCGCTCAAACGATCGAAAGATAGGGATGGAGTTTTTTGCAATGTATCGCATCACTTTATCTTAGCGAATGGAAGGAGACTGTTCATGCGTAATCCCGCACACTGGTCTGTGATTATTCCGATCCTCGTTGCGCTTTTTATTCTCGCCTCCGGATTGCACGCTCAAACGTCCATCCCCAAGGCGACGATTGAAGCGAAAGCATCGGGAATCCCCATTAATCCTCTGCTGTACGGGCAATTCATCGAGCATTTGGATCATTGCATTCAGCAAGGAGTTTGGGCTGAGATGCTGATGGATCGGAAATTCCTTCTTCCCCCCGGGAAGTATTGGAACATATACAATCCGCAAAGCGTGACCGGGGAGGTGAAGCTCGATCCGGCCGGAGCTTATGCGGGGGATCACTGCATGGCGATATGGTTACAAAAAGGAGACGCTCCATACGGTATCCATCAAGATGACATTGGCTTGGTGAAGGGAAGAAAATACGTCGGCTATGCGATACTCGCCGATATTCAAAGCCCATCCAATGTCAAAATGAGCGTGAAATGGGGGGATTCCGAGGAGAATGAGTATACAATCACTCTGAATTCCGTGGGGTCGCAATATCGCAAGTACGGTTTCTCCTTCACCGCCGGAGCCACCACAAACAACGCATCGATATACGTAACGGTGGATCATCCCACATATTTGTGGATTGGCTGCCTTTCCCTAATGCCAGCCGACAACGTGGACGGAATGCGAGCCGACACCCTGAAGCTTATCAAGGAATTGGATCCGCCCGTCATGCGCTGGCCGGGAGGGAATTTCGTATCGGGATATGATTGGAGGGACGGGATTGGCCCGAGGGACCGCCGTCCCCCGCGATGGGACCGCGCATGGAACAACGTGGAGGACAACGACTTTGGCGCGGATGAGTTTATGGATTTCTGCCGAAGAGTGGGTTGCCAGCCTTATGTAGCGGTGAATACCGGACTTGGTAATGTGCGAAACGCTGCGGACGAGGTGGAGTATTTTACAGGTTCGGTTAAGACCAAGTGGGGTGCTGTCCGCGCCCGGAACGGTCACCCCGCTCCGTATTCGGTCAGTTGGTGGGGGATAGGCAATGAGATGTTCGGGGATTGGCAGCTTGGTCACGTTCCGGTTCAGCAATACGCTCTCCGTAACAACGAGTATGTTCGCGAGATGCGAAGGGTTGATCCCAATATCAGAGTGATCGTTGTTGGAGCGCCCGGTGGATGGAATGACGTCATTTTCCCGGAATGCTCAGGATACATGGATCTGATTAGCGGGCATTTTTACGCTGCGCCGTCCAATCCTGCCAATTCCGCTGAATACGAAAGTCGGTTTATCCCGTATTCCGATGAGGTGGCGGAGGGTATTCGCGGGATTGTGAACGATTTCAAACCACGTCTTGCGGACGCGGCGCCGGATGCTAAAAAGGTGCGTTTGGCGATTGACGAATGGGGACTGGGCGGCAATGGCCGATATTTTTGCCTTGGAGACGCGATCGCTGTGGCGAGAGGAATGAACGAACTGCTCCGTTCCGCAGGGTATGTCACCATGGCGAACTGGGCTCAAACCGTGAATGTCCTCGGCGCCATCAACACAACCAAAAATTACGCCTCCATGAATCCGATTGGGTATGTGCTGGAATTATATCGCAAGCATATGGAGGGGAATTTCATTCCTATGACATGGAGCGGCTCCCCGTTGGTGGATGGCGTGGCGGCACGGAACCCCAAAACGGGAGCGATAAACGTTGCATTGGTGAACTACTCGCCTGATTCCCAGCAAACCGTGGCGATTCACGTGGATGGCATGAGCGCCGAGGCAAACGTGACGGCATGGAGGATAGACGGACCGACATTGGAGGCTGTTAACATACCGGGAGCGCCGAATGAGGTGAACCCCATGCGGATTCAGTCTCCGCTAAGACTGGATGATCTCAAATTGCCCGCTCATTCGGTGACGATCCTAGAGATCAGGTAGCCGGCGATTAAAACCTTCCTCTCGCCACCACAATGGAATATGGCGGCAGCGTAATCGTTTCAGGTTGATTGATGTAACGTTGGATCGGGGGATGGCTTTCAATCGGACGCCCTTTTGAACCATCCTCCTTCCAATGGTATTGTTCCCGCGAGAAACTGAAAACAACCCAGCGTCCTTTCGGTTTGGAGACGCGTTTGTTCGCTGTATTGAGTAGTTCCAACTGTATTGCATGCTCGTTTGAAGGGTCCTTGTTGATGAGTAAAACGGACCACTCCCCATCGGGGCGAAGCAGCGGGTACGCGGTTACGATTTTCTGTCTCTCCGAATTGAAGATATTGGAACCCGCAAGAAACAGTTTGTTTTTTGCGTCGCCGGGAAAAACCCATTGATGGGTTAGCAACCAAGCGCCCCAAAAGGTCGCCAAATTGTATTTCGCCTTGCCTGCGTCATCCGCCTCGAGGAGCATATTGTTTCCCCAAGCTCCCGGAGATTCCTGAATGAGGGTGTTCGGTTCGTATCCATAGAGATAGGCGCGTCTGCCGCCAAGGCTCAGAAATTGTCCCACGATATCGGCGTTCATCAGCGCGCCTTGTATCTTCACTTCGGGTTTGCCGGAAAACGCTGAATAGCCGTATTCCGTTATATACCACGGAATGACGTTCGATAACCCCTGTTTCCTCAAACGTGTAATCACCCTATGCAGTATGAAGGGCTCAAGCGCAAGTTGCGGTGCGGAATCGACTCGCGTCTCATCAAATGGGTACCATTCAAACGAGAAAAACTGGTAGTACTTGAGAGCGTGATGATTTCGTAGATATGACAAAAAGCGAACGTACCAGGGTTTTCTTTGGATATCATGGGGCCATGCGGCGTCATCAACCTCCGTGGTTTGGAAACAGGGGCCACCCAATTTCAAGGAAGGGAACTCCTTTTTGATACACCGACTCCATTGAACGTAGAGAGCTGCGTAATCCTCCGGAGCCACGTACTGACCATCCGGTTCCTCCCCCATCTCAATGGGTCCGAAACGGTACCCCTTCGCTTTCAAATACCTTAGCGCCGCCAATGCGTTATTCGGAGTGTCGTATAACACTGGAACGGGAAGCATCATCGGCGTCCCGCAAGTGAGTCCGGAGCGGTAAATACGGTCGAAACCGGGTTGTTCGATATGTTTGTCTCTATCCTTCTCCCTATGCCATGGGTCCGTGGAAGAGACGTATATCACCGTCTGCTTTTGGTTGTGATCACTATGTTTAATAAGGTCATGGAATGTGCCGTTTTTGATTTCTCCGACGTAGATCTCCCGTATCGCATAACCTAGTCGATTCCGGATGTCCTTCGACTCTTTCGGCGCTGTATGGGAGCTTTCCGTCATTCGGATTCGGATGAAACGGGCTCGGATCGGTTCGGGAGTGAGATGGATGAATACGTCTCCGCCTTTGCCGTGGTGAATGTTCCCATGGCGGAAAACGCACCATTCCCCAATCGGATGTTCGACGGTCGATACGCTGTCATCCCCGCTCCAATATTGAACGGAGTATTCCGTCGCCCATGGTTCGCCCCATAGGATGCGAATGGCGTTGATCGGTTTCTTGTCCCCAAAGTCGATCACCACCATCTGAGGGTGCAGGATGTCGCTTTCATGGGTGAAATAACGATCCAGATAAGGATCGCTTTTCCAAAAGGAATCAATATCGCCATCGTCGATTCGCGAATATCCGTCGTTATTCGCTTGATCAAACGTGTCGCCCCTTCTAGGCAGGCGATATCCCCAGCAAACGTCGATAAACCCGTGCGGATCGGAGGAGGATGTCCAGTATCCTTGATGATTCTTGGGATCGCTCCATTTTCCGATTGTATTCCAATGCCAAGCCTCCACAGCCAGTTCCGTTCTCAGTCTGTAGCTTACGGTATGAAAACCGGCTTCAAGCATCCGTGTTACGTTGTAAGGGGAGAGCATTTTGGATATCTCCCCCTCGTCCTGTCCGTCCAATGCTGCGCCCAAGGCTTTATCGGGTGAAAAGGTGTTCACAGCGTGATTCGGGGTGTATTGTATGGTCACTCTGTCAATCGCAAATGAGGGTTTGGCAAGAAACAGGGCGAACAAAGCGGTGAATGCGATTATCGGCGCTTTATTCCACATGAATGGCTTCCACGGGGCAAATTTGCCTGCAGGAATCACATCTCGTGCAAAGAGAGTCGTCAATGGAGTGTTTTTCGTAAGGTTGCAAGGGGATGGCGTTCACCGGGCATACCTGGGAACATTTCGTGCATCCGTTGCAGTTGTCTCCGATTCGGTAATGGACCAAATCCTTGCATTTTCCCGCAGGGCATCGACCTTGGATATGCGCCTCGTATTCGTCACGAAAGTATCGCAGTGTTGAGAGGATAGGATTGGGAGCGGATTGCCCCAACCCGCAGAGACTGGCTTGCTTCACCTGCAGGGCGAGTTCCTCCAATTTATCAATATCCCCCGGCTTTCCTTTGCCCGTGGAGATTCTATCCAGCATCTCCAACAGTCTTCGTGTTCCCACGCGGCAGAAGGTGCATTTTCCACAGGACTCGTTTTGAGTGAAATTGAGGAAATATCGCGCGATGTCCACCATGCAATCGTGTTCATCCAGAACCACCAATCCGCCGCTGCCCACAAAAGCTCCGACGCTATGCAACGCTTCGTAATCTATGGGGATATCGGCTAAATCGGCTGGTATGCAACCTCCGGACGGACCTCCTATTTGCACCGCTTTGAACTTGCCGTTCGGGGTTCCTCCGCCGATAACCTCCACGATGTATCGCAAGCTCGTTCCCATGGGAACCTCTATCAACCCCCCCCGTGCGATCTTTCCCGTCAGCGAGAAAACCTTGGTGCCCTTGCTGGTTTCCGTGCCTATCGCAGCATACGCGTTTGCGCCATGGCGAATGATCCATGGAACCATCGCATAGGTCTCCACGTTATTGATGAGTGTTGGCTTCCCCCACAATCCCGACTCGGCGGGGTAGGGTGGTCGTATTCGGGGTTCCCCCCGCTTGCCTTCGATACTTGAAAGCAACGCCGTCTCCTCGCCGCAAACGAACGCGCCTGCGCCCTCCAACACTTTCAGGTTTAGCGTGAAATCCGAATCGAGTATCCTCTCGCCGAGTAGGTGGTTCTCCTCGCAAATTCGAATCGCCTCCCGCATTATACGCGTTGCAAGAGGGTATTCCGCGCGTATATAGAGAATTCCTTCGCGTGCACCGACGGCGTAAGCTCCTATTGTCATCCCTTCCAAAATGCGGAAAGGATAGGATTCCAATAGCATACGGTCCATGAAGGCGCTTGGGTCACCCTCATCTCCGTTCATTACAACATATTTCTCGTCACCAGGTGCGTCGTGAACTCGTCTCCATTTCACGCCGGTTCTGAATCCGGCGCCTCCTCGCCCGCGCAAGCCGGATTCCATGATGGTCTCTATCAACGATTCGGGGTCGGATGATTTCAACACCTCCTCCAACGCCTGAAAACCATCCCGTATGCGATACTCTTTTAAATTCAACGGTTGAAGCGAGCCGCAACTCTCGGTGGCGATATGCACCTGCCCTCCGAGAAAATCGCAGATCGCTCCCTCGCGTACTTCCGAGGAATAGCGCGTAACAGGTTCCTCATCCTCTTCTAACTTGTCCAGAGCCTTGGCGTACAACTCCTTCATTCGAGGCAAAAAGCCCTGAGGTTTAAGATGGGTGCGGATGATTTTCTCCGCTTGCTCCGGGGTCACCTTTGTGTAGAGAATCGAATTTCCGCCTTCGTTTTCGCTTTCTGCAATGCTCTCCGGCATGGAGTTCGGGGCGTAATGCTGGATGATCTCCACGGTTGGCGCGAGATGGCAGGCGTCGATGCATCCGACGGGTTTGATAACTGCGGGGATGTTATAGTGGCGGATGGTCTCCTCGATGGCGTTTTGCACCTTCTGGCTCCCTATGGCGATGCAGCACGACCCCATGCCAACACGAACCTCCGCAATGTCGAAATGATCCGGGAACCTCTTATCCGCAGCCTTGATAACACCCGATTCGGAATCGAGTTTCAGGAAATCCTTTAAGGCGCGATCCGCATTGTCCGTGGAGAGATGGCCATAGGTGACGCCCTCTATTTGCATCACCGGAGCCAACGTGCAGCATCCCAGGCAAAACACACGCTGCAATGTGAAAAGACCCTCCTTATCGGTATCCTCCCCCGGGCTTAACTCCAAGTAGCGCGCGAGAGCCTCATGCACCAATCCGGATCCCTTCACATGACAAGCCGTTCCATGGCAAACGTTGATCGTGAATCTTCCGACAGGTTTCCTGCGGAACTGTGAATAGAAACTTGCAACCCCCTCAATATCCGCCGGTCTGATTTGCGTGATACGACACACGTGACGTAATGCCTCTTCGGGCAGATATCGGAACTTAGTCTGTATCGCCTGAAGAATGGGCAATAGCGCATCCGCTCCCCGACCCGTGGTTTCAACCAACTCTTCCACGTAGGAGATGGGATTGACGTTATCCGTTTCGCCGGCGCTTCTTATGCTGTTTTTTCTCCGACCGTTCTTGTTCAGAATCGGCAGAGTGGTTCCGATGCGGTTTTTCATTTCCGTGATTTCCGATGGATGGACGATCCCGTTGCGCCATTGCGTGTCCTTATTATTTGCCTATGCAAAAAAGATCCTTTTCTCCTCGGATAATGATCTTATTATCCACATATGCGGGCGAAGCGTATGTCCTTTCCCCGATAGGGTTCTTTCCCGTCTCATTATATTGATCCCCCGCGACAAGAATATGCATGACGCCTTTCGTATCCAACAGATAGATATTGTTCCCAACTAGCGTGGGGGACGCTTTTATATTATCCGTCATCTGATGGGTCCACAACTCCTTGCCAGTCATTGTGTCGTAACAGGTGATCTGCCCTTGGGTTGTAAAAAGGTAAACGCGTTTTCCGTCACTAAGAGGACTAACGATGTCTGGCAAACCATCCATCCCCATCCATGCGATACCGGTTTTGGTGATGTCGCCTTTCCCTGCGGGGCGGATCGCCACGATATTCGCCCCCTGGTTGCTAACGATGACGAAGGGTCCAGAGAAGATGGGCGATGGAGCCACTTCCCCGCCGAGACATTCGCATCGCCAAATCTCCTTGCCTGTGGCGGGATCATATGCGATCACCCACGGGTTTCCCGCAGCGATGATTTCGGTTTTGCCATTAACCTTAATGGCTATGGGGGTCGACCAGGAACTTCCTACAGGTCGCGGGGTTCGCCATAACTGTTTGCCCGTTTTGCCGTCGAACGCCATGATTGAGGATTTCTTGTCGGTTGAATCGCTCCCCTGATCGGATTGCACAATCAGTTTACCCTCGCACAGCAGAAGAGACGCAGCCATGCCGTATTCGTTATCCGGAGTTCCAAGGAATTTGAGCCATAGCGGCTTGCCCGTGAAGTCAAGACAGACCAATTCCCCGGTGGGGAAAATGGCGTATACTCTTTTTCCGTCGGTCGCCATGGTTTGCGCTGCAAAACCGGTGTCATCCCCCACTTGCGGAACCGTGTTGCATCCCTTCACATGCACCTTGTATTGCCAGTTGATGGATCCATAGCTGAGGGAATAGCAATAAACCACCCTCTGGGTCTTGTCTCCGCCTGTGAAAAAGATGTTATCATTCCATACGATCGGCGAACTCCAACCGGGCAGTGGAATGGGAGCTTTCCAGAGGATGTTTTGGTTCTGAGTGCCATCCCATTGCAGGGGAATGTCGCTTAGCGTGCATATTCCCGTTCCGCTCGGACCTCGGAACATATTCCATTGTTTACTCCAATCCGAAGGATATGCAGGGGTGACGGAAGCGGTGGCGGCGTTCGCTGCGGCGGCGGATGGCGTTGGAACGGCTGTTTGCGCATTGGGAGCGACAGGCGTGATCGCCGTGGGAGTGACGGGTCGCAACGCCGGCGTGGAACTTGACGTGTTGGGCGCCGCGCCAAGCAGGGGCGTGCCTGCGGCTGTGTTGGCGTTAGCGGGTGGATTCGATGGTGTTGTCGCGGTTGCAACGGCAGGAGCCGAAGCTAGTTGTTGTACCATCGGGGGAGGCGGTGACGATGGAGCCGACGCCGTGTTGGAGACTGTAAAAAGATCGTTATGAATGTAGGCGTAGGTTACATCATGTCGGGATAGAACGATCAACGATAGGAGCACGCCTCCCATGATCCCGCCCAAGGCGTAAATGGATCTGCGACTTATGGCGGGGTTAAACCATGGCTCCTTGGCGATATTCGCATTCGGCAAAGGAGTTGATTTGGTCCCTGAGCGAAGATATTCCAAGCAAAGAAGGTAAACCACCAACGCTCCGATAAGAAGATACAACCCGTATTTCGCGATGAACTGGCTGCGGAAATAGTTTTTCCGGATGGTAACATCCAGATTGCGGATCTCCTTTTTAAGATTTTCATCCTTCGGGTTTTGTGAGAGTTGAACAAGGAGGTTCTCCAGCTTGACCGGGTTGTTGGGATCGTTAATTCTTGCGCGAATGGAGTTAGCCAAAAGAATGGCTAGCATGAGAACGCAAAAAATCTCCATCGCTCTGGCGGTGCGATACGCTGCAATCATCCAAGGGTCGTTGTGCGGAGGGTTACTGTGGACAGGATCCGAATTCATATGTCGCTGATAATCGTTCCGTATATGGGAATTAAAACCGATCAAAAATATCCTTCCCTAAGATTGATGAACCGGCATGAAAGCATGCAGATTCATCTACATTCATAGTATATCACGCTTTGATATGCGGAGCCATAGGAATGCATGACTTTTCTCATGAGGCAATTAATTCTTTAACTCAAGCAGTACGGGCTCCAATGGGTTCAAATGGATTGTTTTCACATATCCGGTGGGTGTGGTCGGCAGAATGTTTCGACAGAAGACGCTCTTTGTTCCTGACAATATCCTAATGGTCACAGGCTTTTGAAGGTAATTGACAGCGTTTACCAGTATCTGTCCATGGTATTTCACCGTCAGCCATTCCACACCCCACTGGCTCTTGCCGTTTAGAGCCGTGATTCTTAATAACGGGTAAAGCTTTTCGGATATCAGATAGGGGATGAGCCTTTTCCAGAGGTCGATATCCGTGGTTTGTTCTCTTGTGAATGCGATCGTATGGTACGCAAGGGCTTTGCGTGGATGATTGTAGTCATCATATCCGAATATATCCTTGCCGCCGAAAGCGAGGATATGGCCTTTGTATTTACCAAGGGTTTGCAAAGCGGCGTCCGATATATGCCGAATATCCGGAACGATAAGAAGCGGGGCGGTTGGCGTTTTGCCATCCACAAGGTCTCTTTCCGTGAGAAAACCTATTTTCATGCCTGTGAAGTCTAACGCGGTGTAAACCTTGTTAAGGCAATCGCTGAAATCGTTTCCGTCCCACACCCTGGCCGCAGTGGTGAACAGAATTTGAACCTGGGGTCTTATATTCTGGAATTCGGCGACCTGCGGGGCGAGGCGCATCAAATCCAGTCCGGTATCGCCTATCGCCTGAACGCACGCCGGACGCTCCATTTCAAGTCCCCAGAAATCCGCCTTTGGATCGAATGTCTCCTCCCAACACCATAGCGTCGTCGCCCCTTCGCCATGAATTGCGCTTTGCCACAAGGTAGTGATAAGATGCCGGGGCGGCACGGGTTGCTCGCCTCTATCCGGCATCACATGATTCTCACTATTGAAGATGGGAGCGTCCAGGACGGAATGTTGGAGATCGTAAGCCATGTTGTTCAACGTCCAACCATCCGCCCATTCGCCGATTCCATTGTTATAGAAATCCGCGGAATCGTTGCCGTTGATCTGGCTGAAATCACCAAATAGCTGTGCGTTCACCCCGTAACGCACCTCTGGCGCGCCAAGCATGGTCCAGGTCATCGCTTTCGCATGGACGGGAATATCGGGCGCGATGGCATGGATCGTATCCGCAAGGAAGCGATGCCATCCAGCGAAGAACGTCTGATTGAAACGTACGAAATCGTACCAGATCGGCGATGGCGGAGGCGGGTTGAGCGTGTTTTGAACCGGTATGGCGTCTAAATCCGCATAATGCGTCCCCCACAATTGGTTCAGTGCCCCGATATTCGCATAGTGTTTTTGCAACCACTCGTGCCAAGCTATCCGCTCATTGGGATCATTCGGGCTTTGCGCGTTTACCGGCTCGTTGCTTAAGCAGATACTATGAAGCGCGGGGTAACCCTTCAGTTGAGGGATGACATACTGCAGGAATTTGCGCAGGATTTCCCTTCCCTCCGGCGCAAAAAGCGAATACTGCAGGAATCCCTCTTTGCGCACGTTCATATCCGGGTATTTCTTCATCACCCATTCGGGCATGTAGTGCGGACTGATCAGTATATTCACCGCCACATTCGCTTTCGCAGCCTGCTTTAGCAACTGTATCATATCCTTGACTGCTTTATCGGACACAACTCCCTCCGACGGGAATACCGCGCTGGGACCAATCTCCACCTGGATAATATTCGCGCCGTAATCCGGCAGAATGTCGAGATTCTTGCGCACTTGGTCGAATGCCCCCCAGCCTGTGAAATTGACCGGGCGCACGGTCGTTTTCCCTTCTCCCGGCGTCTTTGTGCTTGCGTAGAATGTGGCTTTCTTGATGGATATCCTGCCCGTCACGTAATATGGTGTGGGCGGATAACGCAGTTTTCGAGCGAGCATTAATTGAAGAGAACGCTTGGTTTCGCGTTCCATCGGTGTCAACTGATCCAACATCGATGTGGCGCGTTGAACCTGGTTGTGATCGAGCATCGCCAGCGCGTACCCTGTGAGGTGTTGGAGAATGGTCACCGACACACTGGGGTAACTTATATCCAGCTTCATGCTTTCCGCCTTTTGCATCATTTTCACAAGAGAGGGAACGGAATTTTGTATGGATAAGAGCGCTTGCCTGGCGGCTTTGGCTGAGAACAACGCAATCACCGTATTGGAGATGGCGCGTTCGGCGTTATCCCCGTTGTTGATGCTGATTTGCATGTCCGCCAAGGTATGCGGAATGTTGACGGAGACCCCCTTAATGGAAACAAGGGATAAACCGGATGGCGCATCAATTCGAGATTCCCGTTTCACAACCTTGCCATCGTACTTTAACATCGCGGTTATCCTGGTATTTTCCATGGGTTTGGAAGCATAGAGATAGGTGCGGAAAGTCCATGGCTGATCCGTGTTAATCGCGGGAATAGGGGTTGGGAGGAACAAGGGATGATTGATTTGGGTTACGGGAGGATCAGGTGTGACGACATTTCCCTCCTCGATTTTAGGGTCGCGCAAAAGAAAACCGTTTGTCCGCCCGTCGGTGTTTATGCGAAAAGTGAATTCCGCCTCCGTAGGGGTTGGAGTGAAAGTAAGGCTGAACTGTTTCCACTTGCCATAGGTGTTCGGAAAATAGAGCCTGACCCTCCAATCATCCCCGCCCCCTATCCATGCTACGGTTGGCTCTGACATATTCACCCAGCAACTCATCGTGTAAGGCGTGCCAGGCGTTAAATGAATGGGGTCGGTGGTCCACATTGTTCCATATACGTTCGCTCCAAACGGTGTCGCGTTTTTGATTCTAAGCGATCTGATCCCGAACTCGGAGCGAGTATCCAACGGAGTGATACTGGACACGGTGTTGCGCGATTGCCAAGTCCATCCTTTTGGTACGCCATACTCATCCAAATCCAGGAAACCGTAATTGGGCAGCAGATTCGGATGCGTTTCGGCGTTTGCGATTGTTATCGGGTGGGGATTCCCTTGATTCGGTTGCGCCGCTAAGGAGGAATGGACCATTAACATACAGAATAGCGAAAAGCCCGGGAAGAATGAAATGGAGCGCATAGTTTTCTCCGTATGGAATTGCGAGATTCGCTCAGGAGGGCGAAAAGCGAACGTGCATGTTGAAGCGATTTCCGCCTAATTCCGCATTTGCCCGCGTTTATTGAGATTCCCTTGTATGTATACCCCCTGTCCGGCAAATTCCCCATTCGCTTCCGAGGGGCAATACCCAAAACATCTGCCGCAAGCAACGCATGCGGCGGGATCGGCGTCATAATCGTCCCATCTACGTCGTGTTGTTATAAAAAACAGTTTCAAACCAAACACTAATCCAAGCCATATGCCGAAGAGGGTTGCATACAGGGCGTAGGTTCTGCGTATCTTCACAGCCTTGGCGTAAAGAACATCGTCGGGGATTTGATTTGCACGGTGTGCCTGGCTCTCCAATGTCTCTCCCTGCACCAGTCCATGCCTCTCCTTCCATACACGATCCGCAGTCTGCACTGTTATATCCGCATGGGAAAGAAGAGGGCTAGCCAATCGCCCCGTTATTCCGCCAAGGATCGCCAGGAGGGGAATAAGCCAGAGCACCCTTGCTAACACCGCTCGTGTGGATTTCCTTGAGGGACGAACCTCTTCCGGAACGGGCATCCGCATGGCGTTGAAGGGGCAGGATTCCGCGCAAAGATGGCATTGGATGCATTTTTCCGGAGCCACATGCACCTTCCATTTCGACCATGCCGCCGCCCACCTCAAGAGGACACCGTAGGGGCACAGATAACGGCAATAGGGCCTTCCGATGAATGTGGACAGGAAAAGGATGATTATCCCGAAAGTGATCATCATCGCCCCGCCGTTCAGGCGGAAAAACGCTACGAAAGGGTCATATTCGCAGATGATAAATACCGTTCCAGTCGCAGCGAATAGGGTTCCCAGACCTAAATAGACATAAGGAATAACGCTAAGCGTCTCGTCCAGCCATGCCGGAACTCGTCTCGCTTTTTGCAGAATTAAATCCTGCGCCGCGCCAAGGGGACACACCGCCGCGCAAAAAACTCTGCCGAAGAAGAGCGCGAACAGGAGGGGCAAAATGAAGAAAACACCGACGGACAGAGGCAGCGCGTAGCCGTTATGAAAAATCGCCATCGCCACGTTTTGAAGACTTCCCACGCTGCATACGCATCCGTGTCGATAAAAACCGAAATACAAGAGAGAGAACAGGGAGATCAGCCGCACCTCTCTTCGGCTACGCCTGTAGAGGATGAAATAGGCGGTCATGAGCATGAGGATCGCCAGCATCACCATGTCTATGCGTGTAAACAGCTCGGCGCGAGCCGGGGGATTTATCGTAACGGGATATTGGTAGCCGGTCGTGAAATCCGGCGGAGGGTTCTTTTGAGGAGGGGTTGTTATCTGAAGCAAAAAGAACGGAAAGGTGAGTTTTTGAAACATGAAAGGATTAACCGTCCTGTTTGATCTTGGATTTGAGCAGATACGGTTTGCTGGCGGGTACTCGCACGATCGCCTGCGCCGGACAGACCTCCGCTATGGAGCATTGGTTGCAGTTCAGGCATCGATCATGCCGAATCTGCATGAAAAGGGAACCGTTTCCGAACGCATCGCAACCCTTGGAGCATTTCGCGCAACCAATGCAGAGGTTTTCATCGATGACATACTGAAAATACGGGTTCTCGACATACGATCGTTGGATCGCGAATGTGGGGCATTGCACGTTTTCCGCTTCAATGGTGTTGCCCACTCTTTCCGGACGCAACATTCCGGAGCATAAATTGCAATACCCGCACATGGCAAAGGCGTGCATGCACTTCACAGCCGACTGATCCAGAACGCAGGATGTGGCGCAAAGCCCGCAGTTGGTGCATTTATAGGGATCGATCTGCCAAACCGTGTCTTCGGCATGGGAACTTGCGGCAAGGGCGCCGATGGCTCCGCTGGCGATAATCAATCCCCCTGTTCGGATACCGTCCGCGATAAACTCTCGTCTGGTTTTTTTACTGTCCGAGGCGGCCATCTCTTCTCATCCTTTCCGCTTGACGAGTCTTCAAAGCGCGTGGAAGGTCGCAATCGTTATAATAACCGCACTGCGTGCAGATGGGCAGGTCGGGGCATCCGCTTGATTTACGAAGAATCAACGTTCCGATTCCCCCAACCATGACGGTCGCCATCGCTCCGCGTATCATTCCGGTAAGGAACTCCCGCCTGTTTTTTACGTTCTTTTTCATATTGCGCGTAACTCTTTCAAATTTAGTCCCGCCAGGAAAGGGGACTCTCTGTCAATTATCCCTAGCGTATACGTTCAGTTGCTTTGCGTAATTGTTCGCAATGTATACTTTTCCCTGTGCATCGGTTGCAATGGGTATGTCATCGGTGTTTTGCGAGAAATCCCCGGGACCCGCAATCACGCTATCCAATGAGCCATTAGGCTTGAATACCTTCACCCTTGGCAGTCCTTTTTCCGAAGTTACGATATCGCCGGACGGAAGCAACGCGATGCGAATGGGATTGCAGCAACCGCAGAATTCAGCGATCGAGTTGCCTCCTCCGCCGAAAGATGAAATCAATCTTCCGTTCGGGGTGAATCTCTCCACCTTATGAAGTCCGGGATTGTTTACATACAGGTCGCCATCACTTTGAATCGCTATGTCGAAGTGCGGGCTTGGCAGTATGAACCCTTTGATATCCTTAGCGGAATCGGAGCGCCCAATCGTTCCAACTAGTTTTCCTTGAATATCATATTTCCATACGAACTTATTTCCCGCGTCCGCTGCATAAACATAGGAATTATTCACTGCAAGGTTAATCATTTGGGCGTTGAACGCAGGCGGAGCCCACTTTACAATCTGTTTCGCATATTGCGAGAGGACTTCAATATGATTCCCAACGCCCATATATATTTTATCATCCCGAAGCGCTACGCACATGGGAGGCTTGGGAATCGGAATCACCACTGGCTGTTGATCCTGCCGTGTGAAGATCAGCAAACCTTTGGCGCATGCTGCGTATATCCTTCCTTTTCCGTCAACCGCGATACCATTCACCCTGGAGGATGGCAACGGGTAAGAGGCGACCTCCTTCCAGGTGAGCCACTTTGCGGGTACGGTTCTTATGGCTTGAAATGCATCCAATGCGGTCGTTGAATTGGGAGCGATTTTCCATAAAACGATCACCCATAATCCAAAGAGGACGGCAACTACGCCGAGTAATATCAACCGCCATTTCATAGCATTTCACGGAGTGCGAAAAACACCCTATTCAACCCCCCATAACAAGGTGTGCGAGATACGTTAAGCATAATGCTATCTATTATCTTCGAAAAATCCAAATTGTCAAGGATAAACACGGTTTATCGTGCGCCGTGGCAATTCTACGGACTGTTTAGTGTAAACGCATATCCAAGCAGACCATTCTATTCAGGTCCCTTGCGATGAGCAAGCCCCCCGCGATTGCCATTGGACCCCAGGAATCCGGACCGCTCAAGATTTGAATATCCCCCATTTCATGATAAGCGGTCGGAGTGGCTTGCACCATGGTGAGCACCCCCGAATCATTCATGATGAATATCAGTCCGTCGGCTATGAGATAGGGCCCAAGCCCGAAACGTCGAGTGGCTCCGCTTGTCCATTGGGGTTGCCCGTTAAGATTAAGGCACACAAGCTCCCCTCCGGATCGCACCCCGTAAATATATCCCTTGTATAAAATGGGCGTTTGCTGATCCGATCCGAAAACGTCGGGAGTTAATCGATAGAGCGTCTGTATCGAGAATTTGCCGCCCTGCTCGGTCATTTGCATCATTGCGCTGCCCGCACCGTACCCTCCAGTGAAGAAGATGCGTCCATCGGGAAGGCAAATGGGGGTGGGGACTGTGGCTGTGCTCACTTTCCAGTCCGTGGTTTGCCAGAGGATGGAACCATCCTTCGCCGAGACTCCGACCGCGCCGCCGCTGCCGCAATAGACATAAAAGGATTGATTGTGAAAGGAGCCTTCCGCTATCGAGGAGTGCGTCATCTGCCATCCCATGGGATTTGGTGTCCGCCAGACGATTTTTCCTGTTGCAAGGTTCACCGCGATCATCAGGACATTTCCCGCTGGAGCGAGGATGACATTATTGCCGTCGATGAGGGGGCATTGTCCCGCATACCATTGCGGCACGGTGGTTCCAAATTGTTTGACCAAGTCCATCTGCCAGTAAATCTTCCCCGTATCCGCATTCGCGCATAACACATGGCATTGCGGGCCAAGGGAAACCACGTATTTTCCTGAAACAGCCGGGATGGTTCGACTCATTCCGTGATTGCGCTTGATTGGGTCGGGGTAGGATTGCCGCCATATCTCCTGACCGTTTGCAAGAGAGAGACATCGAAGGGCGTCTTCCTGGTGCGCTTCATCGTAATCCAGAACATATACTTTGCCCTGCTCGATTGCCGCAGAGGCGTATCCCTCCCCTAAATTTAGCGACCATAGGAGACGAGGGGGATTTTTTTGCCAGTCAGTCGATAAAGCCACTTTTTCCGGACTGATATCATCGTGGTTCGGACCGCGAAAGCAGGGCCAGGAGCCTGGCAGGTTCGTAACGTTCACGCCTGTGAATTTATAGGATGTTTGCTGAGTTGGAGCCGTTGCCGTTGAGGCGAACGGTGTCGCGGGTGTGAGCGCCGGGGTTTGCGTCACGTTTTGGTTTTGCTGAACCTTTGCGGGCTCCACGTTCAGCGGACGTTCAGGGAAATTGTTCATCCGACGTTCATGCATTACAAGCCCCAAAAGTATGGCGACACATATCAGGGTGACGCCGATGGGTACTCCCCAGGAGATAATCTTATCTTTCATGGATTAGTCGATGTGAAACCTTGGATGCTTAGGAGATGTCCCATGCTTGGCGAGGGTTCCTATCTTAATGATATAATAAATACGACAAATCAATAGTCAAAATGACTTTATTGCCCTGTCATCGCCTTTCTTTCATCGAACCATGACCTTGCGAGGCATGATTCACTCCTCATCATTCAGAGGACATGAGCGATATGTCAATTAACATTATACTGTCCAGAAGCGGAGAAGTGGATTCTCTCCCACGAGAAAATCAACTTATTCGCAAACTCTCGGGACAATTCGGAGTCGCGGTTACCGTGACCCCGCATCTGTATCATGTATCCGAAGACGATTCCATTTGGAATGATCTGGCGAAAATGGAGGGGGATATCGTATTCATATCATGGTTGCATCCCCGCCCTGCGGAGTGGTTGCTGCGGAAACATAACGTGGGGAAACAAGCTCTTATCTGCTATCATTTCTCGAATATCCCATCCGATCCGGCGTGGGGTGACCTACCCGAGGCTAACTCCATTACGCCCGCCAGACCGAATGTGTTGGAAACCCGGCAACTGGTTCGATGGTATCCGGTTGTGGACAGGTCGAGATGCACTAACTGCATGAACTGCCTGCAGTTTTGCCTGTTCGGCGTGCATGAAACGGACGAAAGCGGGGTGGTCAAAGTCGCAAATCCGGATCAGTGCAAGCCAGGGTGTCCTGCGTGCAGTCGTATCTGTCCGAATGGGGCGATTATCTTCCCTCTTTATGCAAAGGATCCTGCAATTGCAGGAGCTCCCGGATTGCTGATGGTGCCGGACAAGCAAGCTCGGCATATGTACTACGTCAAAACGAAAGCCAAATGTCCGAAATGCGGACAGGAGGGTCCGTTCCTAATCCCTCCTCCGGGAGCTCCAATTTGCGAGGAGTGCACCAGACCTATTCTCGTCCGTAAGCCTGAACCCGCAGCGACAGATATCGTTATGGACGAGATGGACGCATTGATAGACCAAGTGGATGCACTAAATGGGAGACGCAATTGACTGGAAAGGGCTGCAGGATCCTGCTAACTGCGGACCGTACACTTATAGCCGATTACGATCTGCTTTTCGACGGTATGCTAGCGGCCAGCCAAACCACCACCACACCATCATTTCTAATGAAACATCTCTTGATGAAACGCCCTCCTTCCGCTGACGGTGTGGCGAAGTTCGCCCCCCTTGGACTTAGGCGAATTGAGGCGGCTCTTCTCTCGGACGGATTTACCGAGGAGGAAGTGGTGGTTGTCGATCCGGATTCGCTTTTGAAGTTCGCTGGAGAGGACACAGCCATTGTAGCCGTCTCCTCCGGGGAACCCGCCGGATTTGGCATGAATAGTTCCACCATGTGCGGTATTGCCGGAGGCTCCATTTACCCTTACCGAATGTTTCACCAATTGATGGGGACTATTCGTCGATTGAAGGATGCGCATCCTCATGTGAAAGTGGTGCTTGGAGGTCCCGGAGCTTGGCAGATGAAAGAAAGAATAGGGGCTCGGAATCTTCCCATTGATTATCTCGTCACGGGTTACGCTGAGGGGAACGTATCCTCCATCTTTCATCGGATACTCTCCGGAGAGAAAATCCAGAACATCATCGAGGGGGAATCGGTTTCCGCAGAACAAATTCCTCCCATACGACACCCAAGCACGATGGGGGTGGTGGAGATAAGCCGGGGATGTGGTTTGGGATGCGCTTTTTGCACCATTCGTAAGACCGCGATGATTCATCTGCCGCACGAGACGATTATCAAGGATGTGCGTACGAATGTGGAGAAGGGAAAGCCCAATATCGCCATCCTCAGCGAGGATTTTTTCCGTTACGGCTCTCACGGCTTGCAAGTGAATCCTGACGCCCCGATACGCCTCTTGGAAAATGTTAGAGAGGTGGAGGGGTTGAAGCTGATCCAACTCGATCATTGCAATGTGTTGAGCGTTTCCCAGTATTCCGATGAACATTTGCGGCAAATTCGTCGGTTGCTAACACTGGGGCAGCGACATGAATACCCTTGGGTGAATATCGGCGTTGAAACCGCCAGTGGAACACTCTTACGGAAAAACGGAGGCGGAGCCAAGATGGGGCGATTCGGAGACGACTCTTGGGCCGATTTTTCCGGGGAGCAAGTGCGAAGGCTGGTACGCGCAGGCTTCTTTCCTTTGGTAAGTCTTATCATTGGTTTGCCTCACGAGACGGAACGCGAAATCCAAATGACAACGGAATGGGTGGAACGTCTTTCGAATGAGCGTGTCACGGTGTTTCCGGTTCTTTACGCACCTGTGGATGGCTCTCGTCCTCCGAATACGGATGATCTTCGTCGCTCTCATTGGGATTTGATTAAGCGATGCTACGATTTGAATTTCCATTGGATTCCCAAAATGTATTGGGACAATCAGTCCGGGGCGGGCGTCCGTTTGGGAAAGAGGTTGCTCATGCAAGGAATGGGGAGAGGTCAGGTGCTTGAGTGGAGTCTTTTACTCAATTTGAGGAGGTTACGCTCACCGAAGAGCTTTCCAAAGCGGATTCCATCCGATGAGAGGGAATCCGAAGATGCGCCGATGGGGAAATCATGTCACTGAACTCCATGTCGAACCCTCAAATAGATGAAGCGATGATGGAATTGAAGAGCATCCTCGTGAAGGAGATGATTGATGGTTCTCATTGGGAGGGTCATCTATCCTCCTCGGCCTTATCCAACGCGACCGCTCTTTCCGCCCTCTCGTTTTCAAACGCCCCCGAGGATGGAGAAAAATTGCATGCAGGTTTGGAATGGCTCTTCGTTCATCAGAATTCGGATGGGGGATGGGGGGATACGACCGACAGCCCCTCCAATCTTTCCACCACTCTGCTCGTGAACGCCGCATTTCGTCTGAATGAAAAAAGAGTATCGGAGTTGAAACATCCGCCTGTGAATAATGCGTTGCAGGGGATGAAAGCATGGTTGAACAAGGCGCTAACCAACTATGACGGTGATGTCGCAAGGGGCGTCCTCGAGCTATACGGAGCGGACAGGACCTTTTCGGCTCCGATACTGATGAACTGTGCACTTGCGGGGTTGGTGGATTGGAGATGTGTGCCGGATTTGCCTTATGAGTTGGCGGCGGTTCCGCAGGGATTGTTTAAATTCCTGAAACTCGGAGTGGTTAGTTACGCTCTACCAGCATTGATCGCAATCGGAATGTTGGTGGAACAAAGAAAACCCACGGCGAACCCTTTTTCCGGAGCCTTCCGGCAGGTGTGCATTCCGAAGGTTATGGAGAAATTGCAGGAGATTCAGCCCTCCCATGGTGGTTTCCTTGATGCGACCCCCTTAACCTCCTTTGTCGCTATGGCTTTGGCGAATCGTTTCGATCCTCAGCATCCCATCACCCAAAAATGCTTCTCTTTTCTGCGTTGGTCCATGCGTCCGGATGGAAGTTGGCCGATAGATACGAACCTCTCCGTCTGGATCACCTCCCATATTTTCGGCTTGTTCGAATGGATTGGATTTCCATCGGAAATACAACCGCTCCCAATCAAGGAATGGCTTTATGGAAGGCGACAACTCGTCCGTCATCCCTACACGGGAGCGGATCCGGGAGGCTGGGGATGGAATCATCATCCGGGTAGCGTTCCCGACGCCGACGACACTTCGGCTGTGTTAATAGCGCTCTATCGTCATCAAGGCGAGGCGCGGGAATGGGAGGGTTTGAAATGGCTGTTGCGACTTCAAAACAACGATGGCGGATGGCCGACCTTTTGCAAAGGCTGGAGCGGATTGCCTTTCGACCGAAGTTGCCCGGATATCACCGCTCACGCCTTGCGAGCCATCTCCCCTTATGCCAAAGTCACGTCCCATTTGAATGTGTCAAATAGCATTCGAAGAGGTTTGGAATGGCTCAAAAAAAATCAACACGAGGATGGCTCCTGGGTTCCCTTATGGTTCGGTAATCAGTACGCCCCGAATGGCGAGAACAGAGTGGTGGGGACGAGCCGAGTTCTCTTGGCGCTGGGGGAATTGAATGAACTCAAGGAGGAAAGGGAAAAAGGGATTCACTATCTCTTGAATGTTCAAAACGACGATGGAGGGTGGGGAGGCGGAAAAGGAATATCCCCCACCATGGAGGAGACTTCGTTATCCGTGATCGCTCTTTTGGCGTGCGGCCATATTCGTGAGGCGGAGAGAGGCGTGGAGTATTTGCTCGGAGGTTGCCGTAGTCGTGCTTACGAAAATCCCGCGCCAATAGGCCTCTATTTCACAAGCCTTTGGTATTCGGAAAAGCTGTATCCGATCATTTGGACTTTGGAAGCTTTGGGGCGGTACAAACTGCAAAAAAATGAAATGATCCATGGCTAAGTGTGGATTTTTCATGCATCAGTTTTAGCGTATTTGTGAGACCTGTGTTATAATGAAAAAAAACAATTAGCCGCTCCCCCATGAGTGGCGCAAAGAGACACCCTAATTTTCATGATTTTCAAACCTTTCAGTGAATCCATCGTCAAGCCACCGGATATTAAACAGGTGCCTCAGGACGCCGAAGTGCGTTCCGCAATTCGCGCGGATTCGCTTCGGATCGCCTCCGCCTCCTTCACAAACTCTCCGCCGGATCGAACCGAGTTGGAGTTTCACGGGATACAACTCTTATCCTCCATGCAGGAGAGGCTGGAATATCTTGGCTTCGCCATGGTTGAACTAAGCAACGCCTTCTGGAAACGTCGCTACGCCGCTACGCCATTTAATCGCCGTTTGTTGCTGTTGCCGCATTGCCTCAGAGATCAGAGAGCCTGCAGGGGGACATATGATTCCGTCGGTTTGAACTGTGCAGGATGCGGTGCGTGTGAGATCCATTCTCTCAAGAACAGGGCGGAAGAGCTTGGATATCAGGTGATTATCGCCGAGGGCACAACCTCGGTCATTATGAAGGTGCTCGATAATGAGGCTGACGCCATTCTCGGCGTCGCCTGCCTCGATTCTTTGGAGAAATCCTATGAGCGCGTATCGAATTTGGGGGTTCCCATGGTGGCGGTTCCTCTCTTGCGCGACGGTTGCAAGGATACCGAGGCGGAAATATCTCTTATCCAGCGCCTTATGGAACTTCGCACCGAGGATCGACAACCGGATTATCTATCGTATGTTCCTCTGCTAAGACACACCCGATCCCTGTTTGCCAGTCGCAATTTGGAAAGATACCTCGCTTCGGTTTTTGATCGTTCCCCCGACGGGGGATTCTCCACGGAGACGGACCGTATCTCATTTGAATGGATTTTGGAAGGCGGCAAAAGGTTTCGACCGTTCATCACCCTTGCGGCGTACGGGGTGGCAAAGCATGGGGATATCGTTATGGAGGATGGGGCGAATTTGGAACTCCTCATTCCGGATTGCGTTCGACATATCGCTATCGCCATTGAATGTCTGCACAAGGCGTCCTTGGTGCACGATGATATTGAGGATGATGATCATTGGCGATACGGAGATGACACGTTGCATCATCGTTACGGGGTGGCGACGGCTCTAAATGTCGGCGATTTTCTCATTGGATTGGGCTATCTTCTTGTATCACGGCAAGTCGGTTACATTGGAGCGGAAGCCACCTCCGACATTCTCGGGCATCTTGGCGCAGCCCACCTGAACCTCTGTCGCGGACAAGGGGCGGAGTTGATGGACGTTTCCAACGGTTCTGAGAACCTGAAACCTTTGGATGTGTTGTCCATCTACGCGCAAAAGACCTCTCAGGCTTTTGAGGCGGCTATATTCGCTGGTTTGAGGTCTGCGGGATGCAAAATAGATAAGGAACAGATATCCCGTTTTTGCGCCTATCTGGGGCAAGGCTACCAGATTGTAAACGATCTGGATGACTGGTGCGAATCCGAGGAGAACAAGGTTTCTATGGGGAGGGATTTTCTTTCCGGCCGCCCGACAATCCTTCGAGCGTTTGCATCCGAAAACGGATCCGACGTTCCCACTCCCAAGGATGTTCAATCGGGGATGGTTTCCATCCATGAAGTCAGGGAACGATACGACATCCTGGGCGCTTTCACAAAGGCGGATGCGCTGGTTGACCGCTTGAAGGCGCGATGTCTCACCATCGCAAGCCAGATAGAGGAGAAACCTATCGGGAATCTGCTCCGGTTTTTGGTGAATACAATCCTTGCGCATACGGAATAGGACGATCGAATAGCGTCTTGAACGGAGGTTGGCATGAGGATTGTCCATTTAGCTGCGGGCGCAGGTGGCATGTATTGCGGTGCGTGCGCGCGGGATATCTCCTTGGCGAAGGGGCTCATCGCTCAAGGGGATGATGTTATTATCCTTCCGCTTTACACTCCTCTTCGCGTGGATTCCGACCTTACTCAGACGGTTCCTCAAGACAAAATCTTTTTAGGCGGCATTAACTCTTGGCTGCAGCAAAATATCCCCATTTTCCGCAAAACTCCGGTATGGATGGATCGTCTGTTGGATAACCCCAAGCTTCTTCTTTGGGCGAGCAAATTCGCTGTAAGCGTGAAAGCGGAGGAGTTGGGACCCATGACATACTCCGTACTGCTTGGGAAAAACGGGTATCAACGCAAGGAAATGGATAAACTTTTCGCACATATGGACACCTTGCAACCTTTTCATCTGGTAAGCGTCACGAACACTCTTCTTTCAGCCGTGGCGCCTGAAATTAGAGAACGGTACAAAATCCCGGTGGTTTGCGCATTTCAAGGCGAGGATAGTTTCGTTGAGGCGTTTCCCGAGGAGTGGAGATCAAAGGTTTGGCGCCGGATGCAGGAGAATGTACGCGCGGTGGATTGTTTCATCTCACCTAGTCACGATGCAACGGAACGCATGTCAGCGTATCTTCAATTGCGTCGTGAGAAGATACATATGATACCGACCGGCATTGATTTGACAAGATATGAAAGCATCGTCGACGGAAAGAGAGAACCATTTACCGTCGGTTACGTATCCGCGATTATTTACGGGAAAGGGTTGGATATTTTGGTCGAGGCGCTGAGGATTCTCACCAATCGCGGAACGGGTAGGGTTCGTTTGCTTGTTGCGGGGAAAGTGATGAATCCCAAATATTGGATGCAGGTGCGAACCTCCATCTCCCAATGCGTGAATATGGAATTCAAGTATCTCGGAGAGATAAATTTCGAGGAAAAAACGCGGCTGCTACGATCCTGCAACGCGTTTTCGGTACCAAGTAGAATACCCGAGGTTAGAAGTATGGCGATGATGGAGGCGATGGCTTGCGGGACGCCTGTCATTGCACCCAACCATGGCGTCTTCCCGGAGCTTATCGGTATCACTTCCGGCGGGGCGCTGTTCGATAAAAACAAGCCGGAGGAGTTGGCGAACATTTTGCAGGACTGGATGAATCATCCCGAAAAGGCGGAGGCATATGGTAAATCCGCTCGGGAAGGGATATCCAAACACTATCGTCTTGAGGACATGATCCGCCAGACCCGGGAGTTATACGGGGAAATCGCGGGACAAATTGGAAATCCATCCCGAGAAGAGCCTTAGGGCTTGGAGCGCCCCCGCATGGCGGATCGCACCATCTCCAAAAAGAGCTCATGCACCCTTGTATCCGATGTTAATTCCGGATGAAAAGCGGTGGCGAGCATGTTCCGTTCGCGTATCCCCACGATTTTGTCCTGATATTTTGCAAGGATTTCCACCTCCCCCCAGGTTTTGGTGACGTAGGGGGCGCGAATGAAAACCCCTTCCACCGGTTTTCCCTCCAAAGACGAGAAGGGGATCTTAGCCTCAAAGCTGTCCACCTGTCTTCCGAAAGCGTTCCTTGCGACGGAGATATTCGTTACGCCAAGCCGGGGCTGCTCGCTGCCCTCTATCTCCTTCGCCATCAGGATCATTCCCGCACAGGTGCCGTAGAGAGGCATGCCGTCTTGCACTTTATGAATCAGAGGGTCTATGATGCCATGCTTGTCAAGCAGCTTTCCTATTGTCGTGCTCTCCCCGCCGGGTATGATCATGCCGTCGCACTTTTGCAACTCCTCCGCCGAGCGAACCAATACTGTCACCGCTCCTCCAATTTGGTCTATCATTCTTTTGTGAGCTTCGTAATCTCCTTGAAGCGCTAAAATCCCGATTGTGAATGCCTTGTCAGTTTGCATATATGTCCCATCCCTCAAGATTGGTGCGTTTATATTGCATACGATGGTTTCAGTCGCGGAAATCCTCCAATCCGCATTGGGCGTTGGATTGGATACGCACCCATCCATTCCGAAACATCATTGATTTGACGATGTCGATTTGGTTCCCGTCGGCAAAAGATTGAAAATGACATCCAGCCCCTCGTATCGCGTATGGTACGCCAGCCCGACTTCCATGCAGTCAAATCGCTTCTTGATTCCCAGTATCGTATCAAAAGCTCGCCATCTCTGCACGTCGTATCTCACGCCGAAATTATATCCCCAGTGCGCCGCAAGGCATCCATAATTGAAGTCCACCTCGTGGGGCACATCCTTATGGTCGAATAAAAATGGGGTCTTTCCGAAATCCTGCTGCAGACGATAAGAGGCGGAAAGAAGAGTGTTCGGCCGAACCACCCAATCCATCTCCGCCTCCGGCGAAAAGAGCGTGTAATTGGTGTGTGTTTTGGTGTAGTATGACGAGTGCAGCGTCATGCCGTATCGAATATAAAAAGGGTTGGCGAGAACGTAAAGAGGTGAGGATATATTCAACCCCTCCGAGAACCTTCCCGAAGTTACATGATCCGGCAGTTCACGGAAATAACCTCCGTTGATATCCGCGCTTACGATCCATTCCGCAGGATTTAAAAAGGATGTCCCGAAAACGGAATGCGTCTCTTCGCTGAAGTTTGGATCATTTGGATTCATCTGACGGCTATTTAGGATATTACCAAAATGAACGCCAATGTCCGGTAATCGATCCACTTGTATGTCCGTGCGCTCCCTGTTATCCACAAACGTCCCCTTTGTGATTAAACCGTACAACGTGGTGCGATGAAGGAACAATGTGGAGCTTGGCGCATTGATGTTCATCATTGGCAGCGGTTGCAAAGCGCTGCCTAAGGGCTGAGACGCCCGATACGCTTGACCTGAAGGGGGGTAAGCTCCCGGAGGCACATGTGCAATATCCTGCGCGAAGGAGATGATTCCTTGCGGAGACTGCTTGGCGGCTATGGCGATATTGTAAAACATCGAGCGATTGGTGTCCATGAACACATCGCCTGCCAAGGGTAATGCGAGACCGTTTTGTTTGGAATACCCGGGAATCGGTATTGGGTTTTGCACTCCAGGTCCGAATGTTTTCTCCAACGATGGAAGGGAGATGATACGACTGGGTCCTAGCCAAAATGTGATTCCCTTTCCCACAACCTTGCCATTCGGGTACACCCTTACCTCCTTGGCTGTGATATGGTAATCAGGGTGTTTCAGTCTGCATGTCGTGAAGGTGGCGTCCTTGGCAAGGAGAATGTTTCCAGGTAAAAGCTGGATGACTTTTCCCTTGAGAAAGATGTTGTAAGCATCTGTTTTGGCGTTATGGATAATCCCTGTGTGATCCATGGGATTGAATGTCATATCCTCCCCGACCAGATCGCCTTCGGGCCTCGTCAAAGTAAGATGACCTTTGACCGTGATGGTTTTGGATGCGGAACCCTCCACGTTATCCGCCAATATGATGGTTTTTTCTCCCGTATCGGGGTCAATCAGGATAATGCGCACTGGGCTGTTCGATTGGAAATAGTTGGTTTCCGGTTGCCATGATAATTGCTTGAACTGATCGATGATCACATCCGGCGGTTGTGTGTTAAGTTTGATCTTGCCGGCTGCGAAAGCGTTTGCGTGTGCAATCAGGAAAGCGATGACGAATACGAGAGGGTGAATTCGATGCCGAATGGAGGGGGATCGCTTGATATGCGAATTTAAGCAGGTGATGCGTTGATTGTTTGTCATCCCGAGGCGGTTCCCTCTTGCCAAGAGTCATCCAAGTGGAGTGTGATATTCATGCAAAACGATCTTCGGCGGCTGTGAACAGCGTGTCATACATATGCGGACGTGAATCGCCTTCTGATCGAACTCATTGTTCAAAGTTGATATTATTGTACCGGTTTTACCCCAATCTTTGTCCAATCGGGGGAACGAATCGCTCTTGTTTCTATAAAAAAGCTCTCGGTGCGCCGTGGATGCAGAGGATGTCAAATATCATGGATAATCCCCAATGAATCCAAAATCCCGGTAGAAACGATTTGCCGCGCAAAGCAAGCCAGCCCATCGCAATTCCCGCGATGAAGGAACCGAGAAACTCCGGAACCGGTTTGGACCAATGAAGAGCGCAAAAGGCGATGGATGGCAATATAACCGCCGTAATCGATCCAAGGCGCTTCTCCAAGCCGAAGGTGAGAAACCCCCTGAAGAAAAACTCCCAGCAGAAAAGATAAAATCCGTAAGTGATCTCAAAGTAGAGGAAATAGCGCACTGAATAGATCGCCTCTTTTTGGATGGGGTAGTAATTGCGAAATGCTGGGAATCTGGATGCGATGATGAGCACCGGTAGCATGAGCAGGAAAAACCACAGCGCGATTTTCGCCGCATCATTTTGAGGGCGCATCAAACCGTAGGACTGGGGATTTTCCCTGAAAAGGGTGAATATGATGAGCATTGGAATGAAAATCAGACAGGTGATGTTCACAAGCAAGTATTCATTCCAGGTGTAGGGCGGCGCATATGTTCCAGCGTAAGCCAAGCTCGTACCGGTAAGGTTGTAATGAAACAGAAACAATACGATAACAGCCCCGCTCACCAAAGTGATCAGGGAGATGATCAGCGCCTTCCGTAGATTTGGCTTCGGTTTTACAACCGCCCTTTTTTTCATGTTCGTCTCACCCTTTCAGCTTAATGGCGATTTCTTTCACCTTTTGAATCGCCCTTTCCATCTCCATTCCCCGGATTTCCCCGTCGAGGAACAACGCTTCGCCGTTTACAAACGTCGCAAGGACATCGGACGAACTCGCCGCGTGCACCAAAGCCGAAAGAGGGTCGTGGCATGGGGTCATCGAGAGGCTACGGGCGTTCACGACAGTTAAATCCGCCTTCTTGCCGATTTCCAAACTTCCTGTGAGCGCCTCCATTCCCAATGCCTTGGCCCCCCCGATAGTCGCCATTTCCAACACTTTGCGCGTATCGTGAGCGGTGCAGTCTCTCCTGAACGCTCGCATTAGCAACAGAGCGAATCTCATCTCTTCGAACATATCCATTCGGTTGTTGCTTGCCATGCTATCCGTTCCGATTCCGACCGGGATGCCTGGGCTCTCGGTGAACGCCCCGACAAGCTCCATCGGGGCTCTGCCATTGCACAGTTTTGCGTTGGATTTGGGGCAGTGCGCAAGCGAGCACCGGTTCTCGCTCATAATAGCCACGTCCGACGCCTCCATTTGAACCGCATGCACTAGGAGAGTCTTCTCGCCAATTATCCCTCGTTTTTCCAGATAGGCGACGGGGGATACGCCCTCGGCGGTCCAGGGAATCCTCCGTCTCGAAAACATTTCCGCGATCACCCCTCGACCCTCTCGAATCAGTTGCGATTCCCCGGGGGATTCCGCCGCGTGAATGCATAAGGGGATCTTCAGTTTCTCACGGAGTTTCGATACTCCCTCCAGCATCCGTTGGTTGCAGGTGTACGGGGAGTGCGGAGATATTCCCGCAGTGACGTTTGTACCATTGCATTTACGTTGTTGTTCCAGAATGAGATTTTCCACATCCTCCAGCGCCGTGGCGATATTCAGGGATGGATCAATTCCGAACACCTCCTGATAGACGATCCCTCGAATTTTCGATTCCAGCGCCGCCTGAAGGGCTGCCCCGGTGGAGGAGCAGTCCCCGATGGTTCCCACTCCCGCGCTTAGAGCCTCGGCAATTCCCAGTCGCGCGGACCATATCCAGTCCTCCTCGGTGAGTCTCTCCTTCAATTCCACCATTCCGCGCACCCAGGGGAAAAAGGGAAGGTCCTCCAATAACCCGCGCATTACGGTGTAATCCACATGCGTATGTACGTTCACGAACGCAGGCATCAAAATCGCGTCGCCGTAATCGAGGATGTCATCCCTTTCGGAGCGACCGGAGGGGGTGGTTCGCAAATCCACGATGCTCTCGCCGTCAGAAACGATCTCCCCATCTAAAAAGGGAGAGGTCGATATGGGGACTATCCATTGCGCCCGGATTCTTTTGATCCGGCTTTTAACGCGGCTCACAGCGGGGTGTTCCATATGGCGTTCATTTGCGAACGCGTCTCTATTTTCACGTGATCGTCAGCAAAGAGAGTGTTGTAGCGCATATCGTTTAATGCGGATCCTCCATGCCAGCTTCCCGAAGCGTCCATTAACAGGTTCGCCTCGGAAGGTGTGTTCAGGGAATCTTCGCTCATATGACGAAACGATATCTCCGTGCGATAGTTGTAACTTGTGCCGAATTTGGCATAGCTTGTGGGGGTGGCGTCCAAAGGAATCCCAGTGAAATCCTCAACGGTGTAACCCGTGTCGGAAGGACAATGATAAACCTCAGGGTCCTTGACGTAGGGTAACAAAACGGTTTGTATGAGCGGCATGTTAGGGATTTCCGCTTGGTAAGCGGGGTAGGAGTTCCAAATCTGCGGGGTGAACTTATCCGTGGGGTCCACCGCCCAGGGGAAAAAATCATCGTAATCCTGGGCGTACATGGTAAAAGCGTAACCTAATTGACGCAGGTTGGAAACGCATGCAATCTGCCTCGCTTTTGCTCTCGCGGCTGCGAAAACAGGGAAAAGTATCGCTGCGAGAAGAGCGATAATGGCTATCACAACGAGTAGCTCAATTAATGTAAAGGCTGTTTTGTTTCGCATCTGCCGCAGCATCTCTTTTCACTGAAATATACTCTTCCAATTCTACCTTAGGGTTTGGAATTGGTCAACTCTGCGAATCCTTGGCTATGGACGTGATCCGTTATTGACATTGATTGGCATTGACATCCTTCATCAATGAGTGATACGTTATTCATTATCGTTTTTGAGATGGGTGGGTTTTTTGATAACACGCAAAGAGTTCCTCATTGGCATAGCTGGCTCGTTTATCGGGGGATATCCGTTAGCCGCCGGTCACAAAATAATGAAAAAGAGGGCGTTGCACGGCGGTGGCGTACGCGTTCATCCCTCGGGGAGGTACTATCAGGATGCCGCCGGAGTGCCGGTGTTTCTGATAGGTTATTATGATTGGGCGGCGGTTCCCAACGGATACTACATCGACCATCCCTCACGATACAGGGAGATGATGAGGCTGGAAAGTCCTTATCATCTCAATTACATTCGCATCAGCCTAGGAGTGAACCGCATGTCCGCCTCCACCCATCCGCCGAGTTGGAATGGAGCCCCCACGCCTGTCCCATTTCTTTACGTGAATAGCGGGCGGGGATGGAAAGTGGATTTAAGCCTATGGGATACTATATTCTGGAAAGGGCTGCAAGGACAGTGCGAGTATGCAAAAGCGCATGGTTTCATCGTGCATCTTTCCATTTTCGATGGAGTCGAGCTTCGTCAACAGGGGGGAGCCTCTTTCGGTTATCAAAACTCCTTTTGGAATCCTTCCAATCATATCAAGCTGTTCTATCCTCAAGGGGATTACTCCGACCTTCCCCGGGGGTTCTACAGGTTATCGGAATTTCAGTCGAACAAGGGCATAGGGTTCTATCAAAGAAAACTAATCGACAAAGTCTGTTCAGAAGTGGCGCGTTATGACAACGTGTTTTTCGAACTCGGCAACGAACTTCTCAGTTCAAACTCCGCATGGAACGAAGCGGTGATACGGTATATTCGCACGAAAACGGCGAATCCGGTTTCGCAGGAAAACAACGGCGGGGCGTCCAATCGAGCGCATTCCGAGTTGCAAGGTTGGTCGCAGCATGATGCGAACACCTCCCTTGAGGTGAAAAGAAATCTGGAAAGTATTGTGGGGAGAGGATATCCTGCGTGGGAGGATCCCGATGGTCCAAGACTGTGCGACGCTTCGTCGGATGAACTGCGCGCGGCGGCTTGGCGCTCCCTTACGGGAGGGGCGGCGGGTTTCGGAGGTTTCTCCACGGATTTTTGGACCGGTGGGAGAGGATTTCAGCGCAAAACCGCCCAATATTACGGGAACCTGCGGAAATTTCTCGGGGAGATCGGGGGGAGTTTCGCCGCGATGATACCGCGCCAGGAAATCGTGGGAAATCCTGATATGAACTCATGCCTCGCGAACGTTGGGAAAGCCTATGTCGTCTATATTCCCGAGGATGCCCAGGTCACACTGGATTTGCGGGGTGTGAGGGGGAATTGCCGAGTCCGCATTTATCATCCGATCACGGGGGAATGGGGGAAAACTTTAATCATGCCTGCGGGCGATGTCCTCTCCATAAAAAAACCTCGGGCGATGGAGGATTGGGTCATTCACGCAGTTATCCAGTGACAGTGTTGCCTCCTCGCATGGTCCTCTCGGAAATGCGTGAAAAGCCGCCGTCGGCAATCGAGTTTGGATGGCGGGGCAGGCGATTGTAACACCGGTTTCGAGACCTGGATAGTATTTATGAACATGCGCCACCAAGCTCCCTGTAGGGGTTCATGTAAATGTTTGCGAACAGGGATAAAATCCAGTTGCCCGTATTATTATGCGAGGAAACTACGGAGTGGCTTTAATAATTTGCAATGCCGAAAACCAGACACAGTGTTATTTGGGTTTGTGGGTTCCGTTTTGCGATCCCGCAGGATCAAAAAACACGCCGCACAGCACGGCGTTGTCCCCTCGCACCTGGTCAATGCGTATCCTCACGGAGCCATGACACCGATAGACCAGATACTTTCCCTGCTCATAGCGGGAGACAAGTGTCACAGGGGTTGCGCGATCTAGCGATGGGAGAGTGAACAACTCCACGGCGGAGCTTCTTCCCTTGCGATCCCAATCCAGGAAGTAGAGTTCCAAATTGTACTCCTGGTCGTTCTTCGCTTGGATGTCCACATGCATCGTGGGGGAGCTGGTGTAGATGCACCCCGCGCTGCGTGGGAATCCGTTGGATGGATTTGGCGATAGGGCCCTTTTCTCCTGCGTGCTTGCTGACCAGGTGCAGTTCTCAGCAGGGTTTCCGCTGCGGTACGGGGTGACGGATTCGATGAAGGAGGGCAGTTTCGCATCATTCTCGCTTACTGCTCCGTAGTTGAACAGGATATAGCCCTCCTTGCCGTAGATTCCTCCCCAGTCGCCTTGGGTCTTGTCGTCCTCGCCGAGGAAAGAGAACGGTCGAACGATTTTCTCCTCAAGCGGTCGAGGAAGAGCACCCTGATACTGAACGCTGAAAGTGTAGCTTCCCGACGATACGCCATACAGGTATAAGGAGTATGCGCTATCCTCCACGCCATCAATCCCGCGCACAGGGTGATAAATCCCATCCCATATCAATTGCCCGTCGCAGTAAATCCTTTCGATACTCCGTTCGTTGTGCGGCACGCCGATCCTTCCGGTCACTCCGGGAGGAAGGGTCACCTTGTAGAGGCCGGTTTTGAGGTTGAAACTGTCCGAGACTACGCCGTGAGGCGTTAAAACGCTACCCGATACGGAAGTCAACAGTCTACCGAGGTGAGGTCGGAGGAGCACGGTGTCGAATCCAGGAGATGCGGGCTGTATTCCGGCGATCTCCTCTGTGAGCCACATGGTGACTCCCGCGCTCCAGGGATGACAGAGACTCGTCTCGCCGGATTGGCAGTTTGGGACCGGGTCGTTCGGCTTCAGGATGTCGTTCCAACTGGGGCGATATACTTCGAAGAACGTTGTGCCCCCGTATTTTATCTGCCCGCCCCAGCAGTCCAGCGCGGTACGCAACGCCTCGGGGAACCGGTTCATGTTGGCTAACGCATAAAGAATGAAGTATTCGTTGAACGGCGAGTAGGAAAGGCGGTTCTCGCGACTGGCGAACTCCCTGTGGAAGATCGCCTCTTGTTCCGTTGGGGTGCAGAAGCCCGCATTGATGGCGTCGGCGTCCGCATGGATGCCGAATGCGTCGTACCAATGGGGGTTGGAGCGAAGCTGCTTGATTTTCGCATTCGCAAGTGAGTCGTATTTTCTCTGGAGATCGGTTCTCCCAATTGTAGCCGCCTCGGATGCGAAGTACCGACAGGTTCCGATGAAGAGCATGCGGTAGGCGTTTTGCGCCTCCGGGCAGTTGGCATCCTCGAACCCCGCGCCAAGTCGCTCATCCCAGCCGTAAAAGCCGATGGGGGGATTAGCGTAGATCGAGTCGCCATGAGCCAGCTTTTGCTCCACAGTTGGAATGTATCTTTCGAAAGTGGCTTTGTCGCCAGTGTATCGGTAGTAATCCAGCAGGCTTTGCACCCAGTAGAGGGAGTAGCTTTCGATGCCATTGCTGTCGTTGGCTGTGCGCTCCAGGTTCTGGCGGATGAAGTCCCAGTTTCCGAACGCCGCCAATGCGGCGGCCTGTGCCGTGTGTGCGTCGCCCGTCCAGGATATCCGGTCGCCTCGATCCATCAGAATCGCGCCGAAGTAATCTTTCAGTAGGTTCAGTCTGACGGTATATGCGCCTGTGTACCAGATTTTTGTGAGGAGAGGATTGCTGCATGAGAAGCTTCCCTGATAGTTGGCGGGCTTCGCCTGACACACCAGTCGGATGGCGGTGATATGCCACGGTTTCGTGTAGGTCATCACATGGATCCATCCGAACCGCACACCCTCGTAGAGTTCGGGGTTCAACTCCAATCGATAGGTGTCCCCATGTTTTATCGGCACGGCGGTTTTACCCGGCCAAGGTTCATTGTATTCACTAATACTCATCTCCACCTTGCCTGTGAGATCAGGGCTATCGAACTCCAGCCACGCCGCGCTCTCCTCGCCGAAATCCAACAGGATGAATCCAACGCCAGTTACCGTAACATCGCATTTTCCGTTACGCATTGTGTTCAATCCTGAAAACGAACGCGGGGAATCCGTGCGCACAGTCATTGGCGCGAGAGTGTAAGTTTGCAGCCCATCCGACGCAACAGGATGGCTCCAGTGATAGGAGACAAGAGGATCGGGAGCATTGGGTATTGCCTTGTTCGTAAATTCACCTCCATGCAGCGGGGGGTATGGCTCTTGAATCGGAGAATAGGTTCCCAAATAGCGATAATGATTCATATCCGAATCTGTTGCGAACGACGGGTATAGGCATAACTGCGTGCAAAGCGTTAGAGCGAGGGATACGATGGCTATCGTTTGAAAGGAAAACTTCGGATTGCGCGGCGAACGGCTTTCCATGCTCGTAACTCCTAGGATGATGATATTTTAATAGTACCTCTTCGTTTCTGATTGAGATATAACCCGGGCGCCCTTAATCGGAATGATGATGGATGATTCATCGAGGCTGCCATAAATCCAAGTCATCCAGCCATATTTCACCCGATCCACCCCCTGTGGCGTCGATGAAAAACGCAGCGTGATCCGCGCCATCCGGAATGTAGGGCGGCGCAAGGGAGACTTCTATCGGTTCCCAATCCTTTGTATTCGTCGGGATATGCGCGAAATCCTTCACGGTTTGCCAGCCGTTTTCGATTTGCCCCTCCTCGCCGGTCGTGGCGAGGCAGGAGGTGCTCACCCAGTCCTTGGCGCCAAACCAGGCGAGATTAAGGGTGATCCGGCATCCGGAAATATGTTCCGATTTAATCCGGCATTTGAAGTGAAGAGGTTCGTCTCGCTCCGGCTTGATGTTCCATTGCACCAAACGTTGAGAGAAAGGCGCGGTGAGCCTCAGGCTCCCCGGAACGAGATGACCGATCTTCCTATCGTATGCGAAAGCTGATTTGCCTTGAACTGTCCACGCCAATAAATCACCACGACAAAACGCGCCATCCGCGATAAGATCGGGACCACCGTTCGCGGTCACCTCGATTTTCCTCGTCAAATCCACTTCCCGTCGCAATCCGTAGACTGGCGGGACGAAGCGAGTTGAAACCTCAAGCACCCCAAACACTCGGTGCGAGAGGTCTTTCGCCGTAATCGTGATCTTTCGCGTATCCGATGACTTCGAGATGATGCGCAGGCTGATCTCACTGGATGGGTGAGGCGTCATATCAATTTTTTCCGCGCGGGGAACGCTCACCGTCAGGTCGGCGGAATGGACGGCGCCTATGTTCAGTTCCTCAGGTAGGATTTGCACATCCGCTTCCGCCGCCGCCATGCCCGCCATCTGGCTCGATCCGTCGATATAAACGGGACCTTGTGAGAAATCAAGTTTCACCTCGCCTGCTTTTCCGGTTGCGAGGATGTTGGTATTGATATCCCGAACGACAATCCGCTCATCCGGCAGACAGCCCGCTTGAGTGGCGGGCAATGGGCTGAATTGGTGTTGTCCCTCGCGCCACGCGATCGTTACGGGACCCTCGAAGGAGACCTGCTGCAAGCCGGTTTCGAGAGAATGCATCCGACCAAGGCATCGTCTGCCATCGGTCATCCAGGAGTATCCCGCCAGCGCCGCATATGCCAGTTTAGGCAGAAAACCCAGATATATCAATCCAATTCCGGCGTCCCCTGTCCAGCCTGATTCATGCGCGGCATCTCGCGGATCGTAGGTGCAGAACCAGAAGGCTTTCATATTCGGGTTCAAAGTCATCGCCTGCGCGTAATTCTCCACCAGCGTGATGGCTTGCTTTCTCTCGGAGCAATCGTATTTTTGGGAGTAAGCGGGGTTGAAATCGTAAGCGGTTACGCCTAACTCGTTGATCCAGTAGCGGTGTATATCGTTCTTTTCAAGTATTCGAATTCGCTTTCGTGATTCCTCGAGGAAATCGGTCGGAGAGGCGTAGTTGTGGAATGTGGCGATATCCATGTATTTCGCAGCCCCGCCGTCGCAAACCTTTTTGAGCCAATCGATATTTCCCGCAAGAGAGAGCCCGAGTATCTTGCACTGCGGGTCCGCCTTTTTGACGGCATTCCAGGCTGTTTTCAAGAGTGCGATATAGTGTTCCGGCGCGTTGTCCTCCGATGTCCACATCCCATCTGGTTCGTTCCACACTTCGTAACAGGGAATCCGACCTTTATATTGGGTCGCAAGCCGCTGTACATACTCGCCCCATTCCACCATTCGCGTCATTGGAGGCACGCCAGGCCAAGCATCTCCCGCAATCCATTTCGGCGCTTGAAAGAGGATATCCTGATATCGCATTCCGTACCGATCCATCCTTCGCAGGGCGGCATCCAGCGGACGGGTGTCCCACTTATCGGGTTGGGGTTGCTGGTTAATCCATGTATTTTCCCAGGCGAGCCAGGGACGTATCCAGTGAACGCCGGCGGCCGCCATCATCGGAACTTGAAATGCGTACCACCAAATCTGCTGTTGGAAGATGTTGATCCCTATCGCGGAGTTGTCGGGGTTCAACTTGCGCGGTTTCGGGATGCGGCAGATGCGTAGTGTGGCGACCGTTTGATCGCGATGCATGGCGGTTAAAACAGATACGCCGAAACGTTTGTGCGGAATCAGAATCTCATGCAGTGAAAGACGACCGGCTGCCATGGTGAATTTCAGCGAGCCGCTCCAGATCGGCTTTCCCGCCGAGTAATCCGTGAGTTGCAATGCCAGGTTCAGTTCTCGCCGAGATTCCAAACCCAACCCGACAAGAGTGATGCGGGCTGCTTCATCCCCAGTGAATATATTTCCGATCCGATTGGTTAACATCCGCACGGGCGGGTTGGATTTGTCGCCGGTCGGAGCCAGCCAGAGCGGATAATACTTCCCGTTGGCGATGACGTATATCGCCTCGACGTATCTATCCCCGCTCACCGCAGGTCCCAGAGTGATATCCTCCAGACGGCATTCCCATGTCCGGTCGCCAAGCCGGCTTACCGATATGCCACAGGCGAAGAATGGTTCGCTGATCTGGAATGTGCGGGCGTCTTCGCCACTCTTCAAGAGGACTGCGGTCCGTATCTCTCCGTGGGCGGGATCGCGCGGAAACTCCGGATCGCAGCAAAGGGTGCATATCCGGATCGCACTTGCATTTCGCGGAGGGTAGGCGTATGCTATCACCGGACCGGGCAGATTGAGGTGTTGTCCATCCCAGTCAAGGAATCGCCAGCTTCCCCGGTATAAATCCAGCAGCTCCACCGTAAAGGGTTGGAGGGGGATGGGCGGACGGTTGGCATCGGTACCCGCCTCCGCCTTAAGAACCGCTTCGCTTACGAGGGCGCTCAGTGATTTGATAAAGTCGCGTCGGTTCATCGGCACGGTGTGTTCCCATATCCTTAATATATGGAGTTGAGTGATTTTAGCATATAGGAGCCCCGGCGAATAAATTCGCGGCTATGAAATGCACAAAATCCACCTCCGTGGATTTTAAAAACACCCGCCCAATGTGCATCGGCGTGCCGCCGGTCATATAAAATAACCGCCCAATGTGCATCGGCGGTGCCGCCGGTCATATAAAATAACCGGCAGAGGGCGGGTGCCGCCGGTCATATAAAATAACCGGCAGGGGGCGCATTCGCGCAACCGACCTCCGGTCGGGGGTGGGGATTTGGGGGATGGATATCGCCAACGAATCCGACATCGAAAACGGAGCCCCGGCGAATAAATTCGCGGCTATGAAATGCACAAAATCCACCTCCGTGGATTTTAAAAACACCCGCCCAATGTGCATCGGCGTGCCGCCGGTCATATAAAATAACCGGCAGAGGGCGGGTGCCGCCGGTCATATAAAATAACCGGCAGAGGGCGGGTGCCGCCGGTCATATAAAATAACCGGCAGAGGGCGCATTCGCGCAACCGACCTCCGGTCGGGGGTTGGGGTTGGGGGATGAATATCGCCAGCGAATCCGACACCGAAAGAGCCCCGGCGAATAAATTCGCGGCTATGAAATGCACAAAATCCACCTCCGTGGATTTTAAAAACACCCGCCCAATGTGCATCGGCGTGCCGCCGGTCATATAAAACACCCGCCCAATTCGCATCGGCGGTGCCGCCGGTCATATAAAATAACCGGCAGAGGGCGGGTGCCGCCGGTCATATAAAATAACCGGCAGAGGGCGCATTCGCGCGACCGACCTTCGGTCGGGGGTGGGGGGTGGGGGATGAATATCGCCAGCGAATCCGACACCGAAAGAGCCCCGGCGAATAAATTCGCGGCTATGAAATGCACGAAATCCACCTCCGTGGATTTTAAAAACACCCGCCCAATGTGCATCGGCGGTGCCGCCGGTCATATAAAATAACCGGCAGGGGGCGCATTCGCGCGACCGACCTCCGGTCGGGGGTGGGGATTTGGGGGATTGATATCGCCAACAAATCCGACATCGAAAATGGAGCCTCGGCGAATAAATTCGCGGCTATGAAATGCACGAAATCCACCTCCGTGGATTTTAAAAACACCCATACCAATACACACGGAAAATCTATCCTATTCATTCTGTATATCCATGCTATGTATTTGGAGGACATTCGTTTGGCTGTGCTTCCGTCCAGCAAATCCATCCTTTTGTGGTTCCACTTGCAAGTGTTTCATCCTTTCCGTCTCCTTGTCTTGTAGTGTAATTTTGATATGATGCCTGTCTCACTTTATATTGGCGCACAGGGCTCCTGCCTTTTTACGAGTGATATAAACGGTACAATAAAGTCAAGCGTTTTTTTCCATATGCCGGATGCATGGGAATACTACTCTTATCCAACACATTCCATCACAAGGAGCGTATCATGTCAGACATGGAGAGGCGAGACTTTTTAAAACTTCTGGGGTGGACCACGGCGGGGATCATGGCGTATCAGCCGATGGAGTCGCTGGGGCAAACCCCACCTTTGGCGGATGAGGCGTTGTCCGGCAAAGTCGCTCCGTATCATGGCCGTCCGACCCTTTACATCAACAACCATCCTGTGGCGCCTATGATCTATGCATTAACCGAGGGTGGCAGGTTTACTTGGGAGGAAACACCGCATCGTAATTTGGAAAATTTCACCAAAGCCGGCTACCGTCTGTTCCAGGTGGATGTCTGGTTCCGTGACATCTGGAAGCCGGATGACTCGCTGGACATGCCCACCGTCCGGCATCAGGTGCGCGCGATAACAGAGGTGTGTCCCGAAGCCGCCGTATTCATCCGCATCCACGTGGACCCGCCCCAGTGGTGGTTGGACCGACACCCCGGGGAAACGGTGGCTTACGCCAATGCCGTGAATCCCGGCGTAGCGAACGCCCGTTCTCAGGAATCCTTGGCTTCGACTCTTTGGCTCAACGACGCGACCCGCCAATTGGAAACGTTTTGCCGCGAACTGGCTCCGACGCCGGAAGGCCGCCACGTGGTGGGTTTGCACCTAGCCGGCGGGCTCTACGGAGAGTGGCACTATTGGAATTTTGACTTGGAGCCGGACACCTCGCCGACGATGACATCCCATTTCCGGTATTGGCTTGAAAAGAAGTACGGCGCCGATGCCGCGCTGCGCCGGGCGTGGAACGATCCTACTGTGACCCTTGCGACTGCGGATGTTCCCGGTTTGCAGGTTCGCGACCGGACCTTGGGCGGCTTCTTTCGCGATCCGGTAAGGGAACGGCAGGTGATTGACTATTACACTTGCCAGCAAGACTTGGTGGCCGACGATGTGATTCACTTCTGTCACACAGCCCGCGCAGCCTGGCCCCGCCCGCTGATCACCGGCGCTTTTTTTGGTTACTTCCACACGATGACGGAGATGGGCATGCCCGACGCGATGCAGGGCGATTTTGAACGGGTGCTTGACAGCAAGGACATAGACTACTTGAGCGGGCCAATGTCGTATGAGACGGATACCCGCGCCATTGGCGGAAGCGGCATGTTCCGGTCGCTGACCGCAAGCGTGCGGCTGCACGGCAAGCTGTGGTTGAGCGAAATGGATCAAGCGTCCTTATTTGGCAATCCATTCGATATGGATCCGCGCATGTGGTTTCATACGCTTTCAGACAATATCGCCGGCGACCGGCGCAACTTCGCCTTTGCGTTGACGTCGGGCATGGGGCAGTGGTGGTATGATTTCGGACCCAAGGGCAACGGCGGCTGGTGGGATCAGCCGCAATTGATGGAGGAAGCTGGCGCCATGCTCCGGCTCTATCAGGCGGCGTTGAAAAAGCCCTGGCATCCGGTGGCTGACGTGCTCCTGGTTTACGATTTAGCCAGTTACGATTATCAAACGCGCACCGTGCCGATAAATGAGCAGTGTTATAAAGACCCGCTGTCGCATCCGCTGGCGGAGAATCTTGCCGAGGCGGCGTATCACACCGGCGCGGCGGTGGACCAGGTGGCTTTGCCGGATTTGCCATGGATGGATTTGTCCCATTACAAGGTGGTGGTCTTCGGCAATGTCTGGCGGTTGACCGACGCCCAGCGCGCTTTCATTCGAGATCACGTCTTGCGCGACGGGCGAACGGTGATTTGGCAATACGCCCCCGGCATCACCGACGGCAAAACCTTGATGGGGGCGGCGGACATTTCCAGTGTTGTTGGGATGACACTCAAATCCGTTACCGTGACCGGAACGTCGCAGGTTCAATTGGCGCCGCATCCGCCGGCAAACTTTGTCGGACTGAAGTTGGATTATGGAATTACCGGGGAGGTGCACCCCCTATTCGCCGTGGAGGATAATAAGTCGCAGACCATCGGCCAATACACGGGAACTGGTGACACCGCTCTGGCAATTCGCCATCTCGCCCGTGCGACAGTTGTTTATAGCGGACTGCCGATTACCCAGGAAAGCTTGTTGCGCGCCATTTTCCGCCTTGCCGGAGCGCACATTTACGACGAGGAACCGGACGTTATTTTGGCCGACAATAACTATGTCTGCATCCACACCCTTTCCGGTGGCGACCGGAAAATCGTGCTGCGTGACGGGAAAGCCGTGTCAGTCAAACTATCTCCGCGATCCACGGTAATTCTGGATGCGGTGACCGGTGATTCCGTGTTGCCGGATAAAGCAAAACCATAATGATGACACGGAAGTAGTTATGTAATTCCAAGAAAAGACAATCCATAGCGGTAATTGCAAAATACGGACAATGTCTACGCTACCTTGCTTTTGGCGCGTACAGCGGTAGGGAAGCACCGAAGCTTACAATGGAAGGACGCATATTCACACCTCCGAGCCGTGACCTGTCAATGACGAGAATGGTGTATCACGCGAAAGTGGGCGATTTTGCACAGTTCTCGAAGATGCCTTCCCCCGACTGGCATCCTGACATCTGTCTGCACCTCTATTGGGTGGACTGCGGCATCCACCGAAACATCATCACAAGGTTTAAGCCTGCGTTTTCCAAGAACAGGATATACTCGCCATTTTTGCGCAGAGTTACGTTCAAGGCGTTGTCCGAATCGACGCAACCGCCACTGCCCTTGAATCCGTTGATATTAGGATGGATCGTGCCGATATAGCCGCCGTCCTCCAGCCGATGGACGCGAACGAGGCCGTAGCCGTAGGCGACGAAGAAGTAGTTTCCGCAGGCTTGCATCGCTATCGGCAGGCCGCCGCCGTAGCCAGTATCGGGGGTGTAAGCCTTTTCGTTGAGGGGCGGTTGGATCGTCCAACCCTTGGTTCTCCGGATCGGGTCTGACCAATGATTGAAGCAGATCACTAGGTCGCAGGCGTTTTCGGCGGTATTCGGCGACCCGCCGACAATCATCACGTCGGTTTTGGGGATGTAGAACAATCGTCGCAGATGGTCGCCGGAGAACTCCGAGGGGTACTTGTAGGATACCTCGGAGGCCCGGCGATAGATCGGGCAGCCGTGCATGTCGAGACCTTCGCAAGGGAGATGATAGATGGTCCCATCCCCGGAACATTGCCAGATGCCGGCGTCGGCATCAAGATGCATAAAGCCCCATCGCGGTTTCCGCTCCACCGAGGCGAACTCCGCAGGATCAGGACGGCCGTCACCGTTGCTGTCGGTCCAGATGAATGTTTCGGCATCCTCCGGCCAACGCTTGCCGTTACCAGGGCGCCAGACAGATGCCCCGGCCACATATCCGCAGGGGGTTGCCACGCAGCCCTCTCCGAACCTGAATATCTCCAAGTTGATCGTGTTCTGATCGCCACAGTAGAGGAAGAGCTTGCTGCTGACGCGCCGCACACCGTTGATAAGGCTGTGGACCGGTCCATGGCCTTCGGTCACCCGGCAATCCAGAGGATATTTGAACCGATCAACGGTCAAGCCAGCCAGCGACTGCTCACGACCAGGCGGCTCGCTCCAGTCCATGGTGAAGACGTTCTCCTTGGTGTAGACGGTATCCTCGTTGGCAGGGTCTGTGCAGGCCGTATCCAGCCAATTGCCCAGACCATAAACGTCCCAGAGCCGCTTTCCCGAAGGAGAATATGCCTCAATCAAAACGTTATACCAAGAGCCAAAGACCTGTGCGATGTAGAGGTTGCCGACAGCGTCGAATCCGAGTCCGCGGATCCAGTGGAACTTCCGGGGCAGATATTTGCCGGGCACACCCGAGAAGATACCGCCCTCCGCTCCGAAGGCGCCCACTTTCCTGGGAGTTCCTGAGACATCGTAGATCCATACCTGATTGTGCTTGTTCAACCCTCCCACCAGGAGACGCCCGTTAGAATCCAAGGTCAGTGCACACGGGCTGTCGAAGTCTGTGATCTCCGGACCGGGTTTACCGTCCTTCGAGAAGGACCTGACTTTAAGACCGCCGGTGTAGAACGGCTCCTTGCCATCCTTGCCCTGGATAACCCATATCCTACCGTCCGCACCGACGGTGAGAGTACCAGGACGCGAGACTGCGAAGCTACGGACTTCCATCATCGTCGCAGTCGACATGACGCGGATCCTGCCGGCTGCGGCATCGCTCACGTAGAGCTCGCCATTGCGAAGGAACAGGCCCTGAATGTCGCCTTTGGTAATCGTCGTTCGGTTGTAGGACTCGTCGCCAAGGCGGGTGCGGAATAGACCGACTCCGGTGCCGATGTAAACGTAATCATCGTCCGCAGCAACGGCCGAAGAACTGCTCCCGAAGCCGCTGTCGTAGTCGTATCTGGTGACGAACTTGCCATCCTTGTAAGAGGCAACGCCACCATAGCCCTCTGCGACGCCGGACGAAAAAACGGTGCCATCCGGCGTAACGGCTATGCCGCTTACATTAACTGGAACCGAGTGATGCCCCTTGGCCTGACAGAATGAGTTCGCCAGCCAGGAATTTATCACCACCCCTGGCAGGTCGTCTTTCAACGGGAAGTCCGCAGCTTCCATTCCGATGGGCATGGACAAGGCTAGGGTGGAAGCCAGAGTGTTTTGAATGAATTGACGACGTGATAATGACATTGGGGTTCTTTGCGAAGTGGATTTTAAATGACAAGGAGTGAATCGCTTTGGACACCGCTTGCATTATGACCATTATATCATGAAATGAGTGTGTTGCGCAATTGCATTTTTAAAATTACCGACTGAACAAATTATTTCATGCTGGACGCTTGTAACGCCTTATTGTCCGACTGAAAAGCCCGTCACGCCGTGATTTCACGCCGGATTGCGTATCCCTCCATCATACGCCTCTTCGCCACTCCTCCCCTGCGCTTTTTCCCAAGCATCCGCCACAGCTTGAGCATGTTGTGGGTCGCGCAAGTTAGATTCCACTCTCCGCGTGCGAATTCAATCCCTCTCCCGCTCACGGACCCTCCGTTGATGCAACGCTTGATCTGACCGAAAACAGGCTCGACGATACAGGCGCGTT